>LXNI01001276.1_pt1 | contig 22823 bp, 16 predicted proteins | sample 809091 | NCBI WGS metagenome assembly LXNI01 (sample SAMN04870527, study PRJNA318959) | sponge metagenome | biome: 01000161; feature: marine sponge reef; material: water | host: Sarcotragus foetidus | place: Greece: Milos, Mediterranean Sea | collected 2013-05-29 | depth 5-7 m | reverse complement strand
GTCACCGAGAACCGGCTGGTCGGCGCCTACCACCGGGTGCTCGAATGGGACATCACCAAGCGGCCGTTCGTCACCGTGGCCGCGGAGCGGCTGCTCAACCCGCTGCTGGGCAAGAGCCTCGTCGTGTACGCGGACAAGCCCCTCAAGGTCTCGGGATCGGCGCAGGCCCGCAAGGGCGGGGACATGGCCCATGCAGCCTGAGCCTCGCCAGCCGTTCGGCCGTCGCCCCGCCAACGGGAACTCTCCGGCGGCCGGCGAGCCGGCACGGCCCGCTCCGGAGGCACCGGAGGTGGCAGGTCTGCTGCCGCGAGCCGAAGCGGATCGCACTGCCGACACGATCGCGGCCGTCCAGCTCTCCAGCGGGATGATCCCGCGCTTCGAGGGCGGCGTCGCCGATCCGTGGAACCACGTGGAGGCGGCCATGGCCCTGACGGTGGCCGGACGCCGGCCGGAGGCCGACGCCGCCTACGAGTGGCTGGCCCGCATCCAGCGACCCGACGGGTCCTGGCACCAGTACTACACCGCGGAGGGCGTCGACCAGGACAAGCTCGACGCCAACACGATCGCCTACGTCGCGGCGGGCGTGTGGCATCACTGGCTGCGCTTCGGCGACGCCGGTTTCCTGGCCGAGATGTGGCCGGTCGTGCAGCGCGCTCTCGACTTCGTGCTGGCCCTGCAGACGCCGAGGGGCGAGATCCTGTGGGCCCGCCACGCTGACGGCACCCAGTGGCCCTTCGCGCTGCTCACCGGATCCTCCTCGATCAGCCACAGCCTGCGCTGCGGCCTGGCCGCCGCCCATCAGGTGGGCGAGGAGCGGCCCAGCTGGGAGCTGGCGCTGGCCCGGCTGGTGCATACCGTCCGCCACTTCGGCGACGAGGCGTTCGCTCCTAAGGACCGCTGGGCCATGGACTGGTACTACCCGGTCCTGACCGGCGTGCTGCTGGGAGCTGAGGCCCGGGCCCGCCTCGCGTCCCGGCGCAGGATCTTCGTCCACGAGGGCGAGGGCGTGCGCTGCGTCAGCAACCAGGACTGGGTGACGACCGCTGAGACCTGCGAGTGCGCCATGGCCTATCTGGCGATCGGAGACCGGGACGCCGCCCTGTCGCTGTTCGAGTGGGCCCAGCGGCTCCGGGAGCCTGACGGCAGCTATCTCACCGGCCGGGCCTTCCCGACCAACGTGAGCTATCCCGACCGGGAGCGCACCACCTATTCGGCGGGCGCGGTGCTGCTGGCCGCCGACGCACTGGCCGGCAGGAGCGCCGCTTCGGGCCTGTTCGTCGACCTGGATGCCCTGCCTGCTCCGCTCGAATTCGATCCGCTGGAAGAGCCCGCCCGCGACTAGCGCCGGTTGCTGGAACTGGCAGCAGAATGACCCCGTAAGGGGGCAAGACGCTGCCAATTCCCGGCGGCAGGGGCGGCTGTATCAGCGGTCGCCGGCCGCGCCGTAGTAGCCGAAGGGGGCGTCGCGCTCGGCGATCACCTGCCAGGCGCATCCGGCGACTCTCAACGTGGGGTCGGTGACCTAGGGTCTAGATCCATGTGGCATGAGAGGCAGCTCCTGATCGACGGCGTGCTGACCGATGCCACCGGCGGAGCTGTCTTCCCGACGATCAACCCGGCCACCGAGGAGGTGCTGGGCACCGTCGCCGGCGCCGGGTCCGCGTCATGATGCGGCCATGCTGACCGCGCTGCTTGCGGTGGTCGGCGCAGGGCTTGGCGCCTCGGTGGCAGGGCTCCCCGGTGCTGTGTTCGGGGGTGCCCTCGGCCTTGTGGTGGGCCAGCAGCTCGATCTCCGCAGGCGGCTCAAGGAGGTCGAGGAGGCCCAGACCCGGGTCCATGAGCTGCAGGCTTGGGCGACCGAGATGAAGGCGTGGGCCCAGCAGACCCACGCCTGGCTCACGAGACAGGGACGCCCCCCTCAACCCGCGGAGACTGGGGCGGCTGCGGCTCCGGCGAGCGAGGCTCAGGCCGCCGAGGCACAGCCCGCGCCCGCTCCGGCCGCGGAGGCTCGACCCGCCGTGACCGCGGCGGTCCGGCCCGACGTGTCGGCCGAGTCGCCCGCTCCCCCGGACGCGTCGACCCGGGCGCCTCAACCCCGGGCCCCCGCAGCTGACAGCGCCCCGGCCGCCGGTCCCCGTGCGGTGCGGGAGTCGCCCAGTGATCCGATCTCGTGGCTGGTGAACTGGGTCAAGCAATGGGTGACCACTGGCAACGCGCCGGTGAAGGTGGGCGTGTTGGTCTCGGTCATCGGGGTGGGGCTGCTGCTTCGGGAGGTCCACCGGCGAGGCGTCATCGAGCTGACGATCGAGGTGCGGCTGGTCGCCGCGGCCGCCTTCGGCCTGGTGCTGCTTGCCGTCGGTTGGCGCCAGCGCAGCCGGCGGCCGATCTACGGCGTGAGCCTCCAGGGCGGCGGCGTCGCCGTGCTCTATGTCACCACCTACGCCGCCTTCGCGGTGTACGACGTCCTTCCGGCGGTGCCCGCGGCGTCGGCGGTGTTGATCATCACCGCGGCCGCGGGGATGCTCTCGGTGGTCCAGGACTCCCGGCCGCTGGCGGTCCTGGGCATCATCGGCGGGTTCCTGGCGCCGGTGCTGACGTACTCGCGGCCGGAGGACCATGTCATCGTCTTCGCCTTCTTCGCAGCACTGAACGCGGCGATCTTCGCGGTGGCGTGGTTCAAGACCTGGCCCGAACTCAACCTTCTTGGCTTCGGATTCACGTTCGGCCTCACCGCCTTCTGGCTGTCGAACCGCTACGAGCAGGACGAATGGGTCTCGACGCAGCCGTTCATCGCGCTGTTCGTGCTGATGTACGTGGGGCTGCCGACCCTCTTCGCGGTGCGCGAGGCTCCCGACCTGAAAGGCGCGCTCGGCGAGTCGCGGCCCTCGGGCACGCCGTTCGTGCGCGGATTCTGGACCGCTCCCCTGGTGTTCGGTACCCCGTTCATCGGGTTGTGGCTGCAGCAGCAAGCGGTGGGGCACACCGAGTACGGCGCGGCCGTCAGCGCCGCCGCGCTGGCGGTGGTGCTGGGCGCGCTGGCATGGGCATCTCGGCGCCTCGGCGCGGACCGCCACCAGCTGGCGGAGGCCTACGCCGGGCTGGGCGTGGCGTTCAGCGCCATCGCGGTCCCGCTTGCGCTGGACACCTATTTCACCTCGACCGTGTGGGCCGCGCAGGGCCTGTTCCTGATGTGGCTGGGATGCCGGCGCAGTCGGCTGCTCGCGCTGGGCGGGGGCGCCCTCCTCCAGGTACTGGCTGCCTTGTCCTTCGCGATTCACTTGGGGGAGTCGCTCCCCTACCCGGACGGCGCGCCGGTGATCGTGAACGAGCATTTCCTGGGCGCGCTGGTGCTCGCGGCGGCCGGTCTCGCGTCGGGTTGGCTGCTCAGCCGCAGGTCGCCGAGTTTCGAGGCTGACCGGGTCCTTGCGTGGCTCGGGCTGGGCTGGGGAACCGTCTGGTGGCTGGCGGGCGGCCTCATGGAGATCGTCCAGCAGCTACCCGCCAGCAGCGAGCTGTCGGCGTCGCTCGGGTTTGTGGTCGGCTCGTTCGCAGCCGGGTCGCTGGCGGCGCGCCGGCTGCGCTGGGCCCAGCTCGAGGCCTGGGGGCTGCTGATCGTGCCGACGCTGGCCACCATGCTCGTGGCGTCTCTGATCTCACAGTCCCACCCGCTCGACCGGTGGGGGTGGGTCGCCTGGCCTGCCGCGTATGCAGCCAGTCTCCTGGTCCTGCACCGGCGAGAGGGCGCTTTCCCGTCCGTGGCGGCCCTGCTGCACACCGGCGGGTACTGGACGCTGGCGGTGCTGGTGACATGGGAGGTGTATTGGCAAGTCGACGGGGTCGCCGAGGGCGTGTGGCCGTTCGCGGCGACGATCGCCTCCGCCCTGGCGCTCGCGGGAGCCACGATGGTCGGTCGCCGCCTGGCCTGGCCGGTCGCCGCCCGCTGGCGCACCTACCTGCTGGCCTGTGCCGGCCCGATGCTGGCGGTGGCCGGCGTGGTGGTGCTCGGTGCGGCCGTGGGCTACGAGGGCGACCCGCGCCCGCTGCTGTACCTCCCGGTTCTGAACCCGTTGACGGTGCTCGTCGGGTTGCAGCTGACGGCACTGCTCGCTTGGAGGAGGCTCGCCGAGGCGGAGTGGGACCACCCGTTCCAGGAGGTTGCCGCTGCTCGCTGGGCCCCGGCGATGGCAGGGCTGGCGGTGCTGCTGGCGACGACGGAGACCGCTCGGACCGTGAGCCACTGGCTGGATGTGCCGTGGGAGTTCGAGTCGCTGTGGGAGTCCACCGAGCTTCAGACGTCGCTGTCGATCCTGTGGGCTGTGATCGCCCTGTCGGGGATGGTGGCCGGTGTGCGCATGTCTCGCCGGGCCGTGTGGGTGGCGGGCGCGTCGTGGATGGCGGTGGTGGTGGTCAAGCTGTTCCTGGTCGACCTGCGGAACCTGACCGCGCTGGGCCGCGTGGTGTCGTTCATCGTGGTGGGGGTGCTGCTGCTGATCGTCGGCTACCTCGCGCCCGTGCCGCCCGCCGCACCCGACGAGACCGGCGACACCGGCGATACCGACGAGACCGACGAGACCGACGAGACCGACGAGGAAGTGAGTGCTCATGGCTGAGCGATTCGCAGGACGGACCGCCATCGTGACCGGAGCCGGGGCCGGCGGCCTGGGCGCGGCCTACGCCGAGGCGCTGGCGGCCGGTGGAGCCCGGGTGGTGGCGGCCGACATTCGCGGGGTGCAGGCCGAGGCCACGGCGGACCGCATCGTTGCGGCAGGCGGCGACGCCTTGGCGGTGGAGGTCGACATCACCGACGAGGCCGGCGTCGATGCGATGGTGGATGCCACCGTCGAGCGGTTCGGCCGGGTGGACATCCTGATCAACAACGCCGCGGTGATGTTCCGGTTCCTGGACGAGCCCCGGACGCCGTTCTGGGAGGTGCCGGTGGAGGAGTTCGAGTTGGTGCAGCGGGTGAACGTCACCGGCTCGTGGCTGTGCGCCAAGGCGGTGTTTGGCCAGATGAAGCGCCAGGGCAGCGGCAAGATCGTCAACATCTCGTCGAACATGGCGTTGGGCACCGATCTGGTGTGGCCGGCCCAGATGGCGGCCTACACCACCTCCAAGGCGGGGGTGATCGGCCTGACCCGGGCCCTGGCCGGCGAGGCGGGGCCGCACGGCGTCACGGTGAATGCGGTGGCTCCGGGGGTGACGAACACCGAGACGGTGGGTGAGCACATCGACGCCGACCGCATGGAGGCGGTGGCCCAGAGCCAGGCGCTGCGCCGCCAGGCCTGGCCCGAGGACATAGTGGGCACCGTGCTGTTCCTGTGCTCGTCCGACAGCGATTTCATGACCGGCCAGGTCCTCTGCGTCGACGGAGGCTTCGTAGCGAACTGAACGGTTGCGCCCAGACTGCGCCGGGCGGCACCGGCAGAGACTGATGACGGACGGTGCTCTGCTCCCCGCCGGTTTGCGCCTCAGCGCGTGCGGGCTGCGCCGACGATCGCTCGGAGAGAGGCGGCTGTCTCGCTGCCGTCGTCGCAGGCCTGAGCCCAGCCAGCGGCGGTGGAGTTGAAGTTGGCGTCCTCGATGGCGGTGGAGGCGCCCCGGTCGAGCAGGTGCCTGACCATGTCGGGGCGCTGGAACTGGATGGCGAAGTGCAGCGCGGTCGTGTCCTGGTACGGCCGCGAGTCGATGTCTGCTCCGGCGTCCAGGAGATAGTCGACGACACCTCGCCGGTTGTTGAGCGCCGCGAACACGAAGGCCTCGCCGACGATCTCGGCCGGATCGTCGGTCGGGGAGACGCCGGCGGGCCGGCCCACGTCAGTCCAGTTGGGACGACACGGGCCGGGGTCGGCCAGCAGCGACCCGTCGGGAGCGACGCGGCGCTGCACCTCCGGCAGCATTCCCGCGGCTGCGGCCAGCCATAGGGTGGGCCGGTGCAGGCCGTGGGCGACGAGGATGTCAGCGGCCTCGGTGGAGCTGTGCATGGCTGCGGACTCCAGCGGAGTGATCCCGGCGTCGGCCCGGGCCGCAGGGTCGGCCCCAGCGGCCAGGAGCTGCGTGCAGAAGGCGGCCAGGTTCCAGCACCCGGCAAGGTTCAGCGCCCGGTCCAGATGGGCGCCGGCGTCGATGAGCACCTCGACGATCTCAGGCGACGGCGCCCCGCCTTCAGGCTGGGTCATCATCTCAAGCATCGTGTCGTCGCCAACCCTGAGATTCACCGCCCCCGGATCAGCATCAAGAGCAGCCCGCAGCCCATCGACATCACCGGTCAGCACCGCATGCAGAGCCGGCTGAACCCGCTCGTCATGGTTGTCAGCCATCAGGAGAGATTCTGCCGCGAGTCAGTCTCAGCTAGCCGCCGGCGGCGGTCGTGAACAATGCGATCCAGATCGAGATGGTGGCCGCGGCGATGGTTGCGACGATGACGTAGAGCTGCTTGGCCTGACTCTTGATGATCTCGGCCCGCTCCTTGGCAGCCTCAGCAAAGCCCTTGTGCATCTCGACCCGCAAGTCGGCGTTGGTCTCGGTGATCCTGGCGTTGGTCTCGGTGAATTGGGCGAGCAACGTCGCGAAGGCGGCCTGTAAGCGCAACTCGACACCGGCGAGGTCCTCCTTGGTGGCCATCTGGTCCCAGCCGGTCGGCGGGAGCTGGTCCATGAGGGTGTCTGCGGCTTCTTCGCCCATCGAGTCCACCAGGCTTGCGTACAGCGCGGCGCGCTGTGCTTGGGTTGCAGCCATCGCGAGGCCTCCGTCCGTTCGAGGTTGATCGGCTGGGGGCGCCCGTGAGGGCCGCTCCGAGGCCGTCGACCCAGACCAAGACGATCCGACTCCACGGCAACATCCTCACCGTATCACATCGCAGCTTATATTTCAATCCAATTCGATGTAGACGATTTGACGTCGCATCGATCGAGCCGCCGGAGGTGCTAGTGGTGACAGGCCTGTCGCAGTGCCATCACGCCACGGCCTCGTCTGCCTTTCAACGTTTGTATAAACGTACTTCGTAAAAGTCGAGTTATATTATCTAGACACGCCGAGGAGCCTGCATGCACGTGAAGCCGCCGAGCCTGTACGACCGAGAGTCGGAGTGGGACGACCTCACCGGCTTCGCCTCCGCGACTGGGCCGCGGCTTCGGCTCGGCATCTTGTACGGACGGCGACGGTACGGCAAGAGCTACCTGCTGCGCCGGCTCCAGGAATCGGTCGGCGGCCTCTACCACTTGGCGCTACATGAAGAACGACGATCGGCTCTGGACAGATTCGCGGCCGCCGTCGGCCAGCTGCAGTCGGGCGCCCCGCCGCTGCGCTTCGACGACTGGATGGCCGCGCTCGGCTACGCCGCCGGCGCGCTGGGTGATCGGGGCGCCGGTCCCCAGGTTCTCGTGCTTGACGAGTATCCCTATCTGCGCCAGGGCAGCACCGAACTGGACTCGGCCGTGCAGGCCATCATGGACGAGGCCGCCGGCGGCGATCTCGGCTCGGGGTGGGCTGCGCCGGTGGCGGTCATCGTGTGCGGCTCGGCCATGTCGGTGATGACCGGCATCCTTAGCGGTACATCGCCGATGCGGGGCAGGGCCGCGCTCGACATGCCGCTCGCGCCCTTCGACTATCGCCAGGCACGCCGCTTCTGGGGCATCGAGGACCCGGCTGCCGCCTTCGCGGTCGATGCCGTCGTGGGCGGTGCTCCCGGCTACAAGGACCTGACCGCCGCGGCCGGGACGCCCTCTCGCCCCGAGGACTTGCCCGAGTGGCTGTCGGCCACGGTGCTGAATCCGTCGCACGCGCTATTTCGCGAGGACGAGTACCTGCTGCGCGAGGACCCCCGGGTGACCGCCGAAGCCCCCTACTACTCGCTGCTGCAGGCCATCGCCGGCGGGCGGGCATCGCAGGGCCGGATCGCAGAGGCGGCCGGCCGGGCGCCCGGCGACATCGTGCACCACCTCAACGTGATGACGACCGCCGGGTTCGTGGTCCGCGACGCGGACCTGCTCACCGCCCGGCGGCCCGCGTACCGCATCGCCGACCCGATCGTGCGCTTCCATCACCTCATCACGCGACGGCACCGGGCGATGCTCGAGGACCGCCGAGCCGCCGAGGTGTGGGCCGGAGCCGGCGACACGTTCCGATCGGGGATCATCGGCCCCCACCTGGAGTCCGTTTGCCGGCGCTGGGTCGACCGCTACGCCGGACCCGAGACGCTGGGAGTGCCGGTCGGCCCGGCCTGCCGGGTCCAGGTGAACGATCGGAGCCGCCGCCAGTCGTTCGAGTTGGACCTCGCCGCGGCGGCCGTGCCCGCTCCGACGGCCGCCAGCAGGGGACCAACGGTCATCCAACTACTGGGCGAGGCCAAGGCGTCCCGACTCGACACCGCGGACCTGGCCCGCCTCGACCGCATCGCCGCCCTGCTCGACCAACGCGACGGCGTCTCGATGGCTCCGACGGCCCACCGTCTGCTCTTCTCCTTGGAGGGCTTCACGCCGGATCTGACCGCCGAGGCCCGAAGCCGTCACGATGTGGAACTAGTGGATCTCGACCGCCTATACGAAGGCGACTGACCTCAGCGCACAATGACGCGTCGGGATGACACTTCAGGACACTTCACGCCTGGCCTTGGATGGCGAAGTAGCGTCGGCTCTCGTAGTCGATTCGGGGGGCCCGGAGGGTCTGTGGACTCAAACACGACATGTCGAGCACCCACACTCCGTCACAGCCAGCAGGGACGCTACGGATGGCTGGAGACGGCATGACCGAGGTGTACCTCGACTACAACGCCTCGGCGCCGCTCGATCCCAGGGTGTTCGAGGCGATGGCGCCGGTGCTGTCGGGCGAGGTGGGCAACGCCTCGTCGGTGCACCGGTTCGGGCGCCGGCAGGCCGCTGTGGTGGACGAGGCCCGTGAGCACGTTGCCGCGCTGGTGGGTGGGCGGCCTGGCGGCGTGGTGTTCACCGCGGGCGCGACCGAGGCCAACAACTTGGCTCTGCGGGGTGCGGTGGAGGCCGCTCCCGCGGGCCGGCAGCGGATGCTCGTGTCCGCCGTGGAGCACGCGTCGGTTGGCCGCACGGCCCGGTGGCTGGCCGACTGCGGCCTGGTGAAGCTGGACATCACCAGGGTGACGCCAGGAGGCTTCGTAGAGCCCGACACGGTGCAGGAACTGCTCGGGCCGGATGTCCTGTTGGTGTCGGTAATGGCCGCCAACAGCGAGACCGGCGTGCTCAACCCGGTGGGCGAGATCGCCGAACAGGTACGAGCCGCCGGGGCGCTGTTCCACTGCGACGCCACCCAGATGGCGGGACGTCTGCCGTTCGACATGGAGGACCTGGGGGCGGACCTGGTGTCGGTCAGCGGCCACAAGATCTGCGGCCCGGGCGGGGTCGGTGCTCTGGTCGGCACGCGTCATGCCCTGACCAAGCTCGCGCCGGTCATCCACGGCGGCGGCCACGAGCGGGGCCTGCGCTCGGGCTCCTTGAACGTCGCCGGGATCGTTGGCCTGGGCGCCGCGGCACGCATAGCTGCCGACGAGCGGGAGTCGGAGTCGGCGAGAGTCGCGATTCTGCGCGACCGCTTGGTAACCGAACTGGAGGCTCAGCTTCCGGGCGTGCAGCAGAACGGCGACCCGACGAGACGCCTGCCCAACACGGCCAGCATCCGTTTCGAGGATGCCGATGCCGAGGCGGTCATGTCCAACATGGATCCGGTGGCCGTGTCGACCGGCAGCGCCTGCAGCGCCGGATCGATAGAGCCGTCAGAAGTGCTGACAGCCATGGGCCTGTCCCGTGACACAGCCTTCGAGTCGGTCCGCTTCAGCCTCGGCCGCTTCACAACCGATGGTGACATCGGCATCGCTATTGAGAGCGCCATCGCCGCCGTAGAGCGCGTCCGCACCATGACCTGAAGGCGGCTAGCTAGCCGTGCGTTCTACCCACAGCGTCCAGATTTTGCCCTATTATATCATAATATTGATTGGAACATCATAATACTGCCCTTAGGCTCCCCTTCCATGGGCGCGGCGGCGGCATCCGAATAGCCATGACTTCGGTGGGAACCGGACGCGGTAAGCACGGGCATGGCCCGGTGATGTCCGAGCAGTTGAGTATGTTTGCTGCTTGTGGCACGAGAAACCGCGGAGACCGACGCATGAGGCTGGTAGAAGCGGCCGAGCGGTCGTTCGCGCGGCATGAGACGTTCCATCCTCGCTACAGCTGGTTCCGCAAGGCGTACACCCATGTCAACAACGACCCCGGGATCTTCGGCCGTCCAGATGCACCGGTGGAGATCGGGGTGGGAAAGAACATGGTGCGGGCAATTCGGTTCTGGGGGATGGCCGCGAGGCTGATCACCGACAGTCCGCACAATGCGAGAGGACGCGAGGCGCAGTGCGTACCAACCCGCCGGGGCCGCGCGCTCTTCGGTGAGGGCGGCTGGGACCCCTACATGGAGGATCCGGGCACGCTCTGGCTGCTGCACTGGCTGCTGCTTGCCCCGAGGAAGTCGAGGCTGCCGATCTGGTGGCTGGCCTTCAACGAGTTCAACGCGGTCGAGTTCGCTGAGCCCGACCTGGAGAGCGCGGTCTCGACTTTGCTTGATACCGCCCCCGAGTGGCCTAGGCCACACCCGAACTCGATCAGCAAGGACGTCAGCGCGCTATTGCGCACTTATGCCCCCGCGGACCGAACCGGCCGGGCACGCATCGACGACATGCTGGACTGCCCGCTTCGCGAGCTGAGCCTGCTGAGCTACTCGCCTGCGACGGGCCGGTACCGCTTCACGCTTGGCTCGAAGCCGACCCTGCCCTCGGAAGTCGTGGCCTACGCGGCGCTCGACTACGTCGCACTCACGGAGGTGCGAGGAAGCACGATCACACTGAGCCGCCTTACCCACGCTTCGGGCGCGCCGGGCAAGGCCTTCAAGCTCACCGAGCCTGAGCTGATGGACGCTCTGAGACCCTCCATTGCGGACGAGGAGGCATTGGGGCTGGCCACGCCGACGGGTGCTGTTCAGCTCACCTGGCGGGAGGAACCGGCACGGCTCGCCACAAAGATTCTCGACCGATACTACGAGCCTGGTGCGCTACGGGCGCCCGAGCCCTGCGCCGGACCCGAGGGCGACGACCCCGCCGGTGACAGCCGGCTTGAAGAGGCTGACGAGCAGCACTCTCCGGACAGCGCGGCCACCAAGACCCTCGCCGGGGCCGGCTGATGGCCACGTTGGCGGACAGCATCTCGGTGCGGGCGAGGTTCGCTCGTTCCGCGAACCTCGAGCGCGACTTGGCCCGACGCGAGCCCCTCGACGGCTACGTCGTCACGGCTCGGGCTCTGGACGTTGTCGAGCGCATAGCGGAGACCGCCTCAACGGGTGCGGCCGGGGGAGCCTGGTCGCTGACCGGCCCCTACGGCTCCGGCAAGTCGTCGCTGGCCCTGCTCATCGACGCCGCATTCGGTGACGACTCCGACCCTCGTCGAGCGGCAGTTGGGCTCATCGACGATGCCTCACAGCAGGTCGGAGAACTGGTTCGTGGCGCTCACCGGCAGCACGGCACCGAGTCGTGCGGTTTCCATCGCGGCCTTGTGACTGCCGGGCGCGAGCCGCTCAACCGCACAGTCCTATGGGCGCTGTATTCAGCGGTGCTGCGTAGCTACGGAGAGGTTCCATCACGCAAGGAGTTCCGGGCCTCCTCCACACTCAAGAGAGCGCTCGAGGACGCTGAGTCAGACGACCCGAGACGAACGGGCCCTTCCCCATCGGCACTGGTGGACATAGCCCGCTGCCTAGCCGAGGATGCACCGTTGCTTCTCGTGATCGACGAGTTCGGCAAGAACCTTGAAGCCATTCGCGACGGAGGCGACACCGATCCATATCTGCTGCAGCAGCTCGCCGAGGCAGGCCAGGGTTCTGGCCTGCCCATATTCGTAGTGACGTTGCAGCACTTGTCGTTCGAGGACCACTTGACCGGCGCCAGCAGCATCCAACGCCGCGAGTGGGCGAAGGTGCAGGGTCGCTTCGAGGACGTCGCGTTCGTCGAGTCGGCCAGCCAGACCCGCGCTCTTATCGGCACCGTCTTCGGAGTCCACGACGACTTGCTCGCCAAGCGGATCAGCGAATGGGCCTACGCCCAGGCCGAGACCATGAGGCAGTTGGGTATCGCCGACCTCGCTGACCCGCTTGCCGTCGCGTCGTGCTACCCCCTACACCCTCTCGCTGCGCTTGTCCTGCCCGAGCTATGCAATCGGCACGGCCAGCACGAGCGGACGCTGTTCTCGTTTCTCGCAGGTCACCACCCGGCGAGCACCGCGTCATTCCTCGCCGAGACGAACTTGTCGACGAAGGGACCCTTGCCAACGATGGGTCTCGATGCTGTCTACGACTACTTCGTCGATGGCAGCGCGCTGCAGATCGAGTCAGCCGGCATGTCGGGGAGATGGAACGAGATCGCGACTCGCCTGCGGGACGCACACGGACTCACACCAAACCAGACTCAGCTGGCGAAGGCTGTCGCCTTGCTGAATCTCGTGTCGACTACCGGCACACTGAGGGCCTCCAGGGCGATCCTGGCCCTTACCGCCGATGGCACCGACAAGACCCTCACCGAACTGGAGACAGCCGGCGTTGTCACCTACCGGGACTTCGCTGACGAGTACCGGATCTGGCAGGGAACCGATGTCGACATCAGCCTGCTGCTCGACACGGCCAGACAACGTGTAGCGCAGCAGCCCCTCGTCGAGATCCTCAACGAGATTGACCAGCCCCAGCCGGTGGTCGCGGCCAGGCACAGCGCAAAGCATGACGTGCTGCGGGTCTTCAGCAGGCGCTACACCGATGCCGCCGAGAAAATAGAGCCGCTTGAGGCCTTCTCCCGATACGACGGCGAAGTGCTGCTGCTCGTCGACCCCGGCGGCGATGTTCCGACCCTTGCACGGCCCTGGGCCGGCGCGAAGCCGATCGTGGCCGCGATCCCCGCTGACTTGGCGACTCTGGATGCCGCTGCAAGGGAGACCGCTGCTGTCCAAGTGGGGCTCGACGATCCTTCGGTGGTTGACGACTGGGTGGCGCGACGCGAGTTGAGCGAGCGGATGGCCCAAACGCGGGTTGCTCTTGATCAAGCGCTTGCAGACACTCTCGGCTCGCGCGCATGCCGATGGGTGCTCCTGGGGGCCAGGATCCGCGAACTCCCGGGAGGTCGAGGCAGCGCCGCCCTGTCCGACGCGGCCGACATCGCCTACCCCGACACCCCGCGGGTACGCAACGAGATGCTCAACCGCAGTGAGCTCACCTCGCAGGGAGCCAAGGCCCGCGGGCTGGTGTTGGCAGCAATGATCGAGCATGGCGCCGAGCCCGGCCTAGGCATGCTTGGCCACGGACCCGAGGTCGCGATGTATCGGGCCTTCCTTGAGCGAACCGGACTCCACGGCCCAGACAACCGCAATGACTCGATGGCATTCCAGAAGCCCGCGGACGGGTCGTTGAGGCCTGTCTGGAAGATGCTCCAACAGGAGTTCAAGCGATCTACGAGCCAGCGCATCAATCTGAGGGACGTCTATGCGGCCCTGCTGTCGCCCCGGTTCGGCATGAAGGAGGGGGCGATACCCGTACTCGTCACCGCGGCTCTGATCGCTTCATCGGACGAGGTAGCCATCTACCACCACGGCACCTTCAAGCCGCTGCTCACTCCCGAGTTGTCGGAGCTGATGGTGCGCAACCCGGGCCACTTCGACCTCAAGCATTTCGCCAACACGACCGGTGCCCGACGGCAAGTCGTTGACGCTCTTGTGGGTCAGCTCGGGCTACGCCCCAGCTTCCGCAGACATCGGGTCGCCAACGTCCTCACCGTTGTCGGACATCTCGTGTCGAGGATCAGCCGGCTCGACAACTACACACGCCAGACCCACAACCTCAGCATGTCGACGATTCGGGCGAGGGAGGTGCTGCTGGCAGCCGTCGAGCCCGACGAGTTGCTCTTCACCTCGCTGCCCGAGGCGCTCGGATTCCCTTCGGTCTCCGCCGAGTCGAGGGAGTATCTGCTCGCGGAGGCCTACGCCACCGGGGTCGGTGAAGTAGTCGATGAACTCAGCACTTGTTTCGAGCGGCTTCTCGGCCAGCAACTTGAACTCCTTCTGGAGACGAGCGCAGAGGTCTCCCGTTTGGCCGTCATGGGGCAAGCAGCGTCGCTCGACGGCGAAGTCCTTGATCCCGAGGTCCGCGCCTTCGTTCTCTCGTTGGCGAACGACGCCGTCGAGTCCGACACGGACTGGGTCAAGGCGGTCGCGACCGTCGTCGCCAAGAAGGCACCCGCCGAATGGACCGACGACGACCTTTTGCGCTTCTCGCGAGAGCTCCATGAGAAGTTCGCTGCGTTCCGCCGGCTCCTAGCCCTGCACCATGATCGCCGCGCTCACGGCGGCGACCCCTTCGACTCGTACCGGGTGACCGTGACGAGGCCCGACGGCGCGGAGGAGCCGCTGCTGGTCGGCATCGACCAAGAGTTGAGACCCGATGCTGAACGTGCCCTCAACGACGCTCTGACGAAGTTCACGGAGATCACGGGCTCTCAGCGACGGGCGCAGCACGCTCTCCTGGCGCTGCTGGGCGAGCGCCTGCTGCCCGACTCGAACGAGCGCAGCGAGCTTTCGAATGTTCCCGATACGTTGGATCCCGGAGCGGCATATGGCTGAGTCAGTGCGTCACATCTGCGGGATCTCTGGAGGCAAGGACTCCAGCGCACTCGCGGTCTACCTGCGGGACCGAGTGCCTGATATGGAGTACTTCTTCTGTGACACCGGCGCCGAGCTGCCCGAAACCTACGAGTACCTGACCCGGCTGGAGGTCATCCTCGCCAAGCCGATCGCCCGACTGAACGCGTCGAGGGGCTTCGACCATTGGTTCGAGGTGTTCCGGGGAGCGCTGCCGTCGCCGCAGATGCGCTGGTGCACGAAGAATATGAAGATCAAGCCCATCGAGGAGTGGATCGGCGACGAGCCTGCGGTCTCCTACGTAGCGATCCGCGCCGACGAGTCCAACCGCAAGGGCTACGTCTCCACCAAGTCGAACATCAAGACCCTCTTCCCGTTCGTGGAGGACGGCATCGACCACGCGGGAGTCATGCGGATCCTCAGCGATGCCGGGATCGGCCTGCCCGCCTACTACGAGTGGCGGACCCGCTCGGGCTGCTACTTCTGCTTCTACCAGCGCAAGGCCGAGTGGATAGGCCTCTCCGAGCGCCATCCCGACCTGTTCGAGCGGGCGGTGGCCATAGAGCAGAAGGTCCTCCAGGACGCCGGCGTCAACGGCGATGCCGATTTCGGCGACCGCGCCATGAGAGGCCGCCAGTACACATGGTCCGGCGGCGAAACCCTCGTCCAGCTCCAGGCCCGCCGAGAGCAGATCCTCGAACGCCACGACGCAGCCATGGCCCGAGCCAACAACACCCGTTCCAACCTACCCCTCATCGAAGCGCTAGCCGACGCCTTCGACGAAGACGACGACACCCAAGCCTGCACGGTATGCGCCCTATGAGCAGCGCGGACGCATCCATAAGAAGGGATACCGACGGCAATCCTGTGTGGACGTTCCGAGTCACGGACGCACTCCTTCAAGCGAACCGCCGGATCGCCTTCCCCAAAGAGGTCGCCGCTGAACTCGGCTGCAGGCCCGGCGCGCTCACCCGCGTCGCGGTTGAGCATCCCGCCGGTAGCCGCAAGCTGAAGGTCTGCCTGGAACAGCGCGATCCTCCACGAACGCTCGTGCTCAATATGGTTGAGCCCCTAAAGGGCATGGGAGCCTCCCCCGCACAATTGGTCGATCTGGTCGTCACAGGCCGACAGCGCGTGGCACTGCGTCGAAGCGGCCCCTCGAAGCGCCCTGAGCCGACCGCCGAGCATCAAGACTTCGGCCCTTCCACGGATAACTCACCCTCAAGTGCATCCAAGGGTCGGCCAGCCCCGTGGGGCACTTCGCCGACACCGCTGCTGCCGCGCTGGTACTTCGACAACCAAGGCGAGATGCCACTGCCGGCCGAGTTCACAAGCATCTATCCGTCGATGCGCCAAATAGCCGACGTTGAGAACTTCTGGAACCGCTACAGCGGCCCGCTGGACAGCGACAACAGCCGGTGCCTCCGTGACATGGCGCAGCGACTGGTGCCGCCGAAACGCCTAAGGGTGCTCCGGCCCGGCTTCGAGCCAGTGGAATTGGATCGCCTGCCGTTGATGAACCGCACAAGAAACTGCGTCCGCCGCAGTCTGAATTCTGGTGCCCTCGTCGATGGCACAGTAGGGGAATTGATGGGGTTACCAGCATTCGGGATCTCATCATTGCTCGATCTGATGTGCGTACTCGAAGCTGCTGAGAATCACCGGCTGGACGAGCGTGACCGCCCCGTGGCTGACCCCAACCGCGACGCCGATAGAACCTCGGCTACTGCACCTGCGAGCGGGGATGGTCTCTCGGCACTCGTCGTCGGTCTCGACGAGCAGTCGGTTGCCTTCCAGTTGATTGCGGCGGCTGCCAAGCAGTTCCGCGATGCGACCACACTCGGAGACCTGCTAAGGCTCGACCTCTCGGATCTCATCGAAGCCGCTGGAGTGGGCGCAGTACTTGACGAGGTCCCTCTTGCGACCGAAGCACCGGCCCTCGCAACTCAAGCCGTGGAGTTGGTTAGCGGGGCCCTTGGACAGATGACCGACACGCAGCGGTTCGTGGTGCTCGAACGAGTCTTCGCGAAGTCGCCCAAGACCCTCGAGGAACTCGCAAGGAAGGCGGGCCTCTCGCGAGAACGCATGCGCCAACTTGACAGGCAGGCGCGAGCTGCACTGCAGGAGGCAGCTGGTCCAGCGCTGGACCTGCTGTCGCTGATCGCCTCGGAGCGTCTCGGCGCGGTTACCACCGACTCACGAATCGACGACGTTATGATTGAGCTTCTGCCTCCGCTTGACGACATGGCACTCGCCGAGTCGCTGAGCGTGGCGCGAGGCATGTTGAGAGCCAAGATCGGATACGAGTGCCGCGACGGGCTCTGCCTGAGCGGGACGGCTGTCACGGCCGCCGAGGAACTCAAGGAGCGGGGCGCTGACATAGCTGATGACGCCGGACTAATCGACGCTGATCTGATCCGCGAGCAAGTCGGTCCAGAACTGCGCAACAGCCTGGATGCGCTGGTGAAATGGATCCGATGGCCGCGACCGTCGGGGCTGGTAGCGCTGCGAGATACCCAAAGGTCCCGCACCAAGGCCGCGCTCATCAAGATCGGCGAGCCGGCCACTAAGGAGCAACTTGCCAAGGCCTCGGGACTAGCCGAGGCGCAGGTTGGGGGTTCGCTGTCGAACCTCCCCTCCGTCGCCCGCGCCGACAAGTCCCGCTGGGGTCTACGCGAATGGATCGACGATGTCTACGAAGGAATCCCAGCGGAGATCGTCCAGCGCATCAACGAAGACGGCGGATCGACGCGATTGAACCGCGTCCTAGAGGAACTTCCTCGCCTGTTTGGCGTGAGTGAGTCGAGCGTCTGGGCCTATCTGAACACGCCTGCGTTCCGCGTAGAGCACGGCTGGGTGTCTGAAGTTCACCAACACGAGTTCCAGTTGGGGCCGCTGGATAACGTCATCGACGGCTACAACGAAGCCGGTGAGCCTTGCTGGACCTTTGAAATCGCGCAGCGCCACCATGAGGGGTACAGCTTGCACGGCGTGCCGCCAGAGATCGCAGCGGCTCTCGGGTGCAGCTTCGGCAGCCGAAGCACGGCATCGGTCCGCCACCCGCAAGGATGTCAGGACATCTCCATCATCTGGCGCAAGACATCGATGCATGGCCCCGAGATCGGTCGCCTCAGCGATGCGATCAAGGCACTCAACGCGCGTGACGCTACCTCCGTCGGCCTGATAATCCACAACCATCAAGAAGTCTCATTCGCATCCGCGTCGCTCCTTCAGCACAGTCGTGCCACGGCGCGCGCCGAAGTGTCTTCAAACATATTGGCAATTCAGTATTGCATGGGAAGCGGCGTCAGAGTTGGCACTGCATTGTCGGGGCACCTACTAGAACCGACTACGTCAGCCGAACACAGCTTGCCTGTGCCTGAGAATGCTTATGGCTAGTTCCAGCGGACTATCGCTAAGCCGTGACGACTGGAAGCGCCTTCCAGTCACGTTGGAAGGTTCTAAGTGGAGATCGACCTGGCTTGATCCGATCTTCGACGCATCTGTTCCCACAAATCCGGGAATATACATACTTCATACATTCCCAAGAACACTCTCAGAAATATACTGTCTTCCGACCGAGGTATCAGGTGTCCTGTATGTTGGACAATCTCGGAATCTCCGCAACCGCTTCAAGCAGCACGCGAGAGCACACCCAGAGAATCCGCGCATTGGTCAATTCACTTCGATCTTTGGTCGACTGCGCTTCTCATTCTGTAAAGTACCGCCACCAAGGTACATAACGCTGGATGTCTGGCTCAATAGTGCTGAGCACCTGCTTGTCAAACTACTGAATCCCCCCGCCAATAGCGTTATGCCGGCTGGGCAGACAGTCATCGGAAAGATCGGAAACGCGGTGCCTGCCGCGTAGCTTGACGAGAGGAAACCCTTATGCAGATATATCCAGCCATTCAGGCCCGCATGGGACGTTGGCAATACTACCTTGTCCGAATGTCTATGGTGGAGATAGCTCAGAACATTCGTTACGCCGAAGAGATCCATGGAGCATCGCAACTATCGGACGCCATTCAACGGAACCTGAACAAGAACCGGTCAACTGGTGAGATCGCTCGATACTTGGCACGTCATGACGACCGATTCTTTGGGGCAATCGTGGTTGCGGCGTTAGGGGGTGATCCGACATGGCATCCGGTCAGCATCGAGGATGATCCCAAGTTTGAGTTGCTGGGTAGGGGCAGACTGACTGAGGCTTTCGGTGTCCTGACCTTTGACGGGACTGAAAACTATTTCGCACTCGACGGTCAGCACCGGCTCTCTGCAATACGTAATCTGCTGGATAACGAGACCGACTTTCGGCCTCCCGAGGGCTTTCGAGATGAAGAGGTAAGTGTACTCCTCGTTACCCCGCGCCAACTTGAGGATGGGTCTGAATTCATCGTCCGCTATCGACGGCTATTCGGCCATCTCAATCGGTATGCAAAGGCGATGTCACAGTACGACAACATCATCATGGATGAGGATGATCCACTTGCGATCATCACGCGAAGACTTGTGTCTCGACACCCATTCTTTCGCAGCTACGCCGACTCAGAGTTTGACACCGGACGCGTCATGATGAACGCGGGTAAGAACCTCCGATCAGGAGTTCAATACTTCACAACGCTTGAGGTTCTGTACGATGTCAACGTCAGACTCCTCCTGAGCCGTTATCGAAGAAACACAGGTTGGGGTCAGAATCAGGAGTCATGGAGCGTCTACAAGAAGTTCCGCCCTGCCGAAGATGAGATTGACGCGCTAGAAGTGGAAGTTGTGACCTATTGGAACGCGCTACTTGACGTCCTTCCGATGCTCAATAACGACGGCAGCCGCATGAGAGATCACAGACCGCCTGCGCAACGCGAGGATCCGAACGCTTCCCAGGACTGTGTACTCTTCTGGCCTATCGTGCAGATAATGCTTGCTGACTTGGCGCGGACGCTGTGTGATGACGAGTTGCACCGAATGATGACGGACGAGATGCACATCCTCACCGAAGACCAGGCCAAGCAGGCGCTCGCACCCTTAGCGCGCCTCAATTGGGATGCCCACTCACCCCCGTGGAAACATGTACTGCTTGTACCGACTGATGAGACTCTGACGTCGTGGCGAATTGCCAGTGAGGATCGAAAGGGACGGGTGATGCTGGTTGAGCGCATACTGCGATGGCAGTGTGGCGCGGACATCTTGACCACCGAAGAAGTTCACGGGGAGGGCGGACTTCGTAGTACCTGGTATGCCTATGTTCCTGCAGTCGCCGCAGAAGCCGCGGAAGCAATGTGGTCGCAGATTGAGTCGGACGGCTTGATCGTCTGACTGGACCGCGAGTGTCCGATCCGGTGCTACCAGGGGCCGCCGAGGAAAGGCGGGCCGCCCCGAACGGCAGTACCAACAATCGCTTCGAACTGCTGGCTGCAATGACGCCGACTCGCCGCGAGCGGCAGGCAGCCGCGTGGCTGCTGGCGAACGACGCTGCCATCGCTGATCGGATGCGACGCGCTTCCGCGTCGCTGTCGTGGAGTTTCGATTCGCGGCCAGGTCATGAGCGGAACTGTGACCGGCGCTTGCGGCGGGTACTTCCGCTGCTTTTGCCGCCGGGCGTCAAGGACGACCTATACCCGTTCCAACGCAAGGGCGTCGCCTGGCTGCTTTGGAACCGTAAGGCAATCCTCGCTGATGACATGGGGCTCGGCAAGACCGTTCAGGTCATCGCAGCGATCCGGCGCCTCTACCGCTACGGGCGGATTGAGTCCTGCCTGATCGTCGCACCTCGAACATTGCTCGCGAATTGGCTCGCGGAGGCGGAGCGGTGGGCGCCGGAGTTGATCACCCGGCATCTTGAGTTCACCAACCGCACGTTCACTCCCGCAGATTGGCGGGCCGCCGTATCCCGAGCGCACATCCTGCTAGCCAGCTACGAAGACCTGCGCGGCCTCTCCGACGACCTCGAGAGCCAACCGCCCGACCTAATCGTCGCCGACGAGGCGCACCGTCTGCGGAAAGCCGAGTCGCTCACGCACCAGGCTATGCGCCGCATCACACCGTCGCGGTTGTGGGCGCTCTCAGGCACGCCGGTAGAGCGCGACGCCCAGGACCTCGCCTGCCTGCTGTCGATACTCGAACCTCGCCGCTTCGCGATCGACGACCACCGGCACGGGGTCGATGTGCTCCGAGCCCGTGTGCGCCCGTTCCTGCTGCGTCGCACCAAGGACCAGGTACTTCCAGAACTACCCGAGGCCACCGAGCACATCGAGATCGTGGAACTGCACCCGTTCCAACGCCGCGCCTACACCCGCGCCCAGGCATCATTAAGGCACGGGTCCGCAGAGGGCTACCTCGCACTGTTCAATTCGCTTCGCACCATCTGCGACATCGACCCCGAAACTGGCGCAAGCTCCAAGCTCGACCGGGCCGAGCAACTCATCAACGCCGCCATTGCCGAGGGATGCAAGACCGTCGTCTTCTCCTACATGCTCGACCCGCTGCACAAACTCAGGCAGCGCCTCGCCGCCAACAGCGGAACCGTCGCAGCGATGTTGACGGGCAGCCAGTCACTCGATCAGCGGAAGCATTCGATTCAACGCTTCAAAACCCAGCATGACTGCTGGGTGCTGCTCGCATCCACGCGAGTGGCAAGTGAAGGTCTCACTCTCACCGAAGCGAACAGGGTGATCTTCGTCAACCGCTGGTGGAATCCCTCGACGAACTCGCAGGCGGTGGACCGGGTCCTACGGATAGGCCAGACCAGGCCCGTCATGGTCCACTACCTGACCTGTGCGAACACAGTAGAGGATCGTCTTCAGCCGCTGCTAGACCGCAAGGAGATGACATTCGACCAACTCATCGAGACCCTTGGGCACCGCCCCGAGGCGGCGCTGGAACTCCTAGACCTCTGAATAAGCTCGACCGGACAGTCGGCTCGGTCCACCGCCTCCCACTAGTAGCCTTCAGGCTGTCGGCGCTGGACGTCGCGGCGCACCGCGGTGAGCCCGGCACAGAACCATCTGATCACACGGAAGCGGTCCAACATGTGGCGCGCGTGGCCGAGGTGGGCACTGACGGCCTTGTGGGCCCTCGAGCCGTCGGTGACCACGACCTTGACTCCCCTTGCACCACTTGTGGCCCTGCTGCGCGAAGAACGCCGACAACGCAGCGCTGCTGCGGTGCGGGACCATCGCGAGGGTGCGACCGGTGTCGGCGTTGACGATCACCGTCACATAGCGGTGCCGGCGGCGGATGGAGGTCTCATCGACCAAACAGCACCCGCAAGCCCTCGCTGCGGTGCCGCTCAGCGACGATGTATGCCCAGGCCCGCACCAGCGCGTTGATCTTGTGCCAGCCGACGCCGCGCCGGCGCGCCGCGCCGCGAAGGGTCATCACCTTCGCGTCGGCCACCAGCGCCCGCGCCAGCCGCCCGGTGAGGCCGCCCTCGAACGCGTCGTGGTGCTCCAAGAACCGACTCTCGCAGTTGTCACAGACCATCCGGCGGCGCTGCCACACCAAAGTGGTGCGACGCCCGACACCTCCAAGTCTGTGACCTTCTTGGCGCGGCGGTCATGCACCCGATGACACTTGAACCCGCAGTACGGGCAGCGCAACCGCCTCACCGTCGACTCGACGCTCACCACCAGCCGCGCCGGGCTGTCCTCGACCACCTCCAGCACACGAATCTGCGGCAGATGAAGCCGAACTGCCATAACATCAGAACCCATCGGGGCCCTCCTGGATCGCTGATCTCTCAATCACCGATTCCAGCAGGGCCCCGACCCCTGCTCAGCGACCCTTAACCACCCCCCTCCCCACGTCTCGGCGCAGGCTCACAATCTTGCCCCCGTCACGGGCGGATTGATTACAAGACAATCTTGCTTAGTCACGGCCTCCTATCCGTTCCATTCGGAGACCCATCCCACCAAGATAACCAGACAGCGCTTGGTCGTAACTTGGCACTGAGAATAATTCCGTTACCCCAAATAGTTCTCGACCCGTTCTGGACAACGACACGCCGTGGATACGTAGCTCCTTGCTAGTGTCCTGAGTCGGGGATTCGTTGTAGATATGCGGCCATGGTCTCGAAGATGTCGTCGGCGCTCTTTCGCCATGTGAACGGGCGGGGGTCCTGGTTCCAGTTTTCGGTCCAGGCGTCGA
>LXNI01001275.1_pt1 | contig 22830 bp, 17 predicted proteins | sample 809091 | NCBI WGS metagenome assembly LXNI01 (sample SAMN04870527, study PRJNA318959) | sponge metagenome | biome: 01000161; feature: marine sponge reef; material: water | host: Sarcotragus foetidus | place: Greece: Milos, Mediterranean Sea | collected 2013-05-29 | depth 5-7 m | reverse complement strand
CCCGGTGATCCACGCCTCGCGGCACGGTACACGTGGATGGCCGGGTCGCGGTTTGTCCTCCGGCCGGCCAAGCCGGTCCGGTGGGCCCGGCCATGACGCAATCATTTTATGCCTCATCGCCGCAGCACTCCTATGGTGGCTCAATCGGGTCCGGACCTTAGATCAGTTTCGGGCCAAATTGATTCAATTTGGCCCGAAACTGCTCTAGGCTTCGTGGTCGGGCAGGTCCGCCATCATCGGGCCCGGCCGGGCGCGGATCATATCCGTGAGCTCTTTTTGCAGCGCGGCGTACCCGGGATCTCCGAAGAGATTGTCCATCTCCAGGGGGTCGTTCCTTAGATCATACATCTCCCCCGCCCCCGAGATCAGCTCGAGCGTCAACTTGGCATCCGGCGTGCGCACGGTTCTGAGATTGAGCTCCACGCCGGTGCGGCTCGGCTGCTGGTTCCACTCGGAATACGAAACATCGCGGCCTTGCTCGCCGCCCTCCGCCAGCGGCCTGACCGACGTGCTTTGATCCATGTTGCCACCGTCGACCCCCGCCCAGTCATAGAAGCTGGCCGCGAGATCCACCGTCGAGATGGGCGCATCGACAATCGCGCCGCCGGGAACATCGGGGCCTTTGACGATGAACCCGACTTTGAGCAGGGCGTCATAAGGTGTCGGTCCCTTCAAATAGAGCCCGTGATCTCCCAACAGGTCGCCGTGGTCCATGGTGAAGACGACGATGGTGTTGTCGGCTAGGCCCGCATCGTCGAGGGTCTTCATGATCCGACCGACGCCGTCGTCGATGAAGGCAATTTCGCCGTAATAGTTGGCGGTCATTTGCCTCAACTGCTTGTCGGTCTGGGGCTGGATGCGCGAATACTCCTTGCGCAGTGTCTGCTCCCGCTGCCGTTTGGCCCGCGGCTCGTTCTCCAGAGACGCCCGATGCCACCAGGGACGCCGGTCCAGATCCCGTTCGTGGGTCCGGGAAATATCCACTTCGTCTTCGTGGTGGAGACGGCTCCAAGGCTCGGAACAGTCGAACGGATGGTGAGGATCGGGGTAGGATGTCCAGAGGCAGAACGGCTCGTCGGCGCCTTTTCGGCTTTCGAGAAACGACTTCGTGCGCTCGGTCACCCAGTGGGTCGAGTGCCACTCCGCCGGCAGGCCCGAGAACCAGGTCTGGGCCGCCTCTTGTTCAGGTCCCAAGTCCTCGGCCCAGCGCCGCCACGCTTCCCCCTCCTCGCCGTTGCCCCAGAACCAGCGTTCAAAATGGTGGCCGCGGGGCGGCTTCTCACAGGGAAGCAGGTCGTGCCAATGCCCGAGGATCATCAACTCCACATGGTCGAACCCCATATAAGGCCCGAACCAAGCATCCGGAAACTCCGCCGACCGGGCCCGGGATTCCGGGGCGCCGAAGGGCGTGTTGTCGGGGTTCTCACCGAAATGCCCCTTGCCGATGAAGGCGCTCCGGTATCCCGCATTCGCCAATGTCCGCGCCCAACCGGTTTCACCGATGGCAGGGTCCAGACTGACATGATTGTCGTAGACCCCATGGGTCAACGGCAGTAATCCCGTCAGGATGGAGGCGCGCGCCGGCTGACAAACCAGATTCGGGGTAATGGCATTCGAGAATCGGGTTCCCGACGCAGCCAGGGCATCAAGGTGCGGGGTCTCAATCTTCCGGCCCTCGAAGCCGAAGCAGTCCCAGCGATGCTGGTCGGAGGTGATGAGCAAAATATTGGGCCGGGTCATGGACAGACAACGTAGTTGTTTTAACAACTAAAATAAAAGCTCAAATTTCGGCACGCCTCCCGGCTCGGTTTGCCAATTTCGGCCAAAAACGGTAGGGGTACAAAAAACAGCACCGTTACAGGGAGTTAGCCGTGGACCCGCTGCGGAAATACCCGGCCATAGAAGATCTGCACCGGCGCGCACGAAAGCGCATCCCCAGATTTGCCTTCGACTATCTGGAAGGTGGCGCGGGGGATGAATCCGGCGTTGACCGCAACCGGGAAGCACTGACCGAGATTCGGTTGATCGCCGACTACCTGGAGGAGCGCACCCCGCCCGACCTCGGCGTCGAGGTGTTCGGCCGCAAGGTCGATCTCCCCTTTGGCATTGCGCCGGTGGGATTGAGCGGCTTGATCTGGCCCCGGGCCGCCGAGTATCTGGCGAGCGCGGCGAAGGACGCCAATGCGGTTTTTTGCCTTTCGACCGTCGCCAGTTCGGGCGTCGAGCGCATCGGCGGTCTGATGCAGGAAGGCAGCTGGTTTCAGCTCTACCCAATTCGCGAAGCCGAAAAAGAGGACGATCTCCTGAAACGGGCCTGGGATGCCGGATTCCGGGTGCTCACGCCGACGGTCGATATCCCGGCGCCGGCCCGCCGCCTCCGGGATTTCCGCAACGGCCTGACGGTGCCGCCGGAGATGACCATCGGCAACATCATCTCGATCCTCACCCGCCCCACATGGGCCCTCGCAACCCTGGCGGCCGGTACGCCGAAATTCGAGAGCCTGACGCCGTATTTCCCAAAGGGGGTTACCTACAAATCCGTCGGCCAAATGATCGAAACCCTCGCCGAGGGGCAGATCGACTGGCGGCGCATCGAACGCTACCGGAAGATCTGGCCAGGCGCCCTGGCGGTGAAAGGCGTTCTCAGCGCCGGGGATGCCCGCCGCGCCCAGGAGGCCGGCTGTGACGGGCTGCTCGTGTCGAACCATGGCGGCCGGCAGCTGGATGGCCTGGTGTCTCCCATCGATGTACTGCCGGCCATACGCCGGACCGTCGGCCCCGACATGACCCTGGTGGTCGACAGCGGCTTGCGGTCGGGCACGGACATCGTCCGGGCCTATGCCAAGGGGGCCGACTTCACGCTCCTCGGCCGGGCATTTTTCTATGGGGTTGGCGCGCTCGGGCAGCCGGGAGCCGCACACGCCATCGAAATACTGAAGGCCGAGGTCTTTGCCGCCCTCCAGCAATTGGGCTGCCCGAACATGGCGGCGGCATCGCGCTATCTGGCGAAATAAGCCTTACGTGTTTCCGTCCCGAACCATGGGTGCGGCATATTGGGGCGACGTATCCCAGGGGAAGAAAACCCAGACATTTTGCGCCACATCGTGAACATAGGTATCGACGAATTCCAACCCGCCCGGTTTGGCATAGACCGTCGCCACATGAGCATTGGGGAGGAGCTTCCTCGCCTCCTTCATGGTCGCACCGGTATCGACGAGATCGTCGACCAGTAACCAGCCCTCGCCGGTGTCGGCGCAGGCCTCTTCCGGCGCCTTGATCAGATTGATGTCGCCCATGCTCTTTTCGTCGTAGGTGGCGATGCACAGCGTGTCGACGTATCGCAGTTCCAGTTCGCGGGCGAGGATCGTTGCGGGGACCAAACCGCCCCGGGTGATCGCGACAATGCCCTTCATCGGGCCAAGCGACATGAGACGGCGCACCAAATCCTTGGTGTCCCGGTGCACCTCGTCCCAGGTCACCACTAGGTCAATTTGATAGCTATCCTCGGCCATGGACCGCTGTACTCCCCTGATGCGGAACAGGCCGTCTATTCGCGGAAATTCTCAACCCAAACCGTGTTATGGCGCGCGGCAACTTCCCTGCCGGTTTCGAAATCCGCCCGCTGCTCCGGCGTCAGCGCCGTCATGTCCTTGAACATGGCCTCGGTCTCACCGGGGCTATAGACCATCAGGACCCGGACCCCGTCATCGCCGGCGATCATCTGATGGGGCACACCCGGCGGAATATGAAACAGATCGCCCGGTTTGCCCTCGTAGGTGTCGTTGTCGCCCATCAAAAAAGTGGCGCTTCCCTCGATGACGAAGAAGGTCTCGTGATTTTGCACATGCATGTGCGGACGGGATGCGAAGCCGGCCGGGCAGCGTTCTTCGCAAATTTCGTAGGCGCCCGACGTATCCTCCGCGGTCACTTTGACAAACATGTCGTTGGCGCGCTCGTAGAGATTGCCGCCGTCCGGATTGATCTTTTTGGCCTGAGCCATATCAATGTCTCCCCAAAATTCCCTGCGATGACTCCCCAATGGTACCGGGGAGCCAACCAGAGTCCAATCCCAAAGGTTATGCGGCCTTTGCGGCGTTCAATGCGTCCCAAATCCGCGCAGCGGTATAGGGCATGTCAAAGTATTCGACGCCTTCCGGTGCGAGGGCATCCATGACGGCGTTGCCGATCACCGCAAGCGCCGGAACCGTGCCCGCCTCGCCGCCCGCCTTGATGCCCAGCGGATTGCCTTTGGTCGGCACTTCCATCGGCGCGATGTCGAACATGGGATATTCATCCGCCCGGGGCATGACGTAGTCCATGAAGGAACCGGCAAGAAGCTGGCCCGATCCATTGTCGAATTGTGCCCATTCGCCGATCGCCTGGCCCACCCCCTGGACAATCCCGCCGGCCGTCTGGCCGTGAACGATCATCGGATTCACCGCCCGGCCGCAATCATCGACAATGGCGTAATTGATAATCTCCATTGCGCCGGTATCGGGATCGATCTCGACTTCCGCCGCCGCCGCGCCGAACGGAAACGCGGGGATGCGTCCTTCCTGCTTATCGTCAAACGCCGCCGTGCCGCCGCCCTTCTTCTCGATGTAACGAGCCATGGCATCGGCGAAACTCGCCTCCTGGCCGGTGGCCTCGATGCGGAACACGCCGTCCGCGAACGCCAGTTCGCCGGCGTCCGATTGCAGAAGCTCTCCGGCGACCGGCTTAAGTTCGGCCACCACCTCCTCGCAAATACGATAGAGGATCGTCCCGATCATGCGCATGGACCTGTCGGAGTGAGTGCCCCCGCCGATGGGCAGTTGGTCGGTGTCGCCCCGGGCAAGGCGGATACGCTCGAACGGCACGCCGAGAAGATCGCTGACCACCTGAGCGTAGGTGGTCTCATGGCCCTGCCCATGGACCTGAGTGCCGGCAAACAGGACCGTATTGCCGTCGGCATCGAACTCCAGCCGCGCCATGTCAAACGGTGCGCCGACCGGGGTCTCGACGAACGGGGTGGCGGAGATGCCGCGCAGCTTGCCGGTTTCCGCGGCCGCCCGGCGCCGCGCTTCGAAACCCGGCCAATCGACCATGTCGGCAACCATTTCCAGCGCCTTCGGGAAATCGCCGACGTCGTAGGTCATTCCCATTGCCGTGGTCTTCGGCATATCGGCGGATGCGATCATGTTCTTCAGTCTTATTTCAATGCCGTCGACGCCGATCTCCGCCGCCGCGGCATCGATCAGACGCTCGATCGCAAACGTCGTTTCCGGCCGCCCAGCGGCCCGGTACGGAAGCACCGGCACGGTGTTGGTGAGATAGACGGTGAGATCGAGATAGGCGTTGGGAATGTCGTAAACGGTGGTCACCAGCCGGGACAGGTTCCCCGGCGGTGCATAGCACACCGTATGGGCGCCATTATTGCACCGGACGGTGAGTTCATAGGCCTCGATTTTTCCCTCGTGGGACACGCCGAGGCGGCCATTGAGGACCATATCCCGGCCCTGCCAATCGCTGATGAAAGCCTCGGTGCGCCCGCCCGTCCACTTGACCGGACGGCCAAGCCGCTTTGCGGCCCAGGCGAGCACCGAATATTCGGGCCCGGCGTGGGAACGGGAACCAAACCCGCCGCCGACATCGGGACAGATCACGCGCACCATGCCGCTTTCGACGCCCAGCGCGCTTGCCACCATATCCCGGTGCCGGTGGACGCCCTGAGTGCCGTGGGTCAGCGTGTACCGCCCGGATTCCGCGTCGTACTCGGCGACACCGGCCCGGGGCTCCATTTGGCAGCAGACGGTCCTTGGAACGAAGAACTCGCCCTCGACAACCACGTCCGCCGCCTGCATCGCGGCGCGGGTCTCTTCCCGGGGACCCCTTTTGCATTCGACGACGATATTGCCGGGCGCGCCGTCGTTGATGACCGGCGCATCCTCCGCACCCGCCTGAAACACGTCGACCACCGGGCTCAACAGGTCCAGCTCGGCGTTGACCAGACCGGCCGCGTCGGCCGCCGCGTCGGCGGTTTCTGCGATGACAATCGCATAAGGTTCGCCGACGTGACGCACCCTGTCGGTCACCAGCGGCCACTGCTTCAGATCGAGGCCATACCCGCCCTCGGAAAACATTCGGGTTTTCCAGTCGGCCGGGTCGGCTTCGACGGCCCGGTTGACAACCGGCCCATGGCCATCGGCGACATAGTCCTCCCCGGTGAGAACGGCGACGACACCCGGCATCGAAGCGGCGGCCGAGGTATCGACGGATTTGAGAATGCCGTGCGCGTGATCCGAACGTGCAAAGGCGGCATGGAGCTGGCCCGGGACATTGACGTCATCGGCGTATCGTCCCTGACCCTGGATATAGCGGTCATCCTCCTTGCGCAGGACCGATTCGCCAATCTTTCGAATTCCCCAGCCTGGAACCGTTTCGTGGTGTTCACCGTCCGGCATGCCGCTCCCCAAGAAAATGATCAAGCCCGGTCTTTTGCCGATCATAGGTCTCCGGCCCGGACCGGCAATACCCTTTGAGCCGTCATCCGAGCGCAACATGACCGGGCCGCCGTTGGGCGGTCCAAGTCGGGGGGGCTCCATGGACACGGCAGCGATGGTCCGGAACCCGGCGGGCCCAAGCGCATCGGCGATTGCGGCGCGCCCGGCGTCGGATCACCGGCCGGTCCGGGCGGAAATCGATCCATGGCTATTGGCATTGGGATACACCCTCTGGAGACGGCTTGCCCAATCCGGGGGGCGCATTATGCTCGGCGGGTCTTCCATGGAATAATCGTCCGCCGATATGCCCGACCGCCGTCCGAATTATCTTTTCATTATCACCGACCAGCACCGCGCCGATCATATGGGCTGCTATGGAAACAACATCGTCAAGACGCCCAATATGGATGCCTTGGCGGCGCGCGGCCTGACATTCGACAGGTTCTACGTCGCCTCGCCCACCTGCATGCCCAACCGGGCGGCCCTCGCGACTGGACGCATGCCGTCGGCCACCGGCGTCACGACCAACGGCTATCCCCTGCCCCTCGATTCCGTCACCCTGATGGACCTGCTGGGCGCCGCCGGCTACCGCACGGCCCTGATGGGCAAATCCCACCTTCAGAACTTTACCGACCGGACGGTCGGTGAGCGAACCTTCGCGGTCCGGACCGATGGGGCGGCACCGCCGGAAGACCTCTCCCAGGCGCTCCGCCGCCGCATCGACGGGCCCGAATACCGGAACGAACTGCGCAGCACCTGGGACGCCAACCCGAACCGGAGCCTGAATCTCCCCTACTACGGTTTTCAGGAAGCCAAAATCGCGCTGTTCCATGCCGACCGCGTGGGCGGCGACTACACCGCCTGGCTGATGGACAATCACCCGGACCACGCATCCCTCCGCGGTCCGGAAAACGCATTGGACAACGCCGGCGAAATTCGTGCGCCCCAGGCCTGGCGTACGCGAATGCCGGAAGAGCTCTATCCGACGACCTGGATTACCGACCTCACCATCGATTGCCTGGAGCGTTACGCCGCCGATCCGGAGACACCGTTCTTTATTCAGTGCGGCTACACGGATCCCCACCACCCGTTCACGCCGCCTGGCAAGTATTGGGACATGTACGACCCGGCCGACATTCCCGCGCCGGCGTCGCTGGGCGCGGAACACACGGACCCGCCGCCGTTCATCGGCATGCTGCAAAAGGCGTTGGCCGACGGCTCGGCCAACCGGAGCTACGTCCACCCCTACGCGGTGGACGAGGAGGAGGCGCGGCAATCCATCGCCCTCACTTACGGCATGATCACCATGGTCGATGACGGCATCGGCCGAATCCTCGCCAAGCTCGAAGAGCTGGGACTCGCCGGCAACACCATCGTGGTCTACACCTCCGACCATGGCGACGTGATGGGTGATCACGGGGTTATGTTGAAGCATGGCCTGCACACCGAGGGCGTGATCCGTATGCCGTTCATCTGGGCCGATCCCGCGGGGGCCAAGGGCGAACGAAGCGATGTCCTCGCCAGTGCCGTCGACTACATGCCGAGTGTTCTGGCACGCGCCGGATTGCAGCCGTTCAGCGGCGTGCAGGGGGTCGATATCGTCGGTGCCGCCCGGTCCAAGGAGACACCGGAACGCGCCGGTCTCATCGTCGAGGCGGACGAACTGCCGGAGAACGTCGACGTCGACGACTTCTTCAAGGTTCGCACCTTCGTCGACGGGCGGTGGCGGCTGACCCTTTGGGTCGAAGAGCAATTCTGGGAAATGTACGACCGGGACGCCGATCCCGATGAACTTCACAATCTTTGGAACGACCCCGCTCATGCGGCGGACCGGGCGCGGCTGACCGAAGCGATGCTTCAAGAGCAGTACCGGTACAGCGACCTCATGCCTCGGCCGGTCTACATGGGCTAATCCACAGGGGCTAAGCCGTTTCGGAGCGGGCGGCACAAAACAAACAGGGACGGGACGCCTCATGACCACTATCGACATCCATACCCATAATTTCGGCCAGGGCTGGCTGGACATGATCAGGAAGCACGGCGCGCCGGCGTACGAGATCAGGGACTGCGAAGACGATCGGGAATATCTCGTCGAGTATGGCACGCCCGCCTGCGCACTTGAGGTCGAAGCGTTCGATTATGCCAAGCGCATGGAGATGATGGACAGACACGGCATTGATATCTCGGTGGTCTCCCTCACTTCGCCAAACGTGCATTTCGGGGATGAAGCGGTCAGCGCCGAAACCGCGCGTCTGGCCAACGACGAGATGGCCGCCGGTCAAACGGCGTACCCGGACCGCATCCGGTGGCTTGCCTCATTGCCCTGGGAATACCCCGATGCGGCCATCGCCGAACTGGAGCGGTGCATCGGCAAGGGCGCGGTCGGGGTCATGTGCGTCGCCCATATCGGAGACCGGCACCTCATCGACCCGCTCTTCGAGCCGGTGTGGAAGGCATTGGACGACAAATCCTTCCCGGTCCTGGTTCATCCCACGGCACCCCTCGGCGCCAAGGACATCGACTTCGGTTACGAACGGATTCTAATGCCCTCCGCGGGTTTCATGTACGACACCACCATCGCCATCGCGCGCATGGCCGTCGACGGGTTCTTCGAACGCTTCCCCAACGTGAAAATTATCGCCAGCCACGGCGGCGGCTATATTCCATTCGTCAATGGCCGGGTCGATATGTTCTTCGGCGTTGAGACGCTGGCCAAGTTCGATATTCCGAAGCCGCCCAGCGACTACTTCAGCCGGATCTATTACGACGCCGTGGTCTACGATCAGGCTGCGCTGCAATTGGTCATCGACATCGCGGGTCCGGAGAAGGTGCTGTTCGGCAGCGATCTTCCGATGCCCGCGGATATGCCCAAGCTGTTCGATCTCATCGATGGGCGGCCGGTGGACGAAGCCCGCGCCATCCGCGGCGCCAATGCGGAGCGGGTGTTCGGGCTGTAGGCGGCTAGAGCCGATCTAGGGTCCGGACTCAATTGAGCCGCCATGGGAGTGTTGTGGCGATGAGGACGGCGCGGCACAAGGTCCCTCGCCCCCTTCAGGGGGAGAGGGATGCGGAGGGTTGGCGAGGCGAACGCCGAGCCTACCCGGCGCCGGGTGAGGGGGAATTTCCATATCACCCTCACCCCGGCCCTCTCCCTCAGAGAGGGAGAGGGAGTAGTTGCGTTGCCCCATCGTGTCCCCTCGCCCCCGTCAGGGGGAGAGGGCGCAAAAAGGAGAATCTCCTAATTGAGTCCGGACCCTGGAGCGGTTTCCGGCCAAATGGTTCAATTTGGCCGGAAACTGCTCTAAATGATCAGCCAGTCCGGGAACCAGTCCGGGAGCAAGTCCTCCAACCAGTCGGCAAACAGGGTCGGATACCAGAACAAGTTCATCACCCGGTCGTAGAACGCCACCAACACGAGCCAGCCACCGGCCGCATATGTCAGGGCGGCGCGCCAACTGTAGTTGCCCCAGCGGATGAGATAGGTGGCGATGTATACGGGTATGGCGATCTTCTGGCCTACGAGCATGGTCAGCAACAGCATTCCGATCAGGTAGGCAAAGAATATAACTGTCGACCGGACGGCGACATCACCCGCCGTCTGCGCCCAAACGGCATCAATACTTCCGAATTCCCGGCGCGAAGCGGCCAGATGCCGCACATCCATGTAGACGATATACAGGGCAAACAGGATCCCCGGGACGGCAATGGTGAAGGGAAATTGCTGCGCGTTGGAAGGCCACGCCTGGGACGCAAAAAAAGCGTAGGTGAACAAAATCAGCAAAAATGTAGAGAGCGGCAGCGAGACGATCGGATTTCGTTCATTGCCTTCCCCGGTGATCGCGCCGTCCTTTCCCGCCTGCTTGTTCTTGATCACGCCACGGGTCGCAAGAACGATGGTCAGGAGACAAAGAACCGCGATGGCGATGACCACGGGACGTTCCCAGAGCCACGACGGGCCGCGGTGCGCGGCCATGGAAATCTGGAAGGTCTGCTCCATGATGGCGCCCAGGATCAGCGCCAGGACAAATGGCGGGCGCGGCCATCCCCCGCGCTTCATGACGTAGCCGATCAGGCCGAAGACCATCATGGTGATCCAGTCGCCGACCGAGGTCCGGCCTATCCATGAGCCCATGGCGACAAATGCAATGACGCCCGGGATCAGCATGTGACCGGGAATGAAAGCCAGCTTGGAAATTTGCTTGCTCCACGCCATTAGGAGCGCCGCACCGATGATGTTGGCGACAACGATGGTCCACACGAGACTGAAGGTGATGTGCAGATTGATCGTCAGCATATCGGGACCGGGCTGCATGCCCTGGATGACCAGAGCGCCCAGGAGAATGGCCGCGCCTAGACTTCCGGGTATGCCGAAGGCGACCGTAGGCACCAACGCGCCGCCCTTGATGGCGTTGTTGGCGGCCTCGGGCGCAATGACGCCGCGGATATCGCCCTGGCCGAACTTGGATTTGTCCTTGGCGCTCTGCACAGCGTGTCCATAGGCCACCCAGTCGACGATGGCGCCCCCGAGACCCGGCAGCATGCCGACATAAGTTCCGATGACGCTGCAGCGAATAGTCAGCCACCAATGTCGGCAGGCGTCTTTTACGCCCTCGAACATGTTGCCGCCTTCCGCGTCCTTCTGAGGGATTCTGGAAATCGACGTATTCCGATTGGCAAGCTCGATGAGCTCGGGCAACGCGAACAGGCCCAGTACCATGGGGATCAGCGGCAGGCCGTCGAGCAGGTAATCGACGCCGAAATCGAACCGCGGGACGGGCAGCGTTTCGCCATAGCCGACGGTGGAGACCATCAAACCGAACAATGCGACCGTCAGGCCCTTGGCCACGGACTGGCCGGTCAGCGAGCCGACCATTGTCAGGCCGAGAACGCCGAGCATGAACAGTTCGGCCTTGGAAAAGGCCAGGATGATCGGCAGAACAATCGGAAGAGACGCCGAAAGAACCACGGCGCCGAACACCCCGCCGAACGCGGAGACCGTGAAGGCGGCACCGAAGGCGCGGGCCGCATGCCCCATCTTTGCAAGCGGATGGCCATCCAGAATGGTTGCCTGGGACGCCGCCGTCCCCGGTATACCCAACATTACGGAGGCTATGGTGTCGCTGGTAGTGGTGACCGAATACATGCCCAGCAGCAGCGCGATCGCGGGAACCGGGTCCATATCGAAGGTAAACGGCAGCAGGAGAACCAGCCCCAGGACCCCGCCGAGGCCCGGCACCGCGCCCAGCCACAGACCGATCATGATCCCGAAAATCAGAAAGCCGATTGCCGGCCACTGAAAAATCAGAACCAGTCCTTCAAGGAGGGCGTCTAGCATCTCGGAATTCCGGAAACCGCCGCGGAGATGAAAAAATTAGAACGCCGGCGCCATCAAATGGTGCCGGCGTTCAATGTCTTGGCTGTCGGGGTCGGCTACTACTTGCCGGCGCCCGCTTGCCGTGCCGTACGCGCCTTCCAGTACTTGGCGATATGCGGGGGCGTATTCCTCAGGTCGTTCATGACCTTCTTGGCCTGGTCATTTCCGACATGCTTGAACGCAAACAAGACGGCCTTCTTGGCTTCGGCGATCGTTTCCGGATCCGCCATGGCCTTCTTATAAGCCGCGCGGAGGATCTTGGTCGCTTCCGGATTCATCTTGGGCGGGCCAACGACGATAAAATTGGCGATACCCATGGCGTTCTGGGCGAACTGAAACGCTTCCCAATCCGGACCGGACGGGCCCTTGCCGTGGACCTGGTTATAGTACTCGATGAAATTGGGAATATCCTTGAAGGCCGGGTCGCGCGCCAAGGAACCGTCGGGTTGAATGATGCCGAACTGGAACATGGGCACGGCCAGTCCCTTGTTCAGCAGACGCGGCATCGCATGCTTCAGCCACATAATGGCGCCGGAACCGGTGATATTGGTCTCGTTTTGCTCAACGGAGGTCACGATTGCCGCGCTGCCGCGGAAGCCGGGCACATAGCCGTGCTTCATGCCGAGCATGTCGAAGGCAAGCGTGGAAACCACGTCGATCGAGTGCAGCGGGTTGCGGCCGGTGTAGGTGAGCGGTTTATTGATCTTCTTGATATCCTGCGGTCCCTTAAATCCGCCGGGCGCGATGTCGGTCCGCGCGAAGGTGATGAATGCGCTCGCTTTGACGCCGGCAATAAAGGTGAACTCCGGATACGAGAACCGGACGCCTTTCCGCTGGGTAATCTCGGCCATAACCTGGAAAGGGTTGAAGCCAAGGGTGAACCCGTCGGGCTTGGCCCGCTCGAATATGAAATTCTGCGCCTTCAGGCTGGCGCCGCCCGGCATGTTCTTGACCACCACCTTCGGCGCCCCGGGAATGTATTTTTGCAGCCGGCGGGCAATAGTGCGGGCCGCGTTGTCTGTGCCGCCCGAGTTAAATCCGACGATGAACTCGATGGTCTTCCCTTTGTAGTACTGGGCCTCGGCACCAGTCGGATAACCTGCCGCAACGGCGACAGCGGCTGCACCAACAGCCAAAGACGTAAACAACTTATTCATTGCATTTCCCTCCCTGGAAATGGGTTTGGTTGAATCAACAAATGCGAAAATGAACGAAGAATGTTCCCCCCGCCAACCTTACCGGTTCTTAGGCCGACTTGATTAAACCATGAAACCGATCTGTGGCGACGTCAAATGATTAATACTTGGAATTCCATAATATTAAGTCATGATTTGATGACTTCACGGTCGAGTTGCCGGGCTTCGGATTTCAAGTGGGCCAGGAATCGCTGCTCCACGTTGGTAAGCTCCACCTCGGGCCGGTGAAATGCCGTCAGCATCCCGCGCGTGCCGGGAAGGGTCAGGGGCAAAACCTTCAGCCGCCCCGCGATGATGTCGGGTTCGAGCAACAGCGCCGAGTGGATGGCCAGATAGTCGCTCCGGTTCAAGAACGAGACGATCGCGCCGGTGGTCGCTTCGGTTTCGATGGCAACACGAATATCCGTCAGGCCGGCTTCCGAAAACGCCGCCTGCACCTGACGGTGGGTATCCGATGTCGACGGCGGCAGAACCCAGGCATAATTCGACAATTGCGGCGCGGTGAGGCGTTTCTTCCCGAGCAACGGATGATGGGGGCCGCAGAGAATTTGCTGGCTCTCTTCGACGAGGTCGGTTGTCTCCACCCCATCGGGAGGCGCCTCGAAACCCCGGGCGCCGACGAAAATGTCGATGTCGCCCCGGCGCAGCATCTCTATGAGCTCGTTCTTGGAGTGCACGACGAAGCGAAGCGCGACATTGGGCCGCTCGGCAAGAAACGACGAGATGGCATCCGGAACGAAGTAGATCGAGGGTAGCGATGTGGACCCGATGGCGAAGTGGCCGGCATCATCCTGATGATAGACCTGGACCTCACTCTCGGCCCGGCTCAGGGACGCCCGAACATTTCGCCCATGGACGAACAGCCGCCGGCCCAACTCGGTCGGTGCCGCCCCTTGGCGGCCTCTTTCGAGCACCCGGCCGTCCACCTCCCGCTCCAGGTGACGGATGCTGCGCGACAACGCCGGCTGGGTGAGGTTGAGCTTCTCCGCCGCCCGGGAGAGTGACCCCTCCTCGATAACGGTGACGAGGTGCATGAGCTGTTTGACCAGATGATTCATAATCGCTTTTTATGCAATGAGGAGTTTATATCATTTGATCGATCCGCTGGCGGCCGTCAAGATTCGCCCCTATCTTGCCTCTCCGAATCTCTTACTGGAATCCATCCATGGGCCCGCCCCGTTCGCTTCGCCGCGTCATGTGCCTGGAAGATTTCGCAGCGCCCGCCCGCGCCTTTCTGCCGGCCGCCTTGTGGGAATTCGTTTCCACCGGCGCGGAAGGCAAAGTCTCATTGCGCGGCAACCGGGCCTCGTTTGACCGGTACTGGCTGAAAACCAAAATTCTCACCGATGTGAGCGGCCGGAGCACGGCGAAGCAACTGCTCGGCAAGAAATATGGGGCGCCGTTCGGCATCGCGCCCATGGGCGCCGGCGCCCTATTCGGGTTCGAGGCCGACCTCGCCTTTGCGCGGGCGGCGGCGACAGCAAACATTCCTTTTCTGATGAGCGGCAGCGCGTTGATCCCCATGGAAAAGATCGCCGAGGCCAACCCCGACGCCTGGTTCCAGGCCTACGTCATCCACGAGCGGGACGCCATCGCGGCACTCGCCGATCGGGCCTGGAACGCGGGTTTCAGAACGCTGGTCATTACCGTCGACGCCCCGGTGGGGGGAAACCGGCGGGTCAATCTGCGGCAAGGGTTCAGCTACCCCATGCGGCCAACCTTTAGGATTGCCGTTGATGGGCTGCTTCATCCGCGCTGGTTGTTCAGGACCTTTTTCCGGACCCTGATGACGACCGGCATGCCCCACATCGAAAATTACGGCACCGGGCGCGGCATGGCGATCCTGTCCTGGTCGGCGCCCGACCGGCGCATGCCCCGCGATGCGCTTGATTGGGAGGACATGAAGTGGCTCCGCGACCATTGGAACGGCCGGCTGCTGCTCAAAGGCGTCCTCGCCGCCGAAGACGCCAAGACCGCCGCGGGCATGGGTCTCGACGGGATAATGGTATCGAATCACGGGGGCCGCTTTCTCGACACGTCCATTCCGCCGCTTATGGTCCTGCCCGAAATTGCCGCGGAAAAAGGCGGCATGGCGATCATCTGCGATGGCGGCGTGCGGCGGGGAACCGACGTCATCAAGGCGTTGGGCCTCGGCGCGGATTTCGTTTTCATCGGCCGTCCGTTTCTTCATGCCGCCGCCATCGCCGAAGAGGCCGGTGTCGCCCACGCCATCGGGCTGCTCGCCGCCGAGATCGACCGGACGATGGCATTCCTCGGCTGCGCCGATCTTGACGACCATCAGCTTGGTCCCCTGATCGTCCCGGAGGAATCGCCGGTGCCATGACGGACACCTATGACTTCATCATCGTCGGCGGCGGGTCGGCGGGCTGTGTCCTGGCCAACCGGCTGTCGGCCCGGAGCGCCAATCGCGTGCTGCTCCTGGAGGCGGGACGCGACACCCCGCCCGGCGCGGAACCGGCGGACGTGCTCGCGACCTATCCGTATTCCTATTTCAACAGGGATTACACCTGGCCCGACATCTCGGTTCATTGGAAAACCGCGGACACCTCGCCGGCCTTGAACGTCCCGCAGGGTTTCATCCTCGGCGGCGGGTCGTCGATCATGGGGATGATCGCGCTCCGGGGCTTGCCCGAGGATTACGACGAATGGGCGGCATTGGGAGCGTCGGGCTGGGCCTGGAAAGACGTGCTGCCCTACTTCAACAGGCTCGAGACCGATGTCGATTTCGGCGGCGGCCTCCACGGCAAGGACGGCCCGGTGCCCATCCGGCGTCCGGGCCCGGCGGAATTGCCGCCCATGGCGGCCGCGCTCCGGGACTATTGCCGAAACCGCCAAATCAATTTGATCGACGACCTCAACGGTGATTTCCGGGAAGGCCTCGGCATCATTCCCATCAGCCGGTTCGCCGACAAACGGGCCTCCGCGCCTATCTGTTACCTCGGCCGGGAAGTGCGCGCGCGGCCGAACCTGACGATTTGCACCGGCGCCAAGGTGCGGAAACTGACGGTGGACGGTACCGGCGACACCCGCCGCATCTCCGGCGTAACGGCGGCGATCGGCGGCAACGAACAAACGTTCTCCGCCGGCGAGATCATCGTATCGGCCGGCGCCCTGCAGTCGCCGGCCATGCTGCTGCGGGCCGGCCTGGGTCCGGCCTGGATGCTCAAGAAAGCCGGGCAGGAAGTCATTGCCGACCGGCCCGGCGTCGGCGGCAACCTCCACAATCATCATGTGCTGCAATTGGTGTTTCATCTCCGCCGCGCGGCCCGTCCGGCGAAGGGCGTCCGCTGTCATACCACGGCGAATCTCCGCTATTCCTCCGGCGTCGAGGGCTGCCCGGCGAAAGACATGTACATCCCCTATGTGGCGAACACCGGCTGGCACGCTCTTGGCCGGCGGTTGAGTTCCCTGACACCGACCGTCGCCAAGCCGGCGTCCCGGGGAAGGGTCTGGCTGGTCGCCGGCGATACCGGCCCCCGGCCGCTGATCGAATTCAACTTCCACTCGGATGAGCGGGATGCGGTGCGTCACATGGACGCCGTCCGGCGCGCCGCGATAATGCTTCTCGCCCCCGAACTTCGTCCCCTGTGGCACACCGCCGTGCCCGTGTTCCGCAGCCAGCGCGTCCGGCAGTTCAACCGCATCTCCGCCGCCAACGCGGTCCGCGCCCGGGCCGCGGCGACCCTGTTCGATCTGCTGCCCGCCGCCGGCCGGCCGGTCTTGGGGACGCTGACCAAACCGGGTGTGGATATCCTCCGGCTCACCGAGGACGACGCGGCATTGTCCGAGTTCGTCCGGGAGAGTATCGGCGGCCCGGCGCACCATGTGGGCACCTGCCGGATGGGGGCGGCCGACGACCGGGAGGCCGTCGTCGATCCCGCGGGCAGGGTCTACGGCGTCGATGGATTGCGGGTCGTCGATGCCTCCATCATGCCGGCCGTTCCGCGCGGCAACACCAACATCCCGACCATCATGCTGGCGGAAAAGATCGCGGCGGCCCTGACCGGGACCCCGGCTCCCGGCGCCCGCTAGGCCGCCCGGCCGGGATATTTAATATAATATTTAGTTATATAAATGATAATATATATCATTTGACCGGCATTGCCCCCGCCCCCAATGTGCCGGAACCTTCACCCATCGACCCGGCGGCATTTCCATGGATCAGATACGCACACCCGGCGCTCAAGAACTTATCGACCGCGCCCACGGCTTGATTCCGGGGATTCGGGAACGGGCGAAGGAGTGCGAGGATACGGGCCGCATCCCCGAGGCCAGCATCGAGGAACTCAAGGACGCCCGGCTGTTCGACATCACCAAGCCCAAGCGCTTCGGCGGCCTGGAGATGGGCTGGGACGCGTTCAGCGAGGTGGCAATCAAGATCGGCGCCGGCTGCGGATCGACCGGCTGGGTGTTCTCGGTCCTGGGACAGCACCCGCTGCTGGTCAACCGCATCGGCATCGACTGCATGGAGGAGATCTGGTCGGAGAACCGGGAGGCGCTGATCGCCGCCACCAAGTGGCAATCCGGCTCGCTCAGGAAAACCGGCGGCGGCTACCGGGGAACCGGGATATCCACATTCGGCAGCGGCTGCCTGCATTCGGAGTGGGTGATCATCGGCGGCGCGCCGGTGGAGGATTCCGGCGAGGTGGTGGGCGCCGTCCTGCCCATCGGCGACATCGAAATTCTCGACAGCTGGCGCCCGGACGGACTGGTCGGCACCGGCTCGCACCATATCAGGCTGGACGACGTCTTCATTCCCGACCACCGGGCGCGGGTGCCGGGCAAGCCGCCGGCCGGCGGGATCATCGACGCGCCGCTCTACCGCACCACCGGCCTCGGCGTGCCGTTCGGCCTGTCGACGGTGCTCACCGGCGTCGCCATGCACGCCCTCGAGTTCTTCTGCGACACCATGCGGGACCGCAAATCGCGGGACGGCGCGCGGATCGCCGACATCCAGAGCCTGCAGATGCGAGTCGGCGAAGCGGCGGCCGAAATCGACGCGGCCCTCTCCCTCATCCGGTCCCACATGCGGAGCCTGATGACCACGCTGGAAAGCCTGCCGCCGCCCACCGGCGCCGGCGGATACGAGCACGGCAAGTGGCCGGAACTGACCGGCGAGGGCATCGCCGGCGGCGCGTGGCCGGCCCCCGGCACCGGCGACGACAGCGCCCATATCGCCGTCGCCAACAGCATGACCGCGCGGCTCGCCTACTCGGCCGTCGAGCGGCTCTCCTACGCCGCCGGCGCGAGCCAGCTCGACCACGACGACCCGCTGCTCCGCTGCCTGCGCGACGCCACCGCCGGAATCCGCCAATACGGCATCAACTGGGACGTGGCGCGAACCCGGTCGGGCAAGTCCTTCCTCGGCGTCCGGTAACCGGGGGGCCGGGCCGTGCCGCCCCTGGAAATATCCTTCGCCGGCTACCAGAAACCGGAGTCCATCCATACCCGTTCCGCCGCCTATTTCGGCGAGGTGCTGGCCGCCGAACTCGGCGATGAAATCAGCTTCACCCTGATCCCCAGCGTGACCGAGCTCGGCCACCGGCAGGGCGACATGATCCGCCTCGTCGGCGAGGGCGCATTCGATCTCTGCTATATCGCCGCCAGTTTCTTCACCACCAATTTCGTGCCCGCCTTCGGGGCCGTCGACCTGCCCTTCGTCTTCGATGACCAGCATCACGGCTACCGGGTGATGGACGGCCCCCTCGGCCGGTCGCTGGCCGCGGCAATCGACGATCTGTCGCCCTATCTGTGGCTCGGCTACTGGTGCAACGGCATGCGCCACCTGTCCAATTCGGTGCGCCCGATCCGCGCGCCGACGGACTGCCGGGACCTCCGCATCCGCACCCTCGCGAGCCCGCTCCACGGCGAGACCTTCCGGGCGCTCGGCATGGCGCCCGAGGCCATCGACATCGCGGCCCTCCTGGCGCGTTCGGCCGCCGGCTCCATCGATGCCCAGGATAACCCGCTCACCAACATCTTCAATTTCGCCATCCACGAATTGCAGCCCCATATCACCATGACAGGGCATTTCTGGGCGCCGGCGGTTGTCGTCGCCAACAAGAACACGTTCCGAAACTGGCCGGGCCGCGTGCGGGACGCCGTCCGGACGGCGGCCGGGGCTTCGACCCGGTATCAGCGCGAACTGGCGCTGGCCGAGGACGCCCGGATCATGGCGCTCCTCGAGCCGCCGGTGGAGGTGGTCACCCTGACGCCGGCCGGGCGCGCCGCCTTCGCCGGCGCCACCGCTCCCGTGGTGGACGCGCACCGCGCCGAGTTCGCCGAAGCGCTGGAGCAAATCGCCGCCGCGGCGTAGGCGGCGGGGCGGAATCGCGCGGTCACGCAACGGGATCAATCCCGGGCGGGCGCCATGCACCAGGCGCATAACGGTAAGATGTTGAAACAATGGTATTTATACTTAATTTCCAAATTCCGCATTTTCGGCGACATGGACATTCATGGACATTAATGGACATTTATTGACACCCGTTTGGGAGGTACCTCCCATTTTGCCCGTACAAAGCTGCATAGCTCTCCCCCCATACGCAAAACGCCGCCCCGGTAATGGAGCGGCCATCGCCTATCCATTTAGCCCGGGCGCGTGTGGCGGCAAGGGTTAAAGGAAAATCCCCCTCCCCCTAGACGGGAGGGTTGGGGTGGGGGTGATGCGGCAATCCCCCTCACCCAGCTACGGCTAGGCTCGCTTCGCTCGCCAAGCCTCCGCATCCCTCTCCCCCGAAGAAGGGGGAGAGGGTGCAAATAGAAAGACCGATCCCTCTCCCCCGAAGATGGGGGAGAGGGTGCAAATAGAAAAACCGATCCCCCTCCCCCGAAGATGGGGAGAGGGGCTGAGGCATAAAATGATTGCGTCATGGCCGGGCCCACCGGACCGGCTTCGCCGGCCGGAGGACAAACTGCGACCCGGCCATCCACGTGTACCGTGCCGCGAGGCGTGGATCACCGGGTCAAATAAGGTCAATTCGGACGAATTGACCGGCCCGGTGATGACGGCTTGCGGTTCAAATAAGGTCAATTCGGACGAATTGACCGGCCCGGTGATGACGGCTTGCGGTTCAAATAAGGTCAATTCGGACGAATTGACCAACCCGGTGATGACGGCTTGCGGTTCAAATAAGGTCAATTCGGACGAATTGACCAACCCGGTGATGACGGCTTGCGGGTGAGCGGGGAGAGGAGGCTTGCCATGCGTCCCCTCGCCCCCTGAAGATGGGGAGAGGGTGCAAAAAAAGAAAGGCCGATCCCTCTCCCGCCTATCCATTTAGCCCGGGCGCGGGCGGCGGCAAGGGGGGATTGGGAGGGCGATCCGGGGCTCGGACCCGGGGGGCGGCGGACAAGGAGCCATACCGCCAATCAGCCGGTTTCTCCGCGATAGAGGTTAAGTTTTTCCAATACCTGACGGTCGGAAACGACGATCATCGACGCCCGATCGGTTGAAGCGTTGTGCGACGCCCACGTCCAGTGCGGAATGGTGAACACATCCCGTTCGCTCCACCGGTGCTCGACCTCTCCAATTTGGCTTGATCCCGCACCTTCGATCACGATGCAGACGGCGCTTGCCGTCGAACGGGCTCTTTCCGTCGGCCTGTCCCTGCCGAGGGAGACGACGCGCGAGTCGTGGGTCGGCAGAATGTCTTTGCCGTCGAGCGGGCTGGTATAGCGCACAATCCGCGAGCCATCCTCGTGCTCCGGCGTCTCCTCCAGGACCGCCAGCACATCCCGCCAGCCGTATCGCAATCGAGGGGAGTGGCGGACCTCCGCCAGCCGTGTCACCGGCGCCAGACCCGCTTTTTCGTAAACGCCGTCGGACAACGTGGAACTGTTGGCGGGGTAACGTTCATCGGGTCCCATTTTCATGTCGCCGAAAACCGCATCGAGTTGCCCCACCAAAGGCAGGTCCAGGACGTCCAGCCAAATGGCCCTTTGGCCGCTGTCGTTCTCGTGGCAATGCCACGTCCAGTTGGGGGTGATGATCAAATCGCCGTCGTACATGTCGCAGCGCTTGCCATCGACGAACGTCCCGCCGCCCTCGCCTTCCAATATTACCCGGGTCGCTGCCGGCGTGTGCCGGTGCGGCGGCGTTTTCTCCCCGGGGTTCACGCATTGGTACGCCGCGACGATGTTGTTGGTGGTCGCCATCCCGCCCTTGAGGTGCGGGTTCTTGAGGATCAAGACGCGATGCTCGGCGTTTTTTCCATGGACGAGTTCGGCCGAGCGCTCGATGAGCGGCAGCATGTCGTCCCATTTCCAGATTACCGACGGTTCGGCCCGATTGGGCTCGTCCATGATCAGGTTCTCATAAATCTCCCACAACGGCGCCAGATCCCTGGCCTGGATTTCTTCAAGGAACTCTTTCATGAAAACCCAGCTTGCTATCCCGTTCCGGCCGCGAAGTAAGGAATGACTTTCTCACCGAACAACCGGATGGACTTCTCGGCGGTCTCCACGTCCATGCCGAAGTAATTGACCTGCATGGACAGTTCGTCACATCCGCCGCAGGCGGCATCGAAGGCCGCCAGCTGCCCGATTATATCGGATGGCGTGCCGACATAGGCCGCGCCGCAGTCTATTTGAGCTTCCATGGTCTGAGCCAATATTTTCTCACGCATCCTATCGTAGTTTTGGTAGGCGGGGGATGGAGTCCCGGAGCCGTATTCCGTCATCGCATCGGCAATCGCCGCGAAATGACCCTCTATCAGCGGCTTGGCGGTTCGCCGGGCCAAATCTCCGTCCTCGTCGCAGAACATGAACACCGCCATCATCATCTTCGGCGGCCCCGCATGGCCGGCTTTCGCCCATGCGCCCCGGTACGTCTCCAGGAGTGCGATGGGATCGGAGCCGACACCCGGAATGGCCATGATCCAGTGCCCCATCGTCCCGGCGCGCTCGAACGATGCCGGCGTGCCCACGGCGGCGACATAGAAATTGGGCCGGGGCTTCTGTGTCGGACGGGGAAATGTCGTCACGTTTTCGAAGCTGTGAAACTTTCCCGAACTGCTGACGTTCTCTTCTTCGAGCAACATTTGAACCTGCGCAATGCCCTCTTCGAAGCGCTCGACGCTTTCGTCCATATCAACCTCGAAATGACGGAACTCCTGGGGGAGGAAGGCGCGCGCAAATCCCACGTCCAGGCGGCCGCCGCAGAACCCGTCGAGCATGCCGAGATCGCTGGCGAGTTTGAGCGGGCTGTTGAATGCCGGCAATACGGCGCCGGTAACCATGCGGGCCGTCTTCGTGTGCTGGGACGCGCCGGTCAGAAAGACAATGGGGTTTGAGCTATACCCGCCCCAATGATGAAAATAGTGCTCGACCGTCCGAACGTGGGAGTAGCCGTACTCGTCGCACAGGCCGATAAGGCGCATTGCCTCCCGATAGTATTGCTCGGGCGGTTTCACGTCCTCCCGAATATCCGGAAAAAACTGAAATCCGAATCGCATGTGCCCTGCCTGGATTTCGCCGACGGTCCGGAGCGGCCCCACCCGAATGTTCGCGGAAACGCTTCGCCCGGCAAGTTTGTCCGCTAATTGGCCGATCCTCAAGGCAATAGGCCGGAAGACCGCAGGCGTCCCGCGTTTCCTTCAAATCGGCGGCGCGATGAAATCCATGTTGCGGACCCGGGCGGGGACTTGGTGTTCATCGCCGAGCCCCTGGCGGGCGAAACCGTCGGCATCGCCGAGACCGAAAGCGGCCACTGGATCGTGCGCTTCTTCGACATCGACCTAGGCATCATCGACCACAA
>LXNI01001274.1_pt1 | contig 22875 bp, 20 predicted proteins | sample 809091 | NCBI WGS metagenome assembly LXNI01 (sample SAMN04870527, study PRJNA318959) | sponge metagenome | biome: 01000161; feature: marine sponge reef; material: water | host: Sarcotragus foetidus | place: Greece: Milos, Mediterranean Sea | collected 2013-05-29 | depth 5-7 m | reverse complement strand
GCGCGACAGCTCGGGGCGGACTACCCGTTCCAGGATTCCGAAGCGAAGAAGTGGTTCAACTATTACGGGCGCATAATGTATAGTTGGCGCCTCAGGAAGGCGTGAACCGATGCTTGGGCGACGCGTTGGAGCAGCCGCAGACACATCGGTCCAGTACCGGCTCCAGACGGCGGCGAACGTCTGGCGACGGTGTGTTCTGAGGAGCTCTGCGAGGGCTCTGGCGTGTCGGCAGTGATATGTACCGTCCGGTAACGAGTCTTCAAAGCCCTCGCTCTCCCGGCTAGATAGGCTCCGGTCAGCGTTACTCGGCTAAGGTTCAATTTCGGCGTGGGAATAGGCTGCGGTCGTGCCGTTTGCAAGCCTCAACTGAAATCGGGAGGCTCGCGCATCGGTCCTCGCGGCGGCAGTTCGAGTTCCCCGCCTCCGAAGGGCTCGAAGCACTCTCGGATGAAGCTGGCTAAGTTCTCCGGTTCCGCTTCCTGAATGACCGCCTCGCGTAGTATGATCCGGGCCTCCTCTTCCATCGAACGACCGTTGGTGGACGCGCGAACGCGAAGTTGGGTCTTCACGTGATCGCCGAGATGGCGGATCGTGATGCTTGCCATTGTGACAACTCCCTTTCGGTATGAGCTTACCTAGCGATTGCACTGCAATCAAGGACATCTCGTGTGCATCCGGGCCCATTTCTGCGCCTCGCAACGGGCAATACTCGGTCTGGCAGATGTCCGGTCGCCGCTGTTGCGGGGAAATTGCCGCGTAGCAGCAACCGGGGGACTCTTGAATTACGATTCGCGCACTCGCTGCAACAATCACGCCAAGGGTAACCTATTGCGCAGCAATAGGTTAGTGGTCTGGATAGGAAACCTCACGCCAACTGGAAGTAACTTCATGATCAACCGCTCGCTCGGCCGGATCGTGATGCGCTGAGCGGGCGTATTTTCTGGGCTCGGAAGCGCAAGGGTCCCGAAAGAATCAGGTCCTAGGGGAGTGGTTAGGTGCCGCCCACGAAATTCGTTCTGTAACCTATTTGTCCGGGCCGGACCCTTGTGCAAATGGTTGCGCGGGCGGCCGGCCGACACAAGTCGGCCGCACCATGCTGGAATGCAAGTTGCAGGAAGACATGCCCATCACGATCAACGAAATCGAGTTCTACATCCTGTCCGCACCGGAGGAGACGCGGCCCCATTGGGTCAGCTTGATCCAAGTCCCCACCGCCAATGAACTGCTAGTGCGCATGCGGTCGAGCGACGGTGTCGAGGGATTCGGGCTGGCGACGAGCTACACGGACATCGCGCCCATCGCGAAGGTTGTCAGGGATGGTATTGCCGAGCAGATCCTTGGAATGGACGCACTCGCTCCCGAGCGTCTGTACCAGAAGCTGTTCGGCCTCACATCATCGCGATTGCCAGCCGAGCGCGGCTGGAGCCGCGAGGCGCTGATACGCGTGTCCGCCGCCGTCGACCTAGCCTGCTGGGACATCGTCGGCCGCACGGCGGGTCTGCCTCTCCACCGCCTGTTCGGCGGACACCGCCGCCGAGTTCCCTGCTATGTGACCTGTGCCTACTACCGTGCCGGCAAGGACGACGCCGAACTACGCGATGAAATTCAGATGCTTGTCGACCAAGGGCATCGAGGGTTCAAGGGCAAAGTCGGCGGTGCGGGTTTGGCCGAAGACATTCGACGGATGGAGATTGTCCGCGAGGTCATCGGACCCGACCGCGACCTCATGATCGATGTCAACCGCGCTTGGGAACTCAAGACGGCCGCCGAGGGGGCACGCTTGTTGGAGCCCCTCGGCCCGGTCTGGCTCGAGGAGCCGGTCCAATGGACCGATGACAGGCGTGAGTTGAAGCTGCTGTCGCAACGCACACCGATCCCCCTTGCGGCCGGCGAGAGCGAAGTCAGCAGCTATGGCTGTCGGGCGTTGCTCGAAGAGCAGGCAATCCAGATCCTGCAGTTCGACTGTACGATGTTCGGCGGCTTCACGCAGGGGCGCAAGCTAGCAGCCCTGTGCGAATTGCACCATGTCGATGTGGCGCCCCACCACGACTGCTTCATCCACGCGTCGCTGGTCGCCGCGACTCCGGCCGGCCGGATCGTCGAGTCCTTCACCGATCCGGAGCGGGACCCGCTGCAGGCCGAACTGTTCGAGAACCCTCCCGAAATCGCGGATGGCTGGCTGACATTGAACGAGCGGCCTGGGCTCGGTCTGACGCTCTCGGAGGCTGCCGTCGCGAAATTCGGAACGCGGATCCCATGAATTGTCACGGATGGCGGTGCCGCAACGGACCGAGCAAGGAGTGCTCTTGCGTGTGCCGGCCGCCGGTTGGGCGGCGAACGCCAGCGAGGCGAATCAGTGCCGATAGCCTTGCAGCCTGTCAGGGCCGGGCAGTTCCAGTCCCACCGATGACAGGCAGGGACAGCGGCGCCTCAACGGTCAGGTCGGACCGGACAGGTGTCTCTGTCAGGCACCAGCTGCGTCCTTCCGGCGGGCCCATTCACGGAGCACAGCGAAAGGCCGGCTGATTGGCAATCAATGCCATGCCAATCTCCAGCATGCCGCCGGCCCCGGCTCCATGAGGACTTCGAATCGATCGCCCTCAGCGCGAGGGGATGTTTCGCCAGTACGCACGTTGGTGAAGCGATGCTCGCCGTACGCCCCGGCCTGCACGATCGCGCGACGCGCCCGAACTGGGTCCAGATTCACCAGTTGGACGCGAACGCTGGACGGAGCAATGGTGTTAACATGGGCGGCCACTTGCTCCGGCAAGCCGGGCCTCGACCAAGCGGGGTCGTTGTAGAACAATCGGGTGTGTAGGATATTGCCTGCCCATCTTGGCGGGTCTCCACCCAAGGCGAGTTCCACGAGCGAATTGGTGACGGCCGGATTGAATCGCTGCGTATAGCCTGAAGGGCGTTGGGAGTCAACCGAATCGTCTGGGTTGGTTCCGCCGGCCCGGTGTGCGATGCCGAGACCGGCCTGTCCGCTTGCGCCGTCGTCGATCTACGCCCGTCCTATACCGTAGCGACTCCCTCGGCCGTGCATCAGGGCTGGCCGACGACTTCAACGTTGGGGATCGGCTCTATCGCAACCACTCGTCCACCATCAAGGACTTGGCGTCCGAGCCCCGGCGCGGTGTACGCGTCAGCAACGGCGTTCGGTTCTTCTGGAGGGCTCGGCGATTCGGTCCGCTCGTAGTCCAATTGCGCCCGCTTGCGGGATTCCTTGGTCAAGCATGCGGGGAGACTCCCAGAATTGAGCAATCGTAGAGGGGTTGCAGGTTCATGCTGGAAGCAAGAGGACTTACCAAGCTCTACGGCTCGTTCAAAGCGCTCGATTCGCTCGACCTGTCGATCGAACCCGGGCAAGTCTTCTGCTTGCTCGGAGCGAACGGGGCGGGAAAGACGACAACGATCAATCTCTTTCTCAACTTCATCGAAGCCAGCTCCGGCGAAGCACGCGTCCACGGACTCCAAGTGGCCGAGAATCCGCTTGAAACCAAGAAGCACCTCGCATATATCCCCGAGCAGGTGATGCTCTACCGCCACCTAACTGGCCTCGAGAATCTGGAATACTTCACCGCCCTCGCCAGGCACGAGGAGTATTCCCAAGACCAGCTCCGCCGCTTCTTGAACGAGGCCGGAATTCCCGCAGACGCGATTGACCGGCGCGTCTCCACCTACAGCAAGGGCATGCGACAGAAGGTCGGCATCGCAATAGCCGTCGCTAAGAGGGCTAAGGCGTTGCTTCTCGACGAGCCCACTTCGGGTCTCGACCCGAAGGCGTCGAGCGAGTTTTCCGAGCTACTAAGAGCATGAGCGGCGAAGGCGTGGCCGTGCTGATGGCGACGCACGACCTGTTCCGAGCCAAGGAAACCGGAACCCACGTCGGAATCATGAAGCAGGGACGCCTCGTCGCGCGCCTAACCACGGCAGAGATCGGCCACGCCGATCTCGAAGGGCTCTACCTCGAACACATGCACGGATAAGGAGGCGGACTCATGGTGGTCCGAATCGCTCACAAGGAGCTTCTGGAGATGACGCGCGACGGCCGCTTCCGGGTCGCCGGAGGAATCGTCGCGTTGTTGCTGCTCATCGCTCTCGGACTTGGATGGCACCGACATTCGAACGTGACCGCGGCGCATGAAATCGCTATTGCACAGGAGCGTGAGATCTGGGAATCCCAAGGAGAAAAGAGTCCCCACTCGGCCGCCCACTACGGCGTCTACGCCTTCAAACCAACAGGACGGCTGGCTTTCTTCGACCCCGGAACGGAAGCCTATACCGGCGTCACCGTCTGGCTAGAAGCCCACAAGCAAAATCAGTTCCTCTACCGTCCGGCGCTTGACGGCAACACTCTGCAGCGGTTCGGTGAGTTGACCGCAGCGGCCGTACTGCAACTGCTGCTGCCGCTCTTGATCATCCTGCTCGCCTTCTCCGCGTTCGCCGGAGAACGGGAGTCCGGTACGTTGCGGCAGCTTCTGAGTTTGGGCGTGCGCCGAAGCGATCTGGCCGTTGGGAAGGCGCTCGGCGTCGTCGGGGCCTTAGCCTTGCTCCTGGTACCGGCCGTTATGCTCGGCGCGGCAGCGCTGACCGCGGCCAGGGCCGATTCTCCGTCGGGAGGGCTCGTACGGACGCTTTTCCTCGCCGGCGCCTACCTGCTCTATCTCGGAGCATTCGTCGGCGTGACCCTGGCGGTGTCGGCGCGGGCGCGCTCAGCCCGATTCGCTTTGGTCGCCTTGCTCGGGTTCTGGGTCTTCGTTTGCCTGGCCGCCCCGCGCGCAGCGACGGACTTGGCCAAAGCCTTGTATCCAACGCCGTCTGTCCAGGAGTTCGCCGCCGCTCTGGCCGAAGAGAAGGAAACTGGAATCGGCGGCGTCGACTACGACGATTTCCTCGAGGCCCGCAAACAGGAGTTGCTGGCCGAATACGGCGTGGACGACGTCGAGGCGCTGCCAATCAACTACGCCGGTTGGCGCTTCCAGGTCAGCGAGGAGTACGGCAACCAATTCTTCGACCGCCACTACGCTCGCCTTTGGGATCAGTTCGAGGCGCAGGATGGATTCCGCCAGAAGATCGGCTTCGCGGCCCCGCTGTTGGCCGTGCGCTCCTTGTCGATGTCGCTCGCCGGCTCCGATTTCGCGCACTTTCGGCGTTTCGCCGAGCAGGCCGAGCAGTATCGTAGGCGGCTCGTCGCCTTCTTGAACGACGACATGCGCGACCACGCCGGAGCGGGTTTCTCCTACCGCGGGGACCAAGGGCTGTGGAGCAAAGCCCCGGCTTTCGCCTATGACGCACCGGACCCGGTCTGGGCGGTATCCGGCCAGTCGACGGCGCTGGCCGCCCTAGTGTTGTGGCTCGTCCTCTCCGCCGTCTTGGCACGGTCCGCCGCGGTGCGTTTGGAGGTCTCTTAGCGATGCTCCTCCGAGTGATGCGCAACGAATGGCGCGGCCTGGCCGCGGATCGCACTATTTGGGCAGTGACGATCTTGCTTGCTGTGGTGATGCTCTTCGCTGCCTCGAACGGCGCCCGCTGGTCGGCCCTGCAACAAGAGCGGCATGGCAGGCTCGTAGCCGACCAGAGCGAGCGCCTCGAAGAGACCCGTGATCAGCTGCTCGAAATCGCCCGCGGCGGCTCGCCCCGAAGTCGCTTCTTGGATCCCCGCAATCCCGCACAAGTCGGCCAGAGCTTCGCCGCCGGTTACGCCCTGCTGCCACAGGCTCCGCTTGCCCCGCTGTCGGTCGGCCAGAGCGACATCCTGCCAGCCCACTACAAGATCACGCTGGAGAGCCGTGAGGCGCTGTTCGCGGGTGACGAGCTCGACAACCCGACGAACCTCCTCGCCGGCAGGTTCGACGTCGCCTTCGTCATCGTCTTCCTCTATCCGCTCGTGATCCTAGCACTGAGCTACAACCTGCTCTCTGGCGAGAAGGAGGGCGGCACGTTGGCCTTGGCGCTCGCCCAGCCGATCTCGCTCACGCGACTGGCGACGGCCAAGATTCTTGCGTGTGGCGTCGTCGTGCTGAGCCTGACGGCAGCACTGACGCTGGCTGCGGCCGTCGCTGCCGGCGTCGAGCTGGGCGCCCCCGGCGCGTTTTCGTCCCTGGCCGCCTACTTCGGCATCACCGCTGTGTACGGCCTATTCTGGTTCTCGCTGGCTCTGTTGGTCAACGCCTTCGGCCGAGGCTCGGCGACCAACGCCGTGATCCTCGCCGGAGTCTGGCTCACGCTCGCGCTGATCGTGCCGTCGGCGACGTCGCTGTTCGCCGCCACGCTGTACCCGGTTCCATCACGTGTGGAGATGATCCAGTCCGTCCGCGTCGCTGGCCAAGAAGCGTCCGAGCGCGGCAGCCAGCTGCTGAGCGCCTACTTCGAAGACCACCCGGAAATGGCGCCCGATGGCGAGATCGACCCGCGTGACTATTACTCCCTCAAGTTCGTCACGGAGGATGAAATCTCAAGACAGATCGCCCCGCTCACCGAGCGGTTCGAAGCCCAGATTCGCGGGCAGCAATCCGTCGTCGAGAAGTTTCGCTTCCTGTCCCCGGCCATTCTTGCGCAGCAGGCCTTGAACGATCTGTCCGGAACCGGCTATTCCCGGTTCGACCACTTCCGCAGCGAGGCCGGGCGCTTCGCCGACGAGTGGAAAAGCCATTTCCTGCCGCAGATCTTCCGCAAGACCGTCTTCACCGCCGATGCCTTGGGCGAGCTTCCCCGCTTCTCGTACCGGCCTGAAAGACCTAGCGCGATCGCCGAGCGCGTCGGAGGCACCGCCCTGCTGATCGCACTAAGCGCTGTGCTGTTGCTCGGCACGGCCTCGTGGGCATTGCGTCGCTACCCCCTAACAGCCTGATACTCGTCGGAAGCGCTCGGAGCAGACCGCACCAGAAGCGGTCGTGGAGCGCGTCTTCAGAGCCAAGATCTGGAGCAACCCGAAGGTTGTGGATAGCCAGTGAAGGCCAATGAGCCCCATTTCGATAGTGAAGAAAGAGCAGCAAACGAAACGCGCACGGCTCGTCTTGTTGATACGTTAGAGCAACCCAATTAGCTTTCGCAGAAGCGATAGGAGGCAAGCATGAAACCCAACGAATCTCGAAGGACTTTTCTGAGAACCATTGCGGCATCCACATGTGTGGCCGGCGCAAGCGGCCTGAGCCTACAGGCCAACGCGGCACAGGAAGACACGATTCAAGGTTTCGACGATACCGAAACCACGGTCCAGAGTGATTCGGTGTGGCGGCCCGTGTCCGAACGGAAGATTCGCGTCGGCATCGCCGGCTATGGGGTCAGCAAGTTCGGGGCGAATTTCGGTTTCCAAGACCATCCCAACGTAGAGGTGGCAGCAGTCACCGACTTGATCCCCGAACGATGCAAAGGCTTGGCCAAGGCATGCCGCTGTGAAAAGACCTACCCGAGCCTTGAAGAGATGGTGAAAGACGATTCGCTGGAGGCGGTTTTCGTCGCCACCGACGCGCCCAGCCATGCACAACACTGCATCGATGTTCTTGGGCATGGGAAGCACGTCTGTACCGCGGTGCCCGCCGTGTTTGGGTCGCTCGAGGACGCCGACCGTGTCTTCGAGGCGGTGAAGAGAACCGGTCTTAAGTACATGATGTTTGAGACTTCGGCTTATCACAGCGAGTGCTATGCCATGCGTGCCCTCTACAATGCGGGCGAATTTGGAATGATGGTCTATTCGGAGGGCGAGTACTACCACTATATGGCCACGCCCATCGACTCCTTCAAGGGATGGCGTGTCGGCCTGCCGCCTCAGTTCTATCCGACTCACTCCAACGCCTACCACACGTGCGTGACCGGAGGAGGCTTTACGGAAGTGTCGTGCATGGGCCTTCCCAGTATCGTCCCGCACCTTCAGAAAGAGAACAATGCATTCGGGAACCCCTTCGGGACTGAAATCGCCCTGATGCGCACCAGCGAAGGAGGCATGGCCCGTATGGCCGTGAGTTGGGACACCCCCGGCAACGGGGGCGAACAGGGTCGCGTCCGCGGAGAAAAAGGTTCGATGGATAGCCTAGCCATTTCACCCGAGCGGAAAGTGGCCAGCCTAAATCTGGCGAAACCGCCGCTACCGCCGTCCGTCGAACCCGGCGGCCACGGTGGTTCGCATGGCTATCTTATGGACGAGTTCGTCGCGGCAATCCTCCAGGACCGCACCCCGCTGGTGAACGTCGCCTGGGCGCTCAACATGTCGGTGGCGGGTGTGGTCTCCCACCAGTCCGCGCTCAATGATGGTGAATTGCTCAAGATCCCCCAATACACACTCTGAGAAGGATTGACGCTTCGCCGTGGCGGCAATGTCCACCTCCAGGCCTTCGCATGGTCCCCGGCCAACGCCGAAGATGCGTCGCAGGCCTATCGGAGGGAGGACTGTTCTGTGTCCCGGTAGCCCGGTGTTTAGGCGCGCTTCGCGCAACGGTATTCAACTTAACCATAGGACCGAGCAGGTAAGAGAATGCACCACGGGGTTGATTTGATCAAATGGAGCTGGGAAGTTGAAGATTCTGGCCATGAGAGGACGGAGGAAACGCTTGGGTCTTTGGGTGCTTGGGTGTTTCGCTGCGTGGGCGTTCCCATCCGCCGCGCTTGCGGCGGATGCGGTCGACGCTGAGACCGCAAGCAAACGACCGAATATCCTTCTCATGATCGCGGATGACATGTCGTGGAAGGACTGGGGTATCTACGGCAACACGTTTGCAAAGACGCCTCACATCGACAGGGCGGCGGCGGAAGGGGTCCGGTTCACCAACGCATACAACGCCTCTCCGGTGTGCCATCCGTCCCGGTCGGCTCTGTTGACGGGTCAGGACATCTGGCGGCTGCGCGACGCGGCCGTGTTCGGCGGGACCTTGCACGACACCTTCGACACCTATCCGTCGATGCTGAGGGAAGCCGGTTACACTGTTGCGCACAGCGGAAAGGGCTGGGGGCCAGGCTTCACGGAGCCGGGCGGATGGACGGTTTCTCCGGCGGGAAAGGTTGGCCATCTCCCGCAAGTTCTCGCCAATGCTGCAGGTGGCGACAGACCATTCTGCTTCTGGTGGGGAACGACCCTGGGCCATCGTGAGTTCAACTACAAGCCGGATGGCCGTACCTTGGATGCGATTGAGGTGCCTCCTTACCTGCCAGACACGCGAGCTGTGCGCGAAGACTTCGCGGGCTTTTACCAGGAGGTCGAGGCTTTCGATGCGGAAGTTGGCAAGGTGCTGGCGGAGCTCGATCAGGCCGGCCTGGCCGAAGACACGATCCTGATCATCACATCCGATCACGGGCAGCCCTGGCCGAGGGGCAAGGGTAGCCTTTACGACATGGGGACACGTGTCCCGTTGATCGTCCGGTGGCCTGGGAAGATCAAACCGAGCCGGGTGGTGGACGACTTCGTCAACTTTATCGACCTCGCCCCCACAATCGTGGACGCAGCCGGTCTCGCTGCGAGCAAGCAGATGACCGGAAAGAGCCTCATGAAGATCCTCCTTTCCGACGAGAGCGGGATCATCGAGAAGGGGCGCGATCGGACGCACTTTGCACTCGAAGCTCATCACACGGTCGGGCCTTATCAAGCTTGGCTTGGCTACATGTCCGGTCGGGCGATTCGAACAGACATGCACCTCTACATCCGCAACTACCCGCGCCAAGGGCATCCCGGCTGGAAACCAGTTCAGGCCGGCCCGACCGTCGGAATCATGCAAAAGGAAATGGCAGCGGACGAAACCGTGAAGCGCAACTATGCGTTGTGCTTTGGACTCCGGCCCGAGGAAGAGCTCTTCGACGTCAAGGCCGACCCGTATCAGATGCATAACCTGGTAGACGACCACCGGTTCGCCGAGGTCAAGAAGACCCTGCAACAGGCCCTAGCGGATTACATGAGAGCGACGGATGACCCTCGTGCGGCGGGCCGTGGCGAAGTTTTCGCACGCTACCCCATTTGGGCGGGCGGTTCGAAAAGCCAAATGGGTGGCTACAACCGAGCCGGGCAGTTGGAATTGTTTCACCACTCTCGATACGCCCAGTGGATGAACGAAAACCATCCTGATCAGTAGCGCAATGACATGTCGCGAGCCATCGAATGGCACGGCAACCGTTTGCTCACAACCTCCTTCTCCCTTGCGTGCTGCGAGCGACATACGTCGTTCGCAGACCACGTCGTTTCAAGTGAACACCGCAGGCGAAGACATCGGGGCGGTCCTGGATTTCAGAGCACGCAGATTCTAAGTTGGCCATCCATCGGAAACTGGAAGCACATAAAGCGAATCCGCGAGGGTGAACTTGCACCCCTCGCAGGCAAATTCAATGCTTGGTAGGAACAGCATCTTGGGGGTAGGTGCGAGGCGCGGGAGACCCATGCAAGACGGCGATCAGCCAAGCTGAGAGGTCGTGTGAGCGCGCGGCAGCGGTTCTCTGAGGCCGCTGCAGGCTCAGCCGCAGCTCCCGGCGGGCGAGCAGACACACCTCTGCCGAGCGAGCGCCAAGCCCATAGCGCAGTAGCGGGTGTTTCAGCCGAGCAGGAGTTCGACGGCTGAGTCCGGGCTCAAGTGCAACTGGTTCATACGCCGCTTGATGCCCTCGATCTTCAGCAGCCGCAGGATCGAGATCGCCATGTTGGCGAAGGCCGCCCACACGCGCGGCAGCGCACCCTTGCGCAGACGGCTGGCGTCCTCGCGCAGAGCCACATCGCGCACCCAGTGCACACGGTTCTCGATGCCCCAGTAGGCCCGGTTGAGCTGCAACAGCAGCTGGGGTGTCGCCACCTCCGGCGGCAGGCTCTTAAGCAGGTAGATGGTCTCCGGCTTGCGCTTGCGACCGTCCTTCTTGTATTCCACCTCGCGCTGCAGCTGCGCTACGCAGCGCACCCCGGGGAACCTCGAGCGCATCCGTTCCAGCGGCCAGTCGGCGGCTGCCTGAGGCCGCTTCCATTCTTGGCCCACAGCCGGCGGTGGCGCAGTAGCGCTACGGACACAGATCGGGGCTACCATGGCGGGCTGCTGATCCGGCGGCTGTTGGGCATGCGAGGGCTGACCGCGGAACTCCGGGACCGCGGGGTGCGGCAGAGCTGCGCCTCCACCACCACAACGTTTCACCGTAAGAGGCTCACCCCGTCCTCACCTTCACCCGAGTCTCAGATGGCAAGGCATTGCAGCATCGTCCCAACGTAACTGTCCTTGTCCTCTCCTTGGAAAAGGACGTTACGTTTCTGCATTTCACTCTTATTCATACCCCACAGCATGCTCATAGTCGCAGACGGGGTGTTCGAGATGATGAAGGAGTGCAAGGATACAGTCGGATCGTTGAGCCGGCGTTCGATCTCCTTGACGGTTTCGTGAAACTGGATCTTCGGATCGCTAGGACCGAGGTTTCGAATTCCCTTAGGGTCCACAAGAACGATCTGCTGCTTTCCACCAGCGAGCATCCACAGAATGAAGTCGGGATGGAAGTTCCCCGCTTCAAGGAAGCCTAGGGCGCGGCCTTTGCTCAACTATTACGGGCGCATAATGTACGGCTGGCGCTTTGGGAAGGCGTGAACCAAGGTCAGACCGGAGAGGATGCTGGGAAGGTCAGGATACGATCTCGGCAAGTCGCAGAACGGGCTCGCATCGATGCTCCATTGGGTCATACACAGCAGAGATGAGGACTGGCGCTGCGCTTACGATTCAGACCCGCCCCGGCTGACGAATCCGACTAGGCCGCGATATGTGACTGGTCCCGTCGCAACTCTCGGGACCGAACTCCTCCATGGGAACCACTTGCATCGAGTTCCGAACCGAACCGGTCGGTATTCGCGTGCTGCCTGCGGCCTTCAATCAGCTGTCTTGGCGCTTCGCCAAGAGTTCCCGAATCTCTGGGACAAGGTCCGCTGGCACCTCGACCGCCGTGTGCGTGGCGCCATCAGTTGCAGATTCGTCCTCGACCGCGGCTTCCTCATCGCTTTGCGCCTCGTAGTGATCGATCACCTGCTGGATTTGGCGTTCGTCCCAACCGGCTGGATAGTGCTTCTTTCTCATTCGTGCCCCCTTGCATCTGCGGCGAAGAGCTCGCTTCGCCTTAGGTCCGAGTTCGAACGCGGTGATCACGAAGACCGAGTTCGGGACGGGGTCTGGAACATACACGACTCGCAAATATCGGCCCGCCTGCGTTTGGCCGAGTGCGATTCTCGCGCCCTTCTCCCCGCGACGATCTTCCAATGGACAAGCCAGAACTGCCTCGACTTCGTCTTCGGCCACGTCGTGACCGTAGATGTGAGGCTGCCCGCTACTAGGATCTTCATAGTAGCGAACCCGCACTAATCTATTCTCGCATGAGGGCGAAAAGGACTGAAGGGGTTCGGAAGCCCAAGCATCGCACGCGAATCAGGTTCTATGGGCGTAGTTAGGGGCTGCCAAGAAAGGTTCTGTACCCTATGTGTCCAAGTCGAACCTATTGCGTCGCACAAGACTGCTCCATCGCCACCCTCGCTTTGCCGAAGGTGCGATACATCACAAGGAGTCTGCGAAATTCAAGTCGCTCTCCACCTGTCGACTCGAGACATCCGGCACTCATTCGCGAATAGGTGTGGTTCACCGCACCCTACACCTTCCCCTCATACCCCTCTGACTGAAGCCTGAACAGCGCCTCTATGGTCCTAGACGACTGCCTAGCGGTCGGTGTCCGCTACGGAATACGAGCCGCAACCTCGAGAATCCCGATCTCGGTCGGAGTGAGAAGGTTCCGTGAGTTGCCCCAAGCGAGAGCATCCGCCCAGAACTTGCCGCCGGCGTTCACGACCGCAATCAGTGGCAACGAGCGAGAGATTGAGACGGTAGTCGCCCGAGCTATCGAGACCACCTAAACCCCACCGGCCTATGCGCAACGGGACACCCACATCAGGACTTGGAAAGCAATTGAAGGTAAGGTCCCCGTTCATGCTGCACCGGAGCGTAAACTGCGCTCCCGCGTAAACGGACCCGGCAAAGTCAGCGTTCCACAGCCCTTAGCCCACCCAATGAGCAGTTTTCTCGCCGTCTGGTCGCGCACCCTTCAGTCCGCCTACCATCGCCATAACGACACGGTCCCGTGCAACCGTTGCCAATGCCCATATCGCGGTAGTCAGCGAGTTCAGAAATCCACGCCGGAAGCAATGACACACGTTTGCACTCTACTATCACGGACACAGATTGCGCCGTCCATGCCGTGTGGGTCGCAATCTGTCCAATTATTGCGAGGATGATCCCGGCTTGCTACGGATTTCTGGGATTCCTCCTCATGCCGGTGGCGTAGTCAGAAGGATGTCATAGTCGTCCAGTGCCTCCAGGAAATCGGCATGCTCGATCAATGGAGTGACACCGATCCCATTCAGCTTGCCGATCGCTCGGTCAAAAACGGCAACGCAGCGATGCCCCATAAACCTTGACTGAAACATGAATCCATCAGCCTCTGGAACATCGGCAAAGGTAGCTGCGGACAGTGCGCGGCCTGCCGCGTGATTAGTGTCGTGGGTAACAGCCGGGGAAACGCCTATCCGGATCGGTCCATCCCCCCGGAGATCCACGACGGTCAAGTCCTCCCGTGACTCCAAGCACACCACATCCCTGACCTGAATATCCGCTCGCGGCAGTTCACTTCGCTGGTTGCGCGTCAAGCGGTTTCGCACCACCGCCTCCCAAAAGCAACACCGCACCGATTCGGCCGCGTACAGCACGGCATAGGCTCCCGCCGGGTCGCTGAACCGGCTTGGAGCGGGAACCGCTGTAAGAGGCCGGGCACGGAGACTCTCGTGAATCACTCGAAACATCCTATCGATCCGGACCGCACGTAGCTGCCGCCGAATACGCCCTGAATCGTAGCCGCCCCTCACGCAAAGTCGCCTTGGACGTGCCCTTTAGCGGCAGCCTCAACCAAGGCGGCTTCTCCCTTGCAAAGAAGGGCAAGCGGCTCCGCTCCGTCGAGAGCGGCGAGCGGTGCTCGAAGCCAACGCCACGCAGCATAACCATCTTCGAACTGCGGGGTGATACGATCCAGCCCTGCGAGAGGCTGCCCGCGTTCGTTGAACTGCCCGGCAGGAAAGACATAACCGCGCTTGGCGCCCTGCCATCCAATGATCCGCCCCTTCTTCAGCCAGTCGTGAACAGACTGACGAGTCTTGAGGCCGACACGGTCGGCGAATTCTCGGGAAGTCAGCAGATCCTCCTGGTTTCCCATTCGGGTCCGTTCGGCGATCCGGCGACTGGTCTCTACATTCTGGGCCTGGCGCGATTCGTTGCCCCGAATGACTACAATCCCCTTTCCTTTGCTCTTCGTCCAGAGAGCGTCTGCCGCGACTGCTAGTGCGGCCCGCACGGCGTCTGGGTGGGCAATCAGCGCAGCAACCGCACGAGGGCCGAGGTCCCTGGCGGTCTCTTGCACCATGGTTGCTAGCACCTCTAAATCGAGATTCTTCTCTTGCGCTGCCTCCATGCCTCCAGTATCGTCTAGTTTGTCTATTTAGTCAAGATGTCGTCGTCCGCTAGTCTCACCTCCTCCTGCGGGCCCAAGCGAGGTAGGCAAGACGGGCTGTCACGTGTCGTTCGGGGAAGGCCAAAGCAAGTGATGGACCCGCACCAGCTGCAGTAGACTCTTGAACCGGGAGTTATTCGACGATGGAACGTGATATGGACCTTGTCCGCTCGATCCTGCTAGCGGTAGAAAAGCAGTGCGGCGGACCTGAGAGGATCCAGATCACGTCCATCGAAGGCCATTCGAGCGAGGCCGTGCTCTACCACCTCCGCCTACTCTACGAGGCAGGGTACCTTCATTGCGGAAAACCAATCAGCACGTTTCAGGGAACGACATACCTCATCCGGGGTCTGACCTGGGAGGGACACGACTTCCTCGATACTGTTCGATCCGAATCCGTATGGAGGCGTGTTCGGGAGAAACTTGCAGAACAAGGAGGGTCAACCGCCATCGAGCCAGTTAAGCGGCTCGCTCTTGAGATCGCCAAGTCCGAGCTGCTGTAGCGTTGACCCAGCAACAGATCGCGAGACTCTCGAAGGACTCCGTCTCAACTCGGATTCTCGCCACCATGCCATACGAGAGTCCTGGCGATTCCCGACAGGCGTCAGGGTGCGTTGGGCTGAGCTTATTGATGGTGCTCGATTGTGCGATCTGAGCATCGCCCACACCGACTCGAACCTGTTGCCGTGAACGTAACCCTTGAAGCACTTGGACTGCGTGTGCTTGACCGTGTTGGGCCAGAAGTACTCCGCGTGTCTCAATCACACCGATGCGTTCAGTAGGACTAATTCAAGTCGGCCTAGTCAGTGTAGCCTGCGAACACCTGCTTCTTCTCTAAGTCCAAAGTGGTACCTCAGGCAGCAGGAGAATCTCCACATTTCACCTAAGTCTTTTGTTTGCAATTGCTTATAGAGAATTTATGGTTGCGGGGGAGGGATTTGAACCCTCGACCTTTGGGTTATGAGCCCAACGAGCTACCAGACTGCTCCACCCCGCACTTTGACGATAGCATCTGTGGCCAAAAGTGTCAATCCCGGGCCCGTTCGAGACCTGCGGCTTTGCGAGGGGATGGGTGAGCTACACGCTGTCCAGGAGGGCACTCACTCGGCCATCTTCCACCGCTCCGGGGCCGACCATCCGTCGGGAGCGGGCGCGGTCATCGGCGGCACGCCGCCATCTTGACGGATGGCCCGAAACGCCTTCAACTCAGCGATCATTGCTTGAGTCCGGTCGGCTTCGCGCTCTGCGAGATTGACGTTCTCGAGTGGGTCCATCTTTAAGTTAAAGAGTTCTATACTGACCGGCCTCGTCTGTCGTTGGCGAGCCGGTAGCTGAGGAGGCGGGACGTCCGCTGGATTCGCCCCCAAGATTGGCGCACCACGCCGCACGATCTTCCAATCACCGTCGATCAGAGCCAGTTGCTCGTCCCCGTAGCGCTCGTAGTACGAGAAGAATCGCCGCTGCCGGTCTGGCTCGGTGCCGACGATCATGTCGAGTACGTCTTCGCCGTCCAATGGCTCACCGGGGCCTCCGGAATCGCCCAGGCCAGCCACACGCCGCAGCGTCGGGAACACATCCAGATAGCTCATCAACCCGCTGACTTTGCGGCCCTTGCCAGACAGCCCGTTCGGCCAGCGCAACGCCGCCGCCACCCGCGTGCCGCCCTCGTACACGGTCCCCTTCCCTGCTCGCAAGGGCGTGTTGTCGGCCAGCGCTTGCCCTCCGTTGTCGCTCGCAAACCACACCAACGTGTCATCTTCGACACCGTGGCGCTGGAGAGCGTCGAGGATCCGGCCGATGGCAGCATCCATCGCCGCCACCATCGCCATATAGATGCGGCGCCGCTCGTCTTCTACCGCAGCAAAGGGCGCCAGCCATTGATCCGGCACTTGCAGCGGCGTGTGCGGGGCGTTGAACGGCACGTACAGGAAAAACGGTGCAGCCACTGCGTGCTGGTCGATGAAGTTCACCGCCTCGTCCGCGATCAAGTCCGTCGAGTAGCCCTCGTCGTCATTGGACTCAAAGCCTCTGTGCCAGTCCAGTTGGCCCTCCCGAATGTGCGTGTAGTAGTCGATGTTCCCGTTGTAGTGGCCTACGAAGGATGTAAATCCTTGGTTCAGGGGGTGAAACTTCCGAAATGCGTGCCCGATGTGCCACTTGCCCGCCATGCCGCGCTGTCTGTACCCTGCCCTTGCCAGCATTTCCGGCAAGGTCTCCTCCGCTGGCGGAATCCCCACCTTGAGGAACGGACGGCACACCGCCCGCTGCATGCCGAAGCGAATCGGGTAGCGCCCGGTCATCAGCCCTGCCCGGGTCGGCGAACAGACCGGGCAGGCGTAGAAGCGATCGAGTTCGACACCCTCGCTGGCAATGCGGTCGATGCTGGGAGTCGGGATGTCGCCACCGTGGTAGCTGACGTCATTCCAGCCCAGGTCATCGGCCACGATCAACACAATGTTCGGCCGCCCGTGCGCGAGGGCACAGGCGCACGCCAGCATGGCCGCAACAACAGGGATCTTCCTCATGACATGGGTGCTCCTTCGAATGCAGGATCGAGCAGACGCCGCCGCACGAAGCTGACGATTTCGGCTGTGCAATATGTCGGTGGCCGAGCTTCGAAGACGGGCGTCCGATCTATCAGGCCAGGCTCGAAGCCGGCCCACGCTTGGACGAGAGTCTTTTCGCTGGACAGTACGAAAGCGTCAGCTTCCGGCGCGAGACGCGCCGCACTCTCTTTGCAGTCGGTTGTATCGAAATTCAAGACCGACAGATACACGTCGGGCGGAAGGTGCTCCACGATGCTGTTCGACTCAATCAGCACATAGCGCTTCCCAGACAAGACTTCGCGGATCGCGGGCATAGCGACGGGCAACTGCCCCATAGCCACCCTGACCCACAGTGCCTCGGCAGCACCGGCAGCGAGCATCCGAGCTGAGTCGGAGGTAGCGTCTGCACCTGTCTCGGCAGAGATTTCGTAGGGGCACAGCGGATTCTGGACAGCGCAATCACACGGCGTTCCGTCCCGGGAACAAATGCCGTGTCCGAACTGCGTGAGCTTCACCGCAGTCCAGTCCAGTTCCCGCGTCGCCGCAATCAGCGAGACTGCCAGCGAAGTCTTGCCAACCTCGCGGCTGTTGCCTCCTACAACGACAGTCTTCACGATGCTTCAAGCTCCTCGACTTTCGCCCGCAGCTGCTTGAGTTCTTTAAACAACTCCGGTAGGCGATTTGTCAATGCCTGGCGCACGAGTTGTTCCTTTAACGGACGCGCCGGAGTGCCCCAGTACGACCCGCCGGCTTCCAACTGCTTGTCGGGCAACAGGCCCCCTTGGCCTCCGAGTTGCACTTGAGCACCTACCCGCGCCCGATCGCCGATCCCCACCTGACCTCCCAGCACGGCGTAGTCTTCGACAATCACACCGCCCGAGAGCCCGACTTGCGCGGCCATCACGACATGGCGGCCGATCTGGCAGTTATGGCCGATGTGGACCAAGTTATCTAGCTTCGTCCCCGCACCAATGCGGGTGTCATCCAGAGCACCCCGATCGACGCACGAGTTCACGCCGATTTCCACGTCGTCGGCGATCTGGACGCCTCCGACCTGCGGGAACTTCTCGTAATGGTCGTCCTCGAACACCAGTCCAAAGCCATCGGCCCCAACCACCGCGCCACTATGCAAGACCACGCGATCACCCAAGCACGCGTTGCCGCAGACCTTGGCCCCGGAATGCAGCTGACAGTTCCGTCCTAGGACTGCACCACTGCCTACGTACGCATGCGCCCCAAGTACGCATCCATCGCCAATGGAAGCACCCCGTTCCACGACCGCAAGCGGCCCGACTGTCACGCCGTCCCCCAGTGCAGCCGAAGCGTCCACCGACGCTGAAGGATCGATCCCCGCCTCCACTCGGTCGGTGCCGAGGATCGCCCGCAGGGCACGTGCGAATGCCCGGCGCGGCTGCCGCACTCGAATCAGCGTGCGGCCCTCCGCCAGTGTCTCCGGATCGACGACGACGCAGCCCGCATCGGTGGCTGGAAACGAGTCCGACTCATGCGTGCGCTGCCAAAACGCAAGCTGGTCCGGACCAGCTCTTTCCAACGTCTGGCCAGAACGGACTTCGAGATCGGCGCGGCCCACAAGTTCGCCCTGCACCAATCCGGCAATCTCCGCGGCAGTCATGGATGGTCTTGAGATGACACCCGGTGCCGTCTGGCGCACCGGGGCACATCGCTCCGCTCGCACTATCCTACAAGCATGTACGCTCTTGCCCCCAGACGTCCCGCGCTGCTGATGGCAGCCTTGCTCTTCAGCTGTGCCGCCGCATTTGGCTGGAGCGAGCAAGGCCACCGCATCGTCGCACTTGCAGCGGAGGAGCAGCTGAGCGAATACTCCAAGAAGCGCGTTGCATATCTGCTCGGGTCAGACGTCCGCTTGGTAGACGTCACCAACTGGGCCGACGAAATCAAGCAGGAGCGCCCGGAAACCGAGGCGTGGCATTCGATCACGATTCCGCAGGGCGCAGCTGGTGTTGACCTAGCACGTGACTGCCCGGTAGGCGACTGCATCACGGTAAAGGTCCGCGACTGCATGGGCATCGTACGCCTAGCTATCAGGCCGCTGGGAGAAGCGCGAGAGGCATTCAAGATGCTCGTCAGCTTGGCAGCCGACTTGCACCAGCCGCTGCTGGGCGGATTTCCGCCCGGACAAAGCAAAGATGACAGCGTGGTCGTACTCAACGACACCCAGATGACCCTGTTCGAGGCATGGGACCGGGGGCTGTTAGCCAGCCTAGGCTCCGAAGAGGAAATACTAGAGCGGGTAAGACAGCGCATTCTCGCTGCGGACAGAGATGCGTGGACTCGCGGCACCCTTCGAGATTGGACCTGGGAAAACCATCAGATCGCGGCAAGCAAGGTGTATCCAGCGGTGGGCACCGCAGAACGGACTGTGCTTGAGGGCGAGGCATTGGAATCCGCCACCGAGATCGTGATTGAACGCCTAGCCAAGTCTGCGGTCCGTTTGGCAGCCATGCTAGACGATGTATGGCCGTGACGCTGGGTCTTCAGTAGCACGCGACTCTACCTCTGGGCGACAACATCGCCTGCGACGGAGCGGGCCGAATCGGTCATGAAACTGTTTGGCGACGGCTACATTCTCTCATCAGGACGGGACGGCCACGAGCGCTTACGCTTGCTGTGCGACCTGCATGATGCGTACAGCCGCAGGCTCTTGCTCGATGCGGGGCTTGGCCCCGGAATGCGGTTCGTCGAATTCGGTTGCGGGCTGGGCTACGTCTCTCGCTGGGCCGCGACACGCACAGCACGTGCAACTGGCATTGACCTGAGCCAAGACCATTTGGACGAGGCGACCAGACTCGCCCGGAAAGCAGGACTGGAGAACATCGATTTCCGACAAGGCAGCATCTATGAGAGCAACTTGCCAGAGGGCACGTTCGACTTCGCGTACTGCCGCTTCCTGCTGTCACACCTAAGCCGACCCGTGGCCGCGATGCGCACGATGGCCGCCTGCCTCAAGCCGGGCGGTGTCTTGGTGCGCGAGGAGCCAGACCTAAAGACGATCTATTCCGAACCGCTCGCCCCCTCCTACGCGGAATCAGTCGAGCAAATCCTCCGCCTAGCCGATTCGCGCGCGCTCGACTATCGCATAGGGCCCAAGCTGGCCCGGCACGCGCTGTCGATCGGCTTGGAAGTGCGCCAAGCCGACGCCTATCAGCGCCATTTCATGGGCGGCCGGGCAAAAGCCTACTGGACCTGGTCATTTTCCGAGGCCAAGCAAGCGCTGCTGACCACTTGGTCCTCGCCCGCCGAACTGCACAAGTGCCTCTCCGAGATGCGGAAGATCGACCGTGATCCGCAGGTCTTGGTTGGACATGCCCGCATGCACCAACTGGTGGCCACACGGCCTGCCTGAGCCCTTCCTTCAAGCACCGTGGCTGTCCCGCGGATGGCGGAGTTGTTCAAATCGGAGACGGAAGGCTCGATGCGGCTACGATGGGACGAATCGTGATCGTCACAGCGGCCCGGCGTGCACAGCATGCCACGCAGACGACAAAGAGCGACGCAAGAGCCCCCGACAAGATGCGCACAGGCGGTTTGTCCCAAGTGAAGCCCGTCGAATCCGCGGCCACCGCGGTCCGGCGCGTCTCGGACGGCGCGTCGGTCGCCATCGGCGGCTCTGGCGCCGGCCACGCGATTCCGGACGCACTCCTGCGGGCGCTGGGCGAACGTCACCGCTCAACAGGTTCGCCAACTGCCCTGACGCTGCTACACCCGTTCGGGGTGGGAGACCAGCAAGACAAGGGCCTGCAGCAAATGGCACTGCCCGGCCTGTACCGGCGCGTGATCGGCGGTCACTGGTCGATGGCACCAGCGATGGCACAACTCGCCGCCGAGAACCGTTTCGCCGCCTACTGCTTGCCGGCGGGGGTGATGGTGCAGCTGTTTCATTGCGCCGCAGCGGGCAGCCCCGGCTGGTACTCGCACGCCGGGTTGGACACATTCGTGGATCCAAGGCTAGAAGGCGGACGGCTGAACTCCAAGGCCACCGAAACGTTGGTCGAGTACAGCGAGATCGCGGGCAAACCGTGGCTGTTCTACAAGACCATACCGGTGGACGTGGCCTTGATCCACGCTTGGGAAGCGGACGAGCACGGGAACCTGTCCATGCGGCACGAGGCAGGACTTTGGCACAACTGCGCCTTGGCCCAGGCCGCCAAAGCGTCCGGGGGCACCACGATCGCCATCGTTCGCAGAATCGTTCCTGCCGGCGCACTCGACCCGCGAAATGTCTGCGTGCCGGGTTGTTTCGTCGATGCGCTGGTTGTCGACGAAGAGCACGGCCAGACCTACCAGACCGAGTTCGAGCCCTCCTTCTGCGGCGAAGCGCACCTGCCGGAGGACGGCTTTCCGCCTCTGCCGTTCGGTCCTCGCAAGGTGATCGCGCGGCGCGCTGCCGCCGAACTCACGCCCGGCGCTGTAATCAATGTAGGATTTGGCATACCGGACGGCGTAATCGCAGTCGCCCGCGAACAGGGAATTGCCGAACAAGTAACCGCAACAATCGAGCACGGTCAATTTGGGGGCGTGCCGGCCGGGGGCTTGGACTTCGGCGCGGTCTACAACCCCGATGCCATCCTAGAGACCGGTCACATGTTCGATTTCTACCACGGCCGGGGAGTGGACCAGACTTTCTTGGGCTTCCTGCAAATCGACCGCGCGGGCAACGTCAACGTCAGCAAGATCGGGTCCAAGATCATTGGAGTGGGAGGTTTTATCGACATCGTCCAGAAGGCAGACAAGGTCGTCTTCTGCGGCACCCTGGCGATCCGTGCCAAGACGTCGATCGACAGCGGGAAGCTGCGCTTCCTCGCCCCCGGAGCGCCGAAGATCGTAGACCAGGTTGCCCAAGTCACGTTCAGCGCAGACTACGCTAGGCGCACGGGGCAAGAGGTGCTGTACGTCACTGAGGCGGCTGTGTTCCGCATGGGCGACGCGGGACTGCTGCTTGAGGAGATCGCCCCGGGCGTGGAAATTGAGCGAGACCTGCTGCCACAGCTCGGATTCCACCCACAGGTGCATCCCAATCTCAAGCGCATGGACTCGGCCTTGTTCTCGCCTGAAAGAATGCCTGATGCCGCGTTCGCGGCATTCGACGCAAGCGAGGGTTGAAGCAGTCCGGGCTCAGCGAGATCGCTACGCCAGCGCCGTCACGCCGGGCAGTGTCTTTCCTCCCAAGAACTCCAGCGAAGCGCCGCCGCCAGTCGAGATATGGGTGATCTTCTCGCCCACACCGGCCGCCCGAATCGCCCGTTCGGAGTCGCCCCCACCGACGATGCTCACGGCATGGGCCGACGCCCGCTCTACCGCCCGTGCAACGGAGATGGTGCCGTGTGCGAACGGGGCTAGCTCAAACACGCCCATTGGTCCGTTCCAGACGATCATTTGCGAGGCGCCGATGATCTGTTCGTAGGCCGCGGTAGTCTCCGGGCCTATATCGAGCCCCATCCAGCCCTCGGGCACAGCCCCCTCCACCGTGCGAGTCGCAGCTTCAGCGCTGAATTGCTCCGCAACCACATGGTCCGTCGGCAGCATGATGCGGTCCCCGGAGTGGGCCAGCAGGTCGGCGGCCAAATCCAGTTTTTCCTCTTCCACCAAGGATGCGCCCACGCCGACGCCTTGCGCCTTCAGGAACGTATAGGTCATCGCGCCGCCGATCAGCACCTTGTCGGCGATCGTCAGCAGATTGCGGATCACATCGATCTTGCCGGAGATCTTCGCTCCCCCGATGATCGCGACATACGGATGCTTCGGCGCCGATGTGGCCATCGACAGGTACTCCAACTCCCGTTGCATGAGCAGGCCGGCCGCCCGC
>LXNI01001273.1_pt1 | contig 22912 bp, 16 predicted proteins | sample 809091 | NCBI WGS metagenome assembly LXNI01 (sample SAMN04870527, study PRJNA318959) | sponge metagenome | biome: 01000161; feature: marine sponge reef; material: water | host: Sarcotragus foetidus | place: Greece: Milos, Mediterranean Sea | collected 2013-05-29 | depth 5-7 m | reverse complement strand
TGTCGATCCCACCACCTGGGACCACAAGAAACCGGCCGCCGCCTGACCATCGCGCCAATCCACATCGCCCAAGCGCGACCCGCGTCCGAATCCAGGCCATAAAGCGGGGCCGCCGAAAAAAAAACGCCAGCGCGCCGCAGCGACGACTTCACCACCGACCGGATAACCGGCCGGATGATGCTCCGCGCCTCAATACACAGAATCCCACTGGGTAGTTACACAGCAAATAGGCACCTTCAATATATTTCTTGGCTCCAGGCCGGTTCGCGCGCCCTAAACGGCTGGGATGAGGTGTCAGGAAGGTCGGTATGGCAGGACTGAGCTGGAAGATCATGTCGGTCGCAGACTTCCCTTGGGCGAGTATGGCAGCGGGCTTGGCAATTGAAATAATCTCCTGACACAACGGTTTATTCAACCTTACAGCCGCGCCTCGTTTCATTGCTTTATCTCCAAAAGCCCCGAGTGCATTCCAAGGTGTGATAGCTGCTTTCGGTATGCCGAGCTCCTCTAGCAACTCCCGAGTCCACTGGGCGGTTGGATCAGGGTTATCAATATCCACGAATCCTGTTTTCTCTGGTCCAGAATTGCCGGGATCTTGCAGAAGTATCAGTATTCCTCCGGGGAATTCTGCATGACCATTACCGATTAGAGGCATTCGGCAACCGCGCTTTCTAGCGTGTCTGCGAATAACCGCATTGAGCCTTTTTCGCAATGCGTTTCCCCAAAGTGCCGGGCCATGCGGCTTCACACGCCTCTCTTTGTTCGGGTAGGCTGAATCGCTCATGTGTTCATTTTCCGTTCTTGCGCGTCGTTTGGAGCGCTTCGCACTGGAAACAAATGGCTTGCACTGGCTCTCAGACCGGGACGGTGTAGTTCAGCGGCAGGCGGCCGCCGTCGGCGAACAGGGTCTGGCCGGTGATGTAGGAAGCCATTTCGCTGGCCAGGAACACGGCCACCGAGGCGATCTCTTCCGGTTGGCCCAGGCGGCCCATGGGCGTGCGCGACAGGATCATGCGCCGCGCGTTCTCGTCGGTCATCACGCTCTTGAGAATTTCGGTCTCGATCGAGCCGGGACCGATGGCGTTGACCCGAATGCCGTGCGCAGCGAGGCCCAGGGCCATCGCGCGGGTCAGCTGCGAGAGCCCGCCCTTGGACACCACGTAGGCGAGCTGGCTGGGGATCGCCAGCCGTTCGTTCACCGAAGACATGTAGAGGATGCTGCCCCTGCTCCCGCGCTTGACCATTTCGCGGGCCGCGAGCTGCCCCAGCACGAATCCGGCGCGCAGGTTGACGCGGTGCACGCGGTCGAATTCCTCGCGGCTTACCGTCAGCACGTCTCCGGGCGCCAGGATGCCGGCGTTGCTCAGGAGGATGTCCAGGCCGTCGAAGTGATCGGCCGTGGCGGCGATGAGGCCCTCGCAATGCTCGTCGTCGCCCACATCGCAGTGGTGCGCCAGGGTCGTGGCGCCGGTTTCCGCGGCGATCTCGCGCGCCGCCTGCTCGCAGCCTTCGCGATCGATGTCGGCCAGCGCGACGCCGGCGCCGTGCTGCGCGAAGGCCAGGGCGCAGGCGCGGCCGATGCCTCGGGCGGCGCCGGTTACCAGGGCGGTCCTGCCGTCGAGGAGTCTGTTGCCGTTCACGGCGGGGGTGGAAGCGTGCGGGGTGGCCTTATGAGGACGGGACGTCCTCATTCCCCAGGTGCTTGAGGTACCACTCGGCGATTTCCTCGCGCGTGGTCCACCAAACGCCCGGCAGCGACTTGGCGTGCTCGATGAACTCGCGCAGCGCGCGCATGCGGTAGGCGCGCCCCGAAACGTGCGGATGCAGCCCCACGTTCATCATGCGCGCCTGGGCCGCGCCCTCCGCGTACAGCTCGTCGAGCTCGTCTATCAGGATGTCACGGAACTCGCCGGTCGTGTGGCCGCGCCGCGTGAGAATCGTGAAGTCGTTGATTTCATTGGAATACGGGGTGGAAACGATGTTCCCGTGCGGGGTCCGTATCAGGTACGGCTGATCGTCGTTCATCAGGTCGCAATAGAACAGCAGCCCCGCCTCGGCCAGGATCCCCGGCGTGGCCAGCGTGCCGCGCAGCGACGAGGACAGCCAGCCGCGCGCCTTGCGCCCGACGGTGCGCTCATAAATGTCCAGCGTGCGGTGAATCACCTCGCGCTCGCGCGCCTCGTCGCCGGAAAAGTCGGTCAGCAGCTCGCCCTGCTCGTAGTTGTGCGCGATCAGCTCGCAGCCGCGATCCAGGGCGGCCTGCACCATGGGCTGGCGCCGCTCGCAGGTCACGGCATTGAGCGTGCAGGCCGGCGTGACGCCCAGTTTGTCGAACAGCTCGAACTGCCGCCAGATGCCCACCCGTTGGCCGTACTCGCGCCAGGTGTAGTTCGGGAAATCCGGCACCCGGCCCGGCAGGGCGTCCGGAAGTATCGGCGGCCCGCCCGCGTAGTAGGGCGCGTCGGTGTCCTTGACGAGGTCCCAGGTTTCGAGATTGAACGTGATCAGCAGCGCTACGCGCTTGCCGTCGGGCCACTCAAGCCGCGGCCGCTGCGTGATCGGCGTGTATTCGTACTCCACCACTAGTGTTCGGCCATCAGCGAGCCGAAGCCGTAGACCCTGTCTTCGATCCCGTTCTCGCGCAAGGCGTGCCAGTAGGTGCAGGTGTTGATCGCCAGAACCGGCTTGCCCAGCCAGTTTTCCGCCTCCGGCGCGATGTGCGCGAACGCCAGGTTGGTGCCCACCTGGATGATCAGTTCCACCGAGTCGTCGTTGACCTCGTGCACGGCCCGCCGCAGCGTGGCCGGGCTCTCATGCGCGATCAGCATGGGGCTCTTGCTCTTCAGCCCCACCAAATGCACCACCTCGAAGCCGCAATCCTCGAAGAAGTTGCGCACTTCCTTGTCTCCCACCGGCATATAGGGTGTGATCACGCCGATGCGCCTGATGTCGCCGTAGCAGGCGATGGCGTCGCGGCAGGCGTGCGAGCCCAGGCCTACCGTCACGCCGGCGCGCTCCTCCAGGTTCTTCTTCAGCTGCTCGGCTCCCAGCACGCCCTCCCAGAACGTCTCGGCCGACATGCCCATCACGACGTAGTCCGGGCTGCAGGTCATGACGCGATCCACGGCGTTCTCCGTTTCCGCGCGGATGTTCTCCATCAACTGCAGGAATTCCTCGTCGTTGTTCACGGGGTCGTCCGGAATCCAGGCGCGTGAGAAATGGTTGGTCACGCCGCGCGGGCGCATGTCGTCGTATTCCGGCTGCACGCTGGTGTTGGTGGACGGCGCCACCACACCGAACTTCATGCGCCATCCCAGGGTATCGGTCATTGCTGGTTCCCCTAGTCCTTCAGAACAAAGTCAGCCACGATGCGGGTCCATTCCCCGGGCTGTTCGTCCACGATGTCGTGAGTGCCGCCTAGCAACTCGGCGTATTCGAAATCGGGCCTGAGCTTGTTGACGCGCTTGCAGACCTCGTAAATGTCGTCTCCCGTGTTGGTAAGCACCAGCGTCGGCTGGGTCATCTTGCGCAAAGGCACGGAAAGGTCATGGGCGAAGGCGGCGGCGTGGCCGAACCTGGCTTTCTCGCCGGCGATCAGCATCTGCACCACGCCCCAGTGCATGGCGCGCAGGTTGGTCCAGCCCGGCGTGAAGTGCAGCCGCCGGTTCCACACGTCCATGAGGTGGCTGCCGTCCGCCTTAACTTCGGGCTCGGCGCGCTTGCTGGTCGCCTCGCTCCACTTGGCCTGCTCCTCGCGGGTCAGCAGCGGCGCGCCGTTCAGCACCACCCGGGTAACCCGCTGCGGCTCCATTACCGCGAGTTCCGCGGCTATGGAAGCGCCGGTGTGGTGGCCCAGCAGCGCCGTGCGTTCCAGTTCCAGATGATCGATCACGCTGCGGATGGCTTGCGCGTAGTCCGGGATCCAGGGTTGCTCGTCGGGCACGTGGGACTGGCCGAAGCCGGGCGTATCGACGCCGATCGCGCGAATGCCGCGCGCCGCCAGCGGCTGGTAGGCGGCCTCGAACATCTCCGAGGAGCTGGGAGATTGATGCAGGAGCAACAGCGGTGTGCCGCTTCCAGCCTCCTGGTAATGGATCTGCCCGAACGGCCCGTCGGCGTAGCCTTTGCGTCTTTTCATATCGTCTCGAATCCCTCTCCCGGGCGGGCTAGTGTAGCGTAGCCGTGTCTTATACTTGCCCCCCACCGGCGATTCATCCGCCGCCCGATGTAGCCGGGACGAACCGATGCCACAGATGCAAACCTCCAACCTGACGCCCCGCCAATACTGGGAAGAGGTCAAGTCCAACCCCAACCGGGCGCGCTTCGGCTTTGGGGAAAAGGCGGCCTTGATCAACATTGATCTGCAGCGCGCCTATACGGACATCGACAGCTTCCCGACGGCCTACCAGACGAACCCCGACCAGATCGACTACATCAACCGCCTGTCGGCGCTGGCGCGCGAACGGAACATGCCGGTGATCTGGACCTACGTCGCCTACATGGACAACGCCGACGACGCCGGCGTCTGGGGCACGCGCACCGACACCGAGAATTCGCTTCAGAACATCAAGGAGGGCGGCGCCCGCTCGGAACTCGACCCGCGATTGGAGGTGGACCGCGAACGCGACGCCGTGGTGAACAAGCGCATGGCAAGCGTCTTTCACGACAGCCTGATACCCTCGCTTCTGGTCTGGCACAAGGTGGACACGGTGATCCTCACCGGCGGCAGCACCTCCGGTTGCGTGCGCGCCTCCGCGGTCGCCTCGCTCTCGCACGGCTATCGGACGATCGTGCCGGAGGAGTGCGTCGCCGACAAGCACGAGATACCCCACTTCGCCAACCTCTGCGACATCATGCTCAAGTATGCGGACGTGGAGCCCTTCGCCACGGTGGCCGGCTGGCTGGAGGACCATCCCGGCTGTGCGCCGATTCGTCAGGCCCGCGGCGCCGAATTCTAGGGATTCCTCGTGCGGGAAGATCCAGCGCTTTACGACTATCGCGCCTGGGACGAGCGCCTGCCGATCCGTTGGCCCAACGGCGCCAGGGTCGCCTTTTGGGTAGCGCCCAACATCGAGTTCTACGAACTGGATCCGCCGACCAATCCAATACGCAAGGCCTGGCCCCGCCCGACCCCCGATATCCAGGGCTATGGAACACGGGACTACGGCAATCGGGTCGGCAACATGCGCATGATGGAACTGCTCGACCGCTACGGCGTGCGCGGCTCCGTCAGCCTGTCGGTGGCGCTTTGCGAGCATCATCCCGAGATCATCGACATGTGCCGGGAGCGCAACTGGGAGTTCTTCAGCCACGGCATCTACAACACCCGCTATGTCTATGGCATGGACGAGGCCCAGGAACGCGCCGTGATCGAGGACTCGGTGCGCACCATCGCCAGACACACCGGGCAGCAGTGCTCCGGCTACCTGGCCCCGGCCCTCACGCATACCGAGCGCACGCTGGACCTGTTCAGCGAGGCCGGCGGGCTTTACACCTGCGACCTTTTTCACGACGACCAGCCCACGCCTGTGCGGGTGCGCTCCGGCCGGCCGTTCGTTTCCGTGCCCTACTCGCTGGAACTCAACGACACCATTGTCTATGTCGTCAACCGCATCGAGCCCAGGCGCTACGGAGCGATGATCAAGCAGGCCTTTGACCGGCTGTACCGGGAAGGCGAAAAGGGTGGAACGGTCATGTGCGTGCCGCTGCACGCCTACCAGGTGGCGCACCCGCACCGGATACGCGCTTTCGAGGACGCGCTGGCCTATATCACCGGGCGCCCGAAGGTGTGGGTGACCACCGGCCGGGAAATTGCCGAGTACTTTGTGGAGCACTACTACGACCAGGCCGTGGCGAAGTGGGGGAGTGGAGACAAGGGGGAGGCCGGAGATGGCGCTTGACCCCGCCTACCTGGAGTACCAGCGCCGCCGCTACGGCATGGACCACGACCGCTACGAGTGGTCGATGCTGTCCCGACGCGCTCCGGTCGCGTGGCCGAACGGCGCCCGTGTGGCGCTTTGGGTCAACGTGGCGGTGCAGTTTTTCCCGCTGAACCAGCGCGGCAAGCCGTTCCCGCCGCCGGGCGGCATGAGCACGGCGTACCCCGACCTGCGCCACTACACGCTGCGCGATTACGGCAACCGGGTGGGCCTGTTCCGTTGCCTGGAAGCCTTGGACGAAGCTGGCGTAACCCCGACTTTTTCGGTGAACGCCGCCATCGCCGAGCGTTACCCGCAGCTGCTTGAGCGCCTGAACCGGCGCGGCAACGAGATTCTGGCGAGTTCCTGGCACATGGACACCCTGCATCACGGCGACCTGGCCATGGACGAAGAGCGGGATCTGATCAACCGCTCGATTGCGGCCCTGCGCGCGGCCGTGGACGGACCCGTCACGGGCTGGCTGGGCCCGGCGCGGTCGCAAAGCGGCAACACGCCGGACCTGCTCGCCGAGGCGGGCATACGCTACATGGGCGACTGGATCAACGACGACATGCCCTATCCCTTCGCCACCCGGCACGGCGAGTTGATTGCGCTGCCCCTGTCGCTGGAACTCGACGACCAGTTCATCATCCAGAACAACCTGCACTCGGAATGGGAGTACGCCGACCAGGTGAAGGACGCCTGCGATTACCTGCTGGCGGAGGCCGGGAAGACCGGACACGGGCGTCTGCTCGCCCTTTCGGTCCACCCCTGGATGATGGGCCAGCCGCATCGCATCGGCGCTTTCGAATCGGCCCTGAAGCACATTTCGGAGCAGACGGGCGTCTGGTCGGCCGCGGCCACTGACATCGTGGCGGCCTGGTCGGATCAACGCGCCTGAGGGCGTGCCCGAACGCGGGTCCGTGCAGGGAGCGCGCTTGCCGGCTCCTCGAGTTGCCTCGCCCGATATAGTTCCTAAAACGAGGGCGTCCCGCCCTCCACATTGTTTACCGGGACATCGGAGTCTGGCTTTCTGCAAGCGCCAGTGACTCATTGTCAAGAGGCAGTGCTTCCTCCGCCAACTGGACAGCGTGGTCCGGGTCGATGGCGTGCGCCGCCCGGGTCATTCGCGCGAGAAACCGCTCGCGTTGCCGATTGGCCAGAAAGCGCTCCAGCGCAATCCGCGTAATCAGAGACTTGGGCTGCCTCGACAGCCGGGCCTCTTCGTTCAGGCTCTCATTGAGGCGATCAGTAAGCCGGATGCTGAGAATGGACAAGCACGCACCAGATGCAATGCAATATGTATTACAGATTGTATTCATCACGCTGCCTGCAGGCTGTTCTCCTTCGTGAATCCAATTTCAGTTGCATCATCGCGCAAGTTCGTTGCTGAGGCAGTGGCCACAAATCCAAATGTTGGATAATGCGGTAGATGCTGATAAGAAAAATAATCACAGCACTTAGAGCGCTCGTACTGCGCATTCGCAACACAAGAGGGCCTGAAGCGCTGCCCGTTCACACGCCCGAAAAGAACCCACAGGATGGCGGTCCAACGGATATAACCGCAAAAGCTAACAAACTTGGCCCTTCCCGCTCGGTACCGCGAACTGGCCCGATAATCCGAGAGCCCGGTAGCAAGCAGGAAAACCATGACCATCAACACCCCACCGTGCCCAGCAATTCGAGGCCGAAGCTTCCCGATGCTCCGGTGGTTCCAGAGATCGTTCCAGCGGACTCAAGCGAAGTAGCGAAATCGAAGTCTGGCTTGCGGGAAGCGAGGGAAGAGAAACGTGGTTATGTTGCCTCAGGCGACGATGGGGATTCTCGACACACTCAATCTTCCGACGATGGTGATAGCCAGAATGAAGTATCCGATAAGGACGGCGACGATAAGCCGAGCCTGAAGCGGACGCAGACTGAGCGTGCAACTCAGCGCAAACCCCGCGAAATTGGCGGCAGACGAGGACGAGAGGCACCAAGATCGCAGCTAGAACAGACGCGGGCCCCGTCTTCCCTTCCCGAACTTGTCTGCAGAAGAGTGCCCGGATCTGGACTTTGGGAAGTCGTTTTATCCGCCAATGACGACTGCCGTATTGCAGCAGTCAGTCTGGACGGCGAGCAACTGGACGCCACAGACCAAGAGTGTCGTTTGTCTGCCCTCAACGGTCCATTGTGTGTATTGCTTAATGACGGACGCACACACGAAATTCCACTATTCGAGAACGCGCCACTGGTCTTCAAGTTGCGCAAGAACTGGAGTGGAGTGGGCCGCAAGATATCAAGGGTAACCAAAGGGCATTTCATCATCTTTGCGCCAAATGCGTGGGAAAGAACACGCCTCGACCCTCCCGTCGAGCCGGATGGCTGCACGGATACTGAATTCTTGGCGCACTATTTCTATCGGGACGCGGCTAGCACTGAGGAAGGTGAAGACGGGTTCAAAGAATCTGGCTCGCTGGGTAGAGTCGCCGGCATCAAGTTGACTGGCCGATCTGTCTTCGATAATTCGACAGAGGGCGAGCTTTTTGTGGAGGATCCTCCAGAACTGACTTCCTCACCGCATGTTGTCTGGGCTCGAGTAGGCGAGGAGGCGGAACATGGATGGAAGGGAGAAAACTTCGAGCCCTCCAAGAAATCGATAGCCGAAATCCTATCGGGCAAAGAGGGACACTTTTTCCTTCGGGTCTATGATGCACAAGCCCGGCTTTTCGATAGCGGGGAGTTCCGCTTTTCTCGCAATCTCAGGGAGGTGTACGTCAATGATATGGAATACACGCAAGAAACCGTGCTAAATCCAAGTGCTTCCGGATATGCACCCTTGAGTGTGCGCTTTACTGGCGCTGACGATACTACGATTTGTCCCGTTGTTCGGGGTGACGCAAAGCACGCGAGAATGCTGCAGTCTGGCATCTTGAAGGTTCCTCCACACCCTGACGCAGATCGCTTCGCTTGCAGCTTAGGATCAGGCAACGCCGCTGTGAAGATCGTACTCGACCTTCCTCGATTATGGTGGCGGCTGGAGGATAGCCAGCCGGTCGCCGTCAAGTGGCTCGACAAGCCACTCAGCATGACAAGAGAGGAGTTCAAGAATCACGCTCGCAACAACGCGACGCTCGTGCTCCTGGAGAAGCGGCAAGCATCAGTGCGAGCCGGTTTGGACGACCACCTGCACCAACGGTACAGTCGAAAGATGGAGGACAATCGTATCGTGATCCACTTGGCTCACTTCGTCGACTACAGGCAGATCGACCAGAGATTGGACGAAGACGCTCATCTCAATGTCGAATGGGCCGGGAAAATCTTTCCGGTAATTCGGATTTCTGCTGACCCTGTACCGGCAATCATTTCCTTTGAAGTGCATCCACCCGTCGTGACTGCGGGAGAAACGGCGAGGTTGTCTTGGGACACCAAGAATGCGAACACTAACGGTGTCGAAATCAGCCCTGCAATTGGCTCGGTGAGTCACTGCGGGGAACAGTTGGTAAGCCGTGTGTCCACGACAACATTTCAACTGAAATTGAAGGCATCCGGTCATGACGATCTGAAGCAGTCATGCACCTTGACAGTCCGACCCAGGGCAGCGACGCAGGAAGGGCAAGGTGCCTTGGTCAAGCGGAGCGGAGAAGGAGGATTCCGAGAGGGAAAAGGGTTCAGCCAAGCCGAGCTCAAGGCATCGGGAGTAACACGTTCGGAGCTAATGCAGAATCCCCCTCCCGGATTCTTCATCGATACGCGCCGCCGGACTGTGCATCAAGCAAACATAGATATGCTAAGGAGATTGCGCGGTGCCTGATATAGACATCAAAGATTGGCCCGAATGGATCCGGCAACGCTATGAGAACTATCTGAAGACCTCGTTCTTCTTTAGAAAACCCCATCTGCGCAAATCTTTTCAGCAAGCCTTGGCCGAGGAGGGCAACCTCCTGCAGGGACCCTTTCCGGAGCCTCATCATGGCTTTGCGAAGGGAATTGGCGCAAGGGCATTGGCGGACGAGTGTTTCGTCGGCCAGGCAGAGAGCCTCTCGCCTGCGCTCAGGGATGGCTTGTTGTATACGCATCAGGAGCGCGCCATCAGAGCCACGCACCTTGATGCTCTGAATGTGGTTGTCGCCACTGGCACCGCGAGCGGCAAGACTGAGAGCTTCCTTTATCCGATCCTGTTCGAGTTGTATCGGCAGCACCTCGCCGGGGTTCTCGACGTGCCGGGGGTGAGAGCCATGATTCTTTACCCGATGAACGCGCTTGCGAACGATCAGCGTCAGCGTTTGGGCGCTATCTGCAGGAGCTTGCACGAGGCCTCCTCCGCGTTCCGCCCCACGTTCGGGCAATACATCGGACAGACGCCGGAAAACGCGTGGGACAAATATCGAAACGCTGCAGCTCGAACTGAAGACCGTCTACCCGGTGAGCTCGTTTTTCGAGATGAGATGCGCCAGTCTCCACCCCACATATTGTTGACGAATTACTCAATGCTGGAATACCTGTTGATCCGCCCCGATGACAGCCCGCTGTTCGACGGTGGGCGCGGTGCGCATTGGCAGTTCATGGTGTTGGATGAAGCCCATCAATATCGAGGCGCGAGAGGGATGGAAATGGGCATGCTGATCCGCCGCCTCAAGCAGAGGCTGCGCGATGGGGGACGGCGAGAACGACCATTCCGATGCATCGCCACCAGCGCGACCATAACTTCCAGCCAGAGAGATGAAGACAAACGGGCGGTTGCCGAGTTCGCGGCTGAACTTTTCGGCGAGCCATTTTCAAATCAGGCCATTGTCTTTGGAGAGTCACTTCAGGCCGAGGTTGACGAGCCTCCTCGGCGCTATCATGCGTTTCTTCGTGCACTTGAGGGCGCCTTTCTGGTTCATCGTGAAGGTGCCGATGCCGTGGTGCTCAATCGCAAGACTGAGGGCGGCGAAAGCGTGATCGGGCAGCCGCTCGAAATCGCGCTCTGCCGAGAATGCGGACAGCACTATTATGTCGGTCGGAAGCTTGAGGGAAAGTTGAAAGAAGCCGTCCGCGACCCGAGCCAACCTGGGTTTGGTGTGGACTACTACCTGCCGATAGACGACGGAAAGGAATTGTTATGCAGACGCTGCGGTGCCCTGTCGAATGCCGCACCCGTTTGCGATTGTGGTGCAGCGATACCTGTGCTCAAGTGCGACGTTGACAAACAGAACCCCGATCAGTTGAAGCAGTGCGTGAGCTGCCGCTATCGTCGCGGTGGGGTCGGCGACCCTGTTCAGGAAATCGTGCATGGCTCGGATGGCCCCAACACCGTTATTGCCACGGCACTACACGAGCTGCTTCCAGAGGATCGTCGCAAAGTTCTTGCATTCGCCGACAGCCGCCAAGAAGCTGCGTTTTTTGCATGGTATGCCGAAGATTCCTACGAGAAACTGCGTGACCGCAACCTGATTTTGCGGGCAATTTCATCTGAACCTGTCGCCGACGAAGGCCTGTCGCTTGACGATCTCCGGAACCGCTTGCTCCGCATCTGGGACAAGGCCGGACTCTTCAGCGAGGCGGAAACCCGGGCGGAGCGAGCCCGGCGTGTGCTCACGTCAATACTTCGGGAGGCGATGACCGACGAGAAAAGGCTTTCCCTGGCCGGTGTCGGTCTCGTCGAGTGGTTTGTCGCGTTGCCTCGTGAGCTGCGCGTGCCGGAAATTGCGGGGCGCGGCCCATGGAACTTCAGCTCAAACGAGGCTCAAGTCTTGATCGGGTATCTGCTGGACGAGCTGCGTCCGCGGCGCGCCATGAACCTTCCTGAAGGAGCAGATGCGCCGGAATGGAACGACATTTCGCCCTGGCCGCAACGGTCATTCGGTATCGCGCCACCGAGCCGACGGCGCAACGTCGCTCAATGGGGCGGCGCCCAATCCGCAGTAATGACTCATTTTCTTCGCCGACTCCTTGCAGACACCGGTCTTTCCAAGGATCGGAAACAATCCGCGTCGTCGGAATTGATGACAGAGATTTGGCGTGCCATACGCGAACATGGCGGTGATTCCCTACTCCAGCCCGCAGATGAGAACGGAACATTTCGCCTCAATCCGCGCTGGCTTCGGATCATGCCCGCTAGTCTTGAAGACATTCGCGAGTGCGATACCTGCGCCACTCTATCGAGTTACGACATTCGAGGCGTCTGTCCGCGAAACGCATGTCCTGGTTCGCTTCGGCCGGCTCATCCCGAGCGCCTCAACGAAAACCATTACCGAATCCTCTACCAGAGTCCTGGCTTGCCCCCCGCACTGCGCGCGCAAGAGCACACGGCGCAGATTGATGCCGAGGAGGCACGCAAGAGACAGGACCGGTTCAAAAGCGGAAAGATTCACCTTCTCAGCTCGTCCACCACATTCGAGGTTGGTGTCGACCTTGGTGATCTGGATTCCGTATTTCTGCGCAACGTTCCTCCAGAGTCGTTCAACTACGCTCAGCGCGCAGGGCGGGCTGGTCGGCGAGACAGGCCCGGGCTGGTGCTGACCTACTGCCGCCGAAATCCGCACGATCTCTATCACTACGAGAAACCCCTTGATCGAGTGATACGAGGCGCCATACATCCGCCGCGTCTGCGCATGACCAACGAGAAAATAGTCCTGCGGCACATGGTTGCTGTCGCGCTGTCCGAGTTCTTCAGGACTGACGGGTTGAGGTTCAACAGCGTCGAGGCTCTCGTTGATAGCTGGCACGACCCTAAGGCCACAAGCGACCTTTTCGAATTCTGCGAAACCAATGGCAATTTGAAGGAAACACTGTTGCGCATCGTTCCTTTAGAAATGCACCGCTTAGTCGGAATCGAGGATGAGACTTGGTTGGTCAAGATAGCCGGCGAGGACAGCCGTTTAGCGCTTGTGGAAGCGGAAGTCTGTGCGGACTACAGTGAGATGGAAACACTCCTTGAAGAAAAAAAGGAGCAAAACAAATTTAGAGAGGCCGGTCGCATCAAAGGGCGCATGGAAACAATTGCCAACGAGGACGCTCTTAGTTTCCTTTCCCGCAAGGCTGTCATCCCTAAGTACGGATTCCCAGTGGATGTCGTTGAACTCGACGCCCGTTCTACCGACGGTCGTCCGACCGGTGTCGCGCTTCAGCGAGACTTGTCCCAGGCGATTGCCGAGTATGCGCCGGGTGGCAAGGTGGTCGCCAACAAGCTGGAGTGGGAATCGTGCGGCGTGAAATCGGTTGCCGGGAAGGCTTGGCCCGTGCGACATTACCGTTACGACGACGCACGCAATTTCAGGCAATGGAACGAGAATTCTCCGAGTAGCTCACCTGGCCAGCCGAAGTACCTGGTTCCCCAGTTTGGATTCGTAACGCCCCTTTTCAAGAAACCCAAGGAACCGACAGGGCGGGCTCGTCGCTTGTATACCACACGCCCGTTTTTCCCCGGCTTCGTCAACGAGCCTGAATTGAGGACCGTTTTCGGTGTCCAGGTGACGAAAGCTATTCCAGGAGTGCTGGTAATACTCTGCGAAGGCAGAAACAGGGAAGGGTTCTACATCTGCCGTTCCTGCGGCAGTCATGCGGCCAGTCCGCGGGCCAACCACAAATCCCCGTCGGACTCGGCCTGCATGGGCACTCTGGAGCGCTTCTCGCTCGGCCATGAACTTGTCACAGATGTCGTCCGCCTTCAATTCCCATTGGTCCGTGACCAGTGGGATGCTTATTCCGTCGCCTATGCAGTACTTCTGGGTGCGGCGGACGCGCTGGAAGTTCCGGACACCGATCTGAACGTGACGATTACCGGCGGCGACCAACCCGGCGAGTCCGCAGTGGTGCTCTACGACAGCGTACCGGGTGGTGCCGGACTGGTCGCACAACTGGAACGCGAGGAGATATTCCGGGATGTGTTGGAGAACGCAATAGCTCGCGTGACAAGCAAATGCGGATGTAATACAAGTTGCTACGGCTGCCTGAGAAGTTACCGCAATCAATTCGCGCACCCGTATCTGAATCGTCATATCGCGTTGACATATCTTTCCCGATCGGCTGACAAATTGCCTGTCGCCAGCTCCTGAGTCTGATTCTTTCTGCCGTATTTCGCCTCTAAAGTCGATAATGTGCATTTTGAATGCATAATATCGACTTTGGGCCGACAGGAGCAGCGACAGATTGTCCGCTAGGCCGGCGTTTCTTATGCGGGACTACATTGAGCGATCTCTTGAACCGGTAGTTGCACAGGCAGCAGCGGAGTTTCCTGCGGTGGTGCTCAGCGGGCCGCGCCAGTCCGGCAAGACGACGCTTCTGCAGCAGGTTTTCGGAGGGCAATTCCGGTATGTATCCTTGGATACTCCGGACGTTCAAGCGGCAGTGGCGCAGGATCCACGAGGATTCATTGAGGCGTATCCGCCGCCGGCGATTTTCGATGAAGTGCAAAATTGCCCCCAACTGCTTCCTTATATCAAGGAGAGAATCGACGGCAACCGGAGACGCAAAGGGCAGTACCTGTTGACCGGGTCGCAAAACCTTGCGCTTGCCCGGAGCGTCACCGAGTCATTGGCGGGCCGTGTTGCCATGCTGCAACTTCTGCCGCTTTCGCGGCGGGAAGCGGAAGGCCGCCCGCGTCTTGCGCTTCCCTGGGAACCTGGGCGAGAGTCTGTCACGCCAGGCTCATACACCTTCGGGAAGCTGTGGGAAGGCCTCCTGCGAGGCGGATATCCAGAGCTTGCAGTGCAGTCCGAACGCGATGCCTATCCGTGGCATTCGGCTTACATTCAGACTTATCTGGAGCGCGACGTTCGCATGCTGAGGCAGGTTGGCGATCTAACCCAGTACCGCCTTTTTCTACGGCTACTGGCGGCCAGAAGCGGGCAGCTGCTCAACCTTACTGATGCGGCCCGCGACCTCGGTGTTGCGGTAAACACCGTAAAGGCCTGGATCGGCATTCTTGAGGCCACCTATCAGATCATAGTGCTTCGCCCTTATTTCGCGAGTGCAGGCAAGCGCCTGGTAAAGCGTCCCAAGGTGTACTTCACCGATGTGGGCACCTTGTGCCATCTGGCCGGCCTAAGGGACGCGGAACATGCGGCCTCCGGTCCCCTGGGCGGCGCCATTATGGAAACGGCCGTCATTTCCGAAGTCTTCAAGACGCTGGCGCACCGGGGTTTGGCGCCGCCGCTCTACTTCTGGAGAACCATGGCGGGATCCGAGGTGGACCTGTTAGTGGATACGGGTGGACAACTCGTCCCTGTCGAGGTCAAGCTGTCCGCCACGCCCCGGCCCCAGATGGCGAAGGGCATCAGAGAGTTTCGCGCAAGCTTGCCTGAATTGGCTCATCCCGGCTACCTGGTGCATCCGGGCAACAGCCGCCTTCCGCTGGGAGCGGGAACCGTTTCCTGCCCGTTCGCCGACCTGTAATTCCGCACAAGTCACACTTTCAGCTCGGCAACGAAGCGAGCGGAAGACAGCGCGGGTCAGAAGCGGGCGGTGAGCTCCAGGCCTACGCGCCGCAGGTCGGCGGGGTGGATGAAGGTGCCGCCGAACTCGGGAGCCGGGATCACCTCTTCCAGGTAGACCTCCTCGGCCGCGTTCTTCGCGAACAGCACCGCCGACAGACGGTCGTTCTCAACGCCCACGCGCACGTTCAGCACCGTGTAGCTGTCGCGCCGGGTGGGCGTGAAGTCGCTGGCCACGCCGTTGAACAACGTGGCGCGCTGCTGGTCCTGGACCACGTGGAACCAGGTCTCGCCCACCGCGGACACATCCGCCGATGCCGCCAGCCGCCAGTCGCCCGTCAACGGCATGACGATGCGCGCGCCGGCGCTGGCGGTCCAGTCCGGCGTGTACGGTGACTTGTTGCCGACCGTGTCCGGGCGCACGCTGTTGACCTCGATCTCGCTGTCCACGTAACCCCAGCCGGCGTACACGTCCAGGATGTCCGTCACCCCCCAGGTGGCGCCCACTTCGGCGCCCTGCAGGCTCACTTCGTCGAGGTTGCCGTTCAGGCGCAGCAGGCCGAAGGGGCCCACCAGGAACTCGAAGAACTGCATGTCGTCCACCTGCACGTTGAACGCGGTGGCTTCCAGCCTCAGGCGGTCGTCCAGCAGGCTGCCCTTCACGCCCACTTCCAGCGAAACCGAGGTTTCCTTGTCGACGTCATCGGTGATGCCTACCGGCGCTTGCGGGGGTAGCCCCAGGTTGGCCAGGAAAACGTGGTTGATCAGGCCGTTGATGAAGATATCGACCGTGGCCTTGGCGCCCTGGTTGTTGAAGCCGCCGCTCTTGAAGCCCACGCCGCCGCTGGCGAACAGGGTCCAGTCCTCGGTCACGTCCCAGGTGAGCGACAGCTTGGGCTGGAACTGGCTGAAGGTGCGCGACTTGGGCGCTATGGATCCGGCCGGGTTCACGCCCGGGCAAAGCCCCGGGTTGATCGGCGCGTTGCCGGTGTACGGTGGTCCGTCGCAGTCTATGTATTGGGACAAGGCGTTGACCGGGACCAGGTTGTCGACCTTGCGGCGCTCGCTGTCGAAGCGCAGCGCCAGCGAGACTTCCGTGGTTTCGGTCATTTCGTAGGAGATTTCTCCGAAGGCCGCGATGACCTGGTTGCTGAAGCGGTCGTGCACCAGTTGCTCGGTGGGGTTGTTGCCCGATTGCGGGACATACAGCTCCCTGGTGATGCCGTGACCCAGATCCAGGCCGGTGTTGACGCCTACTTCGCGGTCGATGTCGAGGAAATAGGCGCCGGCCAGCCAGGTCATCGGCCCGTCGCCGGTGGAGTTGAGCCGCACCTCGACGCTGAAGTCGGTCTGCTTGCGCTCCTGGTACTGGGTGCCGTCGCAGGCGATGGGCGTGTAGGGGCCCAGCAGCGATACGGGGAAATTCGGACTGGGCCCGAGGTAGGTGGGAGGCGGTAGCCGCACCCCCGCATTGACCGCGTCGGTGACGCTGTCAAGGCAATGCTGGTTGGCGTTGAAGAAACCGAACGCCCCGCTGGTGCCGTCGGCGCTCAGGTTGTTGTCGATCTTGCTGAACAGGAACCAGGCGCGCATGTCCGCCCAGCCGAGCCCATGGTCGACGCGGGCGGAGAACTCCGTGGCCTCCTGTTCGTTGCCGGGATCGATATTGCTCTGGAACTCGAATTCGTGGTCGTTGACGTCCTCGAAGAACTGCGGAACGCCGAACAACTGCGCGAACAGAGGCAGGTGGAAGGCGGCGTTGAAGGTGATCGAGGCCGCGTCGACCTCGCCATAGCGGAACTTGAAGTCCCAGCTGGTCGCCTCGGACGGGTCCCAGGTGAGGCGGGCGTTGACGTTGTAGCCGCGATAGTCGTCGACGATGTCGTCGCGGTCCAGGTAGGTGTTCTCGTAGAACCCCTTGGTGGAGCGGTAGTCTCCCTGCACGCGGTAGTTCATTTTTTCGGCCAGGGCGCCTTCGATCGCTCCCGAATACAGCCAGGTGCTGTCGCCCGCGGCGCTGACCTTCAGATAGCCACCGGACTCGCTGCCCGGCTTTTCGGTGGAAATGATGATGGCGCCTGCCGCCGCGTTGCGCCCGTAAAGCGCGCCCTGCGGACCCTTGAGGATTTCGATCTGGCTCAGGTTCGCGTATTCGCGGTTCAGCGCCGCCGGGTTGGTCATCAGCACGCCGTCGACGATCAGCGCGTAGGAGTTCTCCGCGTCGCGCGCGCCGTTGATGCCGCGGATGTTGACCTGCGTATCGCTCACTTCCGCCGTGTCCACGATGGACACGCCCGGCGTCATGTAGATGAAGTCCTCGGCGCGCTGGATGCCGGAGCGCTCGATGTCTTCGGCGGTGAGCACCCGCACCGTGCCCGGTACGTCGCGCAGCGTTTCCTCGCGTTGCCGGGCGGTAACGATGATTTCCTCGATCGCGTCCTGGGCCGGGGCGACTGGCGCAACAAGCACCATGCCCAGCACGCAAAGGCTCAGCCTTCTGGCAGGGTTCGTATTTATTCGCAACTCCGTGGCTGCAACATTGGCCGGCACGCGATTCGCGGGCGGCTGCCTGGGGTCGGGAATATTAGGCTTGGTGGGCGACACCCGTCAATGCACCGCAGTCAATCCATGCAATGACACCGACCACCGCTGTCGGAATACTGTCTGAGGTTCGCGGCGTGATAGATTAGCCGCCTTTCCGGGCACAGTGGGGTCGGTTATGGCAGAGGCAAAGACAGTAGTTGTGACGGGCGGCACGCGAGGCATCGGCAAGGGCATGGCGCGGGAGTTCCTGAAACGCGGTCACCGGGTGGTGGTGTGCGGGCGCAGCGACGAAAGCGCTGCCGCTGCCGCCTCCGAGCTGGCCGAACACGGCGAGGTCCTCGGCAAGGGCTGCGACGTAAGCGATTTCGCCAGCGTGCAGGCGCTGTGGGACGCGGCCGCGGCGCGCTTCGGCGATATCGACATCTGGATCAACAATGCCGGAATCAGCAATCGCCGCGCCGGGTTGAGCGAACTGCGGCCCGAAGAAGTGGCGGAAGTGGTGAACACGAACCTGACCGGCGCCTTCAACGGCTGCCGGGTCGCGATTGACGGGATGCGAACGCAGGAAAGCGGCGGGGCCGTGTACGTGTTCGAAGGCTTCGGAAGCAACGGCATGACCGCGCCGGGACTCACTCCCTACGGTTCCACCAAGCGCGCGATCAGCTACATGGCGCAATCGCTGGCCAAGGAAGTGCGCGGCAGCAACGTGATCGTCGGCGCGCTGAGCCCGGGCATCGTGATCACCGACATGTCGATGCTGGCCGGCGGGCGCGATACCGAGCGCGCGGCGCAGGCGCGAAAGATCTACAACATCCTGGGCGACAGGGTGGAGCGCGTCACGCCCTGGCTGGTGGAGAAGGTGCTGGCGAACCGCAAGAACGGAGCGGCGTTCCGCTGGCTGACCCGCCTGCGCTCCGCCGGCCGCTTCCTTTGTCCCGTATACCATCGCCGCGACGTCGTCAGCGACTACGCCCCCGGCAAGTAACGCCGGCCACATCGATCCCATCGCAGGCTGGCGTAGCGAATGGCGGCTGACGACTTCATTCGGCGGATCGTCGCGGACGACCTGGCGTCCGGGAAGCACTCGGGCGTGGTCACGCGTTTTCCGCCCGAGCCGAACGGCTTTCTGCACATCGGGCACGCCAAGTCCATCTGCCTGAATTTCGGAGTCGCCGCCGAAAACGGCGGATCCTGCTACCTGCGCTACGACGACACCAACCCGGTGGCCGAGGAGCAGACATTCGTCGACGCCATAAGAGACGATGTCAACTGGCTGGGTTTCGACACGCCGCTCGTGACGCATGCCTCGGACTATTTCCCGCGGCTGTACGAGATCGCCGAGCACATGATCGGGACCGGGCATGCTTTCGTGGACAGCAGTTCCGCCGACAAGATTTCCGCCGACCGCGGCACGCTCACGAGCCCCGGTCGCCCCAGCCCCTACCGCGACCGCTCGGCACAGGAAAACCTCGACCTGTTCCGGCGCATGCGGGCCGGCGATTTCGGCGACGGCGAGCAGGTGCTCAGGGCCCGCATCGACATGGCTTCGCCCAATATCAACCTGCGCGACCCCGTGTTGTACCGCGTGCGCCACGTCGCGCATGCGCGCACCGGACGGGACTGGTGCATTTACCCTATGTACGACTTCGCCCACACGCTGAGCGACGCGCTGGAAGGAATCACCCACTCGCTGTGCACGCTGGAGTTCGAGGATCATCGGCCGCTGTACGAGTGGCTGCTGGACCACAGCGGACTGGACCTCAAGACCCGTCCGCGGCAATACGAGTTCGGGCGGCTCAACCTGGGTCATGCGGTAACCAGCAAGCGGCGAGTGGCGAGCCTGATTCGAATGCAGGCTGTCGAGGGTTGGGACGATCCTCGCCTGGTGACTCTGTCCGCGCTACGCCGGCGCGGCTACCCGCCGGAAGTGCTGCGCGAGTTCTGTGCCCGTGTCGGCGTCAGCCGTTCGGAGCAGATGATCGGGGCGGATCAGCTGGAGACCGTCGTGCGTGATGAGTTCAACCGCGATGCGCCGCGCACGATGGCGGTGGTCCGCCCGCTGAAGGTGGTGCTGACCAATCTGCCCGAGAACCATTTCGAGGAGCTTCCGGCGAACAATCACCCCAAGCGCCCCGAAATGGGCAGCCGAAACGTGCCGTTTTCGCGCGTAATCTATATCGAGCGCACCGACTTCATGGAAGACCCGCCCCGGCGCTTCTTCCGCCTGCGTCCCGGCGGCGAGGTGCGTCTTCGCAACGCCTACATCATTCGCTGCGATAAAGTCGTGCACGGAGCGGACGGCGAGCCCGCGGAACTCCATTGCAGCGTGGACCCGGATTCCCGCAGCGGAGGGGAGGGCGCGCGCCGCAAGGTAAAGGGCACGGTTCACTGGGTAAGCGCAGCCCATTCCATTCCTGCGGAGTTGCGCCTGTACCGGCCGCTGTTCAATGTCGAGCGTCCAGACCTGGAGTCCGGGACGCCGCCGTTAAGCGAACAGGTGAATTCCCGGTCGCTGGAAGTCGCCGCCGGCGCCCGCCTGGAGCCGAGCCTGGCGAATGCCGGCCCGGACGAAGCCTGGCAGTTCGAGAGGCTGGGCTACTTCACGCCGGATTCCCGGGACTCCTCGCCCAGCGCCCTCATCTTCAACCGCATCGCTCCGCTTCGCAGCAGCTACTCCAGCTAGCAACTCTCGGATCGCGGCCGGCGTTGCGCTGCCGTCGCGCTCCCTTCCCTTCGGAGCCACTTCGCGACGCTCCTGCCGGGAAGGGGCACGACATCAGCGCCCGGCCGGTCGTGAGGCCGTCTGGTGTGGGGGTAAGCCCCCGTTTTTAGGAGCCTACTCTTCCTGGGTGAAGCTGCGGAGGCGCTCGGCGTGCGACGGATGGCGAAGTTTGCGCAGGGCCTTGGCTTCGATCTGGCGGATGCGCTCGCGGGTGACGTCGAACTGCTTGCCGACCTCTTCGAGCGTGTGATCGGTGTTCATGTCGATCCCGAAGCGCATGCGCAGCACCTTGGCCTCGCGGGCGCCCAGCGTGGCCAGCACGTCGCGCATCGTCTCCTCCAGCCCGCGCGTGGTCGCCACGTCCATCGGCGAGGTGGCGTTCTGGTCCTCGATGAAGTCGCCCAGGTGCGAATCCTCGTCCTCGCTTAGCGGCGTTTCCAGCGAAATCGGCTGCTTGGCGATCTTCTGCACCTTGCGGACCTTTTCCTCGGGCATCTCCATGCGCTGCGCCAGTTCCTCCGGCGTGGGGTCGCGTCCCATTTCCTGCTGCATCTGCCGGGAAATGCGGTTGAGCTTGTTGATCGTCTCGATCATGTGAACCGGCACCCGGATCGTGCGCGCCTGGTCGGCGATCGAACGGGTGATGGCCTGGCGGATCCACCAGGTGGCGTAGGTCGAGAACTTGTAGCCGCGCCGGTACTCGAACTTGTCCACCGCCTTCATCAGGCCGATGTTGCCTTCCTGGATCAGGTCGTTGAACTGCAGGCCCCGGTTGGTGTACTTCTTGGCGATGGAAATGACCAGGCGCAGGTTGGCCTCGACCATTTCCTTTTTCGCGTCCTTGGCTTTCAGTTCGTTGTGGGATATCTCGCGGTACAGCTCCTTGATGCCGCGCGCCATGGGCTTGCCGTCCGTGCCCCTGGGAATGGCCTTGAAGCGGTTGATCGGCAGGCAGCACTTGTCCTCGACCCTGCGTAGACGGCGGGTAAGCTGCCGCGCTTCCTCGGCATGGGGCGCCAGTTTCGATCCGTACTCCTCGCTGGCCAGTTGTTCCTCCAGCCATTCGTCGTTGCTCGGATCGGATGCGAAATATTCCTTGAAGCTGCCCAGCTTGATCCCCGCGCTGCGCACGTAAATCCGGCGAAGCCGCTTTTCGCATCCCGATACCGACGAGGGATACAGCGCGTCCTGATCGTCGGAAGGGGCGCGCATGGTGGCGTGCAGCGCGTCGAGCATGCCGTCGAAGGCGCGCGGCGTGAATTTCAGTTCCAGCAACATCCGGCTCATGACCTTCTGCGTGTGCTTGAGGTTGCGGCAGGACAGCGCGAAATGTTCCGGTGCTTCGCCGTTCCGGGCCTTGAGCTCCTGCGCTCGAACCCTCTTGAGGGCGCGATGCACCCGGGCGCACTGGTCCGTCAAAGCGAGCAAGCGCCGCTCCAGTTCCACGGGATCGGGCGGCTGTTTGCGCGCGGCGTTGTCGGCCGGGTCGCGTTCAGCGGCGGGCCGCAGGTCTTCAGGTTCGTCCGGATCGACGATCTTGGCCACCAGGTCGGTCAGCTTCATCCGGCCGGCCCGGTAATCCTCGAAGCGGTCCATCAGGTGCTGTACTGACGGCAGGTAATAGGCCATAAGACGCTGGATTTCGCTGCGGCTCTGCTCGATGCGCCGCGCGATGCTGATTTCCCCTTCGCGGGTGAGCAATTCGACCGAACCCATCTCGCGCATGTAAAGCCGCACGGGATCGGTGGTGCGGCCCAGTTCGACTTCGAACGCGCTGATGGCGTCATCGGCCTCTTCCACGTCGTCGTTGGCGGATTCGCCTTCGGTCAGGGCCAGGGTGTCCGCATCGGGAACCTCGTCCTCCTCGTACACCTTGATGTCCATGTCGCGGAGCACGTTGATGATTTCCTCGATCTGCTCCATCTCGACGATCTCGTCGGGGAGCTGGTCGGTCAGCTCGGTGTGCGTGATGTACGAGCGTTGCCGCCCAAGTGAAATGAGCTTCTTGAGCCAGTTTCTTTGTCGTGAGCGCTGTGTAGTGGTTCCAACAGTCATGCGGGGTGGCGGCCTCCGGGGGGTTTAACCAAGCAATTATCGCTCATTTTTCACTTTCCATAAATCACAGCAAGGTAGCGTAATCGATTCCCGCCCGTGCAGGAGGGCCTTCCAGCCAGTGCTTCTTCAAGCGGCACGGTTGCAACCTGCTTGCAGGCCCGAGTCGCGAAGCCCGGCCGCGGGACACCCGGCCGCCGTCACCATCGGGCATTGATCTCCAGCCCGATGCCATGGTCCGGTAGACGGCTGGCGTCTTCTTTCCGCGTGATCTCGATGCC
>LXNI01001272.1_pt1 | contig 22914 bp, 15 predicted proteins | sample 809091 | NCBI WGS metagenome assembly LXNI01 (sample SAMN04870527, study PRJNA318959) | sponge metagenome | biome: 01000161; feature: marine sponge reef; material: water | host: Sarcotragus foetidus | place: Greece: Milos, Mediterranean Sea | collected 2013-05-29 | depth 5-7 m | reverse complement strand
TACCCTCAGGCGGCAGACGGTACGGAACCGTCTGCCGCTTCCAGAAACCAACCCCGAACCGAACCGGATCGAAACCTCTCTACCGCTCCCGCTCCACGCTCATTTCTCTATTGGAAAACACTGTCTCTCTCCGGATTGAAATTGGTCCGGTGGTACGATCAAAGGTGATGGCGCGAACCGCTACTGCGCGACTCGAGGGACCGGGCCCGGGGGCCAAGGCGCCGCCAGCGCCGGAACGCCTGACCAGGACCCGGCAGCCGTTCGACCTGTCGGACGAGATGGCGGCCGACGTCGAACGCCTCGACATGGCGCAGAGCATCCATGAGATGCAAGAGCAGGGCTACACCATCCTGCGTGAGGTAGCTACGCCAGAGTTCACCCGGCGTCTGCGGGAGACCTGCCTGCGACTTGCAGAGGAGACGGAGGGCAAGGCGAGGGGCCGTTCCGCCGCGATGCTCCTTGGTCGGGAGCCGATCTACGAGGACGTTGTCCTGCGACCGAAGATCCAGGCCCTCGCGGAGATCATGTGCGGGAAGGGCGCTCTGCTGTCCCAGTTGATCGCCAGCATCCGGCCGCTGGGCGCGCAGAAGCTGCCGCTGCACGCGGACCAGAACTGGCTGCCGGCCCCGTTCCCGGTGCACAACCAGCTCCTCACCCTGTGCTGGGCGTGTGACGAGTTCACCGAAGCCGGCGGCTGCACCAAGGTGATCCCGGGGACGCATCGCCTGCGGCGTCATCCGAACGAGGAGGAGGTCGCCACGGAGCCTGGCGCCATTCCGACCGAGTGCCCGGCCGGGTCCGTGGTGGCCTGGGACGGCTCGGTCTGGCACGGCAACTACCCGCGCGCGATCTCCGGAGAGCGGGTCGTGGTTCACATCACGTTCTCCCGCCTGGCCCTGCGCCCGGTAGAGGACTACGGCCATCTCGACGAGAAGTGGCTGGAGGGCAAGCCCTACCCCCTGCGGGTGATGCTGGGCCGCGAGGACTTCCTGGGCAGCACGACGATTGCTCGCGGCCGCGCCGACTACACCCACCTGGTGCGCACCTTCAACTGGGCGAAGACCTAGCGCTCGCCCCCGGGTCGCGGTTCCGGGAGCGCCGGCCGGGATCCGTCAGGGCTGGATCAGGTAGGTGAACTTCACCGCGATCTGACGGTGGGTGCTCAGCCGCTGACGCAGATCCTCCTCCATCCAGTTCTCGTTGTAGACGACGAACAGATCGGACCCCGGCTTGTAGATCCAGTGCAGCCGGACGTTCAGGCCCAGATCCTCGGTGTCGTCGTTGTACTGGACGATCGTGTTGAGCCGAAGGTTGGGAGTGAAGGTGAAGTCCACCCGCTGGCTGAACAGCCCGATGTCGAACGCGCCCTGGGGCAGTTCGACGTCGTTGTAGACCCAGAGGCTCTCGGTCTGCACGTGCTTCGAGGCGCGGACGCCGAAGGTCAGGCGGACGGAGGTCCGGGTGCCGTCGTAGAAATCGCCCCAACCGAACAGGCCACGGACCCCGAGGAGGCGGCTCTGGTTGCTGAACATGGCGAGTTCGAGGCCGTCGAACTCGTAGCGACCGGCCGGGATGACGATGCCCGAAGCGATCTCGAACGGCTCGACCAGGTTTTCCTCCTCGCCGACATACGCGAGTCGCCAGCGGTCCTCGGTCGTCATCCTCATGCCGAGGGGGGAGATTTCAAACCGGCCGGACTCCAGCTCGCCCTCGTCCAGGGTCTCGTAGTAGTCGTAGCGGACCTCGGTGAACCAGGAGCGGACCAGGCCGCGCTCGATTCGTGGCAGCCACTGGAAGCGGGGATTCAGGTGGCGCACGTTCTTGCGCAGCAGGAAGCCGGCCGCGGGTTGGTAGTTCTCCTCGATCTCCTCGGCGTCCATCGACATCGTCAGCGCCCGCCCCTGGTAGTCGACGTTGACTCCGTAGGCGGCTTCTCCGGTGTCGGCTGAAGCGCCTGTCCCGGTGCTCTTCGGATCTTCGCTCAGGCCGCTGCCCGTCCAGAAGCCACCGACGCCGAACTTCGTCGTGGGCTTGTAGTTGAAATCCAGGCCCACGACGCGATTCGCGTCCTCGTTCTTGGGCGCCGCCTCGGTGACGATGGCCCCGATCGTCGAGCGCCGGCCCAGATTGCGCTTGAGGCGGGCGACCGTGAACGCGTTGGCTGGCAGGTTGCCGTCATCCCGGTCGATGCCGGCGGTCGCGACCCGCAGCACCCCGATGTTCCAGCCGCCCAGGCGGCCGGTGAGCCGGGCGCCCCAGTCGATCGGCACCTGCCGGCCGTCGTCCAGGCCGACACGGCGCGAGAAGAAGGCCTTGAGCACGGGCGGGCGGAAGAACTCCCGGTGAGGCGGCCCGAAGTCGAAGATGCCGGCGTTCTCCAGGAAGAAATCGCGCTTCTCGGGGAAGTAGAGCGAAAAGCGGGTCAGGTTCGTTTGCTGTTCGTCGACTTCGACCTCGGCGAAGTCGGTGTTCCAGGTCAGGTCGAGCGCCAGGGAACGAGTCACGCCCCACTTGAGATCGAGGCCGCCGTCGCCGTCGGTGATCGGGTCCGCTTCGAGCCGCGGATCCTCGCTGACGTCGCCGATCACGAAGGGCTTGATCTGGAGTTGGGCGGACTGGGCGAGTCCGGTCAGACCGGTCAGTTCTCCGGCCATCGAGATGCGGTGGACAGGCTGGATCTGGGATCCCACCTGCCCGAGCACGCTGACCTCGCGCGGTAGCCCGGACCAGTGCGTCATTTCGCGCTTGTGGGCGATGTAGCGCTGTACGTTGAAGCCCCAGGCAGGGGCCGCCGGGTCGAAGCGCAGCGTCGAGATCGGAATCGCGATCTCGGCCACCCAGCCGAAGGCGGTCCGCCGCGACGCGACGGACCAGATGCCGTCCCACTCCAGGTTCAGGTCGCGGCCCTCGTCGGTGACCAGGGTGTCCGCGCGGGCGCCGTTCAGGTTCGTCTCGAAGGCGTAGGCGTTGCGTTGGTCGTGGAAGGTGTCGAGCAGCAGGAGGATCGAGTCGTCCTGGAAGATCCGGCTGTCCCGCTCCATCTCCTTGGCGATGATCGCGTCGGGGTTCGCGTCGAGTGCCGTGATGCCGAAGTAGATCGTGCTGTCGGTGAACACGACCCGCAGTTCGGTTTGCTCGGTGGCGGGTACGCCGTCGAGGGGCTCGTGCTGCATGAAGTCCGTTCCGACTTCGGACTCCTGCCAGGCGCGGTCGCTGAGATCACCGTCGACGGTGGGGGCCTGGTCGACCCGCGTGGCGGCCATCGTCGGTCGCTCGGCGCCGGGGGCTTCCTGAATACCGGCGATCGGCACGGCTGCCAGGAAAGCAAGCGCAAGTGCGGTGGCGATCTGCTTCGGTCTCGACATGGGGCTTAGGGCTGAATCAGGTAGGTGAACTTCACCGCGACTTGCCGGTGGGTGCTCTGCCGATACCGGAGATCCTCGGCCATCCAGTTCTCGTTGTAAACCACGAACAGGTCTGAGCCCGGTTTGTAGATCCAGTGCAGGCGGATGTTCGTCCCGAGGTCGCCGGAGAGATCGTTGTACTGGAGGATCGTGTTGAGCCGCAGGTTCGGGGTGAAGGTGAAGTTCACGAGCTGGCTGTAGAGGCCGACGTCGAATGCGCCCTGCGGTAGCTCGACGTCGTTGAAGACCCATCGGGTTTCGGCCTTCACGTGCTTCGAGATGCGGAAGTTGAAGGTGAAGCGGCCGGAGGTCTGGGTGCCGTTGTAGAAATCGCCGACGCTGATTCGCCCGCGGACGCCGAAGAGGCGGGTCTGGTTCGTGAAGGCTGCCGCGTCAACGGTGTTGAACTCGTACCGGCCAGGTGGAATGACGACTCCGGGCGAGACCTCGAACGGCTCCAGCAGGTTCTCCGCTTGGAGGACGTAGCCGACGCGGTTCGCGAGTTCGCCATCCGGAACTGCCTCGGTGAGCATCGCGCCGATCGACGACCGCTCCCCGACGTTTCGCTTCAGCCGGGCGACCGTGAACGCGTTCGCTGGCAGCGTTCCCTCGTCCCTGTCGACGTCGGCCGTGGCGACGCGAAGTACGCCGATGTCCCAACCGCCCATCCGCCCGGTGAGGCGCGCTCCCCAGTCGATCGGCACCTGCCGGCCTGCGTCCAGGCCGACCCGTCGCGAGAAGAACGCCTTGAGCACCGGCGGCTCGTAGAAGCGGCGGTGGGGCGGTCCGAAGTCGAAGATGCCCGCGTTCTCCAGGAAGAAGTCGCGCTTCTCGGGAAAGTAGAGCGAGAACCTGGTGAGGTTCGTTTGCAGTTCGTCGACCTCGACTTCGGCGAAGTCCGTGTTCCAGGTCAGGTCCAGCGCCAGGGAACGCGTGACGCCCCACTTCAGGTCCAGACCGTAGTCGCCCTCGGTGGCCGGGTCCAGATCGAGGCGGGGGTCCTCGCCGACGTCGCCGACCACGAACGGCTTGATCTGGAGTTGAGCCGATTGCGCGAGCCCCGTCAGCCCGGTCAGTTCACCGGCCATGGACACGCGGTGCACGGGCTGGACCTCGGAACCCACCTGTCCGAGGACGCCGACTTCCCGCGGCAGGCCGGACCAGTGGGTCATCTCCCGCTTGTGGGCGATGTAACGCTGGACGTTGAAGCCCCAGGCGGGAGCGGCCGGATCAAACCGTAGCGTCGAGATCGGAATGGCGACCTCCGCCGACCACCCGTCAGACGTCTTTCGCGACGCCACCGACCAGATGCCGTCCCATTCCAGGTTCAGGTCGCGGCCCTCGTCGGTGACCAGGGTGTCGGTCCTCGCGCCGTTCAGGTTCGTTTCGAAGGCATAGGCGTTCCGCCCATCGTGGAAGGTGTCGAGCAGCAGGATGATCGAGTCGTCCTGGTAGATGCGGCTGTCCCGCTCCATCTCCTTGGCGACGATCGCGTCGGGGTTCGCGTCGAATGCGGTGATGCCGAAGTAGATCGTGCTGTCCGTGAGTACGACCCGCACTTGTGTCTGCTCCGTTGCCGGCACGCCGTCGAGCGGCTCGTGCTGGATGAAGTCCCTGCCGACGTCGGAAGCCTGCCAGGCCCGGTCGCTCAGGTCGCCGTCGACGGTCGGGCCCTGGTCGACCCGGGTGGCGGCCATCGTCGGGCGCTCGGCGCCGGCTTCCGGCTGCTCCTGACCGGCGACGGGCGCGCCCGCGAGGAAGCCCAAAAGCCCCACGGTCGCGGGCAGGCTGCGTTTCACGGGGGGAGGCTACCAGCGCCGTTCCTCGGCTGCCGCCGGCGCTCGCGCTGCGGTAACGTCCGCCCTTCATGCCCGACGAACAGCACCCGAACCCGGCTTGCGAGGAAGCGAGCAAGACGCGTCCCAGTCCCAGCGCCCGTCATCGGGCGCGGGGATGGCACCTCCTGGACCTGGCTGAGCAGGCCTGGCGTGGCGAACTCGACCTCCAGTTCGAGCACCACCCGGTGCACCGCTACTACCCCGGCTCCTGCCGGCTCGCGGACGGTCTGCTCGGCTTCAAGGGCATCGCCGGCTTCTACGTCATCGACAGCGGCGACGGTCTGGTGATGCTCGACGCCGGCCACCTGCTCGACGTGAAGCGCTGCTTCGAGGATGTCAGGCGGGAGTGGCCCGATACGCCGGTGGCCGCGGCGATCTACTCGCACCACCACGTGGATCATGTGTTCTCGGTCACTGCTTTCGACGTCGAGGCGGACGAGCGAGGCTGGCCGCGGCCGATCGTGTACGCCCACGAGCGGGTGCCGGCCCACTTCGATCGCTACCTATCGACCCTGGGCTGGAACACGGCGATCAACCGCCGGCAGTTCGCGATCGATGCGCCCCATTATCGGTGGCCCGAGAGCTACCGGTATCCGGATGTTCTCTACCGCCGGAACCTGACCTTTCGTCGGGGCGATCTGATCTTCGAGTTGACCCACGGCCGGGGCGAGACGGACGACGTGACCTGGACGTGGATTCCGGAGCGCCGCATCCTCCACACGGGCGACCTGTTCATCTGGGCGGTGCCGAACGCGGGCAATCCGCAGAAGGTGCAGCGCTACGTCGGCGACTGGGCGGACAGCCTGGAGCGGATGCTGCCCCTGGGGGCCGAGATCCTGCTGCCCGGGCACGGCCTGCCGATCCTCGGCGCCGACCGGGTGCGCCGGGCGCTGGACGGCACGGCGCGTTACATGCGGTCGATCGAGGAACAGAGCGTGGCGGCGATGAACCGGGGGCTGAGTCTCGACCAGGTGGTCCAGGCGGTCACGCCGCCGGCCGACCTCGCGGACGAGCCCTACCTGCAGCCGGTCTACGACGATCCGAGCTTCCTCGTGCGGATGGTCTGGCGGCGCTATGGCGGCTGGTGGGACGGCGAGTTCGACAGCGTCGTGCCGGCGACGAAGAGGGAGCAGGCCGAAGCCTGGGTTGAACTGGCCGGCGGCGTCGAACGGGTGGTCGAGCACGCGCGCGCTTCGTCGGCGGCCGGGCGGCACGCGGTGGCGTGCCACCTGATCGAAGTGGCCCGGCATGCGGCGCCCGAGAGCGCCGAGGTGCACGAGACACGCGCGGCGATCTACCGGGCGAATGCCGAGAGCCAGCCGTCGTCGATGGCGAGGAACATCCTGAACCACGCGGCGCTGGCCAGTGACCAGGGTCGGCGGGATCTGGCCTCGGATGACTGAAGCTGGGCCCGCCGGCGCGGACACGGACGGGCCGGTGAACGCCGGTCCGGTCTCTACAGGCAGCGCCGTGGCGACGGCCGGTGCGTTGTGGGCCGTAGGCGGCGTCGTCGCTCTGCTCGTGTGGGCGGTCTACCGGCTCGCCAGGATCTCGATCGCGGCCTTCGACCAACCGTTCGCCTGGTACCACTGGGCGGCCCTCCTGGCGATCATTCCGTTCATGGCCTGGTCGGAAGGGCTGCGCGGGTTCCAGTTGCGTTTCTCGCCGCGGGTGGCGGAGCGGGCGATGACGATCCGCAGCCAGCCGACGCTGCTCCGGGTGGTGCTCGCGCCGTTGTACGCGGCCGGGTACTTCGAGGGCACGAGGCGCGAGCGCTTGGGCGTCTACTTCGGCACCCTCGGCATCCTGGTCCTGATCGTCCTCGTCCACCGGCTGGACCAGCCCTGGCGAGGCATCCTGGACGCTGGCGTCGTCGTCGGGCTCTCCTGGGGCACGATCGCGACGCTGGCTCTGAGCGTACGCGCCTGGCGAAACTGAGCGCGACAGAAGGCTCGGATTCCGACGCTTCGCGTCGGGTGCCGGCGGGGACGCCGGCGCACCCAGTTTCTGTCGCGCCCGTTCCTAGGGCTCGATCGTCTTCAGGATGAACCGGGCCATCGTCTCGCGGAGGTGCAGTGAGAGGTCGGGGTCCGAGATGCCGTGTCGGGACTTCGGGTAGAGCATCATCTCGAACGGCTTGCCGGCCTTCTGCAGGTCCCAGGCGATCTGCAGCGTGTTCTGCATGTGGACGTTGTCGTCCATCGTGCCGTGGATGAGCAGCAGGTCGCCGTGGAGGTCGGCCGCCCGCTCGCGAACTGATGAGTTCCTGTAGCCGTCGGGGTTGTCGTCGGGCGTCGACATGTAGCGCTCGGTGTAGATCGAGTCGTAGGCGCGCCAGTCGACGACGCTGCCGCCGGCGATGCCGGCCCGAAAGCGGTCGGAACGGGTCAGCGCGTAGAGCGTCATGTAGCCGCCGAAGCTCCAGCCGTCGAGGCCGATCCGCTCGGCGTCGACCCACGGTTTGGCGCCAAGCCAATCCACCGCCTCCACCAGGTCGACGAGTTCCTGCTCGCCGAAGTTCCGGTACACCGGCCAGGTCGATTCGACTCCCTTGCCTGAGGCGATCCGGTTGTCGACGACCAGGACGACGATCCCCTCCTGGGCCAGGTACTGGAACCACATGCCGCGCGACCCCTGCCAGCCATCGCGGACCTGCTGGGCGTGGGGGCCGCCGTAGACGTGAACCCAGGCAGGGTAGACGCGGTCGGGATCGAAGCCGTGCGGGCGGATGAGCATCGCTTCCAGGTCGACGCCGTCGCTCGTCGTGATCTTCAGGAGTTCCGGTTCGGACAGCGCGAAGCGTTCGAGGTCGGGCACGTCGCCGCCGCCGAGTTCCCGCACGGTCGAGCCGTCGCCGGTGCTCCGCAGAGTCATCGTGGTCGGCGTGTGAAGGTCGCTCGACGTGGCGATCCAGTGCGCGATCGGCCCGTCCTCCGGGAAGCTCGCACGATGGCTGCCGGGTTCCTTGGTCAGGAGGGTCGCGCCGGAGCCGTCGAGTGCGACCCGGAGCACGTCGGCGCCGATCGCCGAGCGGTAGGTGCCGGAGACGTAGGCCGCGCCGGCCTCCTCGTCGACGGCGTTGAGGGAACGGACCTCCCAGCGTCCTTCGGTCAGTGCCCCGACCAGCTTGCCGTCCTGGTCGTAGCGGTAAAGGTGCTGGAAACCGGTCCGCTCACTGAGCCAGAGGAAGCCGCCGTCTTCCAGGCCGTTCCCCTCCAGGCCGTTCCCCTTCAGGCCGTCCTTCCTCAGAAAATGCGGCGGCCCGAGCTGGTTCACCCAGGCGTGGGACTCCTCGCGCAGGACCCGCTCCGACTTGCCGGTGTCCGGATCGGCCCGGTGCAGGTCGAGGAAGGTCTGCCGGCGGTCCTGGACCTGATACCAGACGTCGCCGCCGGGCGAGAACGCGACGTTGACGAACAGGATCTCGGTGTGCCCGTAGATCCCCGGATCGATCCAGGTGATGTCGCCGCCCGCCGCCGAGGCGACGCCGAGACGGACGCGGGGATTCGCGTCTCCGGCCTTCGGATAGGGGTAGACCTCGAGCGGCGGCCGGTAGGGCATGTGATCGACCACCGTGAAGCGGGGCACGTCCCGCTCGTCGGTCTGCAGGAACGCGATCCGCCGGCTGTCCAGACTCCACCAGTGCGCCTGGTAGTTGCCGCGGCCGTAGATCTCCTCCTGGTAGACCCAGTCGAGCTTGCCGTTCAGCGTGTTCTCTCCGCCGCCCGTCGTCAGCCGGACTTCGTCGGCACCAGCGCCGACCACGTACAGGTCCGCGTCGCGCACGAAGGCGAGGCTGCGACCGTCCGGCGAGAAGCGGGCCAGTTCCTCGTCCTCGGGACCGTGGGTGAGCCGCGTCAGCGTCTCGGCGTCGAAGTCCCAGACGAACAGGTCCGATGCGAGCTGGAGCAGGAGCCGATCGGTGGCCGGGGAAAGGCCCAGCGACGACGGTCGCGCCTTCGAGGCGGCGTCCTCACTGTCGAGCCGCAGTTGTTCTTCCAGAGCCCAAGCCAACGGCTCGGGGTCGTAGAACGGCTCCGCGTCTCCGGTCGCCGCGTCGACGAAGCGCCATAGCCGTCCGGGTCCGTCCTCGTTGTCTTCGGCCTGCAGATAGTCCTGGCCGCCCGGCAACCAGCGGATTCGCGGCAGGTCGGGCGAGAAGTCGAGCGCGTCCGGCCCGTAGACGTGGTCGAGTTCCAGCGGCTCCTTCTGCGCCGTCGCCGGTGCTAGGGAGAAGAGCGCGATGAGGGCGGCTGGAAGAGAGACGCGGGTGAGTCGGCGAATGGTCGTCGGCATGGGGGAACAGTAGCGGAGACCCCGAGTCGACCGGAACGTCGGGTGCGTCCGGCGCGCGCGTCGCCCCCTTGTCCCGAGGGGCTAGAACTCGAACTCCAGCAGGACGTCCACGCTCTGACCGTCGACCATGACGGTGAACCGGTTCAACCCAAGCCGGAAGTGCTCGGCCAGTTCCTGGAAGTCGACCTCGCCCGTGCCGTTGACGATGGCGATCTCGAGCCGCCGGATCTTCTCGCCGTTGACCGCGGTGACGTGGGCTTCTTCGGTGTCCGCTGGCAGCCCGTCGAAGTGTAAGGGCAGCCTCGCGAGCCGGACGTCGGGGTCGATCCTGTCGTAGGGGATACTGACCTGGAAGCGGGGAATGTCGGCGCGGAGGACCGGCAGCTCCGGGCGTGCTTCGACCTCGACATCGATGGGCGCCGCGGTCTGGGCGTCGAAGATCACGCCGCGTTCGAGGCGGGCGTGCTTGCCCTTGATGAAGATGAACGGCCATGCGACGGCGGCGGTCAGGGCGGCGGTGAGCACGAAGCGGCCCTTGCCGGAACGGTCGTAGCCGCCGGCGAGGCGGATTGTCGTGTCGTCCACGGCGGTGACCGTGTTCGCCTCGACCTCGAGCCGGCCCCGGATACCGGCGACCTTGGCGCGCCGGGCGCGGCGGACTTCCGACCAGACGTTCGTTCCGGCTTCGATCACGACGTGGCCGTCGACGAGGACGTCTTCGGCGACCGTGGCTCTTACGCGGTCTCCCTGCTGGACGTAGTGGCTCGATCTCTTCTTGGTCGAGAGGCTCTCGTCGAGGACGCAGTAGATGGTGGTGCCCGCCGGGATGTGGACGGTGTCGGCCATCGCCGCGGCCGGAAGGGTGAGGAACAGCAGGGCGACGACGGCGGCCCTGGCGGTGGTGGCGTGACGCATGGAGATGGCTCCTCGGTTGTCGACTTCGTAGTAGCAGTACGCAGAGCGGCGCGTCACGGTTTCGCCGCGGTGCGGGTGATACCGTGAGCCGTTCCGCTATGAGCTTGATCGTCTGGTCCTGGCTGTTTCTGGCCGTCTACATGGGCGGCATGCTGGCGTTCGGGCTGATCGGCCGGAGCCGGGTTCACGGTGCCGACGACTTCGCGACCGCGCGGGCGGCCTACGGTCCCTTCTTCCTGGCCCTGGCCTTCGCCGCAACGACGGCGAGCGGGGCGACGTTCCTCGGTTTTCCGGGCCTCGCGTACGAGCACGGTACGGCGGCGCTGCTGTCGGCGGTGCTCTACCCGGCGGGCGTGTACCTGGGCGTGCTGATCTGCATGCGGCTGGTCGCGAACGCGGGCGACAGGTTCGGCTCGCGTTCGATCCCGGAGTTCCTGGGCGACCGGTACCAGTCGGACGGCATCCGCGTGATCGTCACCGTGGCGTCCCTGCTCCTGTTCTTCTACCTCGCCGGCCAGCTCCTGTCGGGCCTGGTCATGTTCGAGACGATGCTTGGGCTCTCACCGGCCTGGGCGCTAGGGATCACCGCCGTCGTGCTGATGGTCTACGTGTCCCTGGGCGGCGCCCATGCGGACATCCTGACCGACGGCGTGCAGGGCTTCCTGATGCTGCTGATCGGTGTGCTTGTCGTCCTGTTGTTCGTCTTCGGCGCCGGTCTGGACGGGGGCTTGAGTTCGGTCATCTCCAGTATCCGGGGCCAGGACCCGGACCAGGTCGGCTGGATCAACCGCTCGACGCCGCTCTACCACTCCTGGTGGTCGCAGATGGCGGTGCTGCTGGCCCACATCCCGCTCGGACTGCTGCCGCACATCGGCAACAAGATCTGGGCGCTCAAGACGGGCAAGTCGCGCTTCACCTTCCTGCGGTTCGCTTCCGTCTTCGGCGTCACTTTGGGCATGCTGGGCCTTGGCGGCGCGCTCGCCCGGGCGGTGCTCGGCGGCCGCCTGTACGAGGAGGGGTCGACGCCGAACGAGGCGCTGCCGGCGCTGTTCATCGAGCTGTTCCCCGCCTGGCTGGCGGCGCTGATCGGAGTCGGCATCCTGTCCGCGGTCATGTCGACGGCGGACGGGCTCGTCGTGTCGTCGTCCCAGATCGTCGCGAACGACCTCTACCGCCGAACGATCGCGCCTCGCTTCCATTCGCACCTCAGCGAAGAGCAGCTCGACCACCGCGTGCTGGTCATCAGCCGTTGGGCGACCGTGGGCGTGATGGTCGTCTGCGTGACGATGGCCTGGATGCTGATGGACATGAACATCGCCATCCTGGTCTGGACCGGCAACGGCGGCATGATGGCGGCCTTCGCGGGTCCGCTCGTGCTAGGCGCGCTGTGGAGCGGCGTCACCCGGTCGGGCGCCTACACGGGCTTGATTGTCGGCTTGAGCTCTTTCCTGATCCTGCACACCGGCGTGATCGATCCGGCGTGGTTCGAGGGCAGCTTCCTGCACCCGGTGTTCTCGTGGCTGCACGGTGAGTCTCCGAACCCAACCTCCTGCGCGGCGCTGGCGGGACTCTTCGCAATGGGATGCACCGCGGCGGTTTCGCTTTCGACCCGGCCGCTGCCCGAGGCCCACGTCGCCACGCTGTTCCGGCGCGCTCCGGCGACCGACTGACCGAGGACCGCCGTCGGCGGCGTTCGGCGGCTAGCATTCGCCGCTGGAGGAACGCGATGCCGAAGATCGATGACGGAGCGATGGATGTCCTGTTCCGGGACGCGCGCAGCCAGAACAGGTGGCTGCCGCGCGAGGTGTCCAGGGACACGTTGCAGGAGCTACACGACCTGATGAAGTGGGGACCGACGAGCGCCAACAGTTGGCCGCAGCGCGTCGTGTTCGCGGCCAGCGCCGAGGCGAGGGAGCGCCTGGCCTCCGTTGCCATGCCGGGCAACCAGGACAAGATCCGGCAGGCGCCGGTGACCGCCATCCTGGCGTACGACCTCGCCTTCTTCGAGAAGATGGACGTGCTCTTCGCCCACGACCCGGGCATGGCGGAGATGTTTCGCGACAACGGGGCGCTGGCCGAGGTCACGGCCTTCCGGAACGCCACGTTGCAGGGCGCGTACTTCATGATCGCCGCGCGCTCGGTGGGTCTCGATTGCGGGCCGATGTCCGGGTTCGACAACGGGAAGTGCGACGAGCTGTTCTTCGCCGGCACTTCGGTGCGCTCCAACTTCCTGTGTTCGATTGGCTACGGCGATCCGGAGGGTCTCTTCCCCCGCCTGCCGCGGCCGGAGTTCGGTGAAGTCTGCCGCGTCGAGTAGCAGCCTTGCACGTCACTGGCCGCGTTGCGCGGAGCCGGCCTGCGGCCGGCGCGTAGTCTCTGGCCGCCTGCGGCGGCAGCCGGCGGGGACGCCGGCGCACCCAGTGCGCGGCCAGTGGCGTGCAAGGCTGCTCAGCGGCGCCAGAACACGGGCAGGAGGATTGCGGCGACGGCCACGATCTCGAGCCGCCCCAGCCACATGAGGACGACGAGCAGGAGCTTCTCCCAACCGGCAAAGAAGGCGTAGTTCAGACTGGGGCCGGCCGCTCCCATTGCCGGGCCGACGTTCGAGAGACAGGCCAGCGACGATGACAGGGAAGTCACCATGTCGTTGCCGCCGATGGCGAGGGTGGCGGCGACGCCCAGCCACAGGAAGGCGAACAGGGTCATGAAGCCGCCCAAGCTGCGCGCCACCTGGTCGCTGATCGTCCGGTCGCCGACCCTCAGCGCCAGTACGCGGCGGGGGTTGAACAGGAGCTGCACCTCGCGCAGGGCCATCTTCAGCGTCATGACCAGGCGGCCGACCTTGACGCCGCCGGCGGTCGAGCCGGCGCAGCCGCCGACGAACATGGCGAGCAGCAGCAGGGTGCGGGACGTGTCGCTCCAGGAGTCGTAGTCCCGGGTCGTGTAGCCGGTCGTCGTCATCAGCGACACCGAGTTGAAGGCGGCTTCGCGCAGGGCCTCGAGGAAGGGAAGGTCGGTGCTGCGCCAACGATCGACAGTGACCAGGGCGACGAGCACCGCGGCGATCGACGCGTAGGCGCGAAACTCCGTGTCCCTGTAGAGCTGGCTGGGCCGTGAACGTACCGCGAAGATCAGGGAGAAATTGATGCCGGCGATCAGCATGAAGACGATGATCGTCCACTCGATGAAGGCGGAGTCGAACGCGCCGACGCTCGCGTTCAGGGGCGCGAAGCCGCCGATCGACACGGTCGTGAAGGCATAGCAGAACGCCTCGTACTGGCTGGCGCCGCCCGCCAGCAGCAGGAGAATCAGGGCAATGGTCAGGCCGACGTAGATCTGCCAGAGGACGGTCGCCGTCTTCTGCACCTGGGGCTGCATGATGTCCTGGGTTGGCCCCGGCACCTCCAGCCGGTAGAGCAGGCGGGCGCCGGGTCCCAGGCTCGGGAACAGGGCGACGAACAGGAGCAGAATCCCCATTCCGCCCAGCCACTGGGTCAGGCTCCGCCAGAGCAGGATGCTCGCGCTCAGTTGCTCGATGTCGGTCAGGATCGAGGCGCCCGTCGTGGTGAAGCCCGAGGCGGACTCGAACAGGGCCGCGATCGGATCCGTGATCTCGCCGCTCAGCAGGTAGGGAAGCGCGCCGAAGAAGGACGCCAGGATGTAGGCGCCGACGACGACGAGGATCGCTTCGCGCCGGTAGATCTTCTCGTGCGGTTTGCCCCACCAGTGAGCGGCCACGCCGGCCGCGGCGCAAACCAGCAGCGAGCCGGCGAGCGCCCCGGCGGGCCGCTCCTCGCCGTGCCAGAGCGCGAACGCGAAGGGGATCAACTGGGCGCCGGCCAGCAGCAACAGGAGCCGTCCGACCAGACCGGAAACGGCGCGCAGATTCATTCGGCGTTTGGAGGCTAGGGTGCCGCGGCGGCCGGTTCAGGCAGGGCGAGAGCCACCAACTCACCCTCGAAGCCGGCCCCGCTGATCGCCATCACGATGTACTGGCGGCCTTCGTGGAGGTAGGTCATCGGCGCGCCGCTGACGCCGGCCGGCAGCTCCATCTCCCAGACGACGTCGCCGTTCGCCTTGTCGTAGGCGCGGAACTTCCTGCTGCCGGAACCCTCGGGTTGGACCGGCATTGCGTTCGAGCCGTCGGCGAGGAAGACGAGAGTCTTCGTGACCAGCGCGGAAACGCGGCCCTGCTGGCCTAGCGGCGGCAGGTCGAGGTGGGCGAGCGCGGGGTGATCGCGCGGTCCGTCGCCGTTCGGGACCATCCACAGGTGCTCGCCGGTGTTGAGGTCGATCGCGGTAAGGCGGCCGTAGGGCGGCTTCGTGATCGGCAGGCCGTTCGGCAGGGTGGCCCACGCGTAGCCGTCGGCCTCGCTCAGGTCGACCCGGTAGCGCAGGTTGGAGCGTGCGGGATCGGGCGGCGGCCGCAGGCCCAGGATCGCCGGCACGGTGACGGACGGCAGGTAGAGCACGTTCGTCTCCGGATCGAGCGCGGCGCCATTCCAGTTCGTGCCGCCGACCGCTCCAGGTACCTGGATCGTCGGTTTGGCATTCGGCCCCTCGATCAGCGTAGGCGGCTGGAAGATCGGGCCGATGCGGTACTTGGCGACGTACTCGAGCGCCATCGCTCTCAGTTCGGGCGTGAAGTCGATCAGGTCGGAGGTAGCGAGCCCCTGGAGGTCGTAGGGCAACGGCCAGGTCGGATGGGGCTGGGTCGGCCATGCCTGTTCACCGGGCACATCGGACGGCGGCACGGGCAGCTCGACGATCGGCCAGACCGGTTCGCCGGTCTCCCGGTCGAAGACGTAGAGGAACGCCTGCTTGGAAGGCTGCGCCAGCGCCTTGATCGCCGTGCCGTCGACGACGATGTCGGCGAGCACGGGCGGGGCCGGGAAGTCGAAGTCCCAGAGTCCGTGGTGGACGGCCTGGAAGTGCCACCGACGTTCGCCGCTCTCGGCGTCGAGGGCGAGGATCGACTCGGCGAACAGGCCCTTGCCGGGGCGGTGGCCGCCGTACCAGTCGTTGCTCGGCGTGCTGGTGGCGGCGTAGACCATGCCGAGTTCCTGATCGCAGCTCATCCACGTCCAGACGTTCGCGGCGCCGGCCTGCGCTGCCTCGGCGCTTTCCCAGGTGTCGAAGCCGAACTCGTCCGGCTCCGGAATGATGTTGAAGCGCCATCGCAGGGCGCCGGTGCGCGCGTCGTAGCCGCGGATCATCCCGGGCGGGTTGCGGCGCCTCGACCAGGCGTCGGACGTCGACTCGCCGAGCACGATCACGTCGCCGCAGACGACGGGCGCTGAGGTCCAGAAGTACTGGCGGCGACGAACGCCCTGGCCGGCGTCCAGCATGTCGATCCGGCCGCCGTCGCCGAAGTCCGGGTCGAGGGCGCCGGTGTCCGCGTCGAGCGCGGTCAGCCGGCCGTTGCCGTTGAAGAAGAGCCGCCGCGTGGCGCCGTCGTTCCAGGTGACGCCCCCGCGCACCGAGAGCCGCCCCATGTTCCTTGGCTCCTCGTCCTCGAAGGGGTCGTAGGTCCAGAGGATCTCGCCGGTCGCGGGATCGAGCGCGGCGGCTCCGATGCCGGTAGCGACGAGCACCCGCCCGTCGCGCATCATCGGCGTGTTCTGGAACACGAAGGGCGGGACGACGCCCTCGTGTCGGGCGGCGAGGCCATAGTCGATCGACTTCCAGCGCCAGGCGATCTCGAGCTGGTGAACGTTCGTCCCGTCGATCTGGTCGAGCGGCGAGTACTTGCTGCTCCGGCTGTCGGCGGCGTAGTTGTGCCATTCGCCGGCCGGCTGGGTTCCAGTCTGGCTGGACGAGGCCGCTCCTGGCGTCGGCGCTGTTTGGGCGAAGGCCGCGCTCCCGATGGCGAACGCGGCGAGAACAACGGAGCCGAGGCGCCGGCGGATCGTGGGGCCGGGGATCACTCGTCCTCGGCGTCGTCGTTGTCCACCTGCTCACCGTCAGGCGGAGCGTCCTCTTCATCGCTGCTCTCAGCGTCTTCAGAGGTCGCCGCCTCCGCGGCGCGGCGTTCCAGCTCCTCCCTGATCTCCTGGATTCCTGGAGGGAGGCCCTGATTGCCGAGCGCCTCGCTGAGCGACTCCTCCCAGGTCAGACGCTCTCCCGGCGTGCCGTCGGGATTGGGCTTCGGATCGAGCCACTCGAGCGAGTACAGGAAGCCGTCCATGCGGGAGACGGTGTCCTCGTACCACTTGTTCTTCTCGTCGCCCTCTCCGCGGCCGAAGTTGAAGAAGCCGTGGCCCTGATCGCGGTAGCTGACGAAATCGCATCGCGCCCTGTGCTTGCGCAGGCCGAGGCAAAACCGGTCCGCCGTGCTGTGGGCCACGGTCTCGTCGGCGGCGCCGTGGAAGATGATCGTCGGTGGCAGTCCCTCCCGCAGGTTGTGGTAGGGGGACATCGACTCGGGCGGCGCCCCAAAACGTTCCTCCAGCGCGGCGAAGCGCTCGCGCTGCTCTTCCGTCGGCATCGGATCGTCGTCGACGGGCGCCAGAATGGTGGCGGGATTGAACAGGACGAGAGCGTTCGGAACCGGGCTCGGGCCGTCGGGATCGGGATCGTGCCCCGGCAGAGTCGCGGTGGCCGCGGCCAGGTGGCCGCCCGCCGATCCGCCGCCGGCGGCGATGCGGTCAGGATCGATGCCGAGCCGTCCCGCGTTGGCGCGCAGCCAGCGGACGGCACTCTTTGCGTCTTCGACGCACTCCTGGGCCGTGACGCCGTGGCGGCTGGCCACTCGGTAGTCGGCGACGGCGGCAACCATCCCGCGGTCGGCTAGGTAGCGGCAGTGTGGCAGGAACTGCTGCGGCGAACCGGAGCGCCAGCCGCCGCCGAAGAAGAAGACGATCGCGGGTCGCGCGTCGTCGGCCGAATGGCCTTCCGGGTTGCACAGGTAGATGTTCAGTTCGACGTCGTCGACGGTGCGGTAGACCTCGGACGTCGTGCCCTCCATGGCGGGCGGATAAGACCGTTGCGCCGAGGTTGAAGCGGCACCGGCCAGGAGCAGGAGGACGGTAATCGAAAGCGCCGCGCTGCCGCGCGGACACAGGTGGGGTCGGTTGAAGGTCGAAAGGGTCATCGGTACCTCGTGAGGATCAAGTCTTGCGCGGCGGTTCCTGATTCGGCGAACCGTGGCTCCTCCGCTGCGCGTTCCGTAACGCAGCGCCGGATTGTACCGGCCCGGATCTACCGGCCCGTCTCGATAGCTGGCTGGGGGGCTTCTTCCGTCGTCTCGTCGGCGCCACCGCGGATCCAGACCAGGCGGTACTCGTCGAGGGGTCGCAGTTCGGCCTCCAGCACCTGCTGGATACGGGTCGCGGAGCCGGGGCGGGCTCCGAGCGGCCCGCTCTGCAGGAAAGCGGAGACACGCGCGGTGTTCCTGCAGGCGTCGTCGTCCTCGTCGCAGCCGAAGTCGTCGTTCTGGGTTTCGAGCAGGAAGACGAGCGGGTCGGGAGACACGAAGAGGCCGTCCAGGGCCCTATACGCGTTCCAGAGGTCGAGCGAGGGGATGCTGTAGCCCTCGCCTCCCTCGACGAATCCGACCGCTTCGACGACGGTGCCATCGGGCTTCGCGGTGACGACGCCCGGGAAGGGGTCGAACACGCGGCGCGACAGTTCCTGCAGGGTGAATGCGTCGTCATCCGGTACTTCGAAGATCTGGACCAGCGGTTCGCCGGCCGTGACGACCCTTTCGATCAACTCGATTTCCAGGTCGCGGAGGCGCGGAAGACTCCCCGAGCCGCGATGGATCGGCTGCGGTGCCGCCAGCGGCGCCAACTGCCGTGGTTGCACGATCAACTGCGATTCCGGCAATTCCTCGCCCTCGGCCCCGGCGAACAGTCCCCGCAGCGTCTCGAAGCGACGGCCCGGGTTCTCGTCCATGTACTCCCACAGGGCAGCGACCCCGCGCTGGTAGCGCGCCGCGTCGGCTGCGAAGTTGCGAAAGCCCCGGTACGCGGTGTCCGACTCGCCCGCCGTCGCCCTGGTTCCGCCCGAGAAAACGAATGCAAGGGTGACGGTCTGGGGTGGCGGCCGCCACTGGTCCGGTAGCCGGCGTTCGTTGTCCCGGACCTCGAATACAGGCCGCATCGGGGTGTCGACGAAGAAGTCCTGGAGCGCCGTGTCCGGGTCGGCCGCCAGCGCCCAGCGGCGGTAGCTGGTCAGCTCTCTCCCGGCGCGCTGCCACTCGGCACCGTCAGCGACCGGCTCGAAGACGCGATCGAAACGGATATGCCATGGATCGTGCTCGTTCATCAGCGCTTTTGTGCGGTCGTTCACCCGCCGGGCGATGAGGGAGTTTTCCTGCGGGATCATGTGGCGCCGGATCTCGACCTCGGCCTCGATGCGGACGTAGCCGGAGGTGTCGGGCGGCAAGGCGGGACCGTCCTCGGCAGCGTTCGGTGCGTTCTCAGCCTCCGGGAAGAACTCGAGCGTCAGGGTTTCGGAGACCGGATCGTCCGTACAGGCGACGAGGCTCGCCACGAGGAGGGCTGCGATCAGGGGCAGCGCATGTCGGCCAAGCCTGGACGGGTGGATTGCAGGCATAGGGGAGTGCAACGCGCGTAGGATCGTCGGTCTTCCGAACGCAGCCAGTTTCTCATGACGAATCTCTTCGGTCTTCTTCGCGAACGTTTCGAACCCTCGTTGGATCGCCCGAGCCTCGTGCTGCGAGCTGGCGACGGCGCGGGAGGTACGACCTGGACCTACGGCGATCTCGATCGGGCGTCCGCCCGTTTCGCCGCGGTGCTGCGCGGCCGGGGTGTTGAGCCGGGCGACCGGGTGGTGGTTCAGGTACCGAAGTCGATGGAGGCGGTGGCGCTCTACCTCGGCGTGTTGCGCTGTGGCGGGGTCTACGTACCCTTGAACACGGCGTACACGGAGCGGGAAGTCGACTTCTTCGTCGGTGACGCGTCGCCGCGGGTCGTCGTGCGCGGCGCGGTGGCGGCGGATTCCGACGACGGCGGAGACCCGCGGACGGTTGACATCGACGGGCTGTGGAGGGAGGCCCAGGCAGCCCCGGCGGACTCCGCGATCGAACCCCGCGACGACGACGACCTGGCCGCGATCTGCTACACGTCGGGCACCACGGGTCGGTCCAAGGGGGCGATGATCACGCACGGGAACCTGATCTCGAACGCGCTGGCACTGCACGAGATCTGGGGCTTCGAGCCGGGCGACGTGCTGCTCCACGCGCTGCCGATCTTCCACGTCCACGGCTTGTTCGTTGCGCTCCACACCGCGTTCCTGAACGCCTCGAAGATCCTCTTCCTGCCGGCGTTCGACGCCGGGGTGGTGCGCCGTCTGCTGCCGGAGGCGACGGTCCTGATGGGTGTGCCGACGTTCTACTCGCGGCTGCTGGCTGAGCCGGGGTTCGGGAGTGCCGACTGCCAGAGCATCCGGCTGTTCGTTTCCGGATCGGCGCCACTGACGGAGGCCGTCTTCGGCGAGTTCGAGGCGCGCACAGGGCATCGGATTCTGGAGCGCTACGGCATGACCGAGGCCGGGATGATCACGTCGAATCCGTTGCGAGGGGAGCGGGTGGCCGGCACTGTGGGTTTTCCGCTGCCGGACGTCGAGGTCCGGGTTGCGGGCGAGAACGGCGCCGAACTGCCCGTGGCGGAAGTGGGAACCCTGGAGATTCGCGGCCCGAACCTGTTTCCGGGTTACTGGGGACTGCCGGAGAAAACGGCCGAGGAGATGCGCGGCGATGGATTCTTCGTCACCGGCGACCTCGCCAGCGTCGACGCCGAGGGCCGTGTGACCCTGGTAGGCCGCGGCAAGGATCTGATCATCGCGGGCGGCTTCAACGTCTATCCCAAGGAAATCGAGGATCGACTGGACGAGGTGGCGGGTGTAGCGGAGTCCGCGGTGATCGGCGCGCCGCACGCCGACCTGGGCGAGGGGGTCGTGGCCGTGCTGGTGGCGGAGCAGGCGCCGGTCGGCGACGATACGCTCCGCTCCGCGCTCGATGCGGGTCTGGCCCGGTTCAAGCACCCGCGACGCTTCTACTGGGTCGAGGAACTGCCGCGCAACGCGATGGGGAAGGTACAGAAGAACGTGCTGCGCGAGCGGTACCGGGACGCCTACGACGGATGAAGGAGGAAGCACAGTGACGCAAGCAGAGAAGAAGCTCGACGGCAAGGTCGCCCTGGTCACCGGAGCGAGCCGCGGCATCGGCAAGGCGATAGCCGAGCTGTTCGCCGAGCACGGTGCACGGGTCGCCTGCACGGCACGCACGCTGTCCGAGGGCGGGCACTACCTCGGCGGTTCGCTCGAGGAGACGATCGAGGAGATCCGGGCGGCCGGCGGCGACGCCACGGCCTTCGCCTGCGACGTGTCCGAGTACGACAACTGCGAGCGGCTGGTGAACGAGGTGCGCGACGCGCTCGGGCCGGTCGAGGTGCTGATCAACAACGCCGCTCTGACTTATTTCATCCCGGTCGTCGACTTCCCCGTCAACAAGTGGCACCGCTCGACCGCGGTCAACTTCCACGCGCCGTTCTACCTCTCGAAGCTCGTCCTGCCGGAGATGATCGAGCGCGGCGCCGGCAGCATCGTCAACGTGTCGTCGGGCGCCGCGATCGGCCCCGGCCGCGGCCCCTACACGGGCCCGCAGTTCGCCGGCGGCTCGCTCTACGGCGCCGAGAAGGCGGCTCTGGAGCGCTTCACTCAGGGCCTGGCCTCCGAGGTCTACGAGCATGGCGTCTCGGTGACCTGCTACAGCCCGTCCCAGATCGTGCCGACCCCCGGCGTCGTTCATCACCGGTTGATGGAAGGTCGCGACCCGAACGAGGCCGAGACCGTCGAGACGATGGCGCAGGCTGCGCTCCTCCTCGCGACGGAGCCGATCGACCGCGTCACCGGGCGGGTGACCTACAGCCAGGCGATCCTGGAGGAGTTCGGCTGGATCGAGAAGGGGCGCGGGCTCGGCACGGAGCGCCAGGGCTCCGGCTACAGCATGATTTAGGAGCGGAAAGCCGACGAGGACGTCGGCGCACCCAGTTCGACTGGCGCGATTCTTACTGGGTGCGCCGGCGTCCCCGCCGGCATCCGCCGAAGGCGGTTTCCGGACTACTCCCCGGCCACACCCTTCACCGGCTTACCGGCGGCGATCCACTCCTTCTCGAGCTGGCGCGCTCCCCTGAGCTGTCCCAGCATCGAGTAGTTGCCTTCGTGGCAGGCGTACTCGTAGTTGTACTGGTCCGTCTTCGGCCACGGCATCTCGCCGCCGAATGGCGCCGTGTACTCCTCGTCCTCGACCTCGAACTGGTAGAGCAGCGACTGGCCGTCAATCGGGCTGAAGCGCTCGACGACCTTCATCGCGCCCCGGGGCACGCCGGCCGACTCGCGGCCGTGCAGCATCTGGGGCGCTGCCTCACGACGGAAGTTCTTCGTCTCGACGACCAGGGTGTCGCCCTCCCACCGGCCGATCGAGTCGCCGGAGTAGGAGCGGTACGCCGCGGGTGAGTGTTCCATCCGAGCGCCCGATGACGGAGCGCTCGGAATGGTTCGCGTGTGGCGCGGGTCGCGCCCCACGGGTTCCGAGTCGATCCGCACGACCCGCGTCCAGTGCATCCACTCGATGTGGATCATCAGATAGTCGTCCGTTTGCACCAGGGTCTTCAGATTGTTGTAGGAGATCGTGCGGATCGGGATCGAAGCGCCGGGCTGGTAGATGCATCGCACGCCGAGGACCATCGTTTCCGGGCTGTCGAAGGGGGTGTCGCCCGACTCCAGCCACCAGGCCGTGCCGTCGTCGTTCATCCAGATGAACCGGGGCAGGGACCCACGATTCTTCTGGGCTTCCTCCGTCAGCGGCGGCATCCGTCCGTTCGGGGGGTTCGTCAGGATGGACGTCCGGTACTTGCCGTCGATCTGGAACATCGTGTGGCCCGGATCGAACCAGGCGTAGTTGTAGCTCTGCGAGTCGATGAAGGCGCCTTTCTCGGGTGGCGGCCGATCCGGGCTGCTGTCCGCGTCGCCGGCCAGGACCCGCTGAACCTGGGCGGCTTCGACTTCGGCCGCCTCCTCCGGGCTCAGAACGAGTTCCTCGCCGCGCTCGGGTCGGCGCTCGAACGGCGTCAGCGAGCGGATGTCGTACCGGCCGGTGAAGTCGGGCTTGCCGTTTGGCGTTCGGGGAATCTCGTCGGCGGCTGCTGCGGTGGCCGCGCCGGCGCCCGACACGAGCAGCAGGGAAAGCAACGCGAGGGTCTTCCGCATCTCGAATCTCCTTGTTCCAGGGTTCCCCAGAGCCTAACGCTTCGCCTCCACACTGGGTGGGCCGGCCGTCTGGCCGACATGCCGCCGCAGACGGCCTCCGGTCTCGCTAGGAGCGTGCGCGGTAGGAACGGTTGTAGACTGTCAGTCACGAGCGGAGGCTGAGGGAGGGAAGAGGATGCCGACAACGTTTCGCCCATACGATCCGGGTCAGAGTGTTCTTCTGCCTC
>LXNI01001271.1_pt1 | contig 22923 bp, 20 predicted proteins | sample 809091 | NCBI WGS metagenome assembly LXNI01 (sample SAMN04870527, study PRJNA318959) | sponge metagenome | biome: 01000161; feature: marine sponge reef; material: water | host: Sarcotragus foetidus | place: Greece: Milos, Mediterranean Sea | collected 2013-05-29 | depth 5-7 m | reverse complement strand
AGCGCAGCGCAAGAAGACACCCAGGTGCTGATGTCTAAATTCAAGGGTAAGCGGTTACTCTTCGTCGTGTCTTGCATGGGAGGAGGTACGGGTACGGGTGCGAGTCCGGTTATCGCTAATCATGCGTCACACGAAAATCCGGGACTCCTGACCGTTTCCATTCTGACTACGCCGGATGGTGGCGACAGCGATCAAACCGTGACACTCGCGACACAGGGCATAAACGCAATGCGTGGGGAAGTCGATGCATTGATGGTGGTACCCAACAATCGAGCCGGCGTTGGGATGCGCAAGCGCAAGCGTGAAGTCAATCAGCTGGTATTCGAAAAGATCAATGCGATCACGAGATTGCTCGTGGATACTCAAGTCCCAAATATTGACATGGCTGATTTGAAAGCCACGTTGTCGAAGAAGAACAACGAAGCAGTGAATATGTTCATCGGTACGGCTTCTCTTCAGCCAGATGAAATGAAAGAAGAGGTCGCAGAAAGTGATGACAGTCAGGCTCGATTCAAGGGGTTGCTGAAACGAGCACTTGATATGGACTGGCTAACAATCGATTTCGATGCACCAATTGACGAAGGCCGTGGGGTATTGAGCTTCACGCTCGGCGGCGATGAGGATGACGACGAACTTGACGATATCACCGATGAATCGTCGATCAAGCATTCTGTAGAAGAAATCCAAACGGGCGCTACGAAGTCAAATCTTAAGGTCGCCTCGTATATCGACCGCGAACTCCCGAAGGGTGCGATGCTCGCTACGGTTGTACTACGTGCCGCGTACAGCGAAGCAGAACACGTCCACGTTGAGAGTGACGAGCAATTTACAGAGTCGACCGCGTCTGCAGTTGAACCGGAGAAAGAATTCGATCCTTCGAGCTTACCCACTGAGCGAGAGGTAGTAGATTTGCAGGAAGGGACGGATGATTTTGACGCAGCTATACAACAAGAAACTTTGCCATTTTCGCCGTCGATTGATCTATCGACAAACGAAGACGCGTCGACGGAGTTGACGCGCAAAAATCCGAGCTAGGTGAACCAGCTCTTCGACGTAAGGTAACTTCAGAAAGCGCTTACGAACTGAGCTAGATTCTCGAACTCCCACTCAGGCACTACATTGACACTCTGCACGGCTGACGCGTGCTCACTGCTTCGGTTAATCCAGACTGTGTTGAGGCCAAGTTCGCGCGCAGGGGCTATATCGTGGTATCGGCTTTGTGCGACATGCAGTATGCGCATGCCACCTTCCCCGATCTGATCGAATGCGCGACGCATCATGTCTATGTTCGGCTTGTAAGCGCCAAGTTCTGATGCAGTTACCACGGCACTGAATTCAGTCGGTAACGTTTTAAGTGTTAGTTTGATCAGATCTTTATCGGTATTTGAAATGATCGCAAGCTTGAATTGCGTCGCAAGGTCCGTTAACGCTTCGACCGTGTCGGAGAAAGGACTCGCGGTAGCGATCGCGTTAACGAAACCTTCCGTTTCGTCGTCGGTCGGCGTAAAGCCCAGGCGAGCACCGTAACGTCCCATAACACGACGTAATACTTCTCGATACGATCCTCCTACCTCTTGCTCGAGAGGTTCCCATGCGGAATAGAACTCAAGTATCGTGCCATCGAACACATGGACATCGTGAGATAGCAAGACCGGTTGAAGGTATTGAATGATGGCGTTCTCCCAGTCGACGAGAGTGCCGTAACAGTCAAAGGAGATTACGTCGTAATCGCTTGCGCGCAAGTCGGCCATAGGTAGGTCGCTGCCAAATCAGGCGCGAATTAAACGCGCCGCGTTTAGTTCGCAATCAGCTTTCGGTTAACCGACGTGAATTGCGTCGGAGCGTATACCGTAGAAGCTGTCGGCGCCGTGGAAATACCATCCCAAGTGCTGATTGCATGCCTCGCAATAGATGTATTGCCATACGCAACCTGGAAACCAACTATGTGCACTTTCATCCGGACCTTCGACGGCGCAACCGAGCGCTTCGCTATAGCACCTAAATTCGAACGTATTGCCATAAGGGTTGGTTTTGACGTGTCGGTGATTTCCTGCGACGCTGATCGCCGTATCCTCGTGCGTGAGGATGTGCAGGCAATTGACGCATTTGACATATTGGTCTGATCGCTCTTCGAGTTTTTCTTGATAGTTGTCGAGAAGCGATTCAAGCTTTGAGTCTTTCTCTTTTACGATCGTGGTGTCAGACACGGTATTGAAGAAATCTTGAGTCGTACTGCGGGAAGTCTATTGAGTTCAGTAGTGACGAGGCTAAGCTGCGTTTCGGTTTGCCTCGATTTCGACGTCCTCCTCGCGAAAGAATGGTCGATCGCCTTTCACTGTGACCCGGATTCCACTTCGCGTTTGCGGATAGTAGTCCCAGATGGCGAGGTGTTGAACGCATCGATTGTCCCACATCGCGATCGAGTTGGCTTGCCATTGGAAGCGACAGTGGAACGCAGGATTCGTGACGTGCTTAAACAGCATATCGAGCAACGCATCACTCTCGACACGGGACATACCTCGGATGCGTCTTGTGAATCCGGAATTGACGAATAGCGCCTGTCGACCTGTAACCGGATGGGTGCGCACCACGGGATGAACCGCCTTCGGGAACTCGCGCTGTGGTTTGTGGTCGCCGTACTGGTTCGCGTAATCGGCGACATGATGTGCCTCTAAGCCGATCAGTAAATTCCGAATCGGTTCACTCAGCGCATCGAAGGCTGCGTACATATTTGCGAACAATGTATCGCCGCCGTTCGGAGGGACCTGATGAAGGTGCAGAATCGACCCTAAAGGAGGTTCCTCATCGGCAGAGACGTCTGAATGCCATCCCGCGCCGTTCTGTATTCGCGAGTCTTTGTCGGTGTGAACCCGCATCAGTTCTGGATTCCCGTGTAAAAACGGGGCGGCAGGATGAATGTGCAATTCGCCAAACCGACGACCAAAATCCAAGTGTTGCTCGGCTGTCATCTCTTGGTCGCGAAAGAACAAGACCAAATGCTGCATCCACGCATCATGAATTTGTTCAAAAGTCTCCTTCGAGATTGATTGAGATAAATCCACGCCGTGCACTTCCGCACCGATGGTTGGAGTCAACGGTTTGATTTCAATAGCTTGAGACATCTACGTTACCGCACGAAAGAGACTGTTGCAGGATAGTTTAAGCGTGTCAAATATATGCAAATACCGGATTCACTACGAGTGTAGACGTTTAGATCGGCTGCGCAGCGTTCGCGTCGAAAGCCTTGATTGGGCAGGGCAAACGGCAGCGGCTCGAGTACTAGATCGTGCTTTGCCATATACTCAACGACGATATTAGTGATGTCGAATTCAAGTAGCTAGAGGATTTGAGGATGGCGGCGTTGGACGGTATGCGGATCTTGGACATGACGCAGTACGAGGCGGGTACGTCCTGTACGCAAGCGTTAGCTTGGATGGGTGCGGATGTAGTAAAGATTGAAGCGCCGGGACGTGGCGATCCAGGGAGAGGTCCGAATGGCAACGCTGAGTACTTCATCGTGTGGAATTCGAATAAACGTAGTGTCGCGCTCAATCTAAAGTCGGATGAAGGGCGAGAGATTCTGTTCGACTTATTGCCGAAATTTGACATTTTTGTTGAGAACTACGGTCCGGGCGTGATGGAAAACCTGAATTTGACGTATGACATCATGCGGGAGCGAAATGCTGACATCATCTATGCGCGCATAAAAGGCTTTGGCGTGGAGGGGCCTTGGTCAGACTACAAGTGCTACGACATGGTGGCGCAAGCAGCTGCAGGTGCGTTCTCAATCACCGGTGAAGCGGATGGTCCGCCGATGCGACCAGGTCCAACGACTGGCGATGCAGGAACAGGCGTTCAGATGGCGCTGGCAATTAGCGCCGCATACATACAGAAATTGCGCACGGGCAAAGGTCAGTACCTTGAGTTGTCGATGCAGGAGGCAATGACGTATTACCTTCGAACTTCAACATCCGGTGGTCGATTCGGAGAGCGGCCCGCGGGACGATCGGGTAACGGCGGTGGCGCGTACTCAAATCTATATCCGTGTTTGGGAGATGGTCCGAATGACTACGTATTCATCATGGCTGTCACCCCAAAGATGGGGGAGGCGTTGGTAAGAGTCGTAGGCGTCGCTGAGGAATTGGGTGAGCGCAATGACCTTTCTTCAGCAGAGACGCGTGCGTTATTTATGGGCAAGATATCAGAGTGGACGCGTAAAAGGACGAAATACGATGCCATGCGCGAATTTGCTGAAGCCGGGATTCCTGCCAGCGCGGTTCTGACAACGCAAGACCTTTACACGAATCGTCATTTAGTTGAACGAGGTTTCGTGCGGGAGGTCGAACATCCGGTCCACGGCAAGATCAAGTTGCTTGGTTGGCCGGTAAGAATGTCTGAAAGCGATGTACCGGTTCAACCGGCGCCACAGCTTGGCGAGCATACAGGCGCAGTACTTACCACGGAATTAGGTTTGACTAAGGACGAGATCGAGCGCTTAACCCAGACTGGCGTGATTAGTGCCTGATCGCTGAGAAATCAATAGCGAGCTCGATGCCAACTCTTCGGTCGTTCTTTCACAAATTGGCAGGTGGCGTTTATGTGCGCCGACAAAATCGCGTCACTATTTCTACATGAGTGTCTCGTTGGATACAGATGGTTGTTCTAGATTCCGAGACTTACTAAGGATGCGCTTCCAATACGGCGTCCCATACGACTTCCGAGGCTAACGTGCCAAGCCCGACACCAGACCAAGGTTCAATGTCGACTTCGCCAGTAGAAACGAACCACAGCGTATCTCCGTCGGTATCCGTTTGAAAGGGTTGGATCGCCCGAGCCATCGAACTGTGAACTTGCCGCGCTAATTGGTCGATTGAAAATCTGTTCGTCGCTTGATTTGTCACAACTACCGTCAATGTCGTGTTTCCTGATGGTGGTTCTAAATTTGCCTCTGCGTCCGCAATCTGCTGTTCAATCGATTCCATGAAACTGATGCGTTTACCAGTGTCACGATCCAGATGACCGCGAACAACTTGCCCGTCCCGGTTCACCACGGCGCCGACCGCGTTTAAAACGACACACGCAAATACCTTGATCCCACCTGTCTCTCTAAATGCTGCGCCTTGACCTGCTTGTTCCATGTGGTCAAAGCCGATCAATTTACCCACCGTCGCAGAAATCCCTGCGCCTCTGGTACCTAACGGGAATCTGTTTGGCTTTGCGCTTTCCAGCGCCTTTCGACCGAGTCGTTTGTCTGGATAGATGCTGTTGTTGCGGGGACCGAAGTCGAAAATGATTCCGCCACTTACTAGTGGAATTGCCTCCCAGTTAGCCTCGTAGTCGTTCATCGCCAACAAACCCGCTGAAACACCACCGACCGCTTCGAGGCCAAATAGCGATCCACCCGCAAGGCTGATTGCGTGGACGAATCCGTATTCGCCGACCACGCCAGGCGCGCCGCCCCGTACATCCACCGCTAGTCGCGCACCTTCAGGAAAGTGGAATACGGTAACGCCAGTAGGACCGTCTGGGTATTCGGCGATCCCGACGTTGAATGAGTCGAAGTCATACTCCAGCACGCGCGCGCCAATATCCGTACTTATTGCAAGATCAGGATCATCGTTGGTTTTGGCGGCGGTTTGGCTATGTACGTGCGACGCGAAGAGCTGGCTCAACAGTAGGAGCGAACAAACAACCACGTTTGTAGTTAGAGACTGCTTCGTGTGGAAACGACGACGCGATTGGGCAAAATGGGGCATAGAGGATTGGTTGAAAGTTTCGGCTGGTAGCATAAATTGTTCTCGATAGGAAAAGCGGTTCGATCGATTGAGGAACTGCTTGAATTCTTCGCGATTGCGTGCTGTACCTAAACATGCTACTTCAAAGTTGCAGCGATGCTGGAATACACGAGCGCGAACTGAAAACACGTGGCGCGTTGGATCGTTGCGACTCGCTCGAGCCATGCGTAGCGCACATCGCCGATGCAGGAAGGCGTGTCGTCAATGTCTGAGCTAAGTCGCGACAAGATCCTATCACCGACGACGTTAGCAGCGATTTCAGCAGGTGGCACCTCTGGTTTAGGTTTACTCGTCTCCCACGTTGCCTTCGCAACGCTGATCTTCTCCGGTGCCCTCGCACCACACTCTTCGCAGGGCATCGGGTTCATTCTCTTTGGGTGTTTTTCCGGTTGCCTAATCATTGCTTTAGTTGGTGGCTTCCGGGGAGCCATCGCTGGTCTATCGCCCGCGCTCGTTATTGCCATGGTGGACATCGGCGCGACGATGGAAGTAGCGGAAGAAAGCCGACTTGTAACTACCGTCGTCGCGTTGGCGATTGGCGCGTCAGTGACAGGCACGCTCTGTTACTTGGTTGGGAAATATCGGCTCACCCAGCTTGTTCGTTTTATTCCTTTCCCGGTAGCAAGTGGGTTTGTCGGTGGCATTGGCGGAGTTGTGTGCCTGACCGCTATCGAAATTGCAGGCGTTGATTTGAATTGGCGCTCCGTCCCGAGACTATTTGACGCTGACGTGCTAGTGCAGTGGGTACCCGGCATCGCCTACGGCCTCGCACTCTATCTCACACTGAAGCGTTGGCGCAATGCGTTGATCTTGCCGATCAGTGTCGCGTTGTTTGTCGGTGCGTATCACGTGGTTCTCATGACACTTGGGATCTCAGACAACGAAGTTCGGGATATGGGACTACTCTATGCGAGTACCGTGTCGGGGAATCTCTGGCCGCCGGTGATGCCGGCGGAATTGCTGATGACCGATTGGTCTGCGATTCTCGTCCAGATTCCTAACTTACTGGCGCTCGCGCTGGTCGCACTTATTTGCATCGTCATGGCGCTGTCAGGGCTTGAAGTTGCACTAAACGAAGATTTGAATTGGGACCGCGAATTTCGAGCTGCAGGCGCGGCTAGCGCGTTCGGAGGTTTAGGTGGAGGAACCTTCATTTGCATGATCGTGCCGGCTTCGTTTCGCAGTAAGCAGTTTGGAGCGACATCACGATTTACGGGTGTCGTTTGCGCACTGATCATCGGCGGGGCGTTATTTTTTGGAGACGCTGCGCTTGAATTCGTACCGATTTCACTCCTGATCGGTATCTTGCTATTCGCAGGATTAGGCATGATCGACGAAGGGCTGATACGAACGTACCAGCGACTACCGTGGTCGGAGTTTTCGATTGTCTTGATCATTGTGATCGTGATCGTATCGCTTGGATTACTAGAAGGTGTCGCAGTCGGCATCTTGGCTACGTTGGTGTTTTTCGCGTTACGTCTCTCGCGGATTGATCCTATCGCATCGGAATTTACAGCATTGAGTCACAGTAGTAAGGCTGTGCGCACGCCACCTGACCGGACTATCCTGCGCGAGCACGGTGACCGGATTCAAGGATTTCGACTTCGTGGATATCTGTTCTTCGGTAGTGCGTCGTCGCTAGCAGATCGGATGGCGCGCGCAATCGAAAGTGAAACCTCTCCGTCGAGTCTGATTCTGGATTTCGCAAACGTGTCTGGCTTCGACTATTCCGCGATAAGTGTGTTAGGTCGATTCCTTCAGAACGCACAAAAGAACGGGGTGAGAATCGTTCTTAGCCGTGCATCTGCTTCCTTCATCGAAGGGTTGTCTAGAAACGTGCCTCCCGCAGCGTTTTCAGCATTGGCGACGATAGAGAATGAGGACAAAGCGCTCGAATCGTGCGAGAACGAATTGATTGAGGCTTGGCGCGCGGCGTCACGTGACACGTATGAACAGCGCGGTGAGCTTCTTCAGAAATCCGCTCAGGAAATCGAACGCTATCTTGATAAGCAAATCGTCTTCGAAGCGCTCATCACGGAATTGCGCGCATTCACAACAACCGAAAACTACTCTAGTGGGGAGACGATTGCGCCGGCCGCGGACGGGGAGATTCAGTTCCTAATTCAAGGCCGTGCGACCGCGTACAACAAAAACGATGTCAGGGTGGTGCAATGTCAGGTCGGCGACGTCGTGTGGCCGGTGACAGTTTCGGATGGAGACGCAGATCACATCATTGTGGATATGACCTCGGTTTGTGCTCGATTACCTGGTGAGACGCTTCGTGGGCTTGAGGAGCATGAACCCGAGCTCGCGCTGAAGCTCTACCGCTACATGTACGAGGTTCGGCAGCCATTGACAAGCGGGTAGCTCTGCTTCTCATCCGCGCCAAGAAACGACGCTTTCGGAATTTCAGACGCTCAGTTTTTCAATAAGGAGCGTAGATCAACCGTTGAATCACTCAGAGCTTTTGCGTCGACTTGCTTGCCACAGAGTTGCCGTGCAGCCATGAATTCTCGTGGCGAGTTGACCGCGTCCGCACCTACGAGAACGTCTCCTTTAATGTGAAAGTGAGCAAATGAATCTGCATCACGTTCACCACGTGTCACGGATCGGTCTCGATCCGTCGCAAAGCCGACCATTTGTAGCTTTAAGTCGTACTGATCGGACCAGAACCAAGGATAGCTTGCGTACGTGGTCGGGTTGCCGGCAATGTTGGCAGCGGCGACTCGCGCTTGCTCCATCGCGTTAGGTACAGATTCGAGACGCAATCGACGATCAATCAACGGATTAGGGTGGTTCGTGCAGTCGCCAACCGCATAGATGTCAGGATCTTCAGTTTGGCAGTGCTCGTTTACGCGAATGCCGTTATCGACTTCGAGACCTGCGTTGGATGCTAGGTCGGTGTTGGGCCGGATGCCGACACCTACGATCACCAAATTGAGGTCAATTTCGGCGCCATCGGAAATAACCAGCGATGAAACTCGTTCGTTGTCGTCGGCTCGTATCTTTGTGACTTGCGAATTGAGATGAATGTCTACACCATGGGATTTGTGCAGCGCTGAATAGAACGACGCCAATTCCTCGGTCGCAACGCGTTTTAGAAGGCGATCTTCCATCTCGACAACTGATACACTAAATCCAAGGTGCCTGAGTGATGCAGCCGCCTCTAATCCGATGTACCCGCCTCCGATGATTCCGATGGTCGTGGAGGACTTGAGCTCCTGTGCGATGGCATCGACATCTTCAATCGTTCTTAAGACGTGTACACCGGAGAGGTTTGAGCCTTCGATCGGTGGAAGAATTGGCGTAGAACCTGTTGCGAGCACGAGCTTGTCGTACGAAAGCTGCTCTTGTCCGTCCAAGTCAATGACCTTACTCCCACGATCAATCGCTTGAACTCTGCGACCCAACATGAGCGTTACATCGCTTTTCTCATAGAACGCTTCGGGTCGAAGTGTGACGCGATCAAGGTCGTGTTCGCGTCGTAGATATTCCTTTGTTAATGGTGGTCGTTGGTAGGGTAAGTACCGTTCAGACCCAATTAGTGTGATAGGTCCTTCGTACTTTAACTGCCGTAGACTCGCCGCGACTTGACCACCCGCGTGGCCCCCTCCGACTATGACGACTGACATGAATTAAGGTATTTAGAAAATTGAATTCGCGAATGAACGATTAGCGCTTAGGTCTCTCAGGACTCGGAAATTGATGAATTTGTGTTCCGTCATCTTCGGTGATTTTTGCTTCGCCGACTTCCTCGACCTCGTCGATCCGTTCTACGTTTGCAATCGGAATAAACACACGGTTAACCGTATCAAACTCATTTCGTAACCGATCTTCGGTCGGATCAATTACCATCGACGAAGGTTTGGAGAAAACAAAGTCCTTCAATTCAAGAAATCCGAATAACTCAGCCCGCCCTACGCTTCGTACGTAGACGTCAAAAATCTTGCCTTGATTGTGGAATAGAACACGAAAGACGCTGTCTTCTGACTCAGCCATAGCGGAACGTATGTAGCCGGATATAGAGCGGGATTATTGTAGTTTGGTCACAGACTCGGGTGGATGACGATGCAGACGAAGGGCTTAACTTGGAGCATCTTCGCTTGCTTGCAAAACCATGTTTCGCGTAGCGTACATCAGTCCAGACAACAGCACCACCAACAAGAGGCTACCGATGAGTAGCGCGTAGTCGGTGGATGCCAAGCAAAGATAAAGCGCAGCGTAAATCCCGATTAATAGCGTGGCAAGACTTGCCACGAATTTCACTTGCCGTGTACTAAACCACGCATACGCGACAATGAGCATAGCCAGCACACCGCTCGCGACGACGTAGGATGTAATAAACCCAATGTGTTCCGAGAACGACAGCAGCAAGAGATAAAAGAGCGCGAGCGCTGCACCGACTATCGCGTACTGGACTGCATGGATTTTTACGCCGGTAATCAGTTCAAGGCAGAAAACTGAAAGTAACGTCAAACCGACAACGAAGAAACCGTACTTGACCGCACGGGTTACCATGCGATATAGCGTAACTGGCTCATGAAACGAAAAACCGACGACACTCTCTTTCGTTACGGTACGCCACTCGACTTCATCAAGTTCTGAAGCGAAACCTCGTGCTAGCGCGTTGGACGTCCACTCGGATGTGAATCCCGTCGAATCGATATCGCGGCTATCTGGAAGCTGCCGACCTTCGAATTTAGGGTGCGGCCAAGACGCTGACATCGATAGATTAGTTTCGTCTCCAACGAGGGCGATCGATTGACGATTTGATCCTCTCGCGACGAGTTTGAGTTGGAAGTCGCCGCCGACACATTCAGATTTGTTGAGCATAGCCTGGACGGGTTCGCCGTCCCAACCTAAACGTTGTGGCGATGGTTGAAATTCAATTTCCCGTTCGTTGAACTGTGCGTCAAGAGATCGGATGGCTTGCGAATGTGAGAGCGCTACTTGGATCGAACAGCTTTCTATGTTGGCGATGTCGATGTTGCGTCGCTCGGTGAACTCCGCCAAGTCAGGAGAAAACGATCCAGAGAGGTTGATTGTTGCGACGTAGACCGGTTTCTTGAAAATGCCTTTCTGGCGAATTTGGTGCTCGGACGATGAAGCGATCGTTAGCCGTCGCGGTGTGAAGAAGTAGCTCTTGAGCTGGCTGTCGCTTTGAGAACCATCGACCACGTCCGATGTTAGTTCAGGCGCTCTCAAGCGAAGAAATGGACCAATCAGGACTTGCTCGTCGCCCCATGCTTGTGAAATCTCCTTTGAGACTTCCTGTTCGTAGTCTGACCTCACCTCGACGACTAGCCACACGAGTGCAATTGGGATAGCGAGGGCCGCTGTGAGTACGAGCACCGCGAAGAGACGGAAAGTAGGTGATGCGTTGAGATCTACGAGTTGCATATGTTTGACGAGCTAGAGGTAGTGAACGGCTTTCGGGAAAAAGGAGGAGGGTTCCCGCATTTGACAGCGGCTAACTTGGAGAATCGCACGGCGGAGCAATATTCTGTGCGTCGCGAGTGTCACTCGCGCATCCTTTCCGGTCGTATTGTCAACAAACGTGGCACTATCGTGCGAGTCGTTGGTACACTTGCGCCTTCTTACTCAATTGATTGTTGATTGCATGAATCTCTTCATCAAGACACATGGTTGTCAGATGAACGAGTACGACTCGGATCGCATGGGTGACTTGCTTCGTGAGAGTCACTCGGCACAGATCGTTGACGATCCGGGCGAGGCAGACGTCATATTGTTGAACACCTGCTCGATTCGAGAGAAAGCCCAAGAGAAGGTATTTCACGAACTTGGTCGCTGGCGTCGACTGAAGGATTCGAATCCGCAGCTATTAATCGGTGTCGGTGGTTGCGTAGCGAGTCAAGAAGGATCGGCGATTACCGATCGAGCACCTTACGTCGACATGGTATTCGGTCCGCAAACGCTGCATCGATTGCCAGAAATGATCGACACTGCACGGGAACGTCAGCGACCAGTCGTTGACATCAGTTTCCCGGAGATTGAGAAATTCGATCGTTTGCCTACGCCGCAAGCAAGTGGCGTATCGGCATATGTCACGATCATGGAAGGCTGCAGTAAATACTGTTCGTTTTGCGTGGTGCCATATACGCGTGGACCGGAAGTAAGTCGAAGTGTGAGTGACGTCATGCGCGAAGTCGTGAATCTCTCGCAACAGGGCGTACGCGAAATCAACCTTTTGGGGCAGAACGTAAACGCATATCGCGGCGATCTTGACGGTGCACTCGTTGATTTAGCGGAACTGATCCATTACGTTGCGCAAATTGATGGTATTGAGCGCATTCGTTTTACCACTTCACACCCAATCGAATTCGGCGACCACCTCATCGAGGCGTTTGGCAACGAAACCAAGCTAGTCAATCACCTGCATCTGCCCGTTCAGTCCGGTTCTGACCGAGTCCTGAGTGCGATGAAGCGCAATCACACCGTACTTGAATACAAATCCAAGATTCGAAAATTGCGAACGGTACGCCCGGCGATTGCACTTTCGTCGGACTTCATTGTGGGTTTTCCTGGCGAAACCGAAGCGGATTTTCAAGGCACCATGGATTTGGTCGAAGAACTCGACTTCGATACGTCGTTCAGTTTCGTCTACAGTGCCCGTCCAGGGACGCCTGCGGCAGATATCGCCGACGAAACGCCGCTCGACGTCAAAAAAGAAAGGCTCCAGCGACTACAAAATCGACTCCGGATGCAAGCGGAAAGACACGGTGATCGATTAATCGGCACTGAGCAGACCGTTCTCGTACATGGTCCTTCAAAACGAAATCCAGATCAATGGCAAGGTCGGACCGAATGCAACCGAGTCGTCAACTTCGCCGGCGATCCAAGGAGCGACTTCGCGCTCGTACGGATTGACGAAGCGTTGCCAAACTCGCTCCGAGGCACACTAATCAGCAATTAAGTCATCATTTGACCTCGCGGCGTCTCGGTTACAAAAATGCGAGAACGAGACGGCTATGCTTAACGAACAGTGTAGCTTAGAGAGTCATCAGATGATGAAGTTGCTCATTCCTTTCTGCGCTTTGATTTTCACGTCAGTTGCGTTCGCGCAAGACGAGTGCGAACCGTCAAAGTGGGGTGCCGAAGATCAGATCGGCAATCTCAACCTGTTAAGCGCTGAGTCTGTGCTCGCGGCCGCGAGCCTTGTCAAAGAAGGGAATGTCTACAGTCTTGGGATCACGATCGATAGTACGACGCCGGCATTTCCGCCCCGTGGTATGAATTTGTATGTCGTGCAGCCAGGTCAGCAACACGAAGGTCAGCCGTACGAAAACATGACCTACAACGACGACATCATCTCTGGCTGGTTTGGCATCGGTTCCCAACTTGACGGACTGGGTCATATCGGGGATCCAGACGGGACGTACTACAACTGCAATGAATCGACGGAAATCGCGACGATCACCGGTCTAACCAAACTCGGAATCGAGACGGTTCCGCCGATGGTGGCACGAGGCATCGTCCTTGACATGGCTGGCCACTTCGGCGTCGATTCGATGGAGGCAGGCCAAATGTTCACCGTCGAAGACGTACAAGCGGTTGAAGAGAAACAAGGCACACCAATCCAGGAAGGCGACGTTGTCTTGTTCCATACTGGGTGGACCGACGCGAAACTGGAAGCTGAGCCAGATGTTTGGGTTGCGGCAGAACCAGGGCAGAGCGAGGAAGTCGCAAGTTACCTCGTATCCAAGAACGTGATCGCGGCAGGTGCTGACACTTGGGGTCTAGACGTTGTACCGCCTCAGCACGAGAATAGACCGTTTCAAGGTCACGTTATCTTGCTGCAGCAAAACGGCATCTTCATTCTGGAGACGATGAACACAGGACCGCTGGTACGCGATGGAGTCCACGAGTTCTTATTTATCTTGGGGCAAGCGAAAGTTCGCGGCGCCGTACAGATGTACATCAATCCTGTCGCCATTCATTGAACTCAGCCTGTGTATCACTGAGCTGCGCGATACGAATTGCGACTCTTTTCTTGCGACTTATCTACGATAATTCGCGTTACGTAAGTACATAGGAGTACCAACGCTCTTTGAGCGACGATTCATCCGAGTCAAGATCAACTAGATCTCTCAACCTACAACCTAGCGACGCAGGACGGCTCGCGACCTTGTGCGGGCCACTCGACAAGAACATCCGGCAGCTGGAACAGCGGTTAGGCATACATATAAAGAACCGCGGCCACGACTTCCAGCTAGAAGGTCCTCATGAGGGCGTACGCAAAGGCGAAGCGCTACTCACACACCTATACGCTCAGATTGGGGGCGGTGCGACGCTCGACGCAAAGACCCTCCATCTCTACCTACAGGAAGCGGGTGTCAATGAGCTCGTGGATGGCTGGTCCGGAAATGGACATAGTGCTGAAGACAAAGTCGACTCTCACCTCAAGCTCTGGCAGAAGACCGTTCGTCCGCGCGGACCGCGGCAATCGCAATTCGTACGCGATTTGCAGTCGGACGACATCGATGTGAATTTCGCTGTGGGTCCTGCTGGCACTGGCAAGACCTATTTAGCGGTTGCGTGCGCAGTGCACGCGCTCGCCAATGATCTCGTAAAACGGATATTTCTCGTGCGACCCGCGGTAGAAGTCGGCGAGAAACTAGGTTTCCTACCTGGGGACCTGACACAGAAAATAGACCCATACATTCAACCGTTGTATGACGCGTTGTTTGAGATGGTTGGAAACGAACGCGTTGAACGCTTGATTGATCGTAAAGTGATCGAGATTGCACCTCTCGCCTACATGCGAGGTCGCACGCTCAACGAGGCGTTCATCATTCTGGACGAGAGTCAAAACACGACGATCGCCCAGATGAAGATGTTTTTGACGCGTATCGGCTTTGGCTCAAAGGTTGCCATTACCGGTGACCTCACACAGATTGACCTGGGCGGTAGTCAACACGGCCAGCGATCAGGACTGACGCACGTACTGCCGCTACTCAAAGATATTCCCGGTATCCAAATCACGCGGTTCAACTCGCGCGACGTCGTGCGGCATCCCATCGTACAGCGTATCGTCGATGCCTACGACAAAGATGATCGGCAGCAGCAGTAATATGGCGCTATCAACCCAGACTGCCGTAAAGCCCCGCGAAATCGTGGTAGATCTCGCCAATAGCTCTGATTTACTTAGTCAGTCCAAAGTTCAACAATGGGTAGAACTCGCGACTGAAGAGAGCATCGGTGATGTGTTCGTAAATTTCGTGACAACTGAGGAAAGTCGTCAGCTAAATCACAATTTCCGAAGCATCGATGAACCTACTAACGTACTGTCGTTTCCGGCCGACCACGAGCATGTCCTTGGCGACATAGCGATTTGCGCAGATGTTGCGAGAAAGCAGGCAGACGCTCAGAACAAGCACTTAGACGCTCATTTGGCTCATCTAGTTATTCACGGTGTTCTGCACTTACGTGGTTTCGACCATGTCGACAGCCAGGATGCAAGTGTTATGGAAAACAAAGAAATCGCATTACTCAAGATGATCGGAGTCGCAAACCCTTATGAGTGAGAGCGAACAACGCATACCTTACGGCAAGCGGGTGCGAAACCTGTTTCGCGGCGCGGTCCGTAAAGGTGTTGACTTAACGTTTGAACAGAAGTTCCGCAATCTCGCGGATGAGGTGTTTGAGTTCGACAACGACTTCGATCAGGAAGTCATTCCGCTGATCGGGAACCTGCTCGAGTCATCAACAAAAAACGCCCATGACATCATGGTGCCGCGATCCCGTGTGATTTCGCTTTCGAAGGACATGAGTCTTGAAGCTGTACTTGACGTGATCAAGGAAACGGGACATTCGCGATATCCGTTACAGGGAGATGATCCTGATTCTGTGATTGGATTAGTCTATGTGAAAGACCTCCTCGCATCGCTGCCCAAAGGTGACTGCGCTGGGGGATTCAACATGGACGCGCTGCGACGTGACGTAAAAATCGTACCTCAAGATCAAAGCATTGTCGCGTTGTTAGAAGAATTTCGTCGAGAACGCGTACACCTCGCGGTCGTCGAGAACGAATACGCTCAGATAGTTGGTCTCGCGACGATGGAGGACATCTTTGAGCAGTTCTTCGGTGAGATCCAAGACGAGCACGATTATGGCGAGGAAGCCGTCTCGTTGATGGAGCATGACAACGGCGGTGCTAAACCAGAGCGCAATGGGCATTCAGATGTCAGTGCAGATTTGTCGATCGATGAGTTCAATGAGTTCTTCGAAACTGATCTTTCCAACGATCAAAACAACACCATCGGTGGGTACCTAGCGACTAAACTAGGTCATGTACCCGTCATGGGCGAGAAAACCAGAGAGGGGGATGTACGTTTCGAAGTGCTTGAAGCAACGGAACGTCGCATTGTCAAGATACGCGTTACGAGGAACGGTCAATAGGCGGTAAGAAACTCTCGTTTCTAATCCCGCTAGTTTGCGGAGCCATTTACCCGCTCGGCTACGCCCCCTTTGAGTATTACCCCGTAACGATCCTCGCGTTAGCGGGGCTCTTCTACAGTCTAAACCGAGTAAGCAGCTATCGAGCTGCCTTTTTCTGTGCGTGGCTTTTCGGCATCGCGAAGTTCGGCGTCGGCGCTTCGTGGATTTACGTATCTATTCAGCAATATGGTGACGTTCATTGGTTGGCTGCAGGTTTGTTCGTTGCGCTATTCGTTTGCCTTATCGCTTTATTGACCGGGTTCGTTGGAATTGCAACACACATTCCGGCACGCACGCGAGAGAAGAGCCTCATGCTGGACACACCTCAATACGGTTGTCTCCAGTTCGCATTCGTCTGGCTCATTTACGAGTGGCTTCGGAGCTCGTTGCTAACCGGATTTCCCGTGCTTGACGCGGGTTATGTGTTGCTCGCGACGCCATTTGATGGTCTCGCACCGATTCTTGGGGTGAAAGGTATCAGTTTCGCTATGGCGTTCGTTGCAGCAACGCTGGTGTCAGGATGGTTCATGATGGCGGCGGGTGCGGTAGTCGTGGTGTTGTGTGCGGGACTGTCGTTCGTCGACTTCACCGACCGCGTGGAACCACGCGAAGTCGGCATTGTGCAGGTCAATATTCCGTTGACCGAGAAATTCGCGATGGCGCGGCGAGGTGAGACTTTCCGACTCTACTCGAGACTAACACATGAGTTGAGTCCGAAGGACTTGGTGGTATGGAGTGAAGCAGCGTTCGCTACCAACCAATCCTATATGCGCGATGCGCTCGAACTGGTGCGGGGAACTTCTGGTCATCAGTACATCGCCTCTGGTTACGTGGAAACTGCTGATGAACAACGATTCAATTCGCTACTGCTATCCGGAAACGACCACGCGAACTACCGGAAGCTGCGATTGGTGCCTTTTGGCGAGTATGTACCGTTGAGGTCCTACATCCAATCGATTCTTGGTTTTGCCAACGTGCCGTACTCTGACCTTCAAGTCGGCGGTAGTGGCGATCGATCTCTCAATGTATCAGGGTTGAAGTTAGCGCCAGCGATCTGCTACGAAGCGAGCTTCGAACGCGATGTTCGGGAAGCGGTGCTTCAAAGTAACGCAGACGCATTTGTCGTTGTGAGCGAGGATGCATGGTTCGGTGACTCGTTTGCGCCCCATCAGAACTTCGAGATGGCGCGCATGCGTGCACGAGAACACGGACGTTACCTGATTCGAGCCGCTAATAGCGGGATTTCTGGTATCGTCGGCCCCAAAGGCGAAGTCATTGCGCAAGCCGATCAGTTTGTACGGACGACGATTGAAGGGCAAATATTCACGATGTCAGGCTCCACACCGTATACGAAATACGGTGGCATCACGATTAACGCACTACTGATCGTTGGCGTGATTTGGTACTTGATAAACCGGTTGATTGGTTGGCGTCAATCCGTCAGTCGTGCTTCGTATTAGTGTCAGGACCTAACGGTGGTGTCCGTCACCGCATTCTCGTGCGTGCCCCTGTGCAACTGACGCGAGAGTTCGATTCGCTCGCGTTGGTCGGCACTAATCTGCGAATGTACATCGTGACGAAATTGCGATCTCAAGGTCCGAATCGAGTGAAGAACACGCCCGATACTCCGGTAATTTACGCGAAGTTCGACGCGCGATCTTCGTTTTGTTTATTGTCGCGAAAAGTACCTACAGATTGATCAGCGAACTCGAATAACAATCGATTGGATATCCGCTTTGACTGTTAAGTCGCTAGGTAATCACCGTACTGCGAGAATCTCGTGTCCTGACGCGTGATGACTTCAATAACCACGACTCGACCTTCGGCGTTCTCTTTCTTGGCTTTTTCTAGCGCCGGGACGAGACCCTTTGGATCTTCAACCTTGATCCCGGTTGCACCCATTGCTTTCCCGAGATCGGCGTAGTCGCCGGTCTGATTGCCAGCACCAAATTTCTCCATAGCGACGGGCATCTTCGTGTCATAACCACCCATCGTTCGGTTATTGATGACAACCGTAGTAATGGGTACTTCGGCCCGCACTGCGGTTTCGATCTCGGTTCCTGTATGACCGAACGCAAGATCGCCCATGAAGTTCATGCAGTACTTATCGGGCGAGGCAAGTTTTGCGCCGATGGCCAACGGTATTCCATATCCGAGATGGGTTGTCTTACCCCAGCCGATGTAACCACGCGGCAACGTTGCCTTATAGAACGGCATGATTTGATCACGTGGATTGCCAGCGTCATGAGTGACAATGGAGTTTTCGTGATCGACTATGTTGTTGATCTCATTAATCACACGGTACGGATTCACGGGGAGTTCGTCAGATGTGAGCAACGGCGCCCACTCTTTCAACCACTCGACCTTGGTGTTTGCGATATCCGACTGAAGTGTGGTATTGGTTTCGCGGCCGTTGTCACCAACTTGGGCTTTCACTTCATCAATCATCGCTTCAAGCGTCAGCTTGGCATCGCCGACCAATCCGAGATCGACGTCGTAGTCCTTATTGATGTCTTCTGCCGAAATTGTCGACTGGATTAGCACCTTGTTGTTCGGAATCGATAGCCCAAACCCGGTACGCGTCAATCCCGACCCGATCGCAAACAGCACGTCGGATTCGCCTAGCCACTTATATACCGCCTTCGGTGCGGTGCGATTTGCGGAGCCTAGTGCAAGGGGATGGTCGTCAGGAAACGCGCTCTTGCCTTCCATAGTCGTGATGACAGGAATCTGAGCCAGTTCCGAGAGTGACCGTATTTCATTTGTTGCGTCCGCATAGAGGACGCCTTGTCCGACCCACAATACTGGATTTCGCGCGTTTAAGAGCGTCTTCACCGCGTCCTTGACATCGCTTGCGTTAGGCGCAGTCCGCATTACTTTGGTAGGACGATACGATTGAGCGTCCGCTGGGACTTCTTTGCCAAGTACATCTCCGTGCATCTCAACGACCACGGGTCCAGGACGCCCGTGCTTCAGTGCATGGAACGCACGTCGCATTTCACGGCTTGTCTGTCCGATTTGGTCGATCGAAATAGCGAGTTTCGACACGTGCTCGTAATTCTTGACCGCTGAGAAATTGGGTTTGATGTCATAGCTGCCGGTTCCCGCGCCGCCGGGTAGAAATAGCAGAGGCACGGCTTCACCCCACGCTTGTGCGATTCCACCAAATGAGTTCTCTACGCCTGGTCCAGACTGAGACGCGAACACGCCAACCTGCTTACCGGCCATGGTTCGAGCGTACCCATCCGCCGCGTTGATCCCGCCTCGTTCCTGTCGAAACACGATTGGTCGAATACCGACTCGAGCAGCAGCTTCAATGAGTGAGTTAGCAGGAAAACACGCCATCCACTCAACACCTTCTGCTTTTAAGCACTGAGCAATAAGGTCATATCCGTTCATTTCTAGGGTCTCTTGTCGTTTAGTTGTCGCTAGGAACGTTCAACATTTTCTGAGCATATCGGATCGCGTGCGCGAGTGAATCGATACGCGCAACACCTTTCCAGGCGATGTCGAACGCCGTACCATGGTCTACAGAGGTTCGGATGATAGGCAATCCCAGTGTGACGTTCACGGCACGATCGAATGCCAGCAGCTTCATGGGCGCATGACCTTGATCGTGGTACATGCAGATCAGGGCGTCAAATCGGTCAAGTTCGATCGCTTGTCGGAACACCGTATCGGCAGGATAGGGACCACTGACCGACACGCCACTTTCCGTAAGCTCACCGATTGTGGGTTCAATGACCTCCGTTTCTTCGGATCCAAACATTCCGCTCTCGCCCGCGTGTGGATTCAGTCCACATACGCCTATCCGGGGATTAGCGATGAATTGGCTTAGCGCACCATGGGTCAACTCAATCGTCCGTGCAAGGCGTTGAGGTGTAAGTCGTTCGATCGCGTCTCGTAAAGACACATGCGTACTCACGTGGCTTACGGCAACCTCGTCGGTCGCAAGCATCATCACGACATCGTCAACGCCGCATAGCTCTGCCAGAAGCTCAGTGTGACCAACGAAGGTTGAATGGCTCCGCTGGGTGGCTTCCTTATTCATCGGCAGTGTAACGACTGCGGAGACATCGCCACGAAGCGCCGCCTGTGTCGCGAGGGTCACATATTGATGCGCCGCACGACCGGCCTCTTCGCTTAGTACGCCAGGTGTAAGGTCGGATACGTGTAGACAGTCGCAGTCCCACAGATTTAGCTGATCTTCCTTGGTCTCTCTTAGGCTGCTTAGGCAGTTGATCTCGACGTCGATTCCTAATCGTTTTCCGCCTGCTTGGAGGATTGAATAGTCACCGAAGACGACACTGCCGCTCGGAATGGCACCCATTCCGAATGACCTGAGCAATATCTCCGGGCCGACGCCTGACGCGTCTCCCATCGTAATCGCTAGCGGCCTATTGTTAGCGACCATGCGCTGAAACGAAATTAGTTGCTAGAGCACTCATCTTGCTGAATTCGGACTCGACGAGGTGGTTTACTGAACACGAACGTAAGAACACATAAAGACTCAATTGACTCGGACGCAATTTGCGTCAGGATCGATAAGATTCGTTCTTAAGGATGTGATCATTTTGCAGGTTAGCATGTTTGTACACTCGATTTCTAGGCCGTTTGTGTTCGCAGTCCTTCTTCTGGGATTTTCGTCGTTCGTTTACGGAGACAAATTAACGATTCAAGAACTAGAAGTCGAAAGCGCTGACGAGGTGAATGCTGGTGGTTTCTCCGCCATGCTGGTATTGGATGCTGGTGAGGTAACGTTAACGGGTTCTTCGACAACGGCTATTCCCTTTGCAGATGCGAACGGGAACGCGATCACAAGTGTACGGCCGACTGGCTTGGACACTTTTTACGAAATACTACCGTTTGCGTGGCATGTCGTTCATGGAAAACCACTGTTGCATGTTTTAAGCGAGTTCACAGACTATTCATCAACTCAGGAGATCGAGTTTGAGGACCTGCTACGCATCTTCAACATCGAAGTGCTTGCGCCGTCGCAACACGATTTCGGCTACCCGGCTGCGGCAACATTGGTTTTTGAGCTTCGTAGTCGAGAGAGAGCGATTCAAGTAGATCTGCCCATGTCCCTAGATCCGGACGCAACAAGCTACTTCATCGATGACCCCGTTGAGCTAGCGCGGGAGCTGAGTTTTGAGTTTGATAGGTTTGATGCGGTGAGCGAGAGACCGGGTGATCGGAAGCCTCGCTTGAACATTGTTGCGTTCAGAGGATTTGGAGTTCCAGATGAAATGCGTGAACAAGATACGGAGGGAATTCCTATCGTTTACCGCATGAAGTTTGGTTCGTTCATCTTTGATTCAGGAAGTCAAACTTTGGGCGTAGAAGAGTCATCTGAATCTACGGTTTCATTCGAGCAACTGATTTCGCACTGATCGATCAATTCTCGATGCAGAAGGATTGACGACTTCACTGAGTCCCTGACGAAATAGGCATGAGCCCGTTGTTTGGGTCACCTACGAGATGCGATCGACGACGTTTAGATCTTCGGGTTGGTTTTCTTCGCTTGGGGTGACGTTTGCGAGGCAACACGCGCCCCCCAACCAGCGTGACCTTTCCGGATTCGGGCAATTTTTATGTGTAGTTCAGCGGTGCCAGGAGGTTCGCTGATAGTAGCTTGCGCCCGCAACTCCACATAAACACTCACGCACCTAGATACACGCGCGTTATTTCGATCCGGTTGTGCCCTAATTCACGGCTGATTTTGAGCCGTACTTCTTGATCGATAGCTTGTTGCGTCTCCGTCAATTCTGAGAATTTAAGACCTCCTGCCGAAGGCGGGAACCAGCCAGTTAGTTTCAAATACCGTCGTTGCGCATAGCCGTGGCGAAGACCGTGAAGATTGTGTAGTCCGGCTTTCGTTATGCAATTTTGGTAGCGAAATAGTTGGTGCTTATATAGTGATTCGGGTGGTATCAGCGAACCAGAGCCGACGAAATCATGGACTTCATCCACTAGTTCGCGCTGGGACGATTCGGTAATTGGAATTTCGCGTGGACGCCCGCCTTTTGTCCAGGATCCCTTGAGTTGGATGTGCGTCTTTTGATCGGCGTAGCTGGGTCGAAATTTGATCGATTCTTCGCGTCGGAGTCCGAACGCTTGTTGCAGGCGTACGCTCCTGCGTACGTATTCGTCCTCGATGCTTAGCAACGCGTCTTCGCTGAGATACTGTGCTTTATCCTTTGGCGTATAGTCTCGGGAAGGAATGCCGTAGTGTTCGTTTGATGGATGTACGACGCTTGTCTTGCCGATTTTCTCAGCCCACCAGCGGATGTCTGTCATGTAGTTCCGGATTGTGCCAGGTGAAATTTCATTAGTGAGCCAATGTTCCACCAGTGCGGTAATGTGTTTTGGTTTGAGTGACTTGGCGTGCATGTGGAGAAAACCGAGTTGATGTAGCGTGTTCGCGTGCAGTTGCATTCTTCTGTGCCGAACGCCCCGGGTAGAAAAGCTGCCGTCGCGATTGCGACGGCAGATAGTCAATAGCTCGTAGTTCAGATCTTTCACGGCGCAAATTCAATGGTTAGTGGAAATGACTTCGTTGGGAATTTCATCTTGCAACGATCGCGACGACCGCGTTGAGTCATAGGACGCCAACCCCTGATCCGAACAGTCCTAGATCGGACGGCACGCGATGCTTCTGTTGAAGCAA
>LXNI01001270.1_pt1 | contig 22931 bp, 16 predicted proteins | sample 809091 | NCBI WGS metagenome assembly LXNI01 (sample SAMN04870527, study PRJNA318959) | sponge metagenome | biome: 01000161; feature: marine sponge reef; material: water | host: Sarcotragus foetidus | place: Greece: Milos, Mediterranean Sea | collected 2013-05-29 | depth 5-7 m | reverse complement strand
ACAACCCTTGAACACCCATCGCCCAGACCTCAAGATAAAGACCCTTTCAGCAACAATCCCATCCACGCCAACAGCTCAGATACAACAAACCGCTTCAGGCTCATGTCCGTATTGGATTACGCTGTCCCGCCCTCCTTTCAGTTCGCCGTAGCGCGGAGCGCAGCGCCCGCAGCCCAGGGCAGCAGCCCCAGAGCCAGCAGAAGAAAAGCCCCGAGCATCATCAGCGGCGCGCCAACCGGCAGGCCGTCGACCGCCAATTCCGTACCCCTGACCCCAAAAAGCAGTACCGGCAATGACAGCGGCAAGACCAGCAGCGCCAGCAGTCCCACGCCGCGGCGCAATCCCGCGGTCAGCGCCGCAGCCACGGTCGCCAGCAGGATCAGCGCCGGCGTCCCCAGCGCCAGGGTGGCCGGAAGGACCAGCAGTGCAAGTCCTTCCATCCCGTAGCTGGCGGCAAGCAACGGCGAGAGCAGCACCAGGGGAAGCCCGAATACGCACCAGTTGGCGCCCGCCTTGGCCAGCGCAAGCCAGGCCGGATCCACCGGGCTCAGGAGCATCAGGTCCAGCGTCCCGTCCTCCCGGTCGGGTTGAAACAACAGCGGCATGGCGATCAGCATCGAAAGGAACGCCACCACCCAGATCACCCCTGCGCCCCACCGTGCGAGCAGCTCCGGCTCCAGTCCCGCAACGATCGAAAAAAGGGACGTGGATATAAGAAAAAATACAATATTAATAATAATATGTATCCACTTCTTAAAGTAGATCAAGAATTCCTGCTGCAATACTGACAGCCAGATTCTCATCCCCGCACCCCAAGAAACAATTCAGAAACCTGAACCTGGAATTGCCAATCCATCCGATGTCCCGCCAACACCGCGCACCCGCCTGCGCCGAGATGCGAATCCAGTTCCTGCTGCAGCCACTCCCTGCCCTGTGCGTCCAGGTTCGCATCCGGCTCGTCCAACAGCCACAACGGAGGGCCGGAACCAATCAGGCCGGCCAGCGCCAGGCGCCGGCGTTGTCCGTACGACAATTGCGAGGCGGTTCGCTCCTCGAGTCCGCCCAGGCCCGCCTTCTCCAGCAACTCGCCTTCCCTTCCGCCTGAGCCTGCCAGCCTCAGCGCAAACGCCAGGTTGCGGCGCACGCTCAGTTCGCCCTTGACGCCATCCTTGTGGCCCAGCCACCCCAGGCAACGCAGATAGCGCGCCGGGTCGCTGCGGAAGCCCACGCCATTCAGTTCAACCGTTCCGGTTTCCAGCGGCAGCAGTCCCGCCAGCGCCCGCAACAGGGAAGTCTTGCCGGAACCGTTCGACCCCTTGAGCAGCAGCAGAGAACCCGGCGCCAGGCTGAAGGACAGTTCGTGGAAAAGGCGCCGTTCCCCGCGCCAGAGAGTCAGCCCTTGCGCCGCAAGCATGATGGTTTCCAGTGTCGGGGCACGACGCTAGTCGATTCTCACCAACAGCTTGCCGAAATGCTCGCCCCGGGTTATCGAACCGATGGCCTCAGGGCCTTCAGACAAGGCGTACTCGCGGTCTATAACGGCGGAAATCCCATGCGTGACCAGGTGTGCGCTCAACGCCCGGTGGTCGTCGCGGGCGCCCACTGTAATTCCATGGATGCCGGCGCATTTTCCAATCAGGCCCATGGCGTTCAACTCGGCGCTCACGCCGCCCAGCGCACCCAGGACCCCGATGGACCCGCCGAGACCCAGGGCCTGCAGCGACTGACCCAGCGTGCCCATTCCGCCGGTCTCCACCACAACATCCACGCCCCCCCCGGCGCGCTGGAAGGCCTCCGCCCCCCACTCCGGCGTCCGCTTGTAGTTGATCGTCTCGTCCGCGCCCAGTTCCCTGGCGCGCTCCAGCTTCTCGTCGCTGGAAGAGGTGATGACCGCAGTCGCCCCGAAGGATTTTGCGAGTTGCAGACCGAAGATGGACACGCCGCCGGTGCCCAGCAGCAGCACCCTGGAGCCCGGCCCCACGGGACCGCCACAATGCAGCGCGGTCCAGGCGGTCACGCCCGCGCAGGCCAGCGAAGCTGCCGTTTCCGTGCTCATTCCGTCCGGCACGGGCAACAATGCCGATTCCGGGAATACCCCCAATTCGGTGAGAGCCCCCGGCGCCTCGCATCCCGTGGTGCGGGTTCGCACGCCGGGGCGAACCGGCTGCGATTCCCAGTCCTGCCAGAACACCGTCATGACGCGGTCGCCCGGCTGAAACTGCGTGACCTCCGCGCCTATCGATTCCACCTCCCCTGCGCCGTCGGACAACGGTATCAGCGGGTAGTCCTTGCCGCCGCCGTAGATGCCGGCGCAGATCATGAAATCCCGGTAGTTGATCGCGGCCGCCTGCATCCGTACACGCACCTCGCCCGGCCCGGGCTCCGGCGCCGCACCTGAAAAGACTTGAAGGTTTTCAAGGCCGGACGCCGTCAACTGCACGCACTGCATAAGTTTCTCCCTTGCAAGGTTCCAGATGAATTGGTGATAGAGGGCGGATTGTGCCCTATTAGGCGTTCAATTCGCTGGCGCTTCCTCCACTGGCGCTTCCTCCACTGGCGCTTCCTCCACTGGCGCTTCCTCCACTAGCCAAGATCGCCGATTCTGTATAGCCTTAGGGTGACAGGGTATTCACACATTGACCGGGGACCGGGACCATGCAGAAACCGACACTGAAGGACGTTTACCGCCCTACCCACGACGAGGCGGCAAGGCACGCATTTGTAGGTGCGTTGAAGGGTTACGTGAACGGCCCGCTGGAGGCGCGTCTTGCAGACCATTACGAGGAACGCGTCAAACCTGCCTTCGTGGAAACCCACGGGCGCGCGCCGGAGAACCGCCTGGACGGAACCAAAGCCTTTCGCGGGGACCACTTGTATCAGCTCTGGGGCAGCTCGGTGTTTACCTCCCAGGACCTCATGTGGGAGACGGTGGGCGAGACCTGCGACCGCCTGCTGCCTGCATTTGAAGCGCGCCGGCAGGCGCTGGCGGAAAAGGAACCGCTGGGGCGTCTCGAAATCGAGGAGGACTTCGTCCCGCCGGACCCCATTCGCCGCGTGGAGATACATCGCCAGCCCGGCGGCTATTTCGGGCAATCCGGCGATACAAGCCTGCGTCTGGGCATGGATTACATGGGAACGGGCGAGCTTTATCGTGCCGCCAAGGGCCTGTCCGAAGGCGACGAGGTCGGGGACCCCGGAATGGGGAAATACCTCCTCGGCGCTCTTGGACGCCGGTTTCCCGATGTCCATCCGGCTTCCGTGCTCGACCTGGGCTGCGGCGTCGGCGTCCACACCGTGGCCTACAAGCAGGCATTCCCGGATGCCCAGGTGTGGGGCGTGGACCTGTCCCGGCCTTTCCTGCGGTTCGCCCATGTGTGGGCCGAAGACAAGGACCTGGCGATCAACTACCGGCAGGCGTGCGCGAGCAAGACCGGCTTCGCCGACGGCCACTTCGACCTGATCGTCTCGCACATCATGTTCCATGAAACCTGGCATGACGTGCTGCCCGGCATCATGGCCGAAGCCCATCGCCTGCTCGCGCCCGGCGGGATCTTCCTGAACGCCGACGTGCCGTATCAGCCCGAACGCCTGTCGATGACCAAACAGGTCACCAACCACTGGCAAGTCGTTAACAACGGCGAACCGTTCTGGACCGGCTTTGCCGATACCGATGTCCGCGAGTCCCTGATCGATGGCGGCTTCGACGCGCAAGACGTGTTCGCGGAATACGACCCCCTGGGTTCGGGCGAGTACTTCATCTTCGGCGGGGTCAAGGCTTGATGGCGGCAGGCAACGACGAGAGCAGCCGGCCCTTCAAGCTGGCGCGGCCGCACCAGCTGAAGGAGCTCGGGCCCGATCAACTGGTTGCCGTCATATGGCGCCTCGCAATGGAAATCTGCGTGCTGCGGGACCGCCTCCGCACGCATGAAAGTCTGTTTGCCGAGAAGAGCCTGCTTTCGCGGGACGACATCGAAGCCTATTCACCCTCGAAGGACGAATCTGCCGCTCGCCTGAAGGCCCGCACCGAACTGATCGAGAACATCATCAACGACCTGAGTTAGCCGATACGGCCAGGAGAATTAAGCCATGTGCGACGATCGAACATTCAGGGAATCCGACGAGTATTTGAAGAACCGGAACGACCTGACGCGGCGCAAATTCAACGCGCTATCGGCGGGGGCCGGGCTTTCAATGCTCCTGCCGCGGGGCGCCGGCGCCGAGGAGGTCACTGAGCAGGACATGGAAGTCACCACGCCCGATGGCGTGGCGGACTGCTACTTCGTGCATCCCGCGTCCGGGCGCCATCCCGGCGTGCTGGTGTGGCCGGACATTCTGGGCCTGCGGCCCTCATACCGGCAGATAGGCCGGCGCCTCGCCGAGTCAGGCTACTCGGTTCTCGTCGTAAATCCCTTCTACCGCTCGGCCCGCTCACCGGTCGTGCCCGAAGGCGCAACTTTTCAGGACGAGTCGGTCAGGAACAAGGTTTTTCCTCTCGCCCGCCAACTTAATGCCGAAACCCATGTCACCGACGCGCGGGCTTTTGTCGACTTCCTCGACTCACAGCAAGCAGTCGATCCGGCTCGCAAGATGGGCACCACCGGATACTGCATGGGCGGTCCGATCACCATGCGCACCGCGTGGGCGCGCGCGGACCGTATCGGCGCCGGCGCCTCATTCCACGGCGGCGGACTCGTGACCGACCGGCCGGACAGTCCCCATTTGCTCGTCTCGGAAATGGACGCGCACTACCTGTTCGCCATCGCCGAGAACGACGACGACAACGAACCTGAAGTGAAGAACGTGCTGCGCGAAACCTTCGCGGCCGCGGAACTTCCCGCTGAAATCGAGGTCTACGAGGGGGCTCTTCATGGCTGGTGTTCGCTGGATTCGTCCGTCTACAACGAGGCGCTGGCCGAACGGGCCTGGAGCCGTCTGCTCGTACTTTTCGAAACGGCGCTCGCCTGACTACAGGTTTGAAACGAACTGGCCGATTCGATTTATGCCCTCCTCAATACGCGATTGACCGAGCGCGAATGAAATCCTGACAAATCCCTCGCCGGCGGCGCCGAAGCTTGATCCGTCTATCAGGGCAACCCCTGCCTCCGCCAGGAGGCGATCCTGAAAGATGCGCCCCGACAATCCCGTTCTCGTGATATTCGGAAAAACATAAAACGCGCCGCCGGGCGCCTGGCAGGAAAACGAGGAAAGTCCATTCAGCCGGTCGACCAGGCGTGATCGACGTGCAGCAAATTCCGACACCATCGCGCGCACGGTGTCCTGCGGCCCCTCCAATGCTGCCAGACCCCCCAACTGAGCAGCGGTATTCACGCAGGAATGACAGTTGATGGCAAGGCGCGAGACTGCATCCATGAGTTGCCGGGGCCATACCGAGTATCCCAGGCGCCATCCCGTCATCGCGTAGGTCTTGCTCCAACCGTTCAGCACGATCAACCGGTCGCGAATGTCCGGGTACTCAAGAAGACTCACAGGGCGGGATTCATCAAAATAGATCTGGTCATAGATCTCATCGGACAGAATGGCGACCTGGGGATGGTCCAATAGTCCCTCGACCAGGCGGTCCATGTCCTGCCTGACAGTCACGCCGCCGGTCGGATTGGCGGGTGAATTCAGGATGATGAGTCGCGTGCGCTCCGTGACCTGCGACAGAACAGACTCGGGATCGAGAGAAAAACCACGCGATTCCTCCAGGCGATAGGGGATCGCCCCGGCCCCGGAAAAATCAATCATTGAGCGATAGATCGGAAACCCGGGATCCGGGTAAAGGATTTCCGCCCCGGACTCGCCAAACATGAGCATCGCGAAGAACATGACCGGCTTGGCGCCGGGAGTGACGAAGACCAGGTCGGGCGCGACATCGATTCCGAGCCGCCGGTGCAAATTGGCTGCAACCGCTTCGCGAAGGGCCGGCAGACCCGGCGGGTCGGTATAGCCGTGATGACCGTCCCGCAGCGCTTTGCGCGCCGCCTCAATCGCCGTCTCCGGCGGTTGAGCGTCAGGCTGTCCTATACCCAGGTTGATGACGTCGCAGCCATCCGCCGCCATTCGGTTCGCACGCATGAGGACGTCAAATGCGCTTTCTGTACCAAGACGGCTCACTCGCGCGGCAAGTGTCAATTCATTCATATCACCCGCCTCCGCCGTGCGCCGCGAAGGGATACTACTGCAGCCCCGGAAGCCACAGGCAGAGGGCCGGTATGGACAGGATGAGCGCGAGGACAAGGAGTCCGCTCAACAGGCATGGAACGACGCCTCTGAATGACTCGCCGAGCGGTGTTTCGCCGTCCAGCGAGTTGATCACATAGACGTTGAGGCCGATAGGCGGCGTAATCAGGCCGATCTCGACCGCGAAGAGAGCCAGAACTCCAAACCAGATGGCGATCTGCTCCTCCGTATAGCCGAAATCGAGCCCGGTCAGCAGCGGGAAGAAGACCGGTACCGTCAGCAGGATCATGGCCAGACTGTCCATAACGCAGCCGAGGACCAGGTAGATCAGCAGGATGCCGGCCAGGATCAGTATCGGCGACAGTCCGGACCCCGACAGCGCGTTGGCCAGCTCCGTCGTAACCTGTGAGAGCGCCAGAAAGCTGTTGAGAATCTGCGCCGACACCAGGATGAGGAAGATCATCCCGGTGGTTTTCGCTGTTTCGAGCAGGCACGACGCAAAGGCCGCCCAGCTCAGCCGGCCCGACGCGATCGCGAAAAGGCCGGTTGCCGCCGCGCCGATGGCCCCGCCCTCCGTCGGGGTGAACAGGCCGAAATAAATGCCGCCGATTACCGAGACAAAGATGAGCGCCACCGGCCACACCATGCCCAGGCTGCGGATGCGGTGGCGTATGGGCACTGCTTCTACCGCAGGGCCGGCCTCGGGTTTGAGCCGCACATAGGCGGCAATCGCAACCGAGTAGCCGACCGTGGCGATGAGTCCCGGCGCCACCGCGGCCAGAAACAGCTTGCCGATCGACTGTTCGGTGATGACTGCGTAGATCACCAGAATCACCGACGGGGGAATAAGGATGCCGAGCGTTCCGCCGGCGGCCAGGGCGCCGTCGGTGATTTCATAATCGCCGGGCACCGGCGCGTTGAACAGGTAGCGCCCGAGAACGCTGACCACCGTCATCGCCATCACCCCGACCAGCAGCAGCCCGCCCGCCAGCGCGACGGCCCGCGCCAGCCGCTCCAGCCGGCGCGGCTGCCCGCCGTCAGGGTTCATTGCCATATTGCGCCACAAGGCGCCTTGCGTCCGCGAGCAGGGTTTCGCCGTCGTGTCCCGCGGCGCCGACTTTATCCAACCATGCTTCGATAATCGGCCGGGTAGCCATTCTCCAACGCTCGCGTTCCGATTCCGGTAGCGGAAATATCGCATTGCCGCGCTGCTCCGCGAGACTGCGGCCCGACTCTTCATCGTCCTGCCACAAGCGGCCCAGCCGTTTGGCGAGCGCCATTCCCGTGGACTCATCGATAGCGTTCCTAATGTCGTTCGGCAAGCCCAGGTAGCGGGCCTTGTTCATCGTCAACACGAACAGGACGCATGCCAGGGAAGCCTCGGTATGGGTTTGAGTCACCTCATGGAGGCGGAAGGGCTGCATGATGGACCAAGCCACCCACACGCCGCCCACCACGCCCCGCGACAGCGCCTCATAGACGTCCGAAACCGGCATGCCCACCGGAACGGCGCCCAGGACCTCAATCGTCGCGGCGCTGGCCTGCGAAGGGACTCGAATCTTTACGCCTGCCAGGTCTTCGAGCCTGCGAACCGGCCGATCAGTCGTGTGGATGTGGGCAGGCGCGGCAGTATGAAACACCAGGGGATGCGTATCCGCGTATTCATCCTGCATCCATTTGCGATAGAACTCCATCATGGCCTGACTGCTTGCTTCCGCGTCGGCGCATACGAAGGGCAGTTCGAACACCTCCGTTAACGGAAATCGCCCCGGCGAATAGCCAGGCGAAGTCCAGACGATATCCACCACGCCGTCACGGGCCTGGCCATAGAGATCCGATAGCTTCCCGCCGAGTTGCATCGCCGGAAACACCTGCACCCGCAGGCGTCCGTTGGAACGCTCTTCAAGCTCTCTGGCCCATGGAACGAGAAACGAACGCACAGCGAGGGCATTGGGTGAATTGAAGGTGTGCACCCGAAGCGTGACCGTTTCGGCGATCGCGGTATTCAGGAGCGCGCAGAGTATCGCCGTGGCAACTGAGCCGACCAGCGAACGACTGATCGCGTTCACCATAATCGCCGCCATTCGCCCACGCATTTCTGAAATCAATTGCGTTATCTCGGACAAATCTCCAGGTCCAGTCCAACGTAGAGAGAATTCTCCTCAGCGTACCAGAGTATTGTGCGGAGCTCCTTGTGATCCTGGCAGTGCGTTGAGGCGGACCCTGGAGAGTAAGATTGCGCCCGGGCGCTTCGTGACCGGAGCGGTCGAGGCACACTCCGGTGTCGGCGCGCCCCAAATTCCAGAGAGGCACGAATGAAAACATTCGCAGGGACAAGCGGCCCGCTGACCCGCCAGTCAATGGCTTTCGTACTTGCCGGAGGGCGGGGAAGGCGCCTGGAGGAACTGACGGACAAGCGGGCGAAACCGGCGGTCTTTTTTGGCGGCAAAAGCCGCATCATCGACTTCGCCTTGTCCAATGCCGTCAATTCCGGCATTCGCCGCATCGGCGTGGCCACGCAGTACAAGGCCCACAGCCTGATTCGCCATCTGCAGCGCGGCTGGAACTTCTTTCAGGCCGAACGCAACGAGATGCTCGACGTGCTGCCCGCCTCCCAACGGGTCGACGAGGGACGTTGGTATCTCGGCACCGTCGATGCCGTCACGCAGAACATTGACATCATAGAGAGCTACGGGGTGCGTTACATCGTTGTCCTCGCCGGAGACCACGTCTACAAGATGGACTACGGCGTCATGCTGGCGCAGCATGTCAACACCAGCGCCGACGTGACGGTCGGCTGCATCGAGGCGCCGCGCGCGGAAGCAGCGGGCTTCGGCGTGATGGACGTGGACGAGAACAGCCGCATCATCCGCTTCATTGAAAAGCCGGCCGACCCTCCCGGAATCCCTGGCGACCCCGAAAAAGCTCTTGCTTCCATGGGAATATACGCCTTCGAGACCGGCTTTCTGATCGAGCAGCTCCGCAGGGACGCGGCAGATCCGGAGTCGAACCACGATTTCGGCGGCGACCTCATTCCCTACCTGGTGGAAAACGGCAAGGCGGTGGCCCACCGCTTCACCGACTCTTGCGTCATGACGGGTTCCGAACCGCGCCCCTACTGGCGCGATGTCGGCACCGTCGACTCCTTCTGGCTCGCCAACATCGACCTGACCGGGTTTGAGCCGGAACTCGACATCTATTCCCGCAACTGGCCCATCTGGACCTACGCCGAAGTGACGCCGCCGGCCAAGTTCATTCATGATGAAAAGGATCGGCGCGGCTCCGCGGTTTCCTCGATGGTCTCCGGCGGCTGCATCATCTCGGGGTCGAACGTACATCAGAGCCTGCTCTTCACTGGTGTTCATTGCCGCTCCGGCAGCCAGCTCAAGGGAGTAGTGGCCCTGCCCAACAGCGTCATCAACCGCGATGCGCGCCTGACCCGGGTGGTCCTGGACCGGGGCGTGAACATTCCCGAAGGCCTGGTGGCGGGCGAAGACCCGGAAGAAGACGCGAAACGATTCCGGGTCACCCCAGGGGGGACCACGCTGATAACGCAGCCGATGATCGACGCGCTTGGCGGCTGATCGCCCCGGGAAGGGACGGAACAGGAACCCGCTTCGCATGAAGGTGCTGTCGGTCGCTTCCGAGTGCGTGCCCTTCGTCAAGACGGGCGGCCTCGCGGATGTGGTCGGCGCCCTGCCGGCCGCGCTGGCCCCGCTCGGCGTCGAGATGCGGGTGCTGGTACCCGGCTATCCCGCCATGATCGAGGCGCTTCTGGATGATGCCGAAGTGCATGAACTCAGCCGCCTGCCCGGAGGGCAAGCGCGGCTTGTCGCAGGACAGGCCGCGGGCATCGACGCCATGGTCCTGGATTCGCCCCGACTTTTCAACCGGCCCGGCAATCCCTATCTGGGCCCCAACGGCAGGGACTGGAGAGACAACCACCTGCGCTTCGGCGCCCTGGGTCGCCTCGCCGCGCGCATCGCCACCGAGGGGGTCGGCGCCTGGAAGCCGGACGTGGTGCACCTGCACGACTGGCAGGCGGGCCTCGCCGCAGTCTGGCTCAGACTCGGCCGGCGGCGGGCTCCGCCCAGCCTGCTGACGATCCACAACATCGCCTTTCAGGGCCTCTTTCCTCCGGAAACAATCGCAACCCTGAGGCTGCCGAAGGCCGGGTTCCACTCCGAGGGTTTCGAATTCTTCGGACAGCTCGGCTTCCTCAAGGCTGGCCTGGTCTACGCGGACCGAATCTCGACGGTGAGCCCGACCTATGCCCGGGAACTCACGGACCCGGCGTTCGGCATGGGGCTCGAAGGGGTCATCGAAGCGCGGCGCGCGGAGATGCACGGCATCCTCAACGGCATCGATCTGGAGGCCTGGAATCCCGAAAGCGACCCCCATATCGCGGCACGCTACTCCGCAGCGAGTCCGGCAGGAAAGGACGCAAATCGCGTTGCCCTGGCCCGGCGGCTCGGGCTCCATGCCGCCCCCGAGGCCCCCCTGTTCTGCGTCGTAAGCCGCCTCACCCGGCAGAAGGGGCTGGACCTGCTGCTGGGGGCGCTGCCCCGATTGCTGGCGCGCGGCGCGAGCCTGGCCCTGCTCGGCTCGGGCGACCCGGACCTGGAAAGCGCGTTCCGGGAGGCGGCCGACCAGGACCCCGAACGGATCGGGGTGGTCATCGGCTGGGACGAGCCCCTGGCGCACCTGATGCAGGCCGGCGCCGACGCCATCCTGGTCCCGTCGCGCTTCGAACCCTGCGGCCTCACCCAGCTCTGCGGTCTGCGCTACGGAACCCTGCCGGTGGTCGCAAGAACCGGCGGCCTGGCGGACACGGTGATCGATGCCAACGATGCGGCGCTTCGGGAAGGAGTGGCCACCGGCTTCCAGTTCCCCGCAGGGTCCTCCGCAGCGCTCGCCGAGGCCATCGACCGGGCCTGCGACGCCTTCGCCAACGGGAAGGTCTGGTCGGCCATGGTGAGCCGCGCCATGCGCGATCCCGTGGGTTGGGAAAAATCCGCCCATGCCTACGCCAGGCTCTACGCGGAGATGACGGAGAGCGCGCCATGACGCCGCAGGCGGGGCGGCCGGATCCCCTGGGTGTGCATTGGGACGGCGAAGGCGCGAACGTGGCCGTGTTCTCGGAGCACGCAAGCCGCGTCGAGCTCTGCCTGTTCTCCGAGGACGGCCGGCGGGAGACCGAGCGCCTGGTCCTTCCGGAACGAAGCGGACCCGTCTGGCACGCCTACGTTCCGGACCTCGCGCCGGGCGCGCTGTACGGGCTGCGCGCCCATGGGCCCTATGCGCCCGAGCGGGGCCACCGCTTCAATCCCAACAAGTTGCTGCTCGACCCCTATGCCCGCGCCCTGCACGGACGCCTTGCCGTCGGCGACGAGTGCCTCGGCTACGATCCCGCGTCGCCGGAGGGTGACCTCTCCTTCTCGCGCATGGACAGCGCAGCGGCCATGCCGAAGTGCGCGGTGACGGCGCCCGCCCCGGCAGTACCGGAGGGAGAGCGTCCCGAAACGCCCTGGTCGGAAACCATGATCTACGAAGCCCACCCCAAGGGGCTCACCCGTCTGTGGGCCTCGCTGCCGGAGGAGCTGCGCGGCACCTATGAGGCCCTTGCCGCGGAGCCGGTGCTGGAATATCTCGTCTCGCTGGGCGTCACCGCGCTGGAACTGATGCCCGTGCACGCCTTCCCGGACGATCGCTGGCTGCTCGAGAAAGGGCTGGTGAACTACTGGGGCTACAACAGCATCGCTTTCTTCGCCCTCGAGCCGCGCTATTTGGGGCCGGCGGGACTGTCCGGCTTTCGCGAGACGGTGCGCAGACTCCACTCCGCCGGGCTCGAGGTGATCCTGGACGTGGTCTACAACCACAGCGCCGAAGGCGATCAAACGGGGCCTACCCTCTCGTTCCGCGGTCTGGACAATGCCGCCTACTATCGCCTGCGCGAAGGCCAGGAGCGCTACTACTGCAACGACAGCGGTTGCGGCAACACGCTCGATGTCTCCCACCCCTACGTGCTGCGCCTGGTGCTGGACAGCCTGCGCTGGTGGGTGGAGGCCATGGGGGTCGACGGTTTCCGGTTCGATCTGGCCACGACCCTGGGGCGGGAAGCCCACGGCTTCGACCCCCGGGGCGGCTTCCTCGACGCCCTGCGCCAGGACCCGGTGCTGAACCGGGCGAAGCTGATCGTGGAGCCCTGGGACCTGGGGCCCGGCGGCTACCGGCTGGGCGAGTTTCCGCCCGTGTTCGCCGAGTGGAACGACGCCTTTCGCGACGGCGTGCGGCGCTTCTGGCGCGGCGACGCGCACGGCGCCCAGGACATGGCCGAGCGGCTGCTTGGATCGGCCGGCGCCTTCGACCGCGACGGACGCAGGAGCTGGTCCTCGGTGAACTTCATCGCCTGCCACGACGGGTTTACCCTGGCCGATGTCACCGCATACGGCGACAAATGCAACGAAGCCAATGGCGAGAACAACCGGGACGGCCACCAGGAGAACTTTAGCGATAACTGCGGCGTGGAAGGCGAGAGCGGGGATCCGGAAATCCGCAGGCGCCGGGGCCGGCGGCGGCGCAACCTGCTCGCCAGCGTCTTCCTGGCGCAGGGCACGCCCATGCTGCGCGCCGGAGACGAGGTGGCGGACAGTCAGAGGGGCAACAACAACGCCTGGTGCCAGGACAACGAGGTCGGCTGGATCGATTGGACCGCTTCCGACACGAGCCTGCTTCGTTTCACCCGCCGGCTGATCGCCCTGCGCCGGGGCCACTCCTGCCTGCGGCAGAGCCGCTTCCTGCGTGGACGGAAACGCGCCGAGGACGGGATGCCTGATGTCCAGTGGTTCGGTCTTGGGGGCGGTCCAATCGATTGGGAAGATCCAGGGCTTGACGGCTTCTGCGTGCTGCTCAGGGAGTCCGCCGAGACGCCGGCCTTTGCCGTCAACGGCGAGTGCATGGCGATCGCCTTCAATCGATCGTCCGCGGAGGTCTCGACCCGGCTGCCCGCGCTCGCCAACGGCTGCGTGTGGCTGCGCGTTCTCGACACAGCCCGTCCGGAGGCGCCCCGGACACCCTGCAGCGACCTTCTGCAGCCGGTATCGCCGGAGTCGATCGTCGCCTTTGAAGCCGGAGCCGGGCCGTGAGGGCTGCGTCCCCCTCCAGCGACGCCCTCATGAACCTGGCTGCAGCCATGGGTATCCTGTCGCGCTGGCGCAGCGTTGCGGGGGAGGAGCAAACCACAGGTCCCGAAACGCAGCGGGCCCTGCTCCACGCCATGGGAGTGCCGGCGGCAAACGATGCCGAGATCCGGGAGTCGCTTGAGGAAGTGCAGGCGCGGCGGGCGGCCCGTCGCATCCCCGAGGAGATCGTCGTGAGCGCGGGCAAGGACGTCCGGTTTCCTCTCGGATTCGTTGCGGACTGGCGACTCGAACTCGAGTCCGGGGGCACGCTCGAAGGATGCGGCGACGGAGAGATTACGCTTACTCTGCCGGCCGGACTTCACCGCCTGAGCGCCGGAAACGAGACTTGTCTCGTGATCGCTGCGCCGGAACAGGCGCCGACGGTCGGCGACGTCGCGGGGCGCGACAGGGCCTGGGGTATCTCCGCGTCCCTCTACGGACTGTGTTCGGGGCGCAACCTTGGGGTCGGCGACTATCGTGACCTGGCGGACGCGGCCAGGCAGATGGCTCGACTTGGCGCCGACTTCATCGGCATAAACCCGGTCCACGCCTTCGGCGCCGCCAGCAAAGGATTCAGCCCTTACTCCCCGTCCTGCCGCAGCGCCCTGGAGACGCGCCACATCGCACCGGACACAGTGCCCGGAGTTGAACACTGCACCGCCGCGCGCCAGCTTCTGAAGCAACGTGCCGCCGACCGGAAAGCAGCGAAAGGCGGCGGACTCCTGGACTACGAGGCGCACGCGCGGCGGCAGCGGGAGATCCTCGAGGCCCTGTTTCGTTCGACGATGGAAGCCCAGGGGCCTGCCGCGGCCGACTTCGCCGTGTGGCGGAATGGCCCCGGCCGGGAGCTGGAGTCGTATGCGCTGTTCGAGGCGATCGCCGGGGTCCACGGCCCGGACTGGCGCGCGTGGCCCGAGGCGCTCCAGGACATCCACAGCCCGGACGTGCTGCGGTTTGCGTCGCAGAACGAGCAGTCGGTGCGCCGGCATGCCTGGCAGCAGTGGCTTGCCGTCACGCAGCTTGCCGAGGCTCAGGCCGCCGCCAGGAACGCAGGCATGGCCTTCGGCCTCTATCTCGATGTGGCGGTGGGCGTTTGTCCCGGCGGCGCGGATGTGTGGTCGGCGCCGGCCAGTTTCGCCCGGGGCGTGTCGCTCGGCGCGCCGCCCGACGCATTCAGCCCTCACGGCCAGACCTGGAATCTGTCGCCCATCAGCCCCCCGGCTCTGCGGGCCGCGGGCTACCGCCCCTTCGTCCGGATGCTGCGATTTGCCATGGCCCCGGCCGGCATCGTGAGGATCGACCATGTGCCGGGGCTGAAGCGCAGCTTCTGGGTTCCGGAATCGGGCGCGCCCGGCGGCTACGTCAGCTACCCCCTGGAGTCCCTGCTTGCGCTGGTTCGGATCGAGGCGGCGCGAGCCGCGTGCATCGTCGTCGGCGAGGACCTGGGTTCGGTCCCCGGGGGCTTGCGCCGGCGTCTCGCCGAGACGCAATTGCTGGGCTCGGCGGTCATGCAATTCGAGAAGGACGCCAATGGGTTCCGGCCGCCCCGGCTCTATCGCTACGCCAGCATTGCTTCAACCGGCACGCATGACACGCCGACCCTGAAGGGCTGGTGGGCAGGCCGGGACATCGAGTTGCGGCACTCGCTCGGCCAGACTTCGACGAAGGAGCGCGATGCGGCGCTCGCAGCGCGCGCCACGGAGCGAGTTGCGCTGTGCCGCCTGCTGGTGGAGGAAGGGCACGCGCCGCCAGGCCTCGATCCCGCCGATCCACCAATGGACGCCGACCCGATCCTGGCCCCGATTCATGCCCTGCTCGCCGGCGCCGCGTCCTCATTGTTCGCCGTCCGGCTCGATGACGCCCTGGGCATGGTCGAGCAGCAGAACCTGCCGGGCACGGTGGAGGAACATCCCAACTGGCGGCGCCGCTACCCGGTAGCCGTGAAGGCGCTGGACTGCCACCCGGGCCTCGCCGCCATTGCGAGCGTTGTGGCTTCGATGCGGGGCGGAGCCCCCATTGGCGAACCTGTCGGCGAGGAGGTAACGAATTGCGCGTGAAGAGCGTTTCGACAAACCCCATCGCGGGACAAGAGCCCGGCACCTCGGGCCTTCGCAGAAAAACCGCGGTGTTCATGGCGCCGGGCTACCTGGAGAACTTCGTGCAGTCGGTATTCGACGCCGTGGGCGGGCTTGCCGGAAAGACGCTGACCGTAGGCGGCGATGGACGCTACTTCAACGACCACGCGATCCAGATCATTCTCAGGATGGCCGCCGCGAACGGCGCCGCCCGGGTGCTGGTGGGCCGGGGCGGTCTGCTCTCGACCCCGGCCGCCTCGGCGGTGATCCGCGCGCGCGGGACCGACGGCGGCCTCATTCTCTCGGCCAGCCACAACCCGGCGGGCGAGCACGGTGACTTCGGCATCAAGTTCAATATTCCCTCCGGCGGCCCGGCGCCGGAATCCGTCACCGACGCCATCTACCGGCGCAGCCTGGAAATCGACCGGTACCAGATCCTGGAGGCCGCGGACGTCGACCTCTCCACGACCGGCATACGGACGCTGGGCGGAATGAGCGTGGAGGTCATCAATCCGGTGGACATCCACGCCGGAATCATGCAGAGCCTTTTCAACTTCGACGCCATCCGCGCCCTCTTCGCCTCGGGCTTCACCATGCGCTTCGACGCCATGCACGCGGTGACGGGGCCCTACGCCAGGGCGGTTCTGGAGGACGAGCTCGGCGCACCTCCCGGCACGGTCCTGAACGGCGAGCCCCTGGCCGATTTCGGCGCCGGCCATCCCGACCCCAACCCGGTCCATGCCCGGACGCTCGTGGAGCTGATGACGGGGCCGGACGCACCGGATTTCGCCGCGGCTTCGGACGGCGACGGAGACCGCAACATGATTCTAGGGCGCGACATCATCGTCACTCCGTCCGACAGCCTGGCGGTGCTGGCCGCCAACGCGCACCTCGCGCCGGGCTACAGCGGCGGTCTCCGGGGCATTGCGCGATCGATGCCCACGAGCCGCGCCGCCGACCGGGTCGCTGCCAAGCTGGGCATCGGCGCATTCGAGACGCCCACGGGCTGGAAGTTTTTCGGCACTTTGCTGGACGCGGGCCTGGCGACCATCTGCGGCGAGGAGAGCGCGGGCACGGGCTCGAACCACCTGCGCGAGAAGGACGGTCTGTGGGCGGTGCTGCTCTGGCTCAACATCCTCGCCCGGCGGCGCCAATCCGTACGTGAAATCCTGAATGCCCACTGGTCCGAATTCGGCCGCGACTACTACACCCGCCACGACTACGAGGGCGTGGACAAGGCGGCGGCGGAAGCGCTGATGGCGGACTTGCGCAGACGGCTGGCGGACCTTCCCGGCCGGCGCTGCGGCGCCTTGCGCATCGCGGCTGCGGACGATTTCTCATACCGTGATCCGGTCGACGGCTCCACCGCCGAACGCCAGGGCGTGCGCATCTTCTTCGAGGAGAACGCCCGGGCCGTGTTCCGGCTTTCCGGGACCGGGACCGCCGGAGCGACCCTGCGCGTTTACCAGGAGCGCTTCGAGCCGGGATCAGGGGAGCTCGGCCTCGACCCGCAACGGGCCCTGGCCCCCGTCATCGCCGCAGCGTCCGAGATCGCCGAAATCCATGCCCGGCTGGGCCGCCTCGCCCCGGACGTTCGCACTTGATTCCGCGCGAGCGTCCCCTGCCCCCCGACGCAGCGGCGCTGCGCCGCTCCATCGGGTACCACCTGCGCTACAGCACCGGGAAGTTGCCGGCCGCCGCGACACTCACGGACTGGCGGCTGGCGGTCTCACGGGCCATCCGCGACCTCGTGATTGCTCCCTGGTTCGAGACCAGGCAGCGCGTCTACGCCGAGGACCGCAAGCGGGTCTACTACCTGTCGATTGAGTACCTCATCGGCCGGCTGCTCAAGGATGCGGTCACCAACCTGGGACTCGACGAAGAGCTGCGGGGCATCGTCGAGGGCTTCGGCGTCGACTACGGCGCAATGCTGGCTGACGAGCCCGATGCCGCGCTCGGAAGCGGCGGTCTGGGCCGCCTCGCCGCCTGCTTCCTCGACTCCATGTCGACCGTGGGGCTGCCCGCCTACGGCTACGGAATCCGCTACGCGCACGGGCTGTTCCGGCAGTCCTTCGAGAGCGGCTGGCAGGCCGAGGACGCCGAGGACTGGCTGCGCCAGGTGCATCCCTGGGAATTCGAAAGGTCGGCGGCCGGTTTTCCGGTCCACTTCGGCGGATCGGTGCGCAGCAACGGAGCCCGCAAGACCTGGGCGCCTGAGGAAAGTGTGCTGGCCGTCGCTTACGACACGCCAATTCCCGGCTGGCGCGGGCGCTGGTCCAACACGCTGCGTCTGTGGTCCGCCAAACCGGTGCGGGAATTCGATCTGGAACCGTTCAGCCGGGGCGACTACATGGCCGCCGCCGCCCCCTCGGTCCTGGCGGAGAACATCAGCCGGGTGCTCTACCCCGATGACACCACCGAGCAGGGACGGGAGCTGAGACTGAGGCAACAGTATTTCTTCACCGCCGCCTCGATCGCCGACATCCTGCGCCGGTTTCTCGCGCATCATGACGATGTCGCGAGACTGCCCCGGGCAGTCGCCATTCAGCTCAACGACACCCACCCGGCCATCGCTTTCCCGGAGTTGATCCGGCTGCTGGTCGACAACCACGGGCAGCGCTTCGCCGACGCCTGCGAGATCGCCCGCGCCTGTCTCCACTACACCAACCACACCCTGCTGCCGGAGGCGCTGGAACGCTGGCCGGTCGAAATGATGGGCCGAATCCTGCCCCGGCACATGGAGCTCATCGAACGCATCGACGCGCATCATCGCCGTGCGCTGCGGCGTCCCGATGCCGTCAGGGTGGTCACCGACGGCGAAGTACGCATGGGGGAACTGGCCTTCATCGGAGCGCGCCGCGTGAACGGCGTCTCGGCGCTTCACACCGAATTGATGAAGCGGCAAGTCTTCCGGAAGTTGCACGCGCTGCACCCCGAACGCATCGTCAACCAGACCAACGGAGTCACGCCCCGGCGCTGGCTCTACGGCTGCAATCACCCGCTGCGGGACCTCCTGACCGAGGCCATCGGCGAGGGGTGGGTGAGCGACCTGGAGCGCCTGCGGGATCTCGAGCCGCTGGCCGACGACCCGACCTTCCGCGGGAGGTTCGCGCAAGCCAAGCACCGCAACAAGCACCGGCTGGCCGAGTGGCTGGAGCGCAGCGCCGGCGTCTCCGTGAACCCCGAAGCCATGTTCGACGTCCAGATCAAGCGGTTTCACGAGTACAAGCGGCAGCTCATGAACATTCTTCATGCCGCCGCGCTGCGCAACGAGATTCACCGTGACCCGGATACGAAGCGGGCGCCGCGGGTCAAGATATTCGCCGGCAAGGCGGCGCCGGGCTATGCGATGGCCAAGCTTGTGATCAAGCTGGTCAACGACATCGGCGCCGCCATCAACGCGGACCCGTTCATGTCCGGGCGTCTGCAGGTCGTATTTCCACCCAACTACAACGTATCCATGGCGGAGAGGCTGGTCCCCGCCGCCGATCTATCCGAGCAGATTTCCACCGCCGGGATGGAAGCCTCCGGCACCGGCAACATGAAGCTGGCCATGAACGGCGCCCTGACCGTCGGCACGGCCGACGGCGCCAACATCGAGATCGCCGAAGCCGTGGGGGTGGAGAACATCTTCATCTTCGGCCACGACGCGCAGGAAGTGAGCGCCCTGCGCGCGGCGGGCCATCGGCCCGGGCGCTGCATCGCCGCCGATGCCCGGCTCGCCGAGGTGCTGGAGCAGATCGCTTCGGGCCTCTTCTCCGCCGATGACCCGCATCGCTACGCGGCCCTGGTCGACAACCTGCGCCATCACGACTGGTTCATGGTGTGCGCCGACTTCGCGGCCTATTGGGAAGTCCAGGAGCGGATCGATGGGGTCTGGCGGAATCCCGCGGACTGGACCTCCCGGGCAGTGCGCAATACCGCCCGGATGGGGTGGTTCTCCTCCGACCGTACCATTCGCGGCTATGCCCGTGACATCTGGGACGCCACTCCGGCGTTCTGACGCGCCCATGGTCCGGCCCCTCAACGACCCCGCCCAAAGCGCCTCGCTTGCCCGCGGGGAGCATGACGATCCATTCACCTACCTCGGTCCCCACCGCCTGAGCGAGAGAACCTGGGTGCTGCGGGTCTTCCGGCCCGGCGTGGAGACGGTGACCATGCTGCCCGGCCGCGAGGACGAGGGCCGCGGTCCGGTAGCGCTTCGCTCCGTCGATCGGGAGGGACTGTTCGCCGCCAGGCTCTGGAGCGACCCGGGCGCGTATCGCCTGAGAATACGCAGCGGGGACAGCACCTGGGAGGAGGAAGATCCCTTCCGCTTCGGCCCGGTGCTGGGAGAGATTGACGAGCATTTGCTGAGTGAAGGCTCTCACCTGGATCTCTGGAAGGTGCTGGGCGCCCACCCCCTTTCCAAAGACGGTGTCGCCGGCGTGCACTTCGCGGTCTGGGCGCCCAACGGGCGGCGCGTTGCCGTGGTCGGAGATTTCAATCACTGGGACGGGCGCCGCCACCCCATGCGCCGGCGCGGATCGACCGGGGTGTGGGAGATCTTTTTGCCCGGCGTCTCCGAAGGCGACCGCTACAAGTTCGCATTGAGGGGCGTCGATGGCGCCATGCTGCCGCTCAAGGCCGATCCGGTGGGCTTCGGGGCCGAGCACCCGCCGGCCACCGCGTCCATCGTGCGAGAACTCGGTGGGAAGGAGTGGCGCGATGCCGGCTGGATGGACAAGCGGGGAGAAGCGATCCGGCACGACCGGCCCATCGCAATCTACGAGGCGCACCTCGGCTCCTGGAAACGGGCGGATCAGGGAGGACGGCAGCTCAGCTACCGTGAGCTGGCCGGGGAGCTGGTGCCCTACGTGCGCGACATGGGGTTCACCCACATCGAGGTGACACCGGTTTCGGAGCATCCTTTCGACGGCTCCTGGGGCTATCAGCCCATAGGACTCTATGCGCCGACCATCCGTCACGGCGCCCTCGGAGAATTCCGCGACTTTGTGGACGCCTGCCATGCCGCGGAGCTCGGCCTGATCTGCGACTGGGTGCCCGCTCACTTCCCCACGGACCCGCATGGGCTGGGGCGCTTCGACGGCGCCTCGCTCTATGAGTACGCCGATCCGCGCGAGGGTCACCATCAGGACTGGAAAACGCTGATCTACAACTACGCCCGCCACGAGGTCCGCAACTACCTGATCGCCAATGCCCTCTACTGGCTTGAGGAGTATCACGTCGACGGCCTGCGGGTGGACGCCGTTTCCTCCATGCTCTACCGCGACTACTCGCGCGCGGAGGGCGAGTGGAAGCCGAACGTCCACGGCGGCCGCGAGAACCTGGAAGCCATCGCCTTCCTGAAGCGCATGAACGAGGTGGTTTACGACCGCTGCGAGGGCATCGCCACCTTTGCCGAGGAATCGACCTCCTTTCCGGGAATCTCCCGGCCCACCAGCGCGGGCGGGCTCGGCTTCGGCTACAAGTGGAACATGGGCTGGATGAACGACACCCTCGACTACATGGGTCGCGATCCGGTCCACCGAAAGCACCACCATCACCAGATGACCTTTGGCATTCATTACGCGTTCTCGGAGAACTTCGTGCTGCCGCTCAGCCACGACGAGGTGGTGCACGGCAAGGGTTCGCTGCTGGCGAGGATGCCGGGCGACGAAGAACAGCGCTTCGCCAACCTGCGCGCCTACTTCGCATTCATGTGGGGGCATCCCGGCAAGAAGCTCCTCTTCATGGGCCAGGAATTCGCGCAAGCGCACGAATGGAACCATGACGCGAGCCTTGACTGGCATCTGCTCGGGGAGCCGCGCCACGCCGGCGTGCAAAGGCTGGTCCGCGACCTGAACCACCTCTACCGGAGCACTCCGGCACTCCACGAACTGGACTGCGACGAGGCGGGCTTCGAGTGGATCGAGGCGGATGCCGCCGAAGAGTCCCTCTACGCCTGGCTGCGCCGGGGCCGGGGCAACGCCGCGCCGGTCGTCGTCGTGTGCAACTTCACTCCGGTGGAGCGGGCGCCGCAGCGGCTCGGTGTGCCGGCGGCCGGCCGCTGGATAGAACGCATCAACACCGACGCGGCCGAGTACGGCGGCCGAGGCCGGGGCAACTTCGGCGGCGTCCGCAGCGAAGCCGTTGAATACCAGCGCCGGCCAAACTCCATCGAGATCCGACTGCCGCCGCTCTCCACACTGATATTCGAGCTCGAACGCCAAGCGCCCCCAACCGGCCGGCAACTACGCGCACGGAAGCCTGGCGAAACCCCGATCGTTATTGACTGAGGCAATTGATCTGCTTAGCATCAAGGTTAATCTGCTGGCATGACCGTCGGTCTATGCATAAGCAGAATATTTAACATAAGTAGAGGATTATGAACATGCAATGCCGATACCTGTTGTGGTGCCTTATTGGCCTCTTGTCCTCAGCCGAATATGCAGCAGCGCAAAGCGTGACGCTCGAGGAAATTGTCGTTACGTCACAGAAGCGCGAAGAGTCATTGCAATCGGTACCTATTCCCGTGTCGGCCCTGGGCGTCGAACAGTTGCAGGACCGGCAAATAGTCGAGGGTCAGGACCTTGAGCGCTACGTTCCAAGTCTGAAGATGACTTACAACATAACGCAGCCCACAAACCTGTCAGCCTCCCTGCGCGGTTCTCTGGTCCAGGATGCATCGCTGGCCGTGGCGGAATCGCCCTTCGGCATTTACGTAGACGACGTTTATATAGGCCGGTTGAACGGCAACAACGTGCGTCTTGCCGATGTGGAACGGATAGAAGTGCTGCGCGGACCTCAGGGCACCCTTTACGGCCGGAACACTCTGGCCGGCGCCATTCGATTTATCAGCCGTGATCCAGGAGAGGAAACCTGGCTGAAAGCTTCCGCCGGTTTCGGGAATTACGATCAATATGAAGCTTCGGCCAGCGCCGGCGGTCCTCTTGGGGACGAGTTCGCCGGTTCTCTCGCCATGCAATTCAACGGGCATAGCGGATACGGAACAAACCTGGCTACAAATTCCAACATCGGTGAACAGAAGAATTGGGCGGCACGGGCCAAACTGCGCTACATGGGCGGCGAGAACTTTGACGCCACCGTCAACGTGTCGTATGCCGACAGCCAGAATGACGCCGTCACGATGGTCGGCGCCACGACACCCGATGTGCCGCTCAATCGACAGCATACGTCGAGCGACCTCGTCCCCACCTTTGGCGGCCTCTATGATGTCTCCATTCCCGACCGCGACTACAGTGGCGGCGGCCGGACGGACATCACCAACCAACCCCGGGGCGATACGGAACAGCTCGTCACTTCTCTCACAATGTCCTATGACTTTGAAGGCACGACATTGAAGTCCATTACGGGGTACGTTGACACGTCTGATTTCTGGGCCAACGATTTTTCGGGCAGCGGCGCCATTCTGGCTTCAATTGGTACCGACTCCGGACAATTCAGCCAGGAATTACAGCTACAGGGCAGTGCCATTGACGACAGGCTGAAC
>LXNI01001269.1_pt1 | contig 22938 bp, 18 predicted proteins | sample 809091 | NCBI WGS metagenome assembly LXNI01 (sample SAMN04870527, study PRJNA318959) | sponge metagenome | biome: 01000161; feature: marine sponge reef; material: water | host: Sarcotragus foetidus | place: Greece: Milos, Mediterranean Sea | collected 2013-05-29 | depth 5-7 m | reverse complement strand
CTGACCCTGATTTCCGTGAATCGGGATTTGTGACTCAGATAGATCATCCGGAAGCAGGTTTAACCTGGCTGCCGGGACGTCCCTGGCGTTTTTCAGCAGCCCCGGCGTCACCCATACGTCCATCCCCCTGTGTGGGTCAACATAGCCGGGAAGTACTCGTGGACGAACTGGGTATTACTGATACGGAATACGTGGCATTGGTTGAGGATGGAATAACAGGTACACTTGCTGACCTCGAGAACAGACGATAACAAAGGAGATTTCATGCGTTTCAAAGCCTTACTGATAGCCAATCGCGGCGAAATCGCAATCCGGATTGCGCGCGCCGCGGCAGACCTTGGGCTTAGAACGGTTGCAGTATATTCCAAAGACGATGCTGCCAGTCTTCACACCAGAGTAGCTGATGAATCGCACGCCCTGCTGGGAACCGGCGCCCGGGCTTATCTCGACATTGAAGCCATGATTGCGGCCGCCAGGGCAACTGGATGTGATGCAGTACATCCAGGTTATGGTTTTCTATCCGAGCAGGAAGACTTTGCCCGCCGCTGTCAGGAAGAAGGGATTACCTTCGTGGGGCCTTCAGCACATCACCTTGCGCTCTTTGGGGACAAGGCCAGAGCGCGCATTGCGGCAATCAAGGCCGATGTACCCGTACTCAACGGCATTGACCGTGCTGTGACGCTGGAAGAAGCAAAAGCTTTTTACGAGACGACAGGCGGGTCCATGATTATCAAGGCCGTGGCCGGTGGTGGTGGCCGGGGAACCAGTGCGGTTTCCGGCGCCGATGATCTTGCGATGATATTCGAACGCTGTCAGCGAGAGGCCAGAGCAGCCTTCGGCGTAGAAGACGTCTATGTGGAGGAGTTTGTTCCACGTGCCCGACATGTGGAGGTTCAGATCCTGGGAGATCTTCATGGTGGCATCGTGCATCTGGGAGAACGGGAATGCAGCATCCAGCGCCGTAATCAGAAAGTGCTGGAAATCGCTCCAGCGCCGGGACTCTGTGACGATTTGCGTCGCAGGATTCTTGAAGCTGCAGTCCGCTTCGCCGATAAAGAAAGTTACACCAATCTGGGTACCTTCGAATTCCTGGTGGATGAATCCGGGCGGGAAAGCGCCCAGCCATTTGTATTCATCGAGGCAAATGCCCGTTTACAGGTTGAACATACGGTGACGGAGGAAGTCACCGGCGTCGATATTGTGCAGTCACAGATCAGACTTGCCGCCGGAGATTCACTGGCAGAACTTGGTCTGCAGAATCCAGCGGTAGCAACTCCCCGTGGTTATGCCATTCAGGCGCGGGTTAATATGGAAACTTTTCGACCTGACGGCGCCGTTCGACCCGCCAGCGGCACTTTTACCGCTTATGAGGCGCCTTCCGGACCGGGCATGCGTACTGATGGGTTTGGTTATACCGGCTACAAAACCAGTACGGCTTTTGATTCCCTGCTGGCAAAAGTGATTGTGCATTCTCCATCTGCCGACTTTGCCGTCGCGGTTAACCGCGCCACAAGAGCGTTGTCGGAATTCCGCATAGAAGGTGTAGGTAACAATATCCCCTTCCTGCAGAATATTCTTGCTCATGAAGATTTTGAGAATGCCAAAGTACACACACGCTGGGTTGACGAAAAAATGATTGATCTGGCGACGCCTTCAAGGGACGTTAGAAAACGTTTTGTCGAGACGACAGAACCAGCGCCTGGGGGGCAGGATGGATTTGCGGGAGCACGTGTGGATACCAGTGATCCTCTTGCCCTTTTCGACCATGATGCCAGGGTCAAGAAGTCTGCTGTTCAGGAAGAACAAAAAGCTCCCGAAGTTACCGGACCGGATGGTTCGGCAGGTTTGAGTTCACCTATCCAGGGCACCATAGTCTCAATAGATGTCAGTGTGGATGATGAAGTCCGCAAGGGGCAGGCAGTAGCTGTGGTTGAAGCGATGAAGATGGAACATGTGATTACCGCGGAGACAGATGGCATTGTACGGGAAATCACAATGGGGGCAGGGGATGTTGTTCGTGAAGGCTATCCCATTGTCTTTGTAGAAGAAGCAGAAGTCACGGGAGGCGCTACTGCTACGGAGGATGAACTTGATCCGGATTATATCCGTCCCGATCTGGAAGAAAGTTACCAACGCCATGCCCTGACGCTGGATGAGAACCGTCCGGAGGCTGTAGCGAAGCGCAGGGCGCGGGGTTATCGGATGCCACGGGAAAATATTGCAGAACTGATGGACCCCGGTTCCTTTAAGGAATACTGGCCTCTGATCGTGGCCCGCCAACATAAACGATATGACATTGATACGCTGCGCAGGAACACGCCGGCGGATGGGCTGCTGGCGGGTATTGGCACCATCAACGCGGACCTGTTCACGGAAGAAGCCGCGCGGGCGATGGTGGTTCACTATGATTATACAGTTCTTGCCGGAACCCAGGGAGGGCGCAACCACTACAAGCAGGACCGGATGTTTGAACTTGCCGACCGGTTCAGATTACCGCTGGTTCTCTTTGGAGAAGGAGGAGGCGGTCGCCCCGGTGATGATGCCACGGGTCCGCGTGTAGCATTCGATGTCCACACATTTACCCGGTTTTCACAATTGAGCGCTCTGGTGCCACTGATCACAATTGTTAATGGACGTACTTTTGCCGGGAATACAGCTCTGGTGGCCTGCTGTGATGTCATTATTGCCACTGAGGGAACTACTCTTGCCATGGGTGGACCGGCGATGATCGAAGGGGGTGGGCTGGGAATCTACACACCGGAAGAAGTTGGGCCTATGTCGTTTCAGGTGCCAAACGGCGTTGTGGATATTCTGGTCAGGGATGAAGCGGAAGCGGTACAGGTTGCCAGAAAGTATCTTTCATACTTTCAGGGTCCTGTTTCGACCTGGGAGGCGCATGACCAGCGCCATCTGCGACACGTTGTTCCAGAAAACCGGCTGCGGCTTTACGATATGAAGGAGATTATTCACACCATTGCCGACAAGGATTCAGTATTGGAGATTCGTGAAAAATTCGGAATAGGGGTGATTACCGCTTTTATCCGGGTTGAAGGTCGTCCAATGGGGGTTATCGCCAACAATCCACATCACCTGGCGGGGGCCATTGATTCTGATGGCGCCGACAAGGGTGCACGTTTCATTCAACTTTGCGATGCATTTGATATTCCTGTACTCAGTTTGATGGACTGTCCTGGCATGATGGTCGGACCGGATGTAGAACGTACAGCCCTGGTGCGACATTGTGTTCGCATGTTCAACGCAGGAGCTAATCTGACCACACCACTGTTCGGTGTTGTCGTCAGAAAATCCTATGGCCTGGGTGTACAGGCGATGTGCGGAGCCAGTTCCATGGTCGGGTTCTTCACTGTGGCTTGGCCGACTGCTGAATTTGCCGGCATGAACATCGAAGGATCAGTCAAGCTGGGATACCGCAAGGAACTGGCTGCCCTGGAAGACCCGGAAGAACGCAGATTAGAATTCGAAAACCGTGTGGCTCGCGCCTATGACAGCGCCAAGGCAGTCAATGCCGGTACAGGTGGCGGTTTAGATGATGTGATTGATCCGGCGGACACTCGAGAGTGGATATCCAGCAGTCTCAAACGCTTACCACCACAAGTGCCCAGGACGGGTAAAAAATACCCCTATATCGACACCTGGTGAGTGATGGGACCACCGTCCTCGTTTTAAATCACACAGTGGATACTTTAGGAAGGCGCAGGGATGACTCCCTCGATGGGAATCATGTTGTTGGCATTCATCTCGATCAGCACAGGTCCTGCCATTTCCATGGCAGCAGCGAGCCGGGTTTCCAGTTCATTCGTGTTATCCGCATACAGGCTCGCAACACCCATACTTTCTGCCAGCTTTACAAAGTCCGGGGTATGCAGTTCAGTTCCATTGAACCGGCCGTCGAATTGATTGTACTGGAGACCACGAAGAACGCCGTAACCACCATCATTGAAGATGACAACAATTACCGGGATCTGGTACTGGGCTGCGGTGGCGAGTTCCCCGACATGAAACATGAAGCCCCCGTCGCCGTGCATCACGATGGTCTTTTTGCCAGTAGCCACTGCAACACCAAGCCCCAGTGGAAATCCGGGACCGATCGCGCCTGATGTCGGATAGATATAGCCCCCTGGATGATCTATCGGCAGCAGACTGTTGCCCCAGTTATAACCAGGAATAGTGCTGTCACGGACAAAAAACTCATCACGGCCCATGTATTTTGAAAAAATGTCCAGTGCCCTGGTATGGTCTGGACCAAAGCGTTCCCGGAACAGCGTCCTTGTTCTGGCGCTCTCCAATTGCAGCTGTTCACGGTATTGGGCATCTCCTTTCTCAAAATCGGACTCGCACAGTGCTTTCAGGGCGAGTTCAGAATCGCTGACCATGCCTACGTCAGCTACAAAATTCAGGTTGATGGTTCCCGGATCGATGTCAATATGCACCATTGATGGCAGTTGCAGTTTGATCTTGATGCCCGAGGTACCTGCCTGAAACCGTGTTCCGATAGCAATGACGAGATCTGCTTCCCGAACCAGTTCTTTAATGGGAGGGCGCATCAGAATATTGCCGATGTGCAGAGGGTGATCTGTTGGAAATGAACCTTTGCCGTTTGGTGTCGTAATCACAGGCGCATCTATCTGTTCCGCGAACATCTGCAAGGCATTTCGGGCAGCTACGGTAGAAATGCCACCGCCCGCGATGATCACCCGTTTTCCTGCATTCCCGATAAGGGTTACGGCAGCTGACAATACATCAGCATCCGGTGCCACCGGGTCCGCAAAATGTATCGCTGGTACAGTTGCACCGGTGGTTGCGTATTGCAGGTCGATGGGCACTTCGATGGCGCCGGGTTGTGGTCGGCCGCTCAGAATGGATTCGATGACACTAACCAGCATGGTCCCAATCTCATCGGGGTAGCGCGGTGACGCCACTGACCGCGCCACTGTTTGCAGCATCAATTTCTGGTTCTCGGCCTCATGGACATAACCCTTGCCTTTGCCATAGAAGGTGGTTTCGGCCTGGCCGGTAATTGCCAGCATCCGTGAAGAGGCGAAGGCAGATTCATACAAGCCAGTCATCAGATTGGTCGTCCCGGGTCCGGTGCTGCCAAGCGCAACCCCGAGGCTACCAGTTGCCCGGGCGTAACCATCGGCCATGTGGGCGGCACTGCTCTCATGACGTACGGTAACAAGCTCAATGCCATGGGTGCGGCTGATGGCATCCACTATGGGCATGTTATGAATACTGACTATTCCAAAGACATGGCGGACACCGGCTTTGATCAATGTATCAACAATAATCTCTGCACCGGTTCTGCTGTTTCCGGACACATCTATCTCCTTGTTGTCTGTAAGCTGCCTCTGACGAATATGCACTCGGCACATTGCTGTTAGTCGGGAGTTCCCGGATACCCGGTTCATGACAGTATAGGTCATTTATTGAGGACGCAGGTTGGGGTATTATCCTCAACCGGATGTACGGACAAGATCACCTGTATGTCTATCCCTGCTGCGTCCGGTTTTGAGGATTATGACATGGTTGACGTCAGTCAGAGAGCAATGACAAAGAGAGGAAACATGACAAAGACCCGGGTAGCACTGTTGACGAAGAGACCTCAACACAATGCGATTCGTCTTGCAGCATTACAGGAAATAGCGGCTAAGAATAACCTGTTGGAAATTGTGGTCGCTGATCTGGAACAGGAACCGGGGGAGATTATTGCAGCCTTTCAGGGCGCCAGGATATTGATTGCACCTAACATCAAGCCAACCAACTCCATTGCTGCAAAGTTGCCGGATTTGAAGCTTCTGCAGACATTCAGTGCCGGCACTGATCAACTCGACCTGGCGCTGCTGTTGCAGCACGGAATTGAAGTTGCCAATAACGGCGGCGCCAACGCGGTGGGCGTTGCAGAGCATGCGATCATGCTGATGCTGACGATTAATCATAAGTTTGATCTGCAGATCGAAAGTGTCAAAGACGGAAAGTGGATGAAAGGTGTGACCGGTGCGTTATCTGAATACACCTCCATGGTTGACAGACAGGTGGGAATCATCGGGCTTGGTCGAATCGGTTCAAGAGTAGCCCAGCGCCTCAGGGGCTGGGAATGCAGCGTGGTGTATTCCGACATCGTGGATTTTGATACCGGGTACGAATCTGCCGTTGGGGCAAAACGCATGCCATTGGATCAACTGATTGCAACTTCTGACTATATTTCGCTGCATGTGCCACTAGACCGGTTCACCTACCATATGATGAGTACCGTTCAGTTCAAGGCAATGAAGAACTCAGCGGTGTTGATCAATACCTGTCGTGGTTCAGTGGTAGACGAGGCGGCTCTTATTGACGCACTGAAAAATGGCGAGATCTGGGGTGCAGGACTCGATGTAACCGAGGTGGAACCTACGCCACCTGATAATCCATTGATTACCATGCCCAATGTGGTGATTACTCCGCACCTCGCTACGCGGGTCATCCAGTCGGAATGGAATGCGGATATGAACGCGGTGGAGAACGCCGAGCGAATTGCACAGGGCTTCAAACCAAACTGGATTGTCGATCCCGTGTAATATTCCCCAGGGAGGCTTGTCCGCGGCAGGACGATCTGACGACAGGACCCATGCATGAAAATTACAGGCATCAGAGCAACACAGCCGGATTCCCCAACATCACCGCAGGATTGGCGCACGTGGCTCGGTCAGATACTGGTGATCATTGATACCGACGACGGCCTGACCGGATATGGCGTAGGTGGTGGTGGAAAAGCCGGGATTCATGTGATTGAAACCGCGTTACGGCATGTTTTGGTAGGACAGGAAGCCTCAAACGTAGAGGCGCTTTGGGAATTGATGTACGCGCGTACGCTGCCCTATGGCCAGAAAGGTCTGGCCATTATGGCAATCAGCGGTGTGGACCTGGCGCTCTGGGATTTGCGTGCCAAACGGGCGGAGCAACCTGTTGCCGGAATATTGTCAGACGAGATACAGACAACAGTGCCTGCATATCGTACCGGACGTCCCGTTGAAGATTGGATCGAGCAGGGGACCCAGGGATACAAGGCGCTGAAACTGTTCGTCGGGATGGAACCCGGTGAGGATGTCGATGATGTGATCGTCAGAATTCGTCGTGTGCGGGATGCGCTTGGTCCTGATGTGTCAATTATGGGCGATGCCTTCATGACTCTCGATGTGGAAAGTACGCTGCGTATAGCTGACGGCCTGGAGCCTGTCGGTATTGACTGGTTCGAGGAACCTTTACACTCCAATGATCTGGAAGGCTATGCAAGACTGCGTGATGAATGCCCCATTCCTGTCGCCGGCGGGGAGCACGAATACACAGCGGCCGCTTTCGAATTACTCATAAAAGAGCGACTGCATACGATTGTGCAGCCAGATGTATGCTGGTGTGGTGGACTGACGGAACTGATCAAGATCTACGAACTCGGCCGGCAATACAATGTCAAGGTGTGTCCGCACCGGGGCAGTGAAGTATGGTCTCTGCATGCCATCTGTGCGCTGGATCCTGACCCGCTGGCTGAATCCGGTCGACCATGGATGACCTGGGTGAATGGCCAGCCGGCAATAAAAGATGGTCAAATCACACTTGGAAATGATATTGGGTTCGGTGTGTGGTTCGAAAGTTAGGCTTCATCCTCATCCGTCGTCAGTACGACACTGGCACGTCTTGGCTCCGGTACAAAACCAACCATAATGCCAAGTGCAATGACCTGGACAACAATACAAATCACGAAAATGACCTCGTAGCCAAACGCGAGACTGATCACGCCGCCCAATAGTGGACCGACTGCCGCTACCAGGTTAATTCCCATGTTGGACAACGCGATCCTGAGTGGTATGTCCTTGTCCACCCCCAACTCCAGCACCATGTTTTGACGGGCCTGGTTAAAGCCGCCGAACGCAGTACCGAACAACACAAAAAACACGACTACACCGAATATTCCATCCGTAAACAGAAGCTGACAATGGGCGAAAGTCCACATGGACAACGTGGCTATCATCACGATCCGGTAACCGATCCGGTCCGCTATGCTGCCCCAAAAGACGTTGGTTACCGTACCTGCCAGCATCCAGATTGTCGTCAGCAAGCCCAGCATTGCACCGGAAATATCCATTTGTGTTGCCGCAAACAGAATGTAAAACGGCATCGCCATACGGCCAAAGGAGCCCAGTGCCGCAACAATAAAAAAACGGGCAAACGGCGGGTTCTCTTTCAAGAGGCGCGGTAGTGAACGAAAGCTCTGAACCACATTTTCGCGTTTACGCAGCGAAACTCCGCGTGGTTCTTTGGTGAACGCCAGGGCGAAGATCCCCAGCGACGCGACCAGGAAAGCCAACAGAAATAACGCCGCATAGCCGTCACCCAGGATGTTATGGTCTATAAAGTATCCACCGGCAAAATACGCCAGGGTTGCGGTGGTTCCACCAGCCAGGAAATTTCGCCAGCCGGAGACAAACCCACGGCGTCTCACAGGGATGACCTTGGCGCGCAGGGAGTTCATCATGACTACTGAAATACCCTGGAAAATCCCCATCAGCACCATAAAAAACACAATTAGCCAGATGCCATTGTTGCTGGCGCCAAACATGAATCCGGACAGCGCAATAAACAGTATCTGTAACCGCATAAGGGTGCTGGTAGCGAGCGTGATACCCAATATTTTTTTTCGATGTCCAATCAATGACGCACCCACAACGGGCGTCAGCATCTGGCCCAGAGCTTCCAGCGAACGGGCAAGTCCGACCAGAAATTCAGAACCTGATAGCGCGTACAAATAGACAGGCAGAAAGGTTGGAGCGCTGAACAGGCGAAAGCCTGTCTGTCCCAACATGCCATGGGCCAACTGCACCGCAATGTTACGGTTAAGGTGGTGGTCTATATAGGCTTTTTGTTCCTGTCCCGGATTGTTCATTGATTAGTGGAGTCAGAGTCGAGTGCCGGAGTAAAACTCTTTTGCTCCCTGTATATCAAGTGGCGTGGGCATTCAGGATTGTATTATCACTGCTATATTGACGTTGAACCCGGCTGGAACCTCACTATTTGAAAGAAGGCAAAAACAGCTGTAATGTTTAACTCAATTCTGGAATACGTGCCCACCATGCCATACATCCAGCGCCGCAGATTTATAAAGGGGGTCGGGACTGCCACTATTGGCGCGCTGGCCGGCGCCACACTGCCACTTGCCCGCAGTAAAAGATATGGTCTTATACCAGGTGCTTCCGCCAATGAGGCCATGCCGATCGAGGGCAAGGACGGACTGAGGGTGCTGAATGACCGGCCATTGAATGCAGAAACTCCGCCGCATTTACTGGATGACGAAGTCACGCCAACAGAGCGACATTTCATACGTAATAACGGAATCGTGCCTCAGGACATGAATCCGGACACCTGGATGCTGAAGATCGAAGGGTTGGTGGAACGACCCATGTCACTCAGTATCAATGAACTGCGCAATAGATTCGAGGTGGTATCGCACCGTCTGGTAATTGAATGCGGTGGCAACGGACGTGCACGCTTCGATCCACCAGCGCGGGGCAACCAATGGACATTAGGTGCGGTGGCCTGCGCAGAATGGACCGGCGTACGTCTGGTCGATGTTCTTGAAGCAGCGGGTATTAAAGATACTGCGATCTATACAGCTCATGAGGGCGCCGATTTGCATCTATCCGGCACACCTGGAAAGCTTCCCATTTCACGCGGCGTGCCTCTGGCCAAGGCTTTGGATCCCTATAACCTGATCGCCTTCGAAATGAACGGTGGTCCACTTCACCCGATGAACGGCGCCCCGCTGCGGCTGGTCATTCCCGGCTTGCCCGGATCCTGTTCGCAAAAATGGCTGACACGCATCTGGCTCAGAAACATTGTGCATGATGGACCCAAGATGGGCGGGTCTTCATACCGGGTCCCGCCGTATCCGGTTGCACCGGGAGAGATTGTTCCGGCGGAAAACATGCAGATTATTCATGCAATGCCGGTCAAATCATTGATTACACGGCCACAAACGGGCCAATTGGTTAAAGGGCGTAAACTGGAAGTGGCAGGGCATGCATGGGCTGGTGACTCGGAAGTGTCCCGTGTGGATGTTTCAATGGATTATGGTGCGACCTGGCAACCGGCTGATCTGGCGAAACAGCACAATCCGCATGCCTGGCAGCGCTTTTCCACCCACATTCAGTTTCCGAATCCCGGTTATTACCAGGTATGGGCGCGCGCCACGGACCGTGATGGTCTAAGCCAACCGTTTACTGCAGCCTGGAATCCCAAGGGTTACCTGAATAACGCCCTGCACCATATTTCAGTGCGTGCAATCTGATTTGGATGTCTTTGTCTCAATTTAAACAGACGGCTATCGGGGTGGTGTTTGCTGGTACGTTTGCTGTTCTTGTTGCAAATGCCGGCGGCGAACCGGAATCCGTTGCCGAGGATGAGCAGACGCTGTTTCACGGTATGCCGGCAGACGAGGGTCGGCTGGAGGTGTTCGGCTTCTGCGGGTCCTGCCATTCCATCAACCTGGTACTGCAACAGAAATTGCCGCGTGAAATATGGGATGAAGTACTGATCGAGATGGTGGCAGAACACGAAATGCTGAAATTAGATCCTGAAATTCGCCGCAAGGTGCTGGATTACCTTGAGAAGTACTACGGTCCGGACAGTTGATCCATGACGCCTGTGCTCCGACCCATACTTTGCTCAGACTGTCTGCACTTCACCTACGATGGCAAGGGGTTCGGTATACCGCCATTCTCCGCGGGTGAAATCGGGTATTGGTTTACTGTTGCCACGATCGGCAACTGATTCTGCGCTGATTGGGCTGATGACGGACCAGGCCGCGGCGTCATACACATTCTGGTCGAGCGGCTCAGAGTTTCGCAGGCAGTGTACAATCCGCCAGCACATCAGATAATCCATTCCACCGTGGCCACCCTGTTCCCCGGCCTGGCGGCCCATCTGCATCCAAAGAGGGTGATCGTAGCGAGCTTGCCATTTATTCATGTCGAAAGTCCACTGATGGTAGGATTCATCACTGCCTTTCTCCAGGGCAATACGGTTCGGAAATCCTGCGAAGACTCCATTGACACCCTGGATCAGATTGTGGCGTGAGTAGGGTCGGGGCGTGGTTGTGTCATACTGCACCATGATTGTTCGGCCTTTCTTCGTCTTGATCAGGCTGGTATTCATGTCCCCATTGATATAGTCGAGTTGATTACGCTTATGCTCCGGTGAGAATTCCCTTTGCGCATACGCTGCCCTTCCTGCTGCGGGAGAGCTCATTGAGTTCATATAGTCAAAGCTGTCACCCCTGTTGATGCCCATGTATTGCGCGATCGGACCCAGACCGTGGGTAGGGTAGAGGTTTCCATTGCGTTTGGTATGCCAGAACGTACGCCAGGATCCTGTCTTGTGCTCTATCTCTTTCATCTGCCAGCGAAGCTCGTGGATATACGCCGCTTCTCCGTGCAGCAACTCTCCAAAGACACCCTGCCGCACCATGTTGAGAACCATCATCTCGTCCCGGCCGTAGCAGACGTTCTCCAGCATCATGCAATTCATCTGCGTACGCTCAGAAGTATCCACCAGCCACCATGCTTCATTCACAGTTGTGACTGCCGGTACTTCCACAAAAGCGTGTTTTCCGCTTTCCATGGTTTCCGCAGCCATTATCGCGTGCCACTGCCAGGGTGTGGCGATAACCACTATATCGATATCCTCGCGATCCAGAAGCCTTCGGTAGGCGTATTCATCGCCGGTGTACAGGGCAGGGGATGTTTTGCCATGCCGGGAGATAATCTCCCGGGCGCGGTCCAGTACTGCCTGATGCGTATCACAGACTGCAGTAATGCACGCACCTTCAATATTGCAGAAGTGATGGACGAACCCAACACCCCGTTCCCCCACACCGATCAGGCCTATCCGTACCATTTCCAGCGCAGGAGTGACCAGGTCCATAACGGAATGGTTACCATCGGGTCTCACCCGTTCTGTCCTGCCGTTCTGTTCCGCTGCCTGAATGTCCAGCCCAGTGGCTGCGCCAACCGCCAAAGTTGCTTTAAGAAATTCTCGTCTTGCAATATCGCTCACTGAACACCATCCTCATGACTCCGTTAGATCTAGAATTTTACATTCACGTCCAGTTGCACCATATTCAGGTCTTCATCTATCAGGTCATTCCTGACTGAATAATAATCAATGTCGAGGACAATATTGTTCCTGACTTTATACGAAAAGATAAACTCATGACCCTTGATACCTGTAAGTCCATCCAACCGGTCTGCATCCGGGAAGATATCCGGCCAGGTGTTTTGTTCCAGGTCTGCATAGGAATATTTTATGGACCACGGCCCGGATGATGCCTTCACCCCAACCATATATCCATTGTCTTCACCGGTTTCGGTATCGCTGTTTGTTACCCAGTCCATAAACAGGCTCGTTCTGATAATACTGTCCATGAAATCATTCACACCGATTTCACCGGACAAAGAATAGACTCCGCCAAAATTGAAATCAGAGTTGGAGCCATTCGATCCATAGGATTCCAGAGAAGTAATGTCCTCAAAGGAGTAATAGGTTCCTGCAAGGGAGCCAAACAGATTGCCTGATTCAAAATTTTGTCCTATCTGGGCATAAATCATATGAGGGTCAAGACTGCTGCTTTTGTTTTCGGATAAGACCCAGATGCCACTGTTGGCAAAAGTTGTCCCTTCTCCTGAATTGAGGGTGTAATTCACGGAAAATCCCTCTGGGTTGATGTCGCTGTCCCAAAGTAAATCAGAGGTAGCATACAGGTAATTGGGAAATTTGAATTTGCCTCCTATGATTTTGAGATTGTCATTGATTTTGTATTGGGCATAGGCGTAATCGAGGTTGATTTCTTTAGTTGAAAAGAAATTGGTAAATGTCTGATTGGTAGATCGACTGTCACTGGAACCACTGGCAAGACCCGCACCCACCTCCCAGTCATCAAAAGGTTGTGCGATCACGCCTAAACGGTATCGAGCACGGCTCCTGGTGCGAGAACCATCCGGGTCTTTGTCCTGGGGTTGGTAACGTAGTCTGATATCACCCTTCAACCTGAGCTTTGATGCCCATCCGGCCAACTCCATGGATTTGTTTGACAGATCAATGTTGTCAGCTACATCCTGCCTTACTTCGCTGACGCTGGTTTCAATCTTCTCTTCATCTGCCACAGCAGCGTTTCTGAGTAGTTCATATTCGGAATCAGTGATATTGCCTTTGTCTCTGAGAATTTTAATCAATTCAAGCATGGCCTCACTGGAGGCGGAAACAGGTGCGGTCAGTAAGACAATCATGGCTATAAACGCCGACCTGCAAAATAATTTAAATTTAAAAATTCCAGACATTAGATTTCCTCCGGGAGTTCGATTTTTACCTTCAATATTGATATGTGACATATGGTAACAGTCATTAAATTCGCTGGTCATGATACCACATGGCACATGCTTGAAACGGGTCCAGCCGGTAGTTTATGCAGGGCAGTGTTTACCTGAGATTGCTCTATCTGACAGGAAAATTGGCTTGACTAATACTTTTAAGCTGATTTAACGTGCCAGACATGTTGCCCTGTTTAACAAGACTCAGCAATGTGAAGAAATTAGTGTCTGCACATTTCTTTTTCCTGTTATTTTTCTTCTCTTTGCTTCCCTCCAGCAGCACTTATTCAAAAAATTCTTCATCCAATATGGATGCAATCGAATACGAAGAAGCCCGGTTTTCCCATGAGGAACAGGAAGTTCTGCAATGGATCAAAGGGCAGGAAGAGAATATGTTGGATCTGCTTCAGGAAATTGTTCTGATCAATACAGGGAGTCAGAATTTGGTGGGCATGAATAAACTGCAGAAACGACTTGCCGGAGAATTGCGACTGTCGGGTTTTAAAACTGAAACACTGCCCGGAGGAGAATTCGATATCTTGGGCTGTAACAATAAGAAACTGGTATTTGACGATCATCTGGTTGCAAGAATGCATGGGGATTCCGGTAACAGAATCCTGCTTTCCGGTCATATGGACACTGTATTTGGCAAGGAGCATGAATTTCAGGAAATCAAATTTAAAGAGAATGTTATTGAAGGGCCGGGGGTTTTGGATATGAAGGGGGGTATCGTTGTGATGCTCTATGCCCTTAAAGCACTCCATCACTATGGATATCTGCAAGATAGACATATCACTATTATTCTTAACAGTGACGAAGAAATGGGGTCATTATCTTCTCGTGCACACATTGAGAAGCTTGCCAAAGCCCACGATTTTGGCCTGGTTTTTGAAGGAACCCACAACAATAGCCACTCTCGAGCCCGCAAGGGTCTGGGGCAAATTCGTCTCCTTACCAGGGGGAAAGCGGCTCATGCGGGTGCGGCCCACAGTCAGGGGGTGTCTGCGATAAAAGAGATGGCTCATAAAATTGTGGAGATAGAAAAACTGACCGACTATGAAGAGCAGGTCACTCTCAATGTAGGGATCGTGAATGGAGGGACAGCGAGGAACACTATCCCGTCCTGTGCTGATATATATGTTGATCTTCGTTATCAGGACAACCAACAGGGTAAGGATGCCATTGTCGCGATCAGAGATATTGCCACCCGGACACATACCGGGAATCAAATCATCAATGAGCATCCTCAGACAGAGGTGTGGGCCAGTTTGCACCGACCAGCAAAGTTGTTAACTGAACAAAGTGACAGGATGTTATCCATGTATCTGGGAATTTCAGCGTCTAATGGTATTTTAGCCAGGAGTGCTGAGAATCTAAGTGGAGGAGGAACCGATGGTTCCATTATGCAGTTCGCTGGGGTCCCCACTATGGATACCCTTGGTGTAGATGGAGCCAATGCCCATTCACCTCGAGAGTTTGCTCATAAAGCCAGCTTTGTTCCCCGCGCCCAATCTGCGGCCATCTTTATCCTGCGTCTTATGGAAACCGGGCTCTCATCTCTTCCATTTTCCCTGGACGAAGATAAGCAATAAAAGCCTGACGATAGAGTATACGGTGATACGGGTGTGTGGGTAACCTGCCTCCAGGTTCGTCATCGCTACGGACGCGGTTAACGGGCAACCTTCCGGGAAAACAATAGCTTGAATTGTGTAGCGGGTACTTAAGTGTAATAATCGCCACTCGAAAAAATTCAAGGGGTTGGATGTGGCAAAACGGCCTACAAAAAAACAATTACAGGCGATGCATCTGAATATGGTGAGAATCCGTCGCTTCGAAGAAACAGCCGGCAGAATGGCGGAAAACGGCAAAATTCCTGGCGCACTTCATCTCTATGTGGGTGAAGAGGCTATCGCCGCGGGAGTCATGCAGCATTTGTCTGATGAGGACCAGATCACCAGTACGCACAGGGGACATGGACACCTGGTTGCCAAGGGTGGTGAATTCAAACCAATGTTTGCAGAATTGTTTGGCCGGTCAACGGGTTATTGCGGTGGAAAGGGTGGGAGTATGCATGTCTCCAACATGAAGGTGGGCATGCTGGGTGCTAACGGTATTGTGGGGGGAGGACCTCCGATTGCAGTGGGTGCAGCCTTCTCGAATAAATACAGGAAAACGAAAAACGTCGCTGTCGCATTTTTTGGAGACGGCGCCTCCAATGAGGGCAGCTTCCATGAAGCGGCCAATATGGCAGCGTTGTACAAACTGCCCTGTCTCTTTGTTTGTGAGAACAATGGATATGGAGAATATACACCGCAGGCCAATCATCAGGCGGTGGTTGATGTGGCAGACCGGGCCTCCGGATATGGCATGCCTGGAGTGATTGTAGATGGTATGGATGTTATGGCGGTTTATGAAGCAGCAGGCGAGGCTATCGACCGGGCCCGCAATGGTGAGGGTCCAACGCTGCTGGAATGCAAAACCTATCGATTTTACGACCACGTTGGTGTGCGTGGCATGGGATTGACCTATCGCACTGACGAGGAACTGGCCTTATGGCAGGCGAGAGACCCGGTCAGCGCGTTCGAGAAGAATCTTATCGATTTAAAGGTTATGACTCAGGATGAAATTGACAGTGTCTATGCCGAGGTCAATGCAGCGCTGGATGAAGCCGTCGATTTTGCAGAACAGAGTCCATACCCTGACCCATCGGTATTGCTTGATGACGTTTACTGGGTAGGAGGAGATTGAGTATGTCGGAAGCCAGGGATTCAGAACCAAGATCGTTGTCTTATCTGGCTGCGATCAGTGAGGGTGTAAGAGAAGTATTACTTGAACAGGACAATGCTTTTCTTGCCGGAGAAGATGTGGGTCAGGCAGGAAGTGTATTCGGTATCTACGCCGGTTTGTTTGACGAGTTCGGAGCTGACCGGGTTATCGATACACCGATTTCTGAGAAAGGCATTATCGGACTGGGTGTCGGTGCATCCGCGACGGGTTGTCGGCCTATCGTTGACATCATGTTTATGGACTTCATGGGTGAGTGCATGGACGAAATCACAAACCAGATGGCAAAGATGAGGTTCATGTTTGGTGGTAGTGTAGCGCTTCCGGTTACTGTGACGACGATGTCAGGGGGCGGGCGTAATCTGGCGGCACAGCACTCTCAAAGCCTTGAGGCATGGCTGGCACACCTGCCAGGTATCAAGGTGGTGATGCCAACTAACGCCTATGATGTCAAAGGATTGATCATCGCAGCATCCAGGGACAACAATCCGGTATTTGTGGTAATGAACAAGATGATAGTTGCAATGCAGGCAGAAGTGCCCGAAGGCGCCTACGAAGTGGAAATCGGGAAGGCTTCTGTCGTCCGGCAGGGCACTGATTTTACCATCGTGACCCTGGGTCGGATGGTCTACGAGGCATTGGATGCAGCCGATCAGTTCAAAGAGCAAGGTCTGGATATTGAAGTGATCGATGCGCGCAGTATTCAACCCTTTGATACCGAAACCGTCATCAACTCAATCAAAAAAACGCATCGTGCCATGGTCGTCCACGAAGCAGTACAGTTCGGTGGATTTGGTGGTGAGATCGTTGCACAAATTCAGGATCTGGCATTTGATTATCTGGATGCGCCGGTGGCGCGAATAGGCGCACCGTTTTCCCCGGTGCCGTTCAGCCCGTCGCTGGAGGACGCCTATATACCCAACGCAGCCAGAATTGTAGACAAATTAAAAGAGATGCTCGCCTAGGGAATCTCTGACAAATGTCTTTTTCTATTGGGGTTGTAGCCAATCCGGCATCAGGTAAAGATGTTCGCCGTCTGGTGGCGCGTGCCTCGGTGTTCGGTAATCGGGAGAAGGCGGCTATCGTTGCCCGGGCCATAACCGGTGCAGTCAATGCCGGTGGCCGTTCCTTTGCCTATGTTGATGACTCTCACAATATCGCAGCCAGCGCCATGCAGATTTTACCGGCCTGCTGCAGTGTCCGGAAAGTTGAAGGTGTAAAGACGGCTACCAGCCTCGACACAGTGCGGGGTGCAGAGGCGCTTTCAAAACTGGACTGTGTCGCAACCATGATACTCGGTGGCGATGGCACAAACCGGGCATTTGTGAAAGGTTGGCGTGATGCGGTTCTGTTGCCTGTATCCACTGGCACCAACAACGTGTTTCCCCGCTTCGCCGAGGCTACGGTTGCCGGAGCCGCACTGGGTGTTTTGGCCTCAGGGGGTGTGTATCCTGAGGAAGTTGTTGAACCGGTGAAAATCATCGATATAGAGATCGAGGATGAAAACCCCGATATTGCCTTGATCGATGCTGTAGTGACCAGTGACGGGTTTATTGGCAGTCGTGCTTTGCTCGATGCAGGCGCGATCCGCAAGGTTCTGTTAACGCGGGCTGAGCCGGCGGCTGTCGGGATGACATCAGTTGGTGGACTTCTCATGCCCTTAACGGCAGAAGAAGATAATGGGTTGATGCTTGAAACCAGTGAAACGGGAACTCGAATCAATGCACCGATTGCACCAGGAATGTTTCAAACTATCAGGATTGCGGAAGTGTCCAAAGTTCCATTCGATCAGCAGGTTGCAGTAGAAGGACCCTGTGTCCTGGCATTTGACGGTGAACGGGAACGGGTAATCAAGCATGGACAGAAAGTGTTCATGAGCGTATCCAGACGTGGTCCAGGGGTTCTAAACATCGAAAAGACAATGCGTCTGGCGGCGCAACGTCAGTTGTTCAAAATAGTGGAGTAGTTCATGCCAAGAGAAATCTATAGTTATTCAAAGTAGTGGAGTAGTTCATGCCAAAAGAAATCTATCTGCTGAAGGTTGGAATGACCATGACAGAGGGCATGGTTTCAGAGTGGTACATCGCAGATGGCCAACAGGTTAACAAAGGCGAAATGCTGTATGCCCTGGAAACCGAAAAGGTAAATATGGATGTTGATGCGGAATTTGACGGTAAGGTGAAGCATCTGGTTCAGGTTGGAGAAATGATGGAACCCGGTGATGTTGTTGGTTTCATATTCGAAGATGGCGAAGAAATTCCCAGTAACCTCAGTGCCATATCAGTGAAACAAAACAGTGCAATTGGAGCGGTCGAACCTGGCTCAAAACCCGGTTCAGAGCCAGAGACACAACCGGTTGATAAAGGTGTTCCCGTCAACAAAGATAATAGAGTCAAGTCATCACCTGCTGCCAGGCGTCTGGCAAAGGAACTTGACGTTGATTTAACGACTTTGACAGGGACAGGACCCGGAGGTCGAATTGTAGAAGCAGATGTTCAGGCAGTTGCTGCAACTGTTGTCAGAGCCTCGCCACTGGCAAAACGGCTGGCAGAGCAGAAGGGCGTCAACATTTCATCAATCAAGGGTTCCGGTCCTGGCGGTCGAATTGTCGAAGCGGATATTGAAGCGGCCGCAATGAAGAGTTCAACCTCTATAGCAGGTGAAACCATTGCCGTCAAAGGTATGCGCAAGACAATAGCCCAGAGAATGTTTGCCAGCCTGCATAGCACCGCGCAATTGACCATGGATATGGAGGCGTCTATGGATGATGCGGTCAGGTTGCGCGAATCGCTCATCGATGAGTGGCAAGGTGAACAAATAAGACCTACCTATACTGATCTTGTGGTCAAGGCAGTCGCAAAAGCCCTCAAGTCACATCCCTTGATGAACAGCCAGTTGGGAGAAACAGAAATCACCCTGCTGTCAGACATTCATGTTGGTATTGCGGTAGCAGTGCCAGACGGCCTGGTGGTGCCAGTCATACGAAACGCGGATAAGTTGTCTGTTAAGGAAATAACTGTCGAAAGCAGTCGTCTGGCGACCTTGGCCCGGAATGGAACTCTTGGATTGGATGACTATGCTGGTGGTACTTTTACAATCAGTGCACTTGGCATGTACGGTGTTGACTCATTTACACCCATTATCAACACACCCCAGGCGGGTATTCTTGGCGTTAACCGGATCTTTGATGGTGTTGCCTGGGATGGCGACAGACCCCTTAAGGCGAAGAAGATGAATCTGTCCCTCACCTGGGACCACCGGGTTCTGGATGGCGCACCCGCGGCGGAATTCCTGGCGGAGGTCTGTACCTTATTGGCTAATCCTTATCGATTACTGGTGTAACGCGAATGGCAGAGAAAGTGGATATTCTGGTTATTGGCGGTGGACCTGGTGGCTACACGGCAGCGATAAGGGCTGCACAACTGGGATTCAGTGTCGCCCTGGTGGAAAAAGACGAACTGGGCGGTGTCTGCCTCAACTGGGGCTGCATTCCGACCAAGTCACTCTTGCATGCCGCTGACGTTGTCCGGGAAATAGGGACAGCTGATCAACTTGGTATTTCGGTGGGTGATCCAAAGATTGATCTGAAACGAATGGTTGATCGATCCCGGGCGGTCGCGTCGCAGCTCAGTAAAGGTGTTCAGCATCTGATGCGAAAAAACGCTATCCAGGTTATAAAGGGTGAAGCAAAATTCATTGACAGGAATACTGTCCAGGCTGGGACTGAAACTGTCATTGCCAACAACATTGTTATAGCAACCGGCGCCAGACCCAGGAACCTGCCGCACATAGAAGTGGACGGAGATCGGATCTGGGATTCGGGCTCTGCCATGACACCGGCATTTATGCCGAAGCATCTGTTAATCGTAGGAGCAGGCGCGATCGGTGTTGAATTCGCCAGCTTCTACAATACACTCGGTGTCGAAGTTACACTGGTTGAAATACTCGATCAGATCTTGCCGGTTGAGGATGCAGACATTGCGAATCTGGCAGAACAGGCGTTCAAGAGACAGGGTATCGATGTACTGACTGGTACCGCGGTCGAATTACTGGAATTGAAAAGAGAGGGTCTCATCGCTGACATTGGAGGACAGTCAAGAAGTTTTGACGCGATGATCCTTTCCGTTGGTGTGCAGGGCAATATCGAAGCACTGGGTCTGGATGAACAGGGGATTAAACATGCCAAGGGGTACATCACGGTAGATGCATCGCAGCAAACTGCCGTCAAGGGAATCTATGCGATAGGTGATGTTGCCGGCGCCCCGTGTCTGGCTCACAAGGCAAGTCATGAAGCAATAATTGCAGTTGAAAATATCGCCGGCTTGCAAGGACCCTCGCTGAACCGACGACGTATACCGGGCTGTACTTACAGTCATCCGCAGGTAGCCAGCATTGGTCTGACAGAAGCTGAGGCGGCCAGACAGGGTGAAATCAGGGTAGGAAAGTTCCCATTGCTCGCCAATGGCAAAGCAATTGCGATCAACGATGCAGACGGCCTTGTTAAAACAGTATTCGACCGGGCAACCGGCGCCCTGTTGGGAGCACATATGGTCGGACCCGGAGTCACAGAAATGATACAGGGATTTGCCATTGCCATGGGTCTTGAAACCACAGAAGCAGAACTGGTTGAAACCATATTCCCACATCCCACCCTGTCAGAAGCCATGCATGAATCGGTACTCGCTGCATTTGATCGCACCATCAATATCTAGGATAAAGATACATGAGATACGGGTTTTACTTACCAACACGAGGGCCACTGGCTGAACCTGACGCGATCGCGACCATCGTAAGGGACGGCGAGTCGATGGGTTATGCGAGCATCGTCATTGGCGATCACATCGTGTTTCCGGTTGCCGTCGAATCGACATATCCCTATACCATTGATGGCGATTTCCCGGGTCACGGCGATGCCATGGAGCAGCTCTCGCTCATGGCGTTCATCGCCGGTATTACCAAGCATGCACGCCTGGTTACCAGTGTCATGATTCTCCCGCACCGGAACCCGCTGGTAACGGCAAAGATGCTTGCAACCATCGATGTGCTGTCGAAAGGACGGCTGACGGTGGGTGTGGGCGTGGGTTGGATGCGTGAAGAGTTTCAGGCACTCGGTACAGCTGACTTTGACAAGCGCGGCAAGGTAAGCGACGAGTACATTGAGATTTTCAAGAAATGCTGGACGCAGGACCCTGTGTCACATGACGGGGAATCCTATGCATTCGAGGCATTGCACTGTATGCCGCATCCGGTACAAGAGCCACATCCGCCTATCTGGATCGGCGGCCATAGTCCAGCTTCACTGCGACGGGTGGCGAGACATGGCGACGGCTGGCAGCCAGTTGGGGCAACCTCGGCTTCGCCGCTGCCACCGACGGAGTTCCAAACGCTGCTGGATAAGCTGAAACGCTTGACCGAGGCAGAGGGTCGCGATTACCAGTCGTTGACGATTGCTTTCAAAGCGCCGTCCTATGATCCGGGACGGGTACCCCCCGGGCACGACCGGTTGCTCTTTACCGGCGAACCGGCTCAGATCGCCGAAGATCTCCTGGCCTACCAGGCGATGGGTGTAACCGAAGTGGCGTTCGACTTTCGCAGTCCTCCGGTTTCGAAAACGCTCGATCGCATGCATCACTTCATGGACGAAGTAGCCCCGCTCGTTGGCTAAGACACAATGTACGGCGCCATTTCCTCTATGTAACAAACGTTCTTCGTCAACATGGGATTGTCAGCCGCTATCATTGGCGTCACCGGTCAGTCATTTTTCGCTTCGACTCGCAGTGACAGCCGAATTCACAAATCGTGCAGACTGAGTACCTGGTTTAGCTCATGTATTGTTCTCTCACCAAACATGACGAAGAAAATTCAAGTAAGCCGGTCTTGTTGCTCCACGACAGCGGCAGGGTGGTTTTGGCCCGCTGAAGGCTCCTGAGGAATGAGTTGAACTTCATATTGAGCGTGCTAACATGTACAGAAATATGTACAGAATTACGGAATATGAAAAGTATTAACTTTACGTCTGCCAGAAGTAACTTTGCGAAAACAATTAAAGAAGTCTGCGACGACCACACCCCAATTGTAATAACTCGTAAAGGTGAAGGAGCAGTGGTAATGATGTCTATGGAGGACTACCAGGCAATGGAAGAAACAGCATACTTGCTGCGGAGTCCCAAAAATACACGACGCTTGCTAGAGAGTATTGCGGAGTTGGAGTCTTCAGGTGGAACCGAGCGGGAACTGCTTGAATGAAGCTGGTCTTTTCCGAGAGAGCCTGGGAAGACTATCTATACTGGCAAAAAACTGACAAGAAGGTGTTGCGACGAGTCAATATTTTGATAAAGGAGGTCAAGAGAGATCCCTTTTCGGGTATTGGCAAGCCTGAACCACTGAAACATGTGTTAAGTGGGTACTGGTCAAGACGAATCGATGAATCCAATAGAATAGTCTATAAGAATTCCAGGGATTCCCTACTCATCGCCCAACTTCGTTACCACTACTGAGGTCAACAGGAAGGGAGAAAATCAGACTTCCAACTTCAAGCCTGGTTGCTGAGGAGCCTTCAGCGGGCCAAAAACTAACCCCGCCGCTGTCGCGGAGTAAACAGCACGGCTTACCTGGTTTTTCTTCGTCATGTTTGATGAGGCCTGTTTCATTAATGAGGCTGTTCGCAGATGGCTTTGGGGCATTCATTTGCACCAGCGTCTGCGCGTCCCTCCCGGATTCCCGAGCTTCCCCCGCATGC
>LXNI01001268.1_pt1 | contig 22949 bp, 21 predicted proteins | sample 809091 | NCBI WGS metagenome assembly LXNI01 (sample SAMN04870527, study PRJNA318959) | sponge metagenome | biome: 01000161; feature: marine sponge reef; material: water | host: Sarcotragus foetidus | place: Greece: Milos, Mediterranean Sea | collected 2013-05-29 | depth 5-7 m | reverse complement strand
CTGTCGCGCGCGCCGGCGTCGAGCAGCCGGCGCAGGGGCGCGCCGCGCCGCTTTGCAGCCAGGTCCCAGAGCGCCTGGTCGGCGGCCGCTGCAATCGCGGCGATCGGCCCGTATTCGCCCGACTGGATCGCCAATACGCGCAATTGCCGCATCATGGTGGCGTAATGGGCCGGGATGTCGTCCACGGTCCGGCCCAGCAGCAGGTCCGGCAACAGCAGGCCCGCAAGCCGCGCGCGGTATTCGGTCGTGATTGACGGGAAATTGCCCCAGATGTCGCCCCAGCCAACCGCGCCATCGCCGTCTTCCAGAGCGATCATCGCCACGGCCCGCTCGGCGATGGCGCCGAAGGAGACCACTACGGGGTTCGGCATCGGCGCGCGGAAGACCTCGATCCGGATGCGCGCGACCCGGATCGGATCGTCGGTCGGTTCGGTCAAGATAGCTACTCCGCTTCGGTCTTCAGCATCACGGCCACGAAGCGGTCGTCGCCGCCGCGGTTGACGAGCAGTAGAACGGAACGGCGCCCCGCCTCGCTGAGCGCGGCGACGCGGTCCTCGAGGTCCTGCACGCGCTTCACCGGTCCCTGGTCGGCCTCGAGAATGAGGTCGCCGGCCTCGAGGCCCTTCTCCTCCGCATCGCTGCCCGGCGCGACGCCGACAATGACGATGCCGCCCCGCTCCAGGGCTTCCTCGTCCAGCTCGTATTCCTTGCCCAGCTCGTCATTCGGCTGTGCGACCACGAGGCCCAGCAATTTGACCGCATGTTCCTTCGTCCCGCTTTCGGCGGCGGCGACGCTGGCCGGATCGTTCTCCTCCAGGCGCCCGACGACGACTTCCAGGCGCTCGATGCTGCCTTTGCGCCACACCTCCACCGGCACGGTTGCGTCCACTTCCGCATCGGACACGATGCGCGGCAGGGCGCGCATCTTGTCCACCGGCTGGCCATCGAAGGAGAGCACGATGTCGCCCGCCTGGATGCCGCCGTCATCGGCCGGACTGTCCGGCAAGACGGCGGCGACCAGCGCGCCGCGCGGTTCGCCGAAACCCTCGAAGGCGGCGGCGATTTCCTCGGTGACGCTCTGTATGCGCACGCCGAGCCAGCCGCGCCGGGTCTCGCGAAAGCGGCGGAGTTGGTCGATCACGGGCGCGGCGAGCGAGGCCGGCACGGCAAAGCCGATGCCGACGCTGCCGCCGGTGGGCGAGGTGATTGCGGTGTTCACGCCGATCACCTCGCCGTCGAGATTCAGCATCGGGCCGCCGGAATTGCCCTTGTTGATCGCCGCGTCGGTCTGGATGAAATCGTCATAGGGGCCGGCGCGGATGTCGCGCTTGCGCGCTGAGACGATGCCGGCCGTCACCGTGCCGCTGAAACCGAACGGATTGCCGATGGCGATGACCCAGTCGCCGACCCGGGTCTCGTCCGAATCCCCGAATTCCAGATAAGGCAGCGGCCCTTCCGCTTCGACCCGGAGCACCGCCAGATCGGTCTTGGGATCGCGCCCCACGATTTCCGCCTTGAGCTCCCGGTCGTCATGGAGGCGAATCTGGATTTCATCCGCCTCGTCGATGACATGGTTGTTGGTGACGATGATGCCGGAGGGATCGATGATGAAGCCGGAGCCGAGCGATGTGGCCCGGCGCTGCGGCCGTCCCTCGCGGTCGTCCCGGTCGAAGAATTTGCGGAAGAAGTCCTCGAAGGGCGAGCCGGGCGGGAATTGCGGCAGCTCCGGCGCCCGCTGCTGCTCCACGGTCTGCTGGGTCGAGATGTTGACGACGGCCGGCAGGGCCCTTTCGGCGAGTTCCGCGAAACCGTCCGGCGCATTATGGGCGCGGAGCGGCGCCGCCGCGGCGGCCAGGGCCGCAAACACGATCAGGGCGATGGCGAGACGCATGGCGTTGGACCCTTGTCCTTCGGGTTTCGGGCTGGCGACCCGGCTCAAGCGGCGTTGTCCCGAGCATGAGCGTAGTTCACGCCGGTGAACCAGAGCATGTAGTCCATATAGGTTGTCGGCGGAAATCTTGGAGGGTTGTCAGGGCCGCAGCAGGTCGGCAGGCAGACCATCTCATAGTCGATATTGCAGTCGAAGAAGAACGGGACGGCGTAGCGTTCCCGGCCCGACCGGTTGAGCACGCGGTGCGGCGTCGAAAGGAAATGCCCATTGGTCCAGCGATGGCCCAAATCGCCGATATTGACGATGAAGCAGTCCGGCTCCGCGGGTGCCTCGACCCATGCGCCGGAAGGCAGCCGGATCGACAGGCCGGGCACATCGGTCGTCGCGAGCAGCGTCATGAATGAGCTGTCGGTATGCGGCGCGAGGCTGAACTCGTCCTCCCCGAACCGTTCATGCGCGGCGTAGCGCGTCAGCCTCAGCGTGAATTGCGGGTCCCGGAAGGCCTTGTCGAACCAGTCCGGCGCCAGGCCGAGCGCGCGGGCGTAGAGCGGCAGCAGCGCCATCGCCACCCGTTCCATCGCCTCGGCATAGGCGAGCACGGCCGCGCGAAAGCCCGGCAGCGTCGCGTCCTCCGGCCAGCGGTTCAGCGGGCGGAAGCGCTTGCCGGCCAGCACGTCCGGATGGTCGGGCGCGAGCTCCCGCTTGATGAAGAAGGCCTCGTTCCGGTTGGGCCGGTCGCCGTGATAGATGCGCGAGGCGCGCGACACGCTGCCGCCATAGGGCATGTAGCCGACATTGTCGGCACCCGCGCGGAGCTCCAGCTTGGCGTCCTGCGGCTGCGCGTGGAAACGCCGCGCCTGGCCGAACACGCCATCGACGAGCGCGCGCGGCACGCCATGCCCGCGCAAGTAATAGAAACCGACATCGCGGCAGGCGCGGGACAGTTCGGCCGCCGCTTTCTCCGCCGCGCCCGCTGCCCCCGCCAGCACGGGGCCGATATCGACAATCGGAATAGGTGCTGCACTCATTCTCGCCTATCCTCCCGCCTCGCCGGGCCGTGTGACGCTATCTTCCTCCGCCCCGCGCCCGAAGGCAAGAAAGCGAGGGGACGCATGCCGAAAGACTCGCCGATCTGGCCCGCGCCGCTGGACCATTTGCGCCTCGACAGCGATGACCCGGACCGGCTCGCGGCATTCTATGCCGGGCTTCTGGGCTTCGAACGCTCCGACCTGCCGGAGGGCGGGCTGCTGCTGCAGGGGCCCGGACGGCGCCTGGTGATCGGCCGGGGCGAGCCCGGCGCCCGACCCTATCACGGCTTCCGGCTCCGGGACCGCGCGCAGCTCGACGCGGTGCGCGCCTTCATCGCAGCGCAGGGGATCAATATGGAGCCCTCGCCGTCGGCCGTGTTCGAGCCGGACGCTGTCGCGGTCCGCGACCCGGACGGCTGGCTTTCCGTCTTCGGCCTGCCGCGACGGGACCTGCCGGCGATCCGGACCGTGAACGGCATGCCCGGACGGAGCTTCGCCGCCCGCCTCCAGCATGTCGTGGTCGCGAGCCGCGATCTCGGCCCGATGATACGCTGGTATGAGGATGTGCTGGGCTTCGCGCCGTCTGACTATGTGCTCTCGGACCTGGATGACCCGTCGTCCCGCCAGGTCGCGTTCTACCGCTCGGACGAGGAGCATCACAGCTTTGCCGTCTTCGCCGCCTCGGAAAGCAGGGCCGACCATCACGCCTATGAGACCGGCGGCTGGACCGATATCCGCGACTGGGCCGACCATCTTTCCAATCACGGCGCGAAGATCTGGTGGGGTCCCGGCCGGCACGGCCCCGGCAACAATCTGTTCTTCATGATCCGGGACCCGCATGGCGATTCGGTCGAACTCTCGGCCGAGATCGAGCATATGCCGCGCGAGATGGCGCCCCGCCTCTGGCCGGCGGAGGAGCGCACGCTCAATCTCTGGGGCCCCGGCTGGATACGCGAATAGCGCGGTTCAATCCGGCAGGCGCGCGCTTTGTCGCCGCCGGCCCCGGCCGGCCAGCAATTCCGATACACAGGCGTCAAGCATGCGCAGGAAATCGCTGTCCTTGCGGCCCGGCGTCGCCGCGCAATGGCCCCAGGGCGACTCGAAGGGCCGGAGTTCCGCATTCGGCATGTGCCGGGCCTCGGCCGCATTGTCCTCAGGCGGGAAATAGAGGTCCGTCGTGCAGGGAACCAGGATCGCCCGGGCCCGGATGGCGCGCAGCGCGTCTTCGAATTCGCCCCGATAGCGCTCATTGGCGCTGATGTTGCCGAGCTGCCAGGTCCGAAGCTTGGCCAGCAGGTCATTGGCGTCCCAGCCGAGATGGTCCTGTTCCCAATCGAGCAGTAGGTCTTCCCAGGTTTCGAAGCCCAGTTCGCGGTGGAGCCGCTCGCGATAGAAGGTCTGGGAATAGGCCCATCCCGCATAGACGCGCCCAAAGGCCCTCAGACCCGCCTCGGGCGGCGTGGCGTAGTCGCCGCCCGCGAAGGCGCTGTCGGCCAGGAGCGCCGCCTTTACGCCTTCGAGAAACACCTTGTTGTGCGGCGAGGTGCGGGCCGAGGCGCAAAACGGCAGGATGGCGTCCACCATGTCCGGAAACTGCGCCGCCCACTGATATGACTGGCACCCGGCCATGGACCATCCGAGCACCAGGGCGATGCGCTTCACGCCGAGTTCTTCGGTGAGGAGCCGGTGCTGGCAGGCGATGTTGTCGTGCAGGGTGACGACGGGAAAGCGCGGACCGTCGAACGGCGGCGGGGTGTTGCTCGGCGACGAGGACAGGCCGTTGCCGAACATGTTGATCGAGACGATGAACCAGCGCGACGGGTCGAGCGCCGGGACCGCGCTCAGATAGCCTTCATTGCGGGTGTGGGTGCCGGTGAAGAAGGTCGGCATGACGACCGCATTGTCGCCGCGCGCATTGAGCGAGCCATAGGTCTTGTAGGCGAGCCGCGCTGCAGGCAGCGCAACGCCGGATTGCAGCCTTATCGCGCCGAGTTCGAAGACATCGTGATCCGGCGCCAATGTGATTGCTCCTCCCCTTTGTCCATGGACGCCGCCCCGGCGCCGGCTCCCGGCTTCGGCATCGTCAATAGAGCCGCAGATACTCCGCCACTTCCCAGTCCGTGACCGCCTGGTGATAGCGCTCCCACTCGTCATATTTGTATTTTACCCAGGAGTTCAGCATCACAGGACCGAGCACCTCGGCCGCCAGCGGGTCGTCCTTCAATATCTCGGTCGCTTCCAGCAGGTTGCGCGGCAAACGCTGCACCCTGCCGGCGCGTATTTCGTCGTCTGTCGCCAGATACAGATCCTTGTTGAAAGGCGGTCCCGGGTCGATGCCGTCAATCACGCCGCCAACGGCCGCCGCATTTGTCATGGCCAGCGCGAGATACGGGTTCAGGCACATGTCCGCGGCCCGGTTCTCGACGCAGAAGCGGTTCTGGGGCAGGCGCAGCATGGCGGAGCGGTTGTTGTTGCCGTAAGCCATGTGAGTCGGAGCCCAGGTGAAAGTGCCCCCCTCGAAGCCGGCGACCCGGGGGACCAGGCCGTTATAGGAGTTCACCGTCGAGGCGGCGATGGCGGTGAGCGCGCCGCCATGGCGCAGCAACCCGCCGACGGCATGATAGGCGGCGTCCGCCCAGCCGCCGGCGGGATCCTGGAACAGATTGACGCCCGGCGTATCGACCCGCTGCATCGAATAGTTGATATGCGCGCCCGACCGCCAGTCGCCGGTGGTGGGCTTGGGCATGAAGGTTGCAAACAGGCCGTGCTGCTTGGCGACCTCCTTCAGCAGCACGCGCAGGAACACCAGCCGGTCGGCCATTTGCAAGAGGTTGGTGTAGGTGAAATCGAGCTCGAATTGCGAATAGGCTCCCTCGCAGACCACATCCTTCAGCCCCCAGCCGAGCTCCTCCAGAATGTCGATCACCGGGCCAAGATACCCCATAGAATCAACGGTGTATTCGACGTCATAGCCGAATGCCTGGCGTCTCGGCCGCAGGCCGGCGCCCGGCAGCGGATCGTCGTCGAAGGCCTTGACTGGCCGGCCGTCGCACCAGCGCATCACCATGAATTCCGGCTCGATGCCGGCGGCTCCGGCGAAGCCCTTGGCCGCGGCGTTGCGCACGGCGCGCTTGAGCGCCTGGCGGGGGCAAAGATTGTAGGGCGCGTCCTCCCACCACAGGTCCGCAAACATCCAGGCGCAGCTGCGGTTCCACGGACAGATCGCCAGAGTGTCGAGATCGGGAACCGGAACCTGGTCGGAATCGGAGGGACCGAGCTCCGGCACGAACGAAATCGAATGCACGGCGAATTGCGGGCCCTTGCCCATGCACAGATTCTCGAAATCGCTGAGCGGCACCGGCTTGGTCTTCGGCTGTCCGTGCATGTCGATCCAGCAGGAAAGGACGTAACGGACCCCGGCTTCCGCAAGCTTTACATGCTCGTCGCGAACACGCTCGATATCGGGAAGCGCCCCGGCCATCGTCGGTATTGTCTCGTTCATCGGACGGCTCCTCCCGCTTCGACGTTGCCAGAGATTGACGAAAACGCTGAGAACAATATCAGAAATAGCAGAAAATTGAAATTATAATTGAATAATTTTACGATTCAGCCAATATCATCGTCATGAATTCCAAATATGGCAATGATGAACCTGACGGGCGCACCTCGCCGCTTTCGTCCCCGTTCGACGACCTCAACCAGCGGATCATCCGCCGGCTCCAGGAGGATGGGCGGGCTGCTTATGACATCATCGGGCAGGAACTCGGCGTGTCGGGCGGCACGGTCCGCAACCGGGTGGCGCGGATGCGCGAGGCGGGCATGCTCCGGATCGTGGCCGTGGTCGATCCGGTGGCCGTGGACTACGAGACGAATGCGATGCTCGGCGTCAAGACCGCGCCGGGGGTTGCGCCGGCCACGGTGGCGCGCCGGCTCGATCCCCATCCCGCCGTCGTCTATGCCATGTGGGTCAGCGGGCGGTTCGACCTGCTGGTCGAGCTCGTGTGCGACGACGAGGCCGCGTTTGCACATTTCCTGAACGAGCACATCCACAGCCAGCCGGACATCGCCCATGTCGAAGTCATGACCCGCATCGGCATGTTCAAGAACCAGTTCCTGCTGAAGGGGCGGGCGCGCTGACCCGGCAGCCGCTCAACCGGCCCGGAAGCGCGCCGCCGCCTGTTCGACTTCGACCTCCCGCTCAGTCTGCCGCGCCGCGGCCGCCGCACGCGCCGCCGCCACGACCGCAGGCGCGGCCCGGTCCGGAGAGCCGGCGTCGAAAGGCGGGGCCGGGTTGTATTCGATGCCGAGCTGGATCCGTTGCGCGGCCTCGGCGCCGAGCAGGTCCGCCGCCACCGTCAGCGCGAAATCGATGCCGGCGGTGACCCCGCCGCCGGTGATGATCTTGCCGTCTGTGACCACGCGCTCGGCCACCGGCTCGCAGCCGAAGGCGGCCAGCATCGGCAGCGACATCCAGTGCGTCGTGGCCCGCCGGCCGCGCAGCAGCCCGGCCGCGCCCAGCACCAGCGAGCCCGTGCACACGGAGGTGAGATAGCGCGCGCCCGGCGCCTGGCGGCGCAGGAAATCGAGCACCTCGGGGTCGTTCAGCAAGGCGTTCATGCCCGCTCCGCCCGGCACGCAGACAAGGTCGAGCTGCGGGCAATCCGCCAGGGTCGTGTCGGGCATGATCCTCATGCCGCCCGCGGCCGTCACCGGGTCGAGCGTCTTCCAGACGAGATGGACCCGCGACTCCGGGACCTTGGCGAAGACCTCATAGGGGCCCGTCATGTCGAGCTGGGTGAGGTCGGGGAAGAGAAGAAAGCCGATCCGGAATGGCATCGCGACCTCATGTCCCTTGGTTGCCGATATCGCTCCCGGGCGATATGGAGCGATCCTCGCGGAGGTTATCAGCCATGACCGGTTTTCCGAAACCGCTTCTTGACGGTTACCGCTCGTTCAGGGGCGGCCGCTACGCCCGCGAACATGCGCGCTACCGCCGACTCGCCGAGCAGGGACAGGCGCCGGAGGTCATGGTCATCGCCTGCTGCGATTCGCGGGCCGCGCCGGAGACGATCTTCGATGCCGCGCCGGGCGAGATCTTCGTCCTGCGCAATGTCGCCAATCTGGTGCCGCCCTACCAGCCCGACGACAGCTATCACTCAACCTCGGCCGCGCTCGAATTCGCCGTGCAGAGCCTCGGGGTCCGGCATATCGTCGTGCTCGGCCACGGGCGCTGCGGCGGCATCCGCGCGGCGCTTCACCCGGCGGCGGAGCCGTTGTCCCCGGGCGATTTCATCGGCAAGTGGATGAACCTGCTCGCCCCCGCCGCCGAGGCGTTAGCGGGCCGCGAGGGGCTGGGCGAGGCGGAACGCCAGACCGCGCTGGAACGCGCCTCGATCCGCCATTCTCTGGCGAATCTGAGGACCTTCCCCTGGATCTCGATCCTGGAGGACCGCGGGCGTCTCGGCCTCCACGGCGCCTGGTTCGACATCGCCGACGGGGAGCTGTGGGTGATGGACCCGGCCAGCGGAGAGTTCTCCCCGGCCGGATAAGGCGGTGGGGCTCAGGCTTCCGCGGCGGCTTCCCTGTCGGCGCCGTCGAGCGCGCGACCGAACCGGATCCGGTCCTGCATGACGGCGTCGCGGACGGCGCGCTGCACTTTCTCGAAGGCGCGAACCTCGATCTGGCGGATGCGTTCCCGGCTCACGCCGAATTCACGGCTGAGATCCTCCAGCGTCGCCGGCTCCTCGCGCAGGCGGCGCTCCTGCAGGACGCGCCGCTCGCGCTCGTTCAGCGCCTGCATCGCGCCGGCGAGCATGCTCCGGCGGCGCTCCAGCTCCTCGTGTTCGCCGTAGAGCGTCTCCTGGCTCTCGCTTTCGTCCGCCAGCCAGTCCTGCCACTCGCCCTCGCCCTCGATGCGCATCGGCGCGTTCAGTGAGCGGTCCGGCGCGGCGAGGCGACGGTTCATCTGCACCACCTCGTCTTCGGACACGCGCAACTCGTCGGCGATTTTCGTCACATGCTCGGGCGACAGGTCGCCGTCCTCTATCGCCTGGAGGCGCTGCTTCAGCCGGCGCAGGTTGAAGAACAGCTTCTTCTGCGCCGCGGTCGTGCCCATCTTCACCAGCGACCAGGAATGCAGGATGTATTCCTGCATCGAGGCCCTGATCCACCACATCGCATAAGTCGCAAGACGGAAGCCCTTTTCGGGGTCGAAGCGCTTCACCGCCTGCATCATGCCGACATTGCCTTCGGAAATGAGCTCGTTCACCGGCAGCCCGTAACCGCGATAACCCATGGCGATGCGCGCGACCAGGCGCAGATGACTGGTCACCAGGCGGTGGGCGGCCTCCACGTCCTGATGCTCGATCCAGCGCTTCGCCAGCATGTATTCCTCTTCCTGCTCCAGCATGGGGAACTGGCGAATTTCATGCAGGTAGCGGGCGAGATTGCTCTCCCCTCCAAGCGCCGGGATAGTGCGGCTGGCAACGATGTTTTCGGCCATTGTCCGAACCCTCTGGATAGCTGCAATTATAGGGAGGATTGCCCGAAATTCAAGTATTCCAGCATTACCGAGAGTTCATGAAAGTCGGCCGGGGGTGGGCTTTCGAACAGCATGGCCGCGCCGGTCGCCGGATGGCGGAAGCCGAGCCGGGCGGCGTGCAGCGCCTGGCGCGGAAGGGCCGGCAGGCCGCGCCGCCGCCCGCCATAGAGCGGATCGCCGAGCAGCGCGTGGCCGATATGCGCCATATGCACCCGCACCTGATGCGTGCGTCCGGTCTCCAGCCGGCAGGCGACGCTGGCGGCGCGCGTGCCAAAGGCCGCCTCGACACGGTAATGGGTGACGGCCGCACGGCCCCGCTCGACCACCGCCATGCGCTTGCGGTGGCGCGAGTCCCGGCCGATGGGCGCCTCGATCCGTCCCGTGACGGGCGACGGCAGGCCCTGTACCAGGGCGAGATAGCCGCGGTCGATGTCATGCGTCTCGAACAGTGCGCGGAGCCCCGCATGGGCCGCTTCCGTCTTTGCGGCCACGATCAGGCCGGAGGTGTCCTTGTCCAGCCGGTGGACGATGCCCGGCCGGGCGACGCCGCCGACCCCCGTCAAACTTGGACCGCAACGGGCGAGCAGCGCATTCACCAGCGTGCCGCCGGCATGGCCGGGGGCGGGATGCACCACCATGCCCGCCGGCTTGTCCACGACGATCAGATGCGCGTCCTCATGCGCCACCGTCAGCGGGATCGCTTCAGGCTCGGGTTCCGCCGGGCGCGCGGGCGGCACGCTCACCCGGTAGAGCTGGCCGCCGACCGCCTTGCGCGCTGCGGGCGTCACGCACCCCTCGGCAATCAATGCCTGGATGCGGGAGCGAGAAAGTGCCGGGATGGCCTGCGTCAGAACGCGGTCGAGCCGCTCGCCGTCGGCTTCGGGCGGCGCGACGGCTTCGAAGACCGTATTTTCCTCGCCCGCTGTCACGAAACCGTCTCCATACCGATGACTCTCACGCACAACTATGGCAAATCCGCGGCGCGGGCGAGCGGCGGGAAGCAGCGAATGGGTCTGAAAGCCCTGGTCATAGGCATGGGCGTGGCGATCGTCATCGGGGTTGTGGTGGTGCTGGTCACCGTCGTCAACCGGTCGCTGGCGCCCCCTGCCGGCGTCGGCGAGGTGCGCTGGCAGTTGCCCGAAGGAGCCGTGCTCAAGGACTGGCGGGTGGCCGACGACGACCTCGTCATCCGGCTGGAGCAGGACGGCGCGGTATTGTTCTGGACCTTCGACCGCCGCTCCGGTCAGCGGCTCAGAGAGCTGCGGCTGGAGCCCGGATCGAAGCCGTAGTCGCGCCCGGCCGCATCCGGGCTGACCAGCCCACGCCGCACATCGCGCTCGACCGCCGCCGGGTCCCGTGTCGCCGGATCTCCCAGCCCGCCGCCGCCCGGCATCTCGACCACCAGCCGCTCCCCTTCCGGGATGACCTGGAAGCCCTTGTTGCGCAGCTTCTGGCCGGAACCCAGGCTCAACCGGCCGAGCGCGCCGGGCCCGCCGCCGCCCCGCCCGCGCGCCGCATGCACGGTGCGCTCGAAGGTGGCGTAGATGCCGAAGGGCGCGCCTTCACGGTTCTCGACCTCGATGGTCTGGCCGAGGCCGCCGCGCGTGTGGCCCGGGCCGCCGCTGTCGGGGCGCAGCTCCTTCTTCCAGAAGACGAGCGGCGTGATCGCCTCGGTCGCCTCGACGGGCACATTGCGCACCCCGGAGGGGAACGGCGTCGCGGAGAGGCCGTCCAGGCCCGGCCGGGCGCCGGCGCCGCCGGAATGGAAGCTCATGATCTGGAAGGGCGTGGATTGCGAGCCGGCGCGCGCCGTGATCCCCTGTCCGGCGCCGAGCCTGAGCGTCCAGAGCGCCGAACAGCCCTCCGCCGGCACGCGGTCGGGAATGGACTGGTGCAGGCAGCCATAAACCACATCCGGCAGCATGTGGCCGATATTGGACCGCGCATAGACGGCGCAGGGATGCGGCGGGTTCAGGATGCAGTTCTCGGGCGCCGTCACCCGGATGGCGTCGAGCGCGCCCGCATTGTTCGGCAGTTCCGGCGCCACGATGCATTTCACGCCGAAGCTCGTATAGGCGATGGTGTAGCAGAGCGGGCAGTTGATGCCGAAGTCCGAGAGCCCGGAGGTCCCGTCGAAATCGACGTCGATGACGCCGTCGCCGACGGTGAGCCGCGCCACCAGCTCGACCTCGCGGTCGAAGCCGTCAATGGTCATGGCATGGCTCCAGCTTCCCTGCGGCAGGGCGTTGATCGCCTCGGTCATGGCCCTGCGGCTGCTGTCCACGATGAAATCGGCCAGCGCGGCGAGGTCGTCGAGGTCGTATTCGTCCATCATCGCCAGCAGCCGCTCGCTGCCCGTGTCGTTGCAGGCGGCAAGCGCGTAGAGGTCGCCGACCACCATGCGCGGTTCGCGCACATTGGCCCGCACCATCTCCAGGAACCACTCGTTCACGCGCCCCGCCTCGGCGAACGGCATGAGCGGCACGAACAGGCCCTCCTGATAGACCTGCCTTGCGTCGGGTCCCTGGCCGAGACCGCCCACATCGACGACATGGCTGGTGGAGGCGAAGAGCGCCACGATGCGCCCGTTGCGGAAGGTCGGCGACACGACGGTGAAATCGTTCAGGTGGCCGGTGCCCTTCCACGGGTCGTTGGTGATGAAGACATCGCCCTCGCGCATGGTCTCGGGCGGGAATTTCGCAACGAAATGCTCCACCGAGAGCGCCATGGAATTGACATGGCCGGGCGTGCCGGTGACCGCTTGGGCCAGCATCCGCCCGGTGAGGTCGAACACGCCCGCCGAAATGTCCCCGGCCTCCCGCGCGGACGTCGAGAACGCCGTGCGCACCAGTGTCTGCGCCTGCTCCTCGACCACCGAAAGCAGCCGGTTCCACATCACCTGATGGCGCACGGCGTCGAATGTTGCGGTCATACTGTCCCCCTCCGCGTCAGCACCAGCGCGCCGGAGGCGGCGACCGCGAGGTCGAAGCCGGCGGGCGCGACGGTAGCGGTTTCATCCTCCACCAACACTGCCGGGCCGGCAAGCCGGACGCCGGGCGCCAGGTCCGCGCGGGCATGCACCGCCGCCTCTACCGGCCCGCCCGCCTCCGTGTCGTAGAGCATCCGCCGGCCGGCAGGCGCGCCGGCATCGCCGGGCGCCGCCGCGGGCAGGCGCGCGGGCAACCGGTCGGCGGCTCCCAGCCCCAGGCTCCAGGACATCGCTTCCACTTCCAACGCCGGGATTGTGCGGCCGTAGAGGCGGCGATAGGCCTCGTCGAAACGCCGGCGGTATTCCCCGGCATCGGCGCGCTCCGGCAGCTCGACTGCGATCTCATGGCCCTGGCCACGGTAGCGCATATAGCCGGTCCGCGCCTCCTCCAGCTCGGCATCGGGCGCGCCCAGCCGCACCACGGCTTCCGCTTCCATGCGCATCTCGTCGAACAACGCATCCACAGCCGCCGGCGCAAAATTGTCGAGCGCGGTGAAGCGCGAGCGCACGACCTCATAGGCGATGGGCGCGGACAGGAAGCCGATGGCGGAGCCCACACCCGCTCCCGGCGGCACGATCACCGTGTCGATCCCGAGCTTGACGGCGAGGCGCGCGGCATGGAGCGGGGCGGCGCCGCCAAACGCGATCAGCGCGCGCCCGGCGAGCGGCTTGCCGCTCTCGATCGCGTGGACGCGCGCGGCATTGGCCATGGCCTCGTCCACGATCTCGCTGACGCCGGCGGCGGCCACCTCGTCCGTCATGCCGAGCGGGCCGCCAACATCGCGCCGGACGGCATGGCGGGCTGCCTCTGCATCTAGCGTCATGGTCCCGCCGGCGAACCGGGCCGGGTCGATGCGGCCCAGCATCAGGTCGGCGTCGGTCACGGTCGGGGCGTCGCCGCCGCGCCCATAGCAGGCCGGGCCCGGATCGGCGCCCGCGCTGTCGGGGCCGATGACGATGCGCCTGAGCGCATCGGTGCGCGCGATCGAGCCGCCGCCCGCGCCGATCTCGACCATCTCTATGGCCGGGATGCGGAGCGGCAGGCCGCTGCCCTTCAGGAACCGGTATTGCCGCGCCACCTCGAAATTGCGGGACAATTGCGGGCGGTAGTCGTCGATCAGGCAGATTTTCGCGGTGGTGCCGCCCATGTCGAAGGAGAGCGCCTTCTCCAGGCCGTGTTCGGCGGCGACATTGCGGGCCAGCACCGCGCCGCCGGCCGGGCCCGACTCGACCAGCCGGATCGGGAAGCGCCTGGCCGTCTCGACCGTCGTCACCGCGCCGCTCGACATGGTGAGCAGCAGCGGGCAGGTGAGCCCGCATTCCCGAAGCGCCGCTTCCAGCCGGCCGACATAGCCCGCGATCAGCGGGCGGACATAGGCGTTGGCGATCGTGGTCGAAAGGCGGTCATATTCACGGATTTCCGGCGACACTTCCGACGACAGGCAGATCGTCGCCTCCGGCAGTTCCCGCCTTAGGACGGCGGCCGCGCGGCGCTCATGGGCGTCGTCCACATAGGAATGCAGGAAGCCGACCGCGACAGCCTCGACGCCTTCCTCCCGGAAGAACGCAGCGCGGGACGCGACCGCCGCCTCATCGAGAGGCATCAGCACGGAACCGTCGGCCGCCAGTCGCTCCGGCACACCCAGCCTGAGCTCGCGCGGCGCCAAAGGCTCCGGGCGCTCCATATAGAGATCGTATTGCTCGAACCGGTGCTCATAGGCCATCTCGATGGAGTCGCGGAACCCCTCGGTGGTCAGCAACGCGGTCTTCGCCCCCTTGCGCTCGATCAGCGCATTGGTGGCGAGCGTGGTGCCGTGGATGACGAGATCGACCCGTTCCGGCGCAACGCCGGCGCGGTCGAGCGCCACCGCAATGCCATCCATCACGCCGGCTTCCGGCGCATCGGGTGTCGTCGGCACCTTGGCCGAAGTCCGCCCGCCGGCATGGTCGATGACGACATCGGTGAAGGTTCCGCCGACATCCACGCCGATGCGGCAGGGTACTTTCTTGCTAGGCATTTTCGTTCGTTTCGTTTCTGCGGAACGGCGTAGTTCGGCCTCATGGCCGAGGCCAAGTATCCAAGCCTCTTCTTCGACGATAGAGCGGCGTTCTTCCGGGTTGAGATCGCACGCTCCCTCGAACAGTGGGGCAAGGCCGTCCCGTCTGTCCAGCCGCGCAAATGCCGCTGCATTGACGCGAACCTGGGTGCGGTCGAGGATTTCCCCGTCCTCCCGGCATTCGCCGACCTGCTTCCTGAGAAGCGACGGATAGATTTCCGCGAGGACCAGCGGCGTCCTGCGGCTATCCGGCGCCCGCAAACCGGTATCGAAAGGCCAGACCGTGCCGCGGCCGCCGATGCGCGGGTCCCCCAGCAGACGCTTCAACGCCGGCAATCCCACCAGCACCTGCGAGCCGACGGAACCCGCATAGGCCAATTGCCACACGGTCTTGGCGCCTGTGGCGCGGAGGTCCGCAATGCGGCGCTCTCGCGGCCGACAGGTGCGTTCCTTTTCAGTCGTCGGTATGGCGGCGAACTGCGACCACTGCAGGGGCCGCCCCCAGAACGGACCGACACCTTTCCACAAGCCATTAATCGTTTGGGCGACTTCATAGCGGTTGTTGGCATTGTCCGGCTTGTCATCGATCCGCTCAGCGAGCCAGTCCCGAAGCGCACGAGCCGAGGCCTTACCGGTCAGGCGTTTCGCAACACCTGCCGGATAGCCGAACGGGAAATCGAAGCCCACGAGAATGCGGCGCCCGGCGTCCAGTTCCCTGGAGATGAAGGCGGCAAGGCGCTCGATGGCATCGCGGCGCGTCCGTGCATATTCGGGTTCGAGCGCCCGCCCGGCTCGCACCGCCGCCCACCAGATCGAATCGCGGCTCTGCGAAACGGGACTCGGCTTCGAGCGCGCCGACCAGTCCACGACGATGTGAGTGTCGAACAGTGCCAACAGCGCTAACGCCGGTCGGGGTGATAGACGCGGATGGGGCGGTATTGCTTGTAGAAGGGCTTCTGGTCGCGCCAGAGCACGCCCGTGGCTGCGCCGCCGTCCACGGTGATCGCCTGGCCGGTGACGAAGCTCGACCGGTCGCTCGCCAGAAACATCACGGTCTCGGCAATGTCGCGCGGGCGCCCGACGCGCGGGATCGGCTGCTGCAGGGCATAGTCGTCGAGCCGTTCCTCGATCAGGCTGTCCGGCCTGCCGACCGTGTTGGCCGAAAGCGGCGTTGCAATATAGCCGGGGCAGACGCAATTCACCCGGATCGAGTGCTCGCCGAGCTCCATTGCGGTGACCTTCGAGAGATGCACCACAGCCGCCTTGGCTGCCGAATAGACCTGCGGGCCGCGCCCGGCGGTGATGCCGGCGATGCTGCCCGTGTTGACAATGCTGCCCGAGCCCTGCGCCTTCATCGCCGGAATGGCGTGCTTCATGCCAAGGAATACGCCGCGCACCAGCACATCGAAGGACAGGTCGAACTCCTCCACCGGGATCGCCTCCAGCGGCCCGAGCGCGCCGCCGAAGCCCGCATTGTTGAACAGGCAGTCGAGCCGGCCCCAATGGTTCAGCGCGAGATCGATCGCGGCCTTCACCTCCGCCTCGTCGCGGACCTCGCAGGAGGCGAACAAGGCTGTTTCGCCAAGCTCGGCCGCCAGCGCCTCGCCGCGCTCGCGCTGCATGTCGGCGATCACGACGCGGGCGCCCTCGGCCACGAACAGCCGCGCCGTCGCCTCGCCAATGCCGCTCGCGCCCCCGGTGATAACAGCGGTTTTTCCCTCCAGCTCGGCCATGGCTACGGCTCCCTTGTGGTTCCGGCCCATCCATTGTCACGCAAAACGCAACAGATGTCCGCTTCGCCGAAACCGCCTGCTACAATGTGCGCGACGACCTGCAACGAGACGCCCCATCCCATGCCTGATCTTACGATCACGACCCGCGCCGGCGAGACCTTCGGCGCTTATGCCGCCTTGCCCGACGTCGGTGGGCCGGCACCCGGCCTGCTGCTGTTGAACGAGGTATTCGGCGTCAACCGCTTCATGCGCGCGATTGCCGATTACTGGGCCGCCCGCGGCTTCCTCGCCGTCTGCCCGAAGCTCTACTGGCGGATCGACCCGGAGTTCGAGCTCGACCCCGAAACCCCCGGCCATCGGGACCGGGCGCTGGCGACGCGCTCGCAGTTCGACGTCGATCTCGCGGTTTCGGACACGGCCGCGGCCGTCGCGCGGGTCCGGGACATGCCCGAATGCAGCGGCAAGGTCGCGACGCAGGGCTATTGCCTGGGCGGGCTGCTCGCCTTTCTGCACGCCGCGCGCGGCGAGGCGGATTGCGACATCTCCTATTACGGCGTCGGCATCGAGGAGCATCTGGACGAGGCGGCGCGGATCACGCGGCCCGTCATGCTGCATATCGCCGAGGCCGACCCCTGGACGCCCGCCGCGGTTCGCGATGCGACCGCGGCCGCGCTCGCCGGCCATAATGGCGCCGAAATCTACACATATCCGGACACGGACCACGCCTTCGCGCGCGAAGGCGCGGTCACCGAGGTCAGGGCCATGAAGGATCTCGCCAATGGGCGCTCCGAGGCCACGCTCAACCGGGTGCTCGGCTGATGCGCGCGGTGCTTTGCCGGTCCTTCGACGGGATCGACGCGCTCACTGTCGAGGACATAGCCCCGGCGGAACCGGGCCCCGGCGAGCTGCGGGTGCGCGCGGCGGCCATCGGCGTGAACTTCGCCGATTCGCTTGTGGCCGCCGGCCAGTATCAGACGCGGCCCGCTTTCCCCTTCAGCCCCGGCTTCGAATGCGCGGGCCACGTCGATGCGCTCGGGCCCGGCGTCGAAGGTTTCGAAATCGGCGAGCGCGTGATGGCGGTGATGGATTACGGCGCCTGGCGCGAGCAGGTCTGCGTGCCCGCCGTGCATGTCTATCGCCTGCCGGAGAGCATGGACTTCGTCACCGCCGCCGGCTTTCCCGTCACATATGGCACGAGCCATATCGGCCTCGACCATCGTGGCGGCCTGAAGGCGGGCGAAACCCTGCTCGTGCACGGTGCGGCCGGCGGGGTCGGGCTTACGGCGGTCGAGATCGGCAAGGCGATGGGTGCCAGCGTCATCGCAACGGCCGGCGGGCCGGACAAGCTCGCCATAGCCCTCGAACACGGCGCGGACCACGGCATCGACTACAGGAGCGAGGATATCCGCGCGCGGGTCAGGGACCTTACTGGCGGGCGCGGCGCGGATGTGATCTACGACCCCGTCGGCGGCGATGTCTTCGACGCTTCCCTGCGCTGCATCGCGTGGGGCGGGCGGCTGCTGGTGGTCGGCTTCGCGGCCGGGCGCATTCCGCAGGCTCCGGCCAATCTGCTGCTGGTCAAGAACATAGCCGCCATCGGCGTCTATTGGAGCGCGCACCGGGAGCGCGAGCCGGAGCGGCTGCAGCAGAGCTTCGCGGACCTCTTCGGGCTCTACGAGGCCGGGCGGCTGAAGCCGCGCATTGCCGAAACCTGGCCGCTCGAACAGGCGGCCGACGCTCTGAGCCGCCTCCTCTCCCGCAACGTTGCCGGCAAGATCGTGCTCACGACGGGCGCGGGCCCGGCCTGAAAGGCGGTTCGATCCGACAGGGAATCCGGCGAACGGCACAGGGGGTAACGCATGATTATCACCGACATCAAATCCACGCCGGTGCGCGTTGATACAACCCGGACCAGCGCCTGGGCGGCAGGCCAGGGCCGCTCCATCACCAGGACCATCATCGAGATTTTCACCGATGAGGGCGTAACCGGGCTCGGCGAGGCGCCGCGCGGCGACGTCGCGCAGGTGATCGACAATACGCTGCGCGACCGGCTGATCGGTCTCGAGGTGGAGGAGATACGTGAGGCCCGCCGCCGCTGCCTGCCGCGCTTCCGGGATTACGGGCTGATCGACGATGTCAGGCGCCGCCTGGCGTTCGCCGGCGTCAATCTGGCGATGTGGGATCTGGTCGGGAAGAAGCGCGGACAGCCGGTTTTCAGGCTGCTCGGCGGCGCGGTGCGCGAGGAGGCCCCTTTCGTCGCCTACGCCTATAATGTCGATCTTTCCGAAGGCCATGCGCTTGCCGATGTTCCGGACATCATGGCGGGCATTGCCAAGACAATGATGGCGGATACGGGCGCCGCCATGTTCGAATACAAGACCGCCCGGCAGCCGGTCGACGTGGAGATCGACATCGCCCATGCCGTGCGCGAGGCGATCGGCCCGGACGCGGATATCGGGCTGGACGCCAATATGTGCCTGAACATGCGGGAGGCGCGGCGCCTGCTGGCCGGCATCGCCAATGTCGGGATCTGCTGTTTCGAGGAGCCGGTGGATAATCTGGAGGACATGCAGCGCCTGAATGACGAATTCGGGGTCATGGTTTCGAGCCATTGCAGCCGGATCGAGCTGATCCGGCACTATCCCGGAGTTGAAGGCGTCGTGGCGGACTATCACGCGGAGGAGGGTCTGGACCGATGCATGAACGTCGCGGCCAATTGCGCGGCGGTCGGCAAGCAGTTCTGGCTGCACAGCTATCAGGAATGCGGCGTTTCCTGGGCAGGGCGGGTCCATTTCGGCATGGCCTGTCCGGAAGCCTTCCGGCCGGGCCAGGCGCTCTATTACTGGATCGAGGACCCCTTGATCGAGAATGGCGAACGCTGGCGCATAAGGGACGGAGGCGTCGCGGCGCCGAACCTGCCGGGCCTCGGCGTCGAGCTGGACCGGGATGCGGTGGCGCGGGCGTCGGAAGCCTTCCGCACCTTGGGCGATGCCGGCTATCTGGACCATCGGCGCGGCCGTCCGAGCTGACCCCGATGCCTCTCCAGGGTCACGGCCGGCCTTGACGCCCGCTTGCGCGCGCGGAGGCGCGGGGGCAGTCTGTCGGCGCGTTTGCGGAGGGGAGGACCGGCGATGGTGAAGGCGCTTCTGTTCGATGTGTTCGGCACGGTGGTGGACTGGCGGGGCTCGGTGGCGCGCGAGGCGAAGAAGGCGCTGGCGCCCAGGGGCCACGAGCTCGACTGGCACGCCTTCGCGCGGCGCTGGCGGGACCGCTACCAGCCCGCCATGGAGGAAGTCCGCAGCGGGGCCCGGCCCTACACCATCCTCGACGTGCTCCACCGGGAGAACCTGGAGTCGCTGCTGGAGGAGTTCGGCGTCAAGGGCCTTGGCGAGGCGGAGAAGGACGACCTCAACCGCGCCTGGCACCGTCTCGACCCCTGGCCGGACGCGGTGCTCGGCCTCTCGCGGCTCAAGCGCAACTACATTATCGGCCCCTGTTCCAACGGCAATATCGCGCTCATGGTGAACATGGCTCGCCATGCGCGCCTGCCCTGGGATGCGATCCTGGGTGCGGACGTCGCGCGGGCCTATAAGCCGCAGCCGGACGCCTACCGGCTGAGCTGCGCCGCGCTCGGCCTCGCGCCGGAAGAGGTGATGATGACGGCCGCCCATAATGGCGACCTGCACGCCGCCGCCGCCCAGGGCATGGCGACCGCCTTCGTGCCCCGCCGGGCGGAACACGGCCCGGGCCAGACGACCGACCTCGAGGCCGACCCCGGCTTCACCGTCGTCGCGGACGACTTCATCGACCTGGCGGATCGGCTCGACTGTCCCTGACGTCGGGTCAGGCGGCCAGCGCCTCCTCGACGAAGTCCAGCCGGTCCTGGCCGAAAAACATCTCGTCGCCGACGAAGAAGGTGGGCGCGCCGAATGCGCCGCGCGCCACCGCCTCCTCGGTGTTGGCGATCAATTGCTGCTTGATCGCCGGCTCCTGCGTTGCGGCGAACAGCGCATCGGCGTCGAGGCCGGCGGCGGTGAGCACCGTGCGCAGCACATCCAGGTCGCCGGTATTCTTCTCCTCGACCCACATCGCCGTGAACACCGCATCGGCATAGGTCTGGAAATAGCCGTCGCGCTGGGCGGCCAGGCAGCCGCGCATGAGGCCGAGCGTCATGATCGGGAAGAACGGGTTGCGGCGGAACGGCACGCCGTAGCGCCTGGCGAAACGCGGCAGGTCGATGCCGTAATAGGCGGACTTGGCCTCCACGGTGCCCGGCGGTGTGTTGCCGGTCGCCTTGAAGACGCCGCCGAGCAGCATCGGCTTCCAGACGATCTCCGCGCCGGTGCGCGCGGCGATGCCCGGCATTTGCATGTGGGCAAGATAGGCGGTCGGCGAACCGACATCGAACCAGAATTCAAGGCGTTTCGGCATGGGGAAGTCCCATCTCCTCAATGTTTGCCGGATTTATACAACACCCGTCCTTTCGTCTGGACGAAATTATCGGCTCTCGTCCAGGCGGCCCGGCCCTGGCCGGCCGAGCGTCTCGATAACCGCCGTGTAGTAATTCTTTGCGAAGCCGGCGTCGCGGGTGCGCTCCATGAGGGTGCGGGCGACATTGGCGGCGCGCATCTCGACGCCGGCGCCTTTCGCGAAGTCGAGCGCGTAGCCGAGATCCTTCAGGATGTAGTCCGTCGGGAAGGCGCCCTCGGTCGGGTGCTCGCCGGTCAGCAGGCATTTCATGCCGTGATTGCGCAGCACGAAGCTGTCGGCGGAGCTGCGCGCGAGCGTCTCGAACAGCACCCTGCCGTCCACTGCGCCGGACGCGCGGGCCGCGGAGAGCGCCTCGGCAAGCGCCACCACCGTCATGGCGACGACCATGTTGTTCAGCAGCTTGACGGCCTGGCCGGCGCCCGCGCCGCCGCAATGGGTGATCTCGGCAGCCATGCAGGCGAGCAGCGGGCGGATGCGTGCGAACGTCTCCTCGCCGCCGCCCACCATGATCGAGAGCGTGCCGTCGATGGCGGCCTGCGCCGTGCGGGCCACGGGCGCATCGGCGAAGGCGACGTCGCGCTCGGCCGCAGCCGCGGCGAGCTCGCGGGCGAGACCGGGCGGCGCGGTCGAGCAATCCACCAATGTCTGTCCCCGCCCCATCGCCGCGATCAGCCCGCCTTCTCCCAGGCAGACGCGGCGCAACTGCGGCTCGCCCGGCAGCGACAGCAACACCACGCCGGCGCGCCGGGCGATCTCTTCCGGACCTGCGGCTTCCGCGCCCTCGGCCGCCAGCCGGGCGCAAGGCTCCGGGCGCAGATCGTGGCACAGCACCCGCCGGCCGGACTTCCCGAGCAGGTTCCGGCACATCGGCTCGCCCATCACGCCGAGCCCAATAAATCCGACCGTATCGTTTTCCGCCATGTCTCTCGTCCCGCAGCTTCCGATTTGTATTGCCGACCGCAAGCCTATCATCCGCCGGGCGTCGTTGCGGCAAGGCCATCCGCGAAAGCGCGGGCCTTTCTTGCCGGCGGGGTCTGTGCCAGACTGGCGCGGCCGGCAATAAACGACCAAGGGAGGACTACCTTGATGTTACAACCGATCAAGACTGTTGCTGCGGCCGTCGTCGGAGGCGCGATCGCGCTTGGCGCGGGCGTTTCCGGGGCTGCCGACTACGGCACGAAAGAGTTCACGGTGGTAGGCACCTGGGGCTTCCTCGACCATTGGAAGGAGCGCGAGAGCAAGTTCTGGCTGGAAGTCATTCCGGAGGCATCCGGCGGCGCGCTGACGGCCAATGCGAAGCCGCAGACCGAGCTCGGCCTCTCCGGCTTCGAGATCATGCGGCTGCTCAAGCTCGGCACCTATGACGCGGTCCACGGCGTGACGACCTATGTCGCGCAGGACAGCCCCGCCATCGAAGGCGCCGACCTCGCCGGCACGATTCAGGACCTCGGCGAGTACCGCAAGGCGGTCGATGCTTACGCGCATGTCATCGAGCGGGAATTCGCCGAGAAATACGATGCCAAGCTCCTGATGCTGTATGCGTGGCCGAGCCAGCAGCTCTGGTGCAATCTGGGCGACAAGAGCATCACCAACTTCTCGCTCAATGACCTTGAGGGCAAGAAAATCCGCACTTATTCGACCACGCTCGGCGACTTCATCGAGGGTGTCGGCGGCAGCGCGGTGACCATCGCCTTCGCCGAGGTCGTGCCGGCCCTGCAGAAGGGCGTGGCCGACTGCGGCCTGACCGGCACGCTACCGGCCTACAACGCCAAGTGGTGGCAGGTGGTTACTCACAATATCCGCATCCGGCTGGGCTATGCGTCGTCCTTCCTCGCCATGAACATGGACACTTGGAACAGCCTGACCCCCGATGCGCAGAGCCTCATCATGGAGAATCTGAAGGTCCTGGAAGAGGAGATGTGGGACGCCACGGCGGTCAACGACCAGCGCGGCATGGACTGCAACGCTTCCGGCCCGTGCGATTTGGGCGAGCCGGGCGGCATGACGCCGATCGAGGTTTCCGACGCCGACCGCGCGAAGCTGAAGCAGATCGTGACCGATTTCGTGGTCAAGCGCTGGGCTGAGCGCTGCGGCACGCAGCAATGCGTCGATGAGTGGAACGCGACCGTCGGCAAGATTGCAGGCATCGAAGCGAGCCTGTAATCCGGCCGGGGCGCGGCCCCTCGCACAGTGACCGGGGCGCCGCCGCGGCGGCGCCC
>LXNI01001267.1_pt1 | contig 22958 bp, 14 predicted proteins | sample 809091 | NCBI WGS metagenome assembly LXNI01 (sample SAMN04870527, study PRJNA318959) | sponge metagenome | biome: 01000161; feature: marine sponge reef; material: water | host: Sarcotragus foetidus | place: Greece: Milos, Mediterranean Sea | collected 2013-05-29 | depth 5-7 m | reverse complement strand
AAGCCCGACGCCGAGAGCGCCGTAATACAATTCCCAATTGCGAAGGTATTCGTGAAAGACCAAGTATTCGTCCAGCGCGAGAAGCAGAAATATTGGACCCGAAGCGACCGTAGCAATACGCTGTCGCGGCGGCAGCGATCGAGCGTGCCAGGACGCCAATAGCGCAACGATTCCGACCAGCGCCAGCTGTATCGAGGCGAGTGTGGCAGGAATATTCCATTCCGATTCGTTCCACTCCAAGTTTTGCAGTGCCCAGAGAAGCCGGTCATAGGACGAGGTCGGTTCCAGGATTAACGCGACCGCGATTACCAGTATCTGCGCGACTAGCAATCCGCCTGCGAGCCTCCGGGCGCGAGTCGCGAGTTGGGGCAGCAGGCGCTTCCAGCTGATCACAAGTATCGCCAAATAAACCAGCAGGACGCCGGTGGCATTCAGGGCTGCAGTTGAAACGGCAATGTGAGCGCTTTGCATCAATTCCCCGCTTGGTTGCGCCAGCCACAGAGCTGGCGATTGGCCTGCTTGCGCTACTCTACTATAACGCTGCCCAGCAGAACTCTTTGGTCCTGCCAGACTTGTCCTCGCCTATCCGTCGCCGGGACGCGCACAAGATCGCCGGCGCGATACAAGCCGGTGTACAATGCGTAGCGACCCGGTGCCAGGTCTTCCGGCAGCGGCACGAGCCAGGTTTCGCTGTCGCCGAGGCCACTGTACCAGAGGCGCGTCGGCAAGCGCGGGCCCAGCGGCTGCTGATCATAGCCCCACCACGCGCCCGACTCTTCGTGGACGAAGTGTAGAAACTGAATGTGATCTTCTATCCCATCGGCATCGCTGCCCCAGGCGAATCGCAGGAGCAGCGTTTCACCGGCTTGAGCGCTTTCCGGCCATTCCAGCTCTTCGAGCGTGAATCCGTTGTCGAAGACGGCGAGCGACGTCGGCGACGGAGCCGGCGCATCACTTGGCAGCGCCAACTCCCCCAGGACCACCTGCCTGTCATCCAAGAGCTGCAGCTCGCTGCCGATGACCTTCATACGCGCGTATTCGCCCTCTTTCCAACGCCAAAGCGTCAGCACCACCCACAGGGCCCGATTAGGCGGCGTTTGCGGCGGTAGTGTCACGCGCATAGTCTGACGATACATCGGCGTATAATCGGGACCTAAGAGCCAGACGCCGTGTTGTCGGTCAACCCACTCATCGCTGCTGGCGATTGACTCGCCGCTGACTTGATCGACCAGATGGATGGAAACACCCAGCCCCATGAAGTCGGCTTGGCGCGCCGCCAGGTAGAGACGCGCCGTAGTCGCCTGCCCGCTACGCTCAATGTGGAAGCCGCGCAGGTGGATTCCGGATCTGAACTCCGTTGATGCCGGCTGCGCCAAGAGTCGGAGTTCGAGCCGCGGCGTCAGGGAATTGAGGAAGATCGCGAGAATCGCCAGCGCAGGCAGCGCATACAAGAGGCGTCGAACTTTCCTTGTCGCCCTTGGCAGCGCATCCGAGAATTGTCCCAGCAAGGCGACCAGCGTGAGCCAGATGCCCAGAAACTCCAATGACTCTTCCAGAAAGTAGAATTCCAGGCAGCCCTCAAAGCGCAATGGACCCAGGCCATCACAGGGAATCGGCAGCGCATTGACCAGCATCGCGCCGGCTACGCTCATTGCCAGGCCGAAGAGCAGACTGGCGTGCCACTTCCGGGCGCTCGGCGCTGAACGCCAGGCCAGGGCCAGGGTCGCCGCAACTACGGCAGCGCCCAGGGCGATATAGCGAAGCTCCCACTCCGGTATGGCTTCGTGAAGCGCGAGATATTCATCGACCGCCAGAAACAGGAAAACCAATCCAATCCCGACCCAGTACCAGCGGGACAAGGCCGCCTCTGTTCTGGCGAACCATGACGCGAGCAGCGCGACGCCGCCAACCGCCGCGAGCTGCACGGCGGCAAAAGTAGCCGGAATGTTCCATTCTTCGTGGAAATTCCAAAGCCAATATTCAAATCTAGTCGCCGGCTGGATCTGCGCCGCCAGCAGGATCACGACAACCTGCGCCGCCAGCATGCCACTGGCAAATCGCTTGGCGCTGGGCGACAGGCGCGGGAGCAACAACCGGTAGGCAGCCAGGCAAACCGGCACATAGAGCAATAGTACGAGTAGGCGGATCAATGACTCGGTTGACAGCAGCAATTCACGGCTCGCTATTCGCTTGCGCTCACGCCAAGGATCGGCGTCCGTATGGCGGTTGACAAGCCATCAGTTCGCGATCGACATTGTTCCAAGCAGCACACGCGCGTCGCGCCAGGGTTGGCCATCGGCATTCGACACAGGAATTCGTTCCTTATCGCGCAGCCTATAAAGACCAGTGTAAACTCTGTATTGTCCCGACGCCAAGTCGGACGGCAGCGGGACCCGCCAGGTTTCGCTTTCGGCCAGTCCACGGTACCACAAGCGGGTGGGGAGGCGCGGTCCCAGCGGCAACTGGTCATACACCCGCCACTCGCCTGACTCTTCGTGCCCGAGATGCAGAAACTGAACGTGATCTTCCAGGACGCCTTCATGGCTGTACCAGTCAAAATGCAGTGTCAACGTATCGCCAGCAATTGCTTCCGCCGGCAGTTCAGCGCCTGCCAGAACAATCCCATTATCAAATTGGGCCAAGGCTGTTGGCGAGGCCGCCGCCAGCGTATCGCGACGCGCCAGCTCGCCAAGTACGATTTGCGTGTCATTCAGCGATCTGAGGTCGCTGGCGACGAACTTCTGCCCGACAAACTCGCCGTCTACTTCGCGCCAAAGCGTCAAGAGCACCCACATCGCTTGGTTGGTTGGAATCTCCGATGAATAGTCGATGCGGGTCCACTGTCGATATACGGGCACGAATCCCGGCGCAAAATGGAATTCCAGATGACGGTTGGCGAAGGTACTTTTGCTTGCAAGCGGTTGGCCGCTAACCTGGTCGACAAGACTAATGGTGTAGCCCAGCCCGTCATAATCCCAGCCCGCCGGCGAAAGCCAAACGCGCACGGTGACGCTGCTGGAGCGTTTGGTGATTCGGTAGGCATGGATGCGGGCGCCGGATTCATAGGTCACGTCCGCAGGCAGTCCGCCTACCTGTACATCGCTAGGTCTGGATGGCGCGAAGGGAAGAATCAGAAGCAGCCATATCAGCGGTACGAGGCAAGGCGCCCACCGCACGCGAGGAATCTGTGATGAGTAATCAGAGAATAGCCCTAACATGCCGACTGCCATCAGCCACATTCCCATAAGAGAGATGTATTCCTCAAGGCGCCACATGTTGGGGTGCGGGCACTCGAATACATGCAGCCAGCCGTAGTCGCCGCAGAGCGTCCCGTAAAACTCCACATGAATTTCGCCCAGAGCGGCGACAGCAAGCCCAACCAGCAGACAGGCATGCCACTTCCAGGTATAGCGCGAGGAGCGAGCGGCTACGATTAGCGTTCCAGCCACCACGGCCATGCCAAGCGATGTATGTACAGCCCAGCTAATCCGATATTCATGCAGCACGAAATACTCATCCAATGCAAGGAACAGGAAGACCAGAAAGACGCCGACCAGATAGGGGCGCAGAATCATGATGCCGGGCCGGAATACCAGCGCGCCGAGCAAGGCAAGTCCGGCAACCAGGGCCAGTTGGACCGACGACAAGGTGGCGGGGAAGTTCCACTCTTCATGCACATCCCAGAGCCAGAGCGCGAAGCTGGATGGCGGTTCGACATATAGGGACATAACTATTGCGAGTAGCTGGAGCGCCAGCAAGAGGTGGGTCATACGCCTGGTTAGCGGCGACATGTTGGGCGCGAGCCAGCGGTACACCACAAAAATCATAATAATATAGAATGGCGGCAATGCGAAGCGCATCATTGTTTCGACCGTAATATAGAGTGTGTCATTCTGCATAGGCGCCAAACTCTCGCTCCCGCCGAAAATCCAACTTTCTATTGCTCAATCCGCAGGCTGCCCAGCAGCACGCGCGCGTCGCGCCAGGGTTGGCCATCGGCGTCGCTCGCGGCTATGCGCTTCAGGTCTCGCGCTCGATACAGCCCGGTGTAGACCACGTAGCGGCCGGGCGCGAGATCGTCCGGCAGCGGCGCCCGCCAGGTTTCGCTGTCGGCAAGCCCACTGTACCATAAACGGGTGGGTAAGCGCTGTCCCAAGGGCGGCTGATCGTAGCCCTGCCACTCGCCGCTTTCCTCGCGCACAAAATGGAGGAATTGCGTGAGGTCTTCGTTGCCGTCCGCGTCGCTGCGCCAGGAAAACGTGACAGCCAAGGTTTCGCCAGACCGGGCGCGCGCCGGCATTTCCGCGGCTGAGAGCGTGAATCCGTTGTCAAAGACTGCCAACGGGATGCCTGAAGGCGGGATCGACTTCGCTCGTATGACCAGCTCGCCCAAGACGACCTGCGTCGCGTCAAGCAATTGCAGCTCGCCGGCGAGCACAGGTTGGCCTTCGAACTCGCCGTCGATTTCGCGCCGAATGGTCAGCACGATCCAGAGCGCGCGATTGACCGGCGCGTCCGCAGGAATATCAACCGCAACACTTTGACGGAAAGACAGAATGTCGCCAATTGTGCCTTGCTGGCAGCACCAGCGGGCGTCGCGCCCGGCGACGGAGCCGCCGCGGACCTGGTCAACCAGATGCACTGAGTAACCCAACTCCTCATGGTCGCCGCGCCTGGCAGATGCATCCAGATTGACAATTACTGCCTTGTCCTGCCTGGCGACGCTAAAATCCAGCAATTCAACGCCGGATTCAAATAAGATGGAAGCCGGCCGAACAAGGAACTGGCGATGGCTGAAGGGGTCGTTGATCAGCCACAGAATCCACAATACGGGCAAGACATACAGCAGGCGAAGCGCGCGTAAATCGGCGCCCGGGGCATGATCAGCCGGTAGGCGAAAAGCCAGAGGAGACCATAGAGCAAGACGATAAACAGACGGATCAGGACTTGGGGTGAAATTAGCTAGGCGCCACTCAGCTTGGACTCCTGCCCGGCGCCTAGCCGCCTAGCTGGCTAACGTAGCATCCGGGCTGCGCTTTAGCTTAGGCGAGTCGCGGTGCTCGCCATAGAGGTGGCATTGCGCCATGTGGCGGTCTTCATCGGTGATGGCCGGCGGCCGGATATTCAGGCATGCTTCCATGACGTCAGGGCAGCGTTGAGCGAAGGGGCAGCCGACGAAACGTTCGGTCGGGCGCGGCACGCCTTCCTGGATGCGCAGCGGCGGGTTCTCGATGGTTGGGTCGGGCACGGGCACGGCGGCGATCAGCGCTTGGGTGTAGGGGTGCTGCGGATTGTTGATGACTTCGCGGCTCGGCCCCATCTCCACGATCTCGCCGAGGTACATGATGGCGATGCGGTCGCAGGTGTATTGCAGCAGGGACAAGTCATGCGAGATATACACAGTCGCCAGGCCCAGCTCCCGCGCGAGGCGGCGGGTGGTATTGAGGATGCCGGCGCGCACCGAGACATCAAGCATGGAAACCGGCTCGTCCGCCACCAGAAATTCCGGGTGCAAGACCAGGGCCCGCGCCAGCACAACGCGCTGCAACTGGCCGCCGGAAAGCTGATGCGGGTACTTGTCCAGGAAGACTTCGGCCGGGCGCAAGTTGACGCGATCCAGCGTTTCCACGACGCGCTGCAGGCGCTCGTCGTCGTCTTTCCAACCGTGGATGATCAGCGGCTCGGTCAGGGAGCGGTAGAGTGTAAAACGCGGGTTCAGCGCCTCAAAGGGATTTTGGAACATCAGTTGGGAACGGCTGCGAAAGTCGAGCAGGTCCTCTCGATCCAGATGGGCCAGGTCGGCGCCGTCGAAGAGGATTTCGCCGTCGCTGGCGTCGAGCAGTTTGACCAGCAGTTTGCCGGTGGTTGATTTGCCGCAGCCGCTCTCGCCCGCCAGGCCCAGGCTCTCGCCGCGCCGCAAACTGAAGGAGATATTGTTGACGGCATATACGGTCTGTTCTTTGTCGCCGCGCAGCAAACCTCCCAAGCCGCCGCCGATCTTGAATTGCTTGGAGACATCGCGCATTTCGAGGAGGGTGTCACCGACTCCACCCCCAGGCCCATTTGACGTTTCGCCTGCCGTTTGGCGCGCTAAAGATATTTCACTTTCACCGTCAAGGCTACTAGCTGCTTCAGTAGCTCCGCTCTCCATTGCGATGGGGAGGGGGGTTGGGGGGTGGGGTTGAATTGGTTCTTGCGCCACCTCGACTTGCTGCCAGAGCGCCGGGTCTTCCGCCTGAGCGCGCAGCGACTCCATTTCACTTGAGCGCAGGCAAGCGGCCAGCCGCTCAGCGCCGACCAGTTCCAGGCGCGGGTCAATCTCGTGGCAGGCATCTTGCACAAAGGGACAGCGCTCGGCGAAGCGACAACCGGATGGCGGCTCGCGCAAGTCCGGCGGATAGCCCTCTATCGAGACCAGCTCAGCGCGCGGACGCGCCAGATTGGGGAAAGCCTGCTGCAAGCCCAAGCTGTAGGGATGCGCTGGCGCGTGGAAGAAGGGCTCGGCCGCCGCCTGCTCCACGATGCGCCCGGCGTACATCACCGCTACCGAATCGCAGACCTGCGCCACAACCGAAATGTCGTGGGTGATCAGCATGAAAGTCAGATTCAGTTCTTGCTCGAGTTCACGCAGCACCTCGAGAATTTGGTGCTGAACGATGACATCAAGGGCCGTGACTGGCTCATCGGCGATCAGCAAGCTGGGTTCGAGCGCCAGCGCCATGGCGATGACGGCGCGCTGTTTCATGCCGCCGGAGAACTCGTGCGGGTAGTGCATCAGGCGGTCAGTATCCAGGCCAACCAGGTCGAAGAGGTCAACCGCGCGCCGCCGCGCCGCCCGCTTGTCATAGCCGCCACGCACGCGCAGCAACTTCATCAGTTGGCTGCCGACGCGCTGCACCGGATTTAAGGAGTCCATTGAGGCTTGCGGAATCGTCGCGATTTCACGCCAGCGCAACTGCCGCATTTCCGCCGGCGGCAACTGTAAGAGGTCCATCCCTTTGAAGGTGATTTTGCCGCTGACGACGCGGCCGTTTCGCGGCAAGACTTGCACGATGGCTTTCAGCAGCGTGGTTTTGCCGCAGCCGGATTCGCCGATCAGCCCCAGCTGCTGCCCCTCGGCGACATCGAGAGAGACGCCGTCCACCGCCTCCACTGTGCCGTCTTGTGTGGCGTAGTCAACCTTGAGATCGCGGATGGAAAGGATGGTCATCGTCGTATCCTGCTACATCCGCCGTAATCTAGGGAAGAGCACTTCTTCATAGCCGCGGCCGATGAAGAAGCCGGCCATAACCGTCAGCATAATGCAGAGGCCGGGCGGGATGATCCAATAGAAAGCGCCGCGAGTCAGCGCCAGCGACAGGAAGGCGTCTTGCAGCATAAAGCCCCAGCTGATCGTCTCCGGATCGCTGAAGCCGAGGAAGCTGACGCTGGCTTCGGTCAGAATCGCCCAGGCGATGGCGAAGGAGCCGTACAAAAATGAAAGCGGCAATATGCTGGGCGCGATGTAAACGAAGATGATGCGCAGGTTGCTGGCGCCGGAGACGCGGGCCGCGCTGACGAAGGCTTGCTCCTTGATGACCAGCACCTGCGAACGAATCACGCGGCCGGTGTCGCGCCAGAGCAGAATCGCCATGGCGATGACGACATTCCAGATGCTGGGATCAAAAAAGGCCGCGATGACGATGATGAAGGGGATAAAGGGGATGCCAAAAGCGACATCGGCCGCGCGCATCAGGATTGTGTCGATCCAGCCGCCGTAATAGCCGGCCAGCAAGCCGATCACCGTGCCGATGACCGCCACCGCCGCCGCCGCCGAGAAGCCCACAAGCAGCGCCGCGCGCGAACCGTGAATCAGCTGCGAGAATATGTCGCGGCCGATATTGGTGGTGCCCAGCAGGAAGTTATTGCTGTAGCCCTCGGCCAGGTCCTCGCCCGGCTCGGCGAGCCAGTAGGGCAGCGCGTCCTTGATCCAGTCGCCCTCGTTGTTCTTGAGCGGCGTCAGCGGGTCGTTCGGCGCCAGTATGGGCGCGAAGATCGCGACGAGCGCGAATATGGCGAAGACGATCAAACCGAAGAGCGCCATTCTGTCGCGCTGAAATACTTCGAGGTTGGTCTCCCAGAGTTGGCGGAGGGCAGAGCCCTGGCGGAATTGCGCCGCCGGTTTGCCGCTCGGTCCCTCGCGAACCATCGCTTCCTGTTGCACGGGTTTACCTCCGCCTCAAGAGACCTGCGCCTGCGCTGATGCGCCGACGCGCGGGTCCAGCAGGCTGTACATGATATCGGCGATGAAATTCATAAAGACGATAATAAGCGCGATCAGAAAAAAGGCGCCTTGGGCCAGCGGATAATCGGCTTGCTGGACCGCCCGCACCAGCGTCCGCCCCAAGCCGGGCCAGGAGAATACATTCTCGATGACTACGTTGCCGCCGATGCTGTAGCCGATGCCCAGCGTCAGCGCGGTCAGCACCGGCAGCATGGCATTGCGCGCGGCGGTCTGGATCATGACGCGCCACTCGCTGTAGCCGGCCAGACGGCTCATGGTGACATAGTCCTGGTCCAGCACTTCCAGCATATTCGAGCGCATCAGCAGCAGCGGCAGCCCGTGCAGATAAACCGCCAACGTGAAGGTGGGCAGGATCATGTGCCGCCAGAAGACCGGCGACAGCAACTTGTCCCATTCCGTTTCCCAGCGGTAGCGCACAAGTGCGGGGCCTATGCCCGCTGAGGGCAGCAGTTTCCACTGGAAGGCGAAGAATGTCAGCAGCAGCATACCCACCCAGAAGGTCGGCGCCGCGCGCGTCATCAGCGTGAAGGTGGTGCCGACGCGCTCAAACAAGCTGCCGCGCACAGCCGCCATCAATATGCCGCCAAGCACCCCGACGCCATAAGCCACCAATAAGGAACTCAGGGTGAGATACATGGTATTTGGCAGGTCAGCGCGCAGGATATCCAGGACGCTCTTGCCGGCGTAACTAAAGGTCTCGCCCAGGTCGAGCTTGATGAGATTAATCAGATAAATGACGTATTGTTCGCCCAGGGGTTTGTCCAGGCCGAAACGGGCCAGCAGCGCCGCCTCCTGCTCTTTGGTAAATGTCGTGTCGATATAGCTGGCCAAGGGGTTGCTGGGCGCCAGGCGGAAGAGCAGAAACAGCAGCGTAACGATGATCCACAGGACCATCACGCTCTGCAGAAAACGCCCGACGATGTAGTAGACGACGCCTCGGCTCATGCGTTATGCACCACTATTTTCGACATCACTGCGGCCAATGTTTCGGGCGACCCAGTGGGTCGCCCCTACAAATCCAGTATCTGCAATATGTTTCGGGCGAGCCACGGGCTCGCCCCTACATGTTCTACGATAGTCAGCCCTTATGGATAGAGCAGGCGTCCGTCGTCATCCCAGCTGTAACCGGCGTTAGCCAGCAGTTCACGCGCGCCGTCAATGTTGAAGTCGTAGCTGGGCAGATCGTCGCATTGACGCCAGTATTCCAGCGCTGCCGAGACGAAGCTGTCCGCCGGCGCGGCGAAGCCGTTGTAGATGTTGTCGATGATGAACTGCTGCGGAATGGTATGCGCGACCGCCTGACGGAAATTCACGTCATCGAATGGCGCATAACGTACGTTGAAGGCGAAGTACTGGAAGCCAATGCTGACCGCCGAGAACAGATCGAGCTGCTCGTTCTCCGCCGCAATTTCTTGCAGAACGCCCGGGTCGCCCGGCCATTCCCAGAGGAAGTTCATCTCGCCGGCTTGAATCTGGCCCAGGGTCGCTTCCTGGTTGGGCAGCACGTTCATAATCCATGTATCGACCTTTGGCCGCGCCCAGTGATCGTCGAAAGCCTCGAGCAAGACGAACTCGTTGACATCAAAGGCCGTGTATTTGAAGGGGCCGGATCCAATCGGAATCTCTTCCTGGATCGAATCGGCATCGGCATCGTCCTTCGTCAACAGGTCGTTGATGATCGGTTCCCAAACGTGCTTGGGGATCAGGTTCAGCTTGGCCAGCGAACTGGTCTCGAAGGCGGCTGAGGGCGTATGCAGCGTAAAGCGCAGCGACAAGTCGTCAATAATCTCGATATTGGCGACATTGCGGGCGAAGGGATGGTAGTCCGGCGCTTCGGGACGGAACTCTTCATTGCCGTCTTCGTCGGTCTGCGTGGTGCCCGCCAGCGCGGCTTCGAAGGAGTAGGCCGCGTCATCGGACTGCACGTCTTCGCCATCGTGCCACTTCATGCCTTCGCGCAGGGTCACAACCACATTCAGCGAGTCTTCCCAGACGACGCTCTCGGCGGCCCAGGGCTCGGCCACGCCAATCGGGTTGATGCGCATCAAGCGGTCCCAGGTCATCTCGGTTACGCGGCTGGGCGCGTCGCCGGCGATCTCCAGCGGGTTGAAGGAATTCAGGAAGGAAGTCGTAGACGTGATCAGCGTTTTGTCGTCGCCGGTCGGCTCAATGCCGATCCAGGTCCAGAAGTTGTGCACGCCGATGCCGGCTTGCGTCACCACGCTGTCCGCGCTGAATACGTCCGTATTCACAAGCTGCGGGGTCAGCGGATGCACGAAGTAGGCGTTGACCATATCGTTGCGGATCATCTGCTGCGCTTCGCAAATGATATCGAGGCGCGTTTCCTTATCGCCGACTTCCACGCGCTGCATTTCCGCCAGAGCGTCATAGTCAGGGTTGTTGTAGCCGATGAAGTTGTAGCCGCCATCGCGCACGCTGGAGTGGAACAAGTTATACGTAAACTCGTCCGGATCGGAACGTTCGGGACGGCCGACCATACGCCAGTAGGTCATTTGGAAGGGACGCTCGGCGCGGCCTTGATCTTCGACGCGGCTGTACCAAATCTCGTCGATCAGCTGCGCCCAGGGGATGGCGCGGTGTTCAACATCCAGCCCCAGCTCGCGCATATTCTCGACCACCAGGCGCGTGGTCTCATACTCGATGGGGCGCTCGGCTTGGGTCACCGAATGCACGGTGATGGTCGGCACGGCCTCGCCCGACGTCTGCGATGCGGCTGGAATGGCAAATGCCAGCAGCATCAGCAAGAGGACAACTAGACTTACAAGTTTTCTGCTCATGGTTGGTTATTCTCCTTTACCTGAACAAGCAGCAAATGCTATTGAAATTACCGAAACCACAATCCGACTGATTGTAACCCACCTCCTTAATTCAACCACTACAGATATTGGTTCGCCCGTCAAGTATGACCGTTTCACTAGTCCAATTGCAAATATCCCAGGCCATCGCGGTAAACGATGCTGGCATTGGGTGACATTTCATCCAGCCGCTTAATCAGCGCGCGCGCCTCATCGCCAGCCAGCAATTGCGGATTGCCAACCGCGTCCAGCAGCGCCGGCTGCAGCGAAAAGGACACTGCCCCGTCGGCCGCGATGTCGGCCAGCACGATGACCGTCTCCGACCAATTGCGGTTCCGGCGGTCCACACTGACCCCGTAGGGCGCGTTGCGGCTGACCGGCGTATCGCGGACGGGACCGCGATTATGGTGAAAGACGAAGTTGCCCAGGCTGTAGAATATCGGCTTGCCTCGATAGACCTCGACTTCACCCAGCGAATGCGGATGATGACCCACGATGACATCGACGCCGGCGTCGATCAGCGCCTGGCCGACCTCGATCTGATAATCGGCCAGGCCGTCTTGAAAGCGAGAGCGCCAGAAGGGCGGCACACCCCAGTGCATAGCCAGTACCAGCAGGTCAGCTTCACGTCGGGCTGCCTCAACGGCGGCAATCGCGCGGTCGAGGTCTTCGCGCCAGGCGCGGGTATGCACGTAGGGGGCGCTGCCCGGCTGCTCCAGGCTGGCCGCCGGATCGACATGGTAGGCTTCCGACACGTGAATCGGCGCCACGCCGGGCTTGCCCGCTGCAGCAGATGAGCCCGGACCCAGGGTCGATGCGGCGCCCAGGAAGGCTACTTTCGCTTCGCCGACTTGGACGACCTCCGCCCGCCAGGCGGCGTCCAGATCCAAGCCCGCGCCGACAAAGGGCAGGTCGTGCTCACGCAAGTGGTCCAGCGTATCGCGGAAGGCGAGCTCGCCGAAATCCAGCATGTGATTGTTGGCCAGGGTCAGCATGTCAAAGCCCAAGTCGCGTACATCGGCCAGCAATTCGGGCGGCATGCGCATATTGATCCATTTTTCCGTAGGCCTACCGCGCCTCGAAACGGGCGTCTCCAGGTTGCCAAAGGCGATATCGGCCGAGCGCAGCAGCTTACGCACGGCAGCCAACTCAGCGCTCGCCGGCAGCGTCTGCTGCGGGAAGAGATCGCCAACGATCGCGATAGTGGACATCTCTGTCTATCCCCCCTCAATCCCCGCGTATCAACAGGGGGAAGCCTGCATTTCGAGCCAGGCGAAGGGACCGGCGGTAGAAAATGCGCATGGGAATAGCAGTACCGGACAAGCCCTAGACCTTTTTCCCGCCCTTAACCACGGCTGCAATATCACGCAGATTGCGAATATCCACCAGCGGGTCGGCGTTCGTCAGCAGCAGATCGGCGTATTTGCCGGCTTCCACCATGCCGATGTCGTCAGCCATGTCCAGGATCTCGGCGTTATTGCGCGTGCCGATGCTGATGGCTTCCAGCGCCGTCAGGTCGTTGTCCACCAGCAGCTCCAGTTCGCGCGCCATGCTGTAGTTGTGCGGCGCCAGCGGGTTGCCGCCGGCGTCTGTGCCGATGCCCAGGAAGATGCCTTTGGCGCGGGCCAGGGCGATGGTCTGGCGGATCTGCTTGACGCCCTGCTCGATCATGGGCTTGCGCCGCTCGGCATCGGCCTGCTGCACCGGCGAGAGCGGGTAGCTCTCCAAATCGGGATTGCCGGCGCCCAGCGTCAATACCAGCGCCGCGCCGTTCTCCACCATCATGTCGGCGGTTTCGTCATCGAGATAGGTGCCGTGTTCGATGGTATCGACGCCGCCCAGCATGCAGTTGCGGATCCCGCCCGTGCCATGGCAATGGGCCGCCACCTTGCGTCCCATCATGTGCGCCACCTCGGTGACGGCGGAAATCTCCGCGACCGTGAGTTGGCTGGCGTGGATATCCTGGCCGGGCGTAGCGGTGCCGCCGGTGGCCATCAATTTCACCAGGTCAGCGCCGGCTTTGATCTGCTCGCGGGCCGCCTTGCGCATCTCATCAGGCCCGTCCGCCTCGCGGGCGATGAAATGGGCATGCCCGCCCGTCATGGAAATGACGCGGCCGGACAGCTTCATGCGCGGTCCCTCGATGAAGCCGCGGTTGATGGCGTTGCGCAGCGACATCTCGATGAACTGCTCGCCGCCCACATCGCGGATCGCAGTCACGCCGTGAGACAGCGTGCGCTTGCAGATATCGACTGCTTCGAGCACCAGTTCGTCGCGATGCTTTTCCAGCAGGGCGAAGACGCTCTCGCTGCCGTTGTAGCAGATGTGGATGTGGGCGTCGATCAAGCCGGGCATCAGCCAGGCGCCGCTCACATCAATTTGCTCGGCGTCCTGCGCCTCAGTCGGCAGATCAGCCACGCTGCCCACCCAGGCGATGCGCTCGCCTTTTACGTGGACGGCTGAGTTGGCAATTGGCTCGCCCCCGTTGCCATCGATAAGGGTCGCTCCTGTGAGTACGTATCCCATCTGTTCCTCCTCAATCGTATTCTGAATGTAAATTCCCGACGACAGGACGCGTCGCCGGTTGCTATATGTATCCGCCTTTATGTCGCTCATGCGGCTTGGACGACTATGGCGCCGAGCGGCACATGCGAATCAAGAAATAGCTCGCCATTCGCGTCGCGCGCGATCACACGCTCGCCGTCGCTCGCATCATACAGACCCGTAAATACCGAGTAACTGCCCGCTGGCAAATCGTCCGACTGCGGCAGTTGCCAGACCTCGCTGTCAACAAGCCCACTATACCATAGCCGCGTCGGCAAGCGCGGTCCCAGAGGCTGTTGGTCGTAGACCGCCATTCGCCGCTCTCTTCGTGCCTCAGGTGCATAAACTGGATGTAATCCGCCGCGCCCGCTTCGTTCGCGCGCCAGGTGAACGACATGGACAAAGGTTCGCTCGCGCGTAAACGTTGCGGCAATTCAACAGGGTCCAGCGCGAATCCGTTTTCAAACGAGGCGAGAGCGGTTTTCGTCTGAGGCATAGCCGCGGAGTCCTTCAGAACCAATTCATCCAATATCAGTTGCGTGTCGCTGAGCAGCGGATGATCGCTGGAGAGGATCCTCTGCGGAACAAACTCCCCGTCCTGCTCGCGCCAGAGCGTGAGCACGATCCACATGGCGCGATTTTTTGGCGCGTCCGGCGGGATGGTTGCCAAGCTTCGCTGAATGTACTTTACCCTTGGTTCATATAAAGCCGTCTTCCAAGAGTGTCTACGAGAAATGTTTTCGTCCACGCGCGCTGCTGATTTGCCGCTGACTTGATCAACCAAATGAATGGAATAGCCCATTCCAGTAAACTTATGCCAATCAGCAGACGAAACAAATAAAGTAGTATCTAGCCCCCTTCGGCTTATGTCTGCGCGGAATGCCTGCAAGTTTACTCTCGCCTCGAAACCTATACTAGCTTCTTGAGTCATAAGCCGGAGTTCAAGCAAAGGCGGCAGGAAGTACAACAATAACAACAGAATTGATAGCGGCGGGACCAAATACATAATTCGGGGAATCGGCCTCGCCGCAATGGTCGCAAGACCGCCGGCGGCAACTAACGCGAGCCAGACGCCGACTAATTCCAGGATTTCTTCGATCCGTTGGAGTTCTAGGCATCCGTCCGTGTCGACGCGCCAAGTCCCCGCTAGATATATAGCCTCGCTGTTGCAGGGCACGATATCCAGAATCAGCGCGCCAACCGCGCCTATCGCCAAGCCCGACAGCAAGCAGAAGAACCATTTCCATGCGCGCCGCGGAGAACGGAGCGCAACAAGCAGGGTTGCGGAGGCCAGCGCCAGACCAAGCGAGGCGTAATGTATCTGCCAGTCCCCATGAACTGAGCGGAAGCCGTGATATTCGTCCCAGGCAAGCGCCAGAAACAAAATACCGATGCCGGCAAAATAAATGAGTCGCCAGGCTGGGCGCGCCGGGCTGAACCAGCCAGCATACAGCGCCAAACACCCAGCGAGGGCGAACTGCGCCGCGGCCAGTGTGGAAACGAGATTGTACTCGCTATCAAGATGCCAAAACCAACGCTCGTATGGAGAAGACGGTCTGAGGAATATCGACAAGCCAACGAGAGCCATCTGAGCAATCAACATAAACATGGCGAGCCGGTTGGCGACTGGGCTCAAGCCCGGCAGCAAATATCGAAAGGCGAACAGACTGACTGTGAGATAGACAAGGAACACAAAAAAGTAAATGTAGCCGCTGGAAATGACGGCTGGCGCGGCGCTTTGCATATATTCGTCAGCTCAGTTCCGGCGATGATACAAATCGGCCGGCGAAGAGGCTTGCCCGGAGGCGATCTTGGGCGGCGTCATATAGGCGCGCTTGGAATGGCTGAGGCCGGAACCGAGCATCGCTTCCAGGAATTTGAGCTGCACGCGCGCCGGATTCAGGAAGGGTACGCCCAGCTCGGCTTGGCAGGCTTCGGGAATCTCCAGGAAACCCATGCTCATGCAGCCCACGATCAGCGTATCGGCGCGGTCTTCGGCGATGGCTTTGCGTCCTTCTGCGATCGTGACTTCAATGGCCTGCTCGCGGTCGCGGTGCAACTCCAGCACGGGAATATTAACCGCGCGGACGCTGGCCAGCTTGTCGCCGCCGCCGCTATTGCGCATGGTTTCTTCCAGCGGGCCGATGACGCTGTCCGTCACGGTGATGACCGAGTAGCGCCGCCCCAGGGCCGAGGCCATCAGCGCGGTCGCTTGCCCGGCGCCGACCACGGGAATATCGACCATCTCGCGCAGGGCGCCCAGGCCCGGGTCGCCGTAGCAGCCGAGCAGGATGCCGTCCCAGCCGTCGGCTTGGAGTTCGTGCGCCTTCTTGACCGTCTCCGGGATGGAGAGATATTCTTCGTACATGCTCTCGATGGAGCCGGGGCCAGCCGGGATATCGGTGATGTCGACTTCGGTGTCGGGCCCGGCGAAGCGCTGCAGGTACTCGCGCCGCCGTCCGAGCTCGGCTTGGCCTTCCGGCGTGCGGCCCATGGGGCCAGATACCAAGTAGATGAGTTTCATGCGATTTCTCCATTTCATGGGCGATTCACAGGGTCGCCCTTACAGATTTCGACGGGCCCGGTTTACCCCATCCCCCGGCCCCTTGCCCCAGCGAGCTAGGGAAGGGGAGCTATGTACGTAGCGGGACGCAAGGTATTTTGCGTGGGCGGCGGCATTGTCGCGCGGGAGTCTACATTTCTCTGTGCCCTCTGTGCCTCTGTGGTGAATCAGATCTTCTCCAGCGCGGCGCGGACGATATTGGCCGAAGTCTCGAAAGCCCAGGCGACGCGGTTGACGCCGCGCAGCAGGTGCGTCCGCGTGACTCGGCGCATGTGGTGGTCGGCGTTCGCCAACTCCAGCGCCGGCGCCAAATCGGGCAGCTGCGGCACGCGCATGGCCGGCTCGTTGCGGAAGCGCCCCTGACGGGTGAAGTTGATCAACACCAGCTCGCGGGCCAGCGCCAGCAGCGCATCGTTGTAGGCGCGCACGCCGACATCGCCGACCGCGCCATCGGCCAGACCAGCCGCCGCGCCGTAGAGATCAGCCAGCGCCGTGTCCAGGTCGGCCAGCGCGTCGTAGGCCGGGGTAAAATCAGCGTCAGCGCCCGCCGCCGCCGAATAGCTGTCCAGCGTGTCCGTGAACTCGGCGGTCAGCTTGCGGAAGTCGTAGGGATGCAGCGGGTTATTCAGCAAGCGTTGCAGCGATGTGGCATAGACGCGCAGATCGCGCATCAAATTGTCTTTGTCGGCGATCTCGAGCGTATCGTTTTCGGTGTGCCAGGCGATATTGGCGCCGCAGCCGCCCACGCTGTAATAGCCGAGCTCTTCGATCCGCTCCAGGGGCATGGACGATAGCAGCATGAACAAGCTGGAAATGCCGATATTGTTGAAGGAATAATCGCCCGCTTGATGGGGCCGCTCGCCCGTAAAACCGGCGCCGGTGGAGTCCTTGACCGAGCGGGCGGCGAAGTCGTAGGCTTCGGACATGACAGTCACGCCGCGATATTCAGTGGCTTGGCGGCAGCCGGGCGAGTCGATATTCATCTGCGCCACGCAATTCCGCGCCAGATCCAAGCCAAATTCATCGGCGTACCAGGTCGAGGCGCCGTAGCGGCCGGTGGAATGCCCCGACCACCAAGCCACGCGCAAGCTGCGCGACAGTTGATCGCGATTGTCATTGAAGATGCGCGCAAGCTCCAGCAGCGTGGCGTCGCCGACCGCGTTATCGCCGATGCCCACATCCCAGGAATCGACATGGCCGTGAACCAGCACAAAGCGCTCCGGCTCGATATTGCCCTTGACCTCGGCTACAAGGCAGGGGCATTCGAACCAGCCCTCTTTCAGCAGCGAGTGCAGGGTGGCTTGCACCGTCCCATTTTCCATCTGCGCCAGCAATTCATTGCCATCGGGGCGGTTGATCGAGACGACCGGGATGGTCGGCTGGCGCTGGTAGGTGTCCAGGTCGGGCGCGCCCCAGATGGTGGTGCAGATGCCCCAGTGGATATCCACGCCGGGATTGATGAAGATGCAGCCCTTGGCGCCCTGGTTCTGGAAATACCAGACCGGCGGCGGCCCGCCAAATCCGTCCACCACCACGATCTTGCCGCGACAATCGACATCGCCGATGGGCGTGAAGTCGAAGAAATCGGCGCTGCGCCCGGCGGCGAAACCCTCGATGCGAACGCATTCGCCGCTGATGCCCTCGGCGGGTGTGCTGATGGAAAAGGCCGGCGTCTTGGCGCGATAAGATTTGCCGCCGACCACCAGCGAGGCCCGCACCGGCACGCTCAAGAAGAGTTCCGGCATGTGCATGGTATGGGGCACGCCCAAGGCGCTCAGGCGCTCGGCGATATAGTTAAAAGCCGTCCGTTCGTCCTCCGACGACGACTCGCGGACCAGGCTGGTGAAGCGCTCGATCATGGACCAGGGTTCATCGGGCGACAGCGACTCCAGCAAGGCTGTCTCCAAATCGGCGTTCTTGGTTTCCAAAAGTGCTTGCATAATTTGCTCGTTCCTCTCTCGGCTGTATTTGACCGCGAAACAAAACCATCGCGACAGCGCAGCACTGCCGTCTCAGGAAATATGGATTTGTTTCCTTGTGGCGCTAAATGCCACGCTCTCACATTGGAGAGAGTCTACCAACTCGGCAAAGTTTGTCAACAACTCGCGCTGCGGCCCGGCAATGGCTATGCTAGGCGAGGAATCGTCGGCCAGTGAAAAGGCATAAGATGAGGACAGACGACATCAACGCCGCGCTCGAGCAATGCAGGCGGACGCAGGAAAGCGCTCTGGACGGCTTCAAGACGCTGCTGCGTTTCCCTTCGATCAGCCAGGACGACGGATTTCAGCCTCAGCTGCTGGCCTGCGCCGACTGGATCCTGGCGGAGATGCGGCGTATCGGGCTGGAAAATGTACAGCAGCTGCCGACAGCCGGCAATCCGATCCTGTATGCTGACTGGCTGCATGCCGGCGCCGACAAGCCGACCATCCTCTTCTACGCCCACTACGATGTACAGCCGGTCGGCGATGGATCACTGTGGCAGTCGCCGCCGTTCGAGCCAACTCTCATCGACGGTCGGCTGGTGGCGCGCGGCGCAGTCGATGACAAATGCGGCATCTGGTTCAAGCTCGTGGCGATCGACTCAATTCTACAGGCTTGCGGCCGGCTGCCGATCAATATCAAGCTCTTTTTCGAGGGCGAAGAGGAGCTCGGCTCGAAAAATGCCGGCCCCTGCATCGCGGCGCATAAGGACTTGCTGGCGGCTGACACGCTGATCATCTCCGACGGGCCCTTCTCCAGCGAACAGCCGATCATCGGTTACGCGGTTCGCGGCAGCGTCACCGGCGAGGTGCGGCTGCAAGGTCCGCCCCACGATCTGCATTCCGGGCGCTACGGCGGCGCGGTCAAGAACCCGACGCATTACCTGGCGCGCATCATCGCCTCGCTGCACGACGCCAGCGGCCGCCTGCAAATACGAGGCTTCTACGACGACGCCATAGCCATGACCGACCGGCAGACGCGGCAAATGAATCAGCTCTGGAAGACGATTGGCCCGCCCCTGCAGCGCGCAGCCGGCGTCGACGCCTTTTTCGGCGATTTCCTGGGTGTCTTCGCCGAGCGCAGCACATCGCAGCCAACGCTCGATGTCAGCAGCATTCGCGGCGGCGATCTGGGCGACGGCGCCCGGGCCATCATACCGGCTGAAGCCGGCTTCAAACTGACGATCCGCACAGTCGCCGGCCAAGATGGCGAGGCAATGTGGTCGCGCTTCGTCGAGCATGTCATGGCTTTCGCCGAGCCGGGCATCAGCATCGAAACTGAGCTGCTCAGCAGCGCGCATCCCTTCTTGATGTCGGATGAGAGCCGCGAGATCAAGGCGATACAGCGGGCGCTGCAAGCTGCGCTGGGCAAGCAGGCGCTGCTGATGCGGCATGGCGGCTCGCTGGCCATCGGCGGGCTGCTGGCGAAAGAACTGAGCCTGCCCGTGACGATGTTCGGCTACGGCTCGGGCGATAATTCTCATGCGCCCAACGAGTTCATCCGGCTGGCTGACATCCAACTGGCGACCGAAGTGGCGATCCGGCTGCTGTTTGAATTGGGCAATCATGAAAAGTAGTATTAAATGCGACCGGACAATGTGAACGCCGGCAAGTAAGGGAGAATCAATCTCGATGAAAACCATGTCCTTCGACTTCAAATCCCGCCGCTCCATGATCAGCGCGCGGCGCGGCATGGTCGGCGCCAGCAACCCGCTGGCCGCGCAAACCGGCCTGAACATCCTGCGGCAGGGCGGCAACGCGGCGGACGCGGCTGTAGCCACATCGGCCATGATGAATGTCATGGATCCGGCCTCCTGCGGCATCGGCGGCGATTGCTTCGCGCTTTACTACGACGCCGCGACCGGGCAGGTCAGCGCGCTCAATGGCAGCGGGCGGGCGCCGGCGGCGTTGACGCTGGAGACGGTCAGGGACATGGGCTGGCGGAAGATGAACCCCCGCCACGCCCATAGCGTGACCGTGCCCGGGGCTGCGCGCGGCTGGCATGACTTGCTGGGGCGGCATGGCACGATGACGCTGGCGGATGTCTTGCCGGACGCCATCCACTACGCCAGCGAGGGTTATCCGACCGCGCCGGTGGCGGGTTACCGCTGGCAGCGAGCGGGCGCTTTCTTGCGCAGCGCCGCCAACAGCGACGAGTATTTACCCGGCGGCAAAACTCCGAGGGCCGGCCAAGTCGCGCGTTTGCCCGGCTTGGCGGATTCCCTGCGCGCCATCGCCCAAGGCGGACCGGATGCCTTCTACACTGGGCCCATTGCCGAAGCCATCGTCCAGTCACTGCAGGAACAAGGCAGCGTCATGGCACTCGACGACCTGAAGAATCACTGCTCGACCTGGGACGAGCCGATCCAGACCGATTACCGCGGTCTGACGATTTATGAATGCCCGCCCAATGGCCAGGGGCTCACGGCCTTGATCGCGCTGAATATCGCCGAGCAATTCGACCTGGGCTCGCTGCCCTGGGATTCGCCGCAGCGCCTGCACCTGATGGTTGAGTCCATGCGCCTGGCCTGGGCTGACGCGCATGAGTACATCGCCGATATGCGCCAAGCCGATGTGCCGGTCGATCAGCTGCTCAGCAAGGATTATGCCGCCGGGCGCGCCGCTAAGATTGGAGATTACTACGCCCTGGATCCGCCGCCGAGCGCGGGCGAGCTGCCGGGCGGCGAGGATACGATTTACCTCAGCGTGGTCGACGGGCAGGGCAACGCCTGCTCCTTCATCAAGAGCTTGTACATGGGTTACGGCGTCGGCATCGTGGCCGAGGGCACGGGCATCTGGCTGCAGAATCGCGGCGCGGGCTTTTCGCTGATTCCCGGCCACCGCAACGCCTTGGCGCCGGGCAAACGCCCCTACCACACCATCATTCCGGGCCTGGCGCTGAAAGACGGGCAGCTATGGGCCAGCTTCGGCGTCATGGGCGGTTTCATGCAGCCGCAGGGCCACTTCCAGGTCATCAGCGCGATGGTCGACGATGATCTCAATCCGCAAGAAGCGCTGAATCGTCCGCGCTGGCAAGTCAGCGGCGGCGACCCCGGCGGCGCGCTGCTCATTGAAGAGGGAACGCCCTTCAAGACCATGGCCGATCTGGCCGAGCGCGGGCATCGCATTCAGCCGGAATCGGGCTTGGGACGGGGCAACTTCGGGCGTGGGCAGATCATCCGCTGGGATGCCGAGACCGGCGTCATGCACGGCGGCAGCGAGCCCCGCGCTGATGGGCAGATCGCGGCGTTTTGAGAGTGAAAATCTTGTATATGGACTTTAGGCAAATTCATTTATACATTACACAGTTTGGCAAATCTCGTTCATGAACTCGATCAGCATTATGTCAGTATTCACTACGTTACTCACTTCACTAAAGGATACGCTCAATGCTTCGTTGTTCGCTGAAATTCGTCGTTATAGGGTTCATGTTTTCGGTTGTCAATTTTGCCCAAGCCCAGCATCAGCTTGCTCGGCCGCGGAATCTGCGCATTGAAAATGACGCGCTGGTTTGGAATGAAGTCGCGAACGCCAGCGGCTATCGACTTCGCTGGCTGGGTCGAAACGATTGGATCATGGCGGAAGCGGCGCAAAACTATTTTTCGCTGAGTGGTTTTCGCCACGGTAGCACCCACCTGATACAGGTAAAGGCAATTTCAAGCGATGCGACGGCATATCAAGACAGCTATTGGAGTTTGACCTTTGTTCTGCGGCGGCCTTTTCCCACCGCCACGCCGACAAATACGCCAACAGACACGCCTACTCCAACGCCAACCAGAGTGGTGCTAAGAGGCTTGCGTACGCCACAAAACCTGCGCCACGTTGCGGACAGTACGGTCGCTTGGAAGGTGGTCTTCGGGGCAGTCGGGTACTCGTTAATCTTGTCTGGCGATGGCGCGTTCCAGCGCGTGACGGTAGACGCTCCACAAACCGAATACAGTTTCGCCAACTTACGGGCTGGCGCAACTTACGCCGCGCAAGTCCAAGCGTTGGGCGATGGCCGTCGCTACGAAAAGCAAGGACGGTGGAGCGCAGTCGTCAGAATAACGCTGCCCAGCATCGACACATCGACTCCAACAGCGACGCACACAGCCACCAATACGCCTTCTGATACGCCTACTATCACGCTGACGGCAACGAACACTGCCACTGATACGCCGACGGCGACGCGCACAGACACCAACACGCCAACAGCGACGAACAGCCCGACAGCTACATTGACTGATACCGCAACCGCCACTCAGGCAGCGTCTAAAAGATTGTCAGCGCCAGAAAATTTCCGCGTACTACCGGGCAACACTGTCGCTTGGGATGCCGTCGAGGGCGCAGACCGCTATCGCGTACGTTTGGATCCGCCCAATGCGGATCGCATTCTGAAGCGGGTTGATCCGCCGCAAACGCAGTATACATTCGAGAATCTGCAAGCTGGCTTGGTTTACAGAGTGCGGGTGAGGGCGATGGGGGATGAGGTAGTCTATCAATTGCTGGGCGATTGGAGCGACGCGCTTACTCTGATGCCGGGATTGACCGACGAACCTACAGCGACCGCGACAGTAACAGAAAGTCCTACCGAAACGCTGACTAATACGCCCACTGAAACGGCAACGAACACAGCAACTTTCACAACTACCGACACTCCTACAGACATGCCAACCTCTACGGCGATTCCCACAGACACTCCATCGCCTACCGCGACTGATACTCCAGTGCCTTTATGCGAGCTACCAGCGCCTGTAAATCTAATCGCAGTTGCCGAGACAACCGTGGCTTGG
>LXNI01001266.1_pt1 | contig 22970 bp, 18 predicted proteins | sample 809091 | NCBI WGS metagenome assembly LXNI01 (sample SAMN04870527, study PRJNA318959) | sponge metagenome | biome: 01000161; feature: marine sponge reef; material: water | host: Sarcotragus foetidus | place: Greece: Milos, Mediterranean Sea | collected 2013-05-29 | depth 5-7 m | reverse complement strand
GCCCCGCTACGCTTTTCGGCCCGCTCCTGGCGGAGCGAACGCCTGGACGCGACGCAGGCCGTGATCGTGGTGAGAAATCCGGGCTAGAGTTCCCGGCGCTGCGCCGCCGCCGTTCAGGCGCCGTGCGGCGCGAACAGGATAATGCCTGCACCGACCAGCACCGCTGTGGTGCCGATCAGGTCCCAGCGGTCCGGGGCGACGCCTTCGACAGCCCACAGCCACATCAGCGACGCTGCGACGTAAACGCCGCCGTAGGCGGCATAGGCGCGCCCTGCCGCCTGCACATGGGTCAGCGTCAGCAGCCAGGCAAATATCGCCAGCGAGACCAGGCCGGGTAGAATCCACCAGGCTGGCTTGTCGAGGCGGAGCCATGCCCAGAACGCAAAACACCCTGCGATCTCGGCGAGAGCGGCGCCGATATATGCAGCGATTGTCGCCACGTTATCCCCGTATCGCACCGCGCGGGGCCGGCGCACTTTCCGGAAACGGCAGGGGCGCCGTCCGATAGCCAATGGACCCGGCGGGCGGTTTCACGTTGTGCCACGATCGCTGTCGATCGGCCAGAGGTCCGGCAGGATTCAGAAACTGTGGCGATATCCGGCCAGGACGGTGAGGTCGGCGGGCGCCGCCGCTTCGTGTCCGGGATGAAAGGTCCAGGATGCGCCTAGGCGCAGATCGCCGCCGTTGGCCAGGCGCTTGCGCCAGCGGGCGCCGAGATCGAATTGCCGGCCGGACGGCGCAAGACCGGCGTTTACTGTCCGGCGCAGCACCCGGCGGTTCTTCGTGCGGCCGACCGGGACCGACAGCCGGGCACGGCCGGCCTCGATGCGCAACGGCTGGGAAACCGAAAATTGCAGCGTGCTGCCGTCGGCCAAGGACCGCCCGGCCCGCAGGGCAAAGGCGCTGCTGTACAGGGTCGACACGCCGGTCAGCAGGCCGCCCTCCGGCGCAGCGTGCGCCATGCCGATCTCGGCGCTGGCGTCGAACCGCCAGGCGCCGGCCCGCGCGCCGCCGTCGAAGCCGATGAAGGCCGAATCGGCGGAAAGGTTCCCGAAGGCGCCGGCCGCCCGGCTGCCCAGCATCGTCTCGCGCTCGGCAATCCAGCCGGCCGTCAGTTTGACGGACGGGCCGTCCGCCGCCGGTCGATACCCCGGTCCGTTCGGGAACGGCCGCCAGGACAGCAGCGCGCCCGAGACCGGCGCCCGGCTGCGCATCCCTTCGGTCGAGAAGGCGGTAAGCCCGATCCGGCCCAGACCTTCGGCATTGAACGCGAGCGCCTTGCGGGCGAGCGAAAGATGGCCGCCGCCCAGGCCGGGCGCCGGCGTCTGCAGATAGCCCATCCGGATGCCGTGCCGGGCGGAACGCCTCTCGGCCGGGACAAAACCGCCGAGCAGGGGCGGCGGCGTCCCGGTCGTTCTCCCGGTTGCTCTTCCTGTTGCTGCGCCGGTTGCAATCGGGGGGGCGTCCTCCGGGCAGCTGCATCTGCGGCAGGGTTCAGGCCGGCGAGGCCGCCTGCCCGCCCGTCGTGCGGCTGCCGCGCTTCCGGGGCCATGAAGGCCTGGAGCCGGGCTATCGCCGGCGCGCGCGGCGCGGCGCGGGCGAAGCCGCCGAGATCGAACCAGAACGGCGCACCCAGCGCGTCGAACGCGGCGATCTCGTGCCCGGCGAGCGACAGCGCCAGCCCGTCGCCGAAGGCATTGCCGAGGTTGAAGAGCGTCTGCGTCACCGGGCTGCCGGGGCTGTTCAGGGTATTGCCGAGGACGAAGCTGTTGGTGCCGACCGGCGCCGTCGCGGCGTCGAGGTCGAGCAGGCCGTGGCCGTAGGTTGCGCTGTCGGTGTAGATGCCGGTGTCGTTCGCCGTGTCCAGCATGCGCGTGACCAGTTCGGTGTTCGACATCTGGTCGCGGAAATAGTGCTTCATCACGACCAGCGCGCCGGTCACCAACGGCGCGGAGAAGGAGGTGCCGCTGGGGTTAAACGTGCCCCGGGCGCCCGGTTCGTTCGTTTGGGGATGAGGCCCGAAATATGCGGTCCGAATCTGCACGCCGGGCGCTGCCAGGCACCATTCGGCGGCGATGCCGCAGCGGTTGGAGAAAGAGGCGATCCGGCCGTCCCGGCCAACTGCGACGACGGCGATGACATGGCCGCGTAGTTCGGGAGTCCGCACCGGCAAACCGGCCGAAATTTCCACTGATATGGCATTGACGCGATATTTTGTGACGCCGTTTTCGACATAGGATTCGCACAGGTCCAGGTGGCCCGTGAAATGGGCCTGATTGCAGGGATCGCCATGGGCATTGCCGGCGGAAAAGACGAAAACGGTCTTGTCGGTGACGCCGGTCTGGGCGAGCGCGGCAATCGTATCGCCGAAATTGGTGCGCAGGTCCGATTCGCTGTACTGGTCGATGATCCCTTTGAAACCGATGCTCACATTGACGAAGTCGAGGGACCGGCCGCCGTTCGACCATCCGGTGACAGTATTGACCATAGCGGCCCAATCGTCGTCCCTACCGCTTAGGGCGGTCAGCGATATCGGCACATAGTTGCCGCCGCCGGACCCGAGGGGAACGGCGAACATGGCGATGTCGGCGCCCCACGCCACGCCGGGCGCGTTGGACAACCGCCCGACGATGACGCTGGCGACCGCCGTGCCGTGGGAGCGCCGGTCTCCGGTCTCGTCGGTCGCGCTGCCGAGGAATTGTTCCGTGACCGTCTTCTGGCACGTCGAATTCGGCGCGTTACAGAACGCCGCGTTGTCCTGGTCGATTCCGCTGTCGATCACCCCGACGGTCTGGCCGGCGCCCGGCCTCGTCACCTGGCCGGCGTTCTGCGCGATGCGTCGCCACGCGGGTTCGGTCCTGATCCGGCCCAGCCCCCATTGCTGCGCGACGAGGCAACCGAACAATCCCGTACCCACGCACCGGCTTCCGGTCCCCGAGCCGCCACCGCCACCGCCGCCGCCGCCGCCACCGCCGCAGGCCGAAACCAGTGCTGCGGCGGCCAGCAACAGGGCGGCAAGCCGGAGCCGAGGCACTGCCTGGAGCAATGCGGCACATGCCAACCGGCCGGGCCGCCAAAACCGGGCGCCCGAACCCGAACGGGCCCGATCTCCGGCACGGCATAGCAAAGCGGCGTGCCGGATCGTTTGGGCGACATGCTCGATTCGCATCAAGCCGACCCCGAACAGCTCATTCCCCAGCCGGCTGAGTAGGCAATTGCGGAATGCGCCGCAAATCACCGATTCGGGAGCACCGAAGAGGCCGCAGCGGGCAACCGAAAAATAGATTAACGGATAGATCGATCACTATAATTTTATCTCATAGATTGTGGGGCGCGAACAATGCAGAATTGTTCGAACCTCGGCGCCAGTGCTGCGCAGACCACGGATTTCCGCGTAATTTTCGATTGCGGGTCCGCCTCATTCGCCCCGTCGGTGCCGGTTGGGTGTCCGTGTCCGGCATTTGCATCTACACAGAACGGCAGGACAGGCGCGCACGGGCGTGCTACCGTAGCGCCAATTGATTGCGGTGCGACGGGAATGTGGCGCCGGGCGGTTTTTGCTGCGGTTGAGCGGCGGTTGGCCCGCAGACCGTGAAACCGGACCTGATAACCGGGGAGACAGGAATGTCGACACACAGGAATCTCGTTGCCGAATCCGGCATTTTCAAAGGGCTGCACAGCGGCATGGGGCTGGCGGCGAAAGGTATGGTGCTTGCTTTCGTGGTCTTCACTGCGCTCAACGTGAAGTTCGCCAACGAAATCTATTCGGCGATCCGCGGCTGGATCGAATCGGCGCTCAACTGGTACTACGTCATAGCGCTGGTCATTACGCTGTTCGTTTGTTTCTACCTGATGGTCAGCAAGTTCGGGAAAATCCGGCTCGGCACCGACGACAGCCGGCCGGAATTTTCCAACTTCTCCTGGTTCGCGATGCTGTTCTCGGCCGGTGTCGGCATCGGCATCCTGTTCTTCGGCATCGCCGAACCGATGTTCTATTTCGACAATACGCAGCCCTGGAAATATCCCAACAACCCGTTCGCCGACCTGGCCGGCCATACGGCGATGACCGAGCAACGCGCGGTCGCAGCCATGCGGGTGACCTACTACCACTGGGGATTCCACGCCTGGTCGCTCTATGTGATTGTCGGACTGTGCCTGGCCTATTTCGGCTTCCGCAAGAAGCTGCCGCTCACCCTGCGTTCGTCGCTGTACCCGATCATCGGCGACCGCATCTACGGGCCGATCGGCCATGCCGTCGACCTGCTGGCGGTGTTCGGCACGGTGTTCGGCGTCGCCACCTCCCTGGGCCTCGGCGTTACCCAGATGGCGGCCGGATTGAATTACCTGTTCGGGATCGATCCGGGCATCGTCACCCAGGTAATCCTGATTGCGGTCATCAGCGTCGTGGCGACCCTGTCGGCGGTTTCCGGCGTCGGCAACGGCATCCGGATCATTTCAGAGTGGAATATCTGGCTCAGCATCGCGCTGCTCGCCTTTTTCCTGTTCGGCGGTCCGTTCAAATGGTTGATGGGCTTCTTCATAACCACCGCCGGCGATTATCTCTGGAACTTCGTTCCGATGGGCTTCCAGATCTTCAACGAAAAGGGCGCGTCGGCCTGGCAGGGCGGCTGGACCATCTTTTATTGGGGATGGTGGATTTCCTGGGCGCCCTTCGTCGGCATGTTCATCGCACGCATCAGCCGGGGCCGGACCATCCGGGAATTCATGTTGGGCGTGATGCTCGTACCGACCACGATCGCCTTCTTCTGGCTGTGCATCTTCGGCGGTTCGGCGATGTATCTCGAGCTGAATGCCGCCAACGGCGTGGGCACGGCGGGGATCGCCGATCTCGTGCGCAACTGGGATCTGCCCGGCGCCCTGTACGGCACGATCGACAAGGTGACGCCGGTCAACTGGCTGAACTGGATATTTGCCGCCCTGGCGACCGTCCTGCTGGCGACCTGGTTCATCACCTCGTCGGACTCGGGAACGCTGGTGATCACGACCATGCTGAGCATGGGCGACGACAACCCGCCCCAGCGCTTCCGCATCGTTTGGGGCATGGGCGAGGGATTCGTCGCCGCGATCCTGCTGCTGGCCGGCGGGCTGGGCGCGCTCCAGACGGCGTCGATCGCCGCGGCGTTGCCGGTGAGCGTAATCCTGCTGCTGATGACCTACGGCGTCCTGAAATCGCTCCACGAGGACCCGAGCGAGGCCCCGTCACCGCCAGAGGATACCGCGCCCGACGGCACCCGGATGGCGCAGGAACTGCACGCCTGATCCCGTAGCCCGACGCGGCCGGGACGGCGCCGGACTCCCGGCGCCGTTCCGCCGCCGGGGCCCCGACGTGCAAGGTGTCCGTCATTTAGGTCCGGACTGAGCGGCCGATGGGCCGGGCGGCGGCAACGGCTCTGCGGATCGCGTCGATCGCCGCGCTCGGCATCGTGGCCGGCGCGCTGGCGTCCCTGGCTGCGATCGGGTTTGTCGAGCTGGTCGCCCTGCTGAACGACTGGCTGCTCGTTTCGCCGCGCAGCCGCTTCATGGCGAGCGATGCGAACTGGCTGATCGTCGCCACGATCTGCGTGCCGGCGGCCGGCGGACTCATCGTCGGCGTACTGCACCGCTACATGCCGGATCGCCGGCCGCACGGGCCGCCGGACATCATTCGCGCCGCCCATCTGCACGACGGCCGGATGCCGGCCCGCGCCGGCTTTCTCAGCGCGCTGACGAGCCTGGTTTCCCTCGGGTCGGGAGCATCGGTCGGGCAATACGGTCCGCTCGCGCATCTCGGGGCGACCCTCGGCTCCCTCGTGGCCCGCTTCAACCGGAACAGCCGCTGGATGGGCACCGCGGGCGTCGGCTGCGGCGCGGCTGCCGCGATCGCGACGGCCTTCAACGCCCCGATCGCGGGAATCGTTTTCGCCCACGAAGTGATCCTGCGCCACTACTCGCTTCGTGCGTTCGCGCCGGTTACCGTGGCGGCAACAATCGGCTACGTCGTCGCCAACATCGTCTTCGAACGCCCGCCGCTGTTCCAGGTGGAGGCGGTGAGTGTGAAGGCCGCGCCCGAATTTCTCGGTTTCATCCTGATCGGCGCCGGCGGCGCCTTCGTCGCCGTGCTCTACATGCGTGCGATCCTCTATGCCGGGCGGGTCGCCCGCACCCTGCCCGTTGCGGACTGGTCCAAGCCGATGCTGGCGGGCGCGGCCCTCGGCCTCGCCGCGATCTGGCTGCCCGACATCCTGGGCATCGGCAAGGAGACGCTGCGCTTCGCCGTTATCGACGATGCCTTCGCGCCGGAAGAACTTGCGGCCCTGCTTGTCGCCAAGATCGCGGCGACGGCGCTGTGCATCGGCTTCGGCTTTGCCGGCGGCGTCTTCAGCCCGGCCCTGCTGATCGGCATCCTGTTCGGCGCGCTTGCCGGCGTCGGCGCCGAACCGTTGCTCGGCGACCTGCGCTCGGACATCGCCATCTATGCCATCTGCGGCATGGTCGCGGTGACCAGCGCGGTCATCGGGGCGCCGCTGACCACCATCCTGATCGTGTTCGAACTGACCCGAAATTACGATCTGGCCACCGCAGCGATGGTCAGCGTCGTCTTCTCGAACCTGGTCTCCCACCGGATTTTCGGGCGGTCCCTGTTCGACGTGCAACTCCGTGCGGGCGGTTTCGACCTCGCCGCCGGGCGCGAAAAGGCGATCCTCGATCTCCGCCCGATAGCCGGATATCTGAGCCAGGATTACACGGCATTGACGCCGGACACGCGGCCCGCCGAGGCGAAATGGCGGCTGGTGGAGGCGCATCGCCACGAGGGCTATGTCGTCGACGCCGACGGACGATATCTGGGCACGGTGAAGCTCGATGAACTGGTGGCGTGGGAGGAGGGCGACAGCGCGGATTCCGGGGCGACGGTCGCGCAGCTGGCGAAGCCCGAGGACCTGATCTTCACGGCCGGTATGTCGATCTGGGCCGCGATGGAGGCGATGGGCGATTTTGTCGGCGAGAGCATCCCGGTGCTTGAGGACGGCGATGACGGCCGGATGCTGGGCGTGGTGTTCGAGGCGTCGATCGTCAAGGCCTGGCAGGATACGATGAACGACATGCGCCGCGAGGAGAATGCGGGGGCCTGAGCGCCCGCCGTCGCGCCGGAGGAACTATGCCCGGAGGATACATGCCGCTGCGCCCGATCCGTTTCACCGCCCGCAACTGGGCCGCGCTCGCCGCTGTCCTCTGGCTTGCCGGCGCCGGGCCGGGCGCTGCCGCCGAACGGGCGCTTACGGTCGCAACCTGGGGCGGCGCCTACGAATACAGCCAGAAGAAGGCCTATTTCGAGCCGTTCACCGCCAAATCCGGCATCCCCATCCGAATCGTGCGCTACCATGGCGGGCTGGTCGAACTCCGCCGGCAACGCCGCAGCGGCGCGGTCGACTGGGATATCATCGACATGACGAAGGCCGATAACCGCGCCGCCTGCAAACAGGGGCTGCTGGAGCCGATCGACCATTCGATACTTCTTCCGGGGATCGACGGCACACCGGCCGACCGGGACTTCGTCGACGGTGCGCTGACCGAGTGCGGGGTCTCGCATATCGTCTACGCGACGGTCATCGCGTACAACCGCAACGCGTTTCCCGGCGAGCGCCCGAGCCGGATCCGCGACCTGTTCGATATCCGGCGCTTCCCCGGCAAGCGGGCTTTGCAGAAGATACCGGATGCGAATCTCGAATGGGCGCTCAGGTCCTACGGTGTGCCGCGCCAGGAAATCTACCCGCTGCTGAGCACGGAACGCGGCCTTCGTCTTGCCTTCAGGAAGCTCGACGGCATCCGCGACCATACGATCTGGTGGACCGCCGTGGAACAGCCGATCGAGCTTCTCGTTTCCGGAAAGGCGGCGATCGCTTCGCAATATAACGGCCGCCTGTTCGACGCCGCCGCGGTCAAGGGCCATCCCATCGAAATCGTCTGGGACGCCCAGGTCTCCGAATTGAGCGCCCTCGCGATCCCGAAAGGGACCCCGAGACTGCGCGACGCGCTGCGCTTCATCCGGTTCGCCACCGGAACGCGCCCGCTCGCCGAACAGGCCAAGTATATCGCCTACGGCCCGGCCCGCCGGTCGTCGATGAAGCTCGTCTCCCGGCACATCAGGACCGGCGTCGACATGCGGCCCCACCTGCCGACCGACCCGTCGAACTTCAAGACTGCGATCCTGAAGGACACCGAATGGTATGCCAGCCTCTACGACCGGATCGAGGCGCGGTTCCGGGCGTGGTTGGCGGGGCGTTAGGCTGGCCGTACAGCGGTTGACGGCGGCACGAGCCGCGTTGCAGGGTCTGCATTGCGCCACAAGGCTGGCGCCGGGCGGAATTCGTGGGCAACCGGCGATGCTGGAACTCTATCACTTCTGGGATTCGCCCTGCTGCTTCAAGGTCCGGCTGGTCCTTGCGGAGAAGGGGCTGGAATGGACGGAGCGCTATATCGCGACCCACCGGTTCGAGCATTTCCGGCCCGACTACGGGAAGCTCAACCGCCACCACAAAATCCCGACCCTGGTGCATGACGGCAGGCCGGTCATCCAGTCGTCCGAAATCGCCCGCTATCTGGATGAACGGTTTCCCGAACCCGCACTCCGGCCCGGCGACCCGGTGGCACGCGCGACCATGCGCGAATGGATCGCGGAGGAGCAGGAATATCTGTTTCCGCTGATCGTGACCCTCAGCTTCAACCTGATGATGAAGCTGCGCGGCGCCGGCTTCGGCATGGAGCAGTTGAAGGAATGGTCCCTGCGCCATCCGGACCAGGAGCGCGCCCAGCACTATCTGCACAGGGTTTCCGGGCCGCCGGACCGCAGCGCCGTCGATGCGGCCGCCGCCAAATTCCATTGGCACATGTCGCATCTTGAGCGAACGCTGGGCACGAGTGGCGGCCCCTGGATCTGCGGGCCGGACTTTTCGCTGGCCGATATCTGCGTCGCACCGATCCTCGACCGGGTGGCGTATCTGGACCTGGCCCGGCTGTGGGCCGATCTGCCGGCCGTCGGCGCGTGGTACGAACGGATGAAGGCGCGGCCGGCCTTCGCCGGGGCAGCGCCGCCTTTCGACTACCGCATGTGGGGCCCGCTCAAGCCGCCGCCCGCCCGACCGGTCGATACGGCCGCAGCGGGCGATACCTTCCCGGCGGGCTGACGGAAGGAATGCAACGGAAGGCGCTCTGGAATGCGGGTGTCGTTTCGGTTCCAGTCTCTTCCGCTTCGTCGAACCGTCGGCGGGTGCGCGTTCCGTCGGCGAGACCACCGTGGCGTGCGGCTGCAGGATACCCGTTGCAATGTTCGATTCGGTCTTTTCAACCGCGCAACATCGGCGTATGAGCGCCCTCCCGAGCATTCCGCGCGGCCTGCTTCTGTGCGAGGATGAGCCATGAACGCGCCAGTGTCTCCAGCTCCGATTTCCGCTTCTGCGGCAGCCCCGGGATGGACGCCGGAGATTGCCGCTGCGGTAGGCGGCCTTGCCGCTGATCCGCAGCATCCGACCGGCCTGCCGGCGCCCTTCTATACCGACGAGTCGATGCTGTTGCTGGAACGGCAGACGGTGCTCGCAAGCGGCTGGACGGCGCTCGCCTTCGGCGCCGATGTGCCGAAATCCGGAGACCTGTTCCCGGTCGATCTGGCCGGCCTGCCGCTATTGCTGGTGCGCGGCCGCGACAGGGAATTGCGCGTCTTCCACAATGTCTGCCGCCATCGCGGGATGAAGCTGGTCGCTGAACCGGGCCATGCCGGCCGGGTCATCAAGTGCCCGTATCACGCCTGGTGCTATCGGCTCGACGGCGCGCTCAGCGCCACGCCCAACGTCGGCGGACCCGGTGTCCACGAATGCGCCGGTTTCGATCCCGGCGATTTCGGCCTCATGCCGGTGCGCAGCGGCGTCTGGCACGATACCGTATTCGTCAATCTCGACGGTACGGCGCCGCCGCTGGACGAGGCGTTGGCGCCCCTGAAAGCGCGCTGGGCCGCGTTCGAGGATGCGCCGCTCTTCACCGAAGTCGGCTTCGGTTTCGGCTTCGAACTGGCGACCAACTGGAAGCTGCCGATCGAGAACTATCTCGAATCCTATCACCTGCCGACCATCCATCCCGGCCTCAACCGCTTTTCGCGCCTGGAGGATCACTACAACATTGCCGGGCCGGGCGGCATTGCCGGGCAGGGCTCGACGGTCTGCCGGCCGCCGATGGACGAACAAGGCCGCCGGCTGCCGACCCTCGCGGGGCTGCCGGAGGAATGGCTGGAAAAGGCCGAATATATCGCCGTCTTTCCCAACGTCATGTTCGGCGTCCACCGCGACCATCTCTACAGCGTGATCGCGACGCCGGTTGCGCCCGGCCGCACGACGGAACGCGCGCGCATCTACTGCTACAGTCCGGACGGCCTCGCCGACGAATTGAGACCGTTGCGCGAGACGACGACCGAAGTGTGGCGCGGCATCTTCGCCGAGGATGTCATTGCCGTCGAAGGAATGCAGGCCGGCCGGCATTCGGCGGCGTTCGACGGCGGCGCCCTCACCCCGGTGATGGACGCGGCGACCCGCCACTATCACGTCTGGCTCGCCCGGGGGCTGACCGGGGCGCTGACCGGCCGCTAGCGCATTGCACGGCCGGCGGCGGCCGTTACGATAGGTCAAATTCCCTATATTTTAATGAGCGTTCACTTTTCCATTCCAAGAAAACCGAGGATTTTCGCCATTTTTAGGCCCTGTACCGAATAGAAAGACCGGTCTATCTATAGTGTTTTTTTGCATCCGGGCTGGCTGTTGTATTGGCTGCAATGTTCATATATTGTTCTAAGACTCCGCTGCCAACCCCTTCCGGCGGGATTTTTTGGCCCTGTCGGTCCTCCGGCGACGCGCAGACCATGACTGCGGCGCGGAATCCGGGTTAGGGTACGACTCTCGCAGATCCGGGAGACTCTGGGCAATGGGTGCGGTCGAAACCGGCACGGCGGAGCGCACCGCCGCCATTGGCGTTCTGATGCTCGAAACGCGGTTTCCCCGGCTGCCAGGCGATATCGGCAATCCGGCCTCGTTCGGTTTTCCGGTCCTTTACGAGACAGTGCCGGGCGCGGATCCGGCAACGGCGGTGCGCGGCGACCCGGGCGCGCTGCTGCCGGACTTTATTGCCGCCGGCCGCAGGCTGGTTGCGCGCGGCGCGGCCGGTTTGACGACGAGTTGCGGTTTCCTCGCGCCGTTCCAGAACGCGCTGGCGGAGGGCTGCGCGGTGCCGGTCGCCGCCTCCTCGCTCCTGCAGGTTGCGACGGTGCAGCGCCTGTTGCCGGCAGGCAATCGGGTCGGCGTGCTGACTGCCGATCCCGCGGCGCTGGGGCCGGCCCATCTCGCCGCCGCCGGCGCCCCGGCTGATACGCCAGTCGCCGGTCCGGACCGGGATAGCCATTTCAGCGCGGTCTATGTCGGCAACGGCGCGGCGCTGGATGCGGACCGCGCGCGGGACGAACTCTGCGGGGCGGCGTGTCTTCTGTGCGCGGACCGCCCGGAGGTCGCTGCCATCGTTCTGGAATGCACCAACATGGCGCCCTGGGCCGCGGACATTGCCCGCGCTACCGGACAGCCGGTCTACGACATGCGCCACCTGCTGCGCTGGTTCCATGCAGGGCTGGCCGCCGGCCGGGGCCGCAGCCCCTGAAATGCAAAACGGCGGACCGAAGCCCGCCGCAAATTTCGGAAACCGGCCAATGCCGGCGCCGGTGTCAGCCCTGGCGCGCCTTGAACTTGCGCACCGTCTTGCTGATCACATAGATGCGCCCGCGCCGGCGCACGACGCGGCAGTCCTTGTGGCGCTTCTTCAACGTCTTGACGGAGCTTGCGACTTTCATGGGTCCGGCGCCGGTTGGGAGAACTGTCTCGAAGGCCGGCAGATAGGGCGGTCGGGTCGGGGTGTCAACCGCGCGTTCCGGCGCATTTCCGGCCCAATTCGGGAAAATTCAGGCCGCCGCCACTGCCTCCCGCCGCCACACGGCCGGATACAGGTCGCAGTCCATCGGGTCGCCGTCGTTCAGCGCGCCGGCCATGAGCGGTTTCGCCGTGCCCGGCCGTGTGTCGTAGCGCGCGTCGTCCCCGGTGTAGCGCACCGTATAGCCGCGCCGGCGCACGTCGCTGCGCAGGTTGCCGCCGGCGCCGTGGACCGTCAGCGCGTGGAAGGCGATGACGTCGCCGGGCGCCATGTCCCAGGCGATAATCTCATACTCGTTCCGCGCCGCCTCGATATCCGGCATCTTCTCGTAGTCAGGATTGTCGTCGTAGCTGCGGGTGACGGTTTTGCCGAACGGCTCGGGCTGGAACCAGCGGTCCCACCGGTGCGAGCCGCGGACGAATTCGAGCCGCCCGTTCTCCGCCGTTATCGGATCGAGCGCCAGCCAGAACGACATGACGTGCCAGCCGCGCACCGGCCAGTAGGGCTGGTCGTTGTGCCAGCGCGTGCGGTTCGCCGTCCCCGGCTCCTTCACGAAAAGCTGGTCGTAGAGCAGGTTGACCTTCGACGCGCCGAAGAACTGCGCCGCCAGCTCGGGCAGGCCGCTTTCGAAACAGTAGGCGCGGAAGTCCGGATCGTTCTGCCAGACCCGCAGGTTGCCGTGGAACCGTCCCTGCCCCTCGGCCGCGTAACCGTGAAAAAACGGGCCGGGATTGTCGATATCGCGCTCTATGGCGGCGGCGACCCTCTCGCGCCAGGCCGGGCCCCGACCGCGCCCTTCAGCAGGACGGCGCCGTCCGCCTCGAAAGCCTCGATCTCCTGCCGGGTGGCCCGGTACGGCACGAATCAGGCGCCCTCGGCGATGATCGCGTGCATCTCGGCCGCGCCGGCACGTTCGATCTTCGCAGCTTGGTATTCCTGCGACGTCCAGAACTCTCTCGCCCTTTCGACCGAGGGAAAGCGGATCACGACGGCCCTCCGGGTTTCTTCCGGTCCTTCCATGGTCTCGGTTGCGCCGCCGCGGACCAACCACTCGCCGTCGTAGGCGGCAACGGCCGCGGGCGTCAGGGCGGCGTAATTCTTGTATTTCTCCGGATCGGTCACGTTCACGAACGCGATGAAAATTCCTGCCATGGTATCCCCCTGAAATCCGGCCGATATGCCGGTAACACGAACTTCTTTACACAACCCGTCCGCGGATGAGGAGTCGCATGGCCGCAGCGGCCCGGGCTTCCCGTCCTGTTGCCAGTGCCGGCCGGGTCAGGCACGTTGCCGCCGCCATATCCCCCTCCACAACAATGACCAGCGGAGAATCTCCCCATGCAACTCGAGGACAAGGTCGCCATCGTCACCGGCTCGGCCTCCGGCTTCGGCGAAGCCATCGCCCGGCGCTATGCCGCCGAAGGCGCAAACGTCGTCTGCGCCGACCTGAACGACCAGCTCGGCAAGAAGGTCGCCGAGGAAATCGGCGCCGCCTATGTCCATGCCGATGTCGCCGACCGGGACGATGTCCGCACGATGGTCCGCACCGCGGTCGACCGCCACGGCCGCCTCGATGCGATGGTCAACAATGCCGGCATCACCCACGTCAACCGGCCGATGCTCGATGTCAAGGAAGAGGAATTCGACCGCATCTTCGATGTCAACGTAAAGTCGATCTACCTGGCGGCCCTGGAGGTCGTGCCGCTGATGCGGGAGCAGGGCGGCGGCTGCATCATCAACACCGCTTCGACCGCCGGCCTGCGCCCGCGGCCGGGCCTCACCTGGTACAACGCCTCGAAGGGCGCAGCCATCACCATGACCAAGTCGATGGCGGCCGAGCTCGGGCCGGACAATATCCGGGTCAACGCGATCTGCCCGGTCGCCGGCGACACGCCGCTGCTGCCCTCCTTCCTCGGCGCCAACTCCCGCGAGGCCTTCGAGGCGACCGTGCCGCTCGGCCGTCTCTGCACCTCCGAGGATGTCGCGAAGGCCGCCTTGTGGCTGGCGAGCGACGAAGCAAGCTTCATCACCGGCGTCGCTTTCCCGGTCGACGGCGGACGGGGCGTGTAACAGGCGAGGATTCTGGCCGTATTCGGGAATTTCCGGCAGACTTTGTAGGGTAGGGTTTAAAGCCCTCCCCTACGCCACTGCAGCAGCGTCGGGTGCCGGTTTCAGCAGGCTGAAGAAGGCGGGCAGGGCGACCAGGTAGAGCGCGGCGGCGGCGAGCAGCAGGGCCTGCTGGCCGAATAGCACGTTGACGATCGGCACGGCGACGGCGCCGACGACCGAGAAGGTGCCGTTGATGCCCCAGGCCCACAGGAAGAAGCGCTCCTTGCCGAGGCGGGACAGCATCGTCATGCCGGTCGGGAAGGGAAAGCCCATCAGGAAAGCCGCCGGCGCGATCAGCAGGATGCAGGTGGCGACGCGCAGCCCGTAGGGCCACTGGCCGATCGCGCCCAGCACCGGATCGAACAGCAGAGCGCCCAGCGCCACCAGCGCCGCGATGCCGACGAAAATTCGCGGCATGACGCGCCGGCAGTCGCCGACATACCGCGCGCTGACCAGCGAGCCCAGCCCGGAGAAAAACAGCATGCTGGTGATCAGCACGGTTGCCGAGATCGTCGGGTTGGACAGCGCGACCAGGAACTTGCCGATCAGGCCGACCTCGATCCCGATATAGCCGGCGCCCAGGCAGAAGAAGTAGACGAAAATGCCGATCTTGCCGGGCTGGCGGGAAAAGATGGTGCGCCAGCCCGCGGCCACCGGAATCATCATCAGGAAGAAGCCGAAAATCGTCGCGATGACCAGCGTCGCCCAGAGCAGCAGATAGCCCCATTCGTCGGAGACCGCCTCAAGCTGGTCGAGGAAGTGCGGAATTTCCAGCGGCTTGATATAGGCGGCGAAATAGGGACGGTTGTCGGTCAGCGGCCTCGTGTCGAAGACATAATTCTCCCGCACCTCGTCGAATTCGCCGGCCAGCATGTGGCCCAGCATCAGCCGGTAGAGGTTCTGCCAGGTCGGCGCCGGCCCGTCCGCGGCGGCCTCCGTCCCGGCCGGCTTGTCGCCGCCCGCGGCCTTGCCGACGATAAAATGGGAGGCCCGGTAGGTCCGCCAGATGCGCGCAGCGCCCCTGGCGTCGATACCTTCGCCTTCGGCCCCGATGCCGGGGGCGTGCAGGAGCTCCCACGACATATCCTCCGACCATTCCCGCAGGGCGGCGGTCTCGGCCGCGGTAAAGCCGTTCTTCTTGTAGAGGACGCTGACGGTCGACAGGTAGGTGTGGAAGATGAAGAGCTTGTTGCGCGCAGCGTCGCCGTCCAGGCCGCGGGCCGCCGAAGCCACGGTGGCGAACAGCTTCGGCACCGATTTCGGCAGGTCCTCCTTGTTCCACAGGGTGATCGCGAGCACGCCGTCGGGCTTCAGGGCGCGCATGTAGTCCTGCAGGGTCTCGACCGTGTAATTGTACTTCTCGACGATGGAGAATCCGCCGGCATGGCTGAGGCCGGTCGAATCGGCGAGGCTCAGGTCGATGATGTCGTATCGGTCCCGGACCCCGCCGAGAAAAAGCCGCCCGTCATAGGGCACGATGCGGACCTTGCCATCCTTCAGCGGGTTGCCGGTCAGGCGGGAAATCGCCCCGTCGCCGGTCAGCGCCTTCAGGAGCGCCGGGTTGCTCTCCGCTACGGTGAGGGAACTCGGGCCGGCCGCCAGCGCAAGGTTCGACGAGATGCCGCCGCCGAGCTGGACCACGAACACGTCCGGCTTCTTCTTGACGATGTACGGCGCGAACATCGGCAGGAACTCGAAATAGGCCTGCTGCTCCCGCGGGATCCGCTTCATCGCCCCGATCGGACCGTCCGAATCGATATAGAGCGCGATATAGGCGTTTTTCGGCATCGCCTCGAGATTGACAGAGGCGTTGTCGCTCAATCCCGGCGCGAAATGCAGATAGGAGCTGGCGTAGCCTTCGAGCAGGCCGAAGGGCGAATAATCCCGGTAGATGCGCTTCGAATCCGGGAACTTGCGGGCGTAACTCACGCCCTTGAACTGGTTGACCTCGATCCGGGTATGGCTCGCGGACACATACAGGGCGCCGGCGCCGAGCACTGCGGCGATGCCGAGCGGCGCCCAGGCGCGCGCCGCGCCGAACCACACCGCGGCCGCGACCGCCCACAGGCCGAAGGGGATCAGCAGGATCCAGTCCGGCGGCACGAAGTAGAGGCCGCCCAGAAATACCAGGCCGCATAGCCCGGAGCCGGCGAGATCGGCGAAATAGACCTTTCCGAACACCGCTTGGCCGCGCATGAAGACCAGGCCGAGGAACAGCGCGCCGGGCAGGAAGGGGATGAAATAGACCAGGAACAGATAGAACAGTTTGAATTTCTGCTCCGGGTTGGCGACCAACTCGATCGGGTTGAAGCCGAGCGACTGGGCGACGGCGTTGGAGAGCAGCATCAGCGGCCCGAAAACGATCAGGGCGACGGTGATCAGCTGCCGCCAGTACTTTCGGAAGGTCGGCGTGCTCACGCACATCGCCGCGCTCATCACGCCGAAGCCGAGCATGGCGATCGAAATGACGAAGGAGCCGAAATGCGACCAGGTGCCGACCGCAAAGATCCGCATGATGCCGATCTGCAATGCGATGATCGCGCCCGCGATCAGGCCGACCGCGACGTAGAAGGACAGGTCGAGCGCCCGGCTGTTCATGCCGCTTGCGGTATCGGCTGCCGGAGAGGTCAACGCACCGGTCTTTCGGCGGGTTCCGGCCGGACCCTTCGATACGCGGCTTCGCCGCTACTCAGGGTGAGGAGATTTGCTGAACAATTTGCAACAATCAAAAGGACCTCATCCCGAGTAGGCGCATAAGCGCCGTATCGAGGGGCGTGCCGGCGAAATATAGCGAAGATACGCCCTATTTCCCGTCCCAGCGCGAAACCGTCTTCTCGCCCTGGTATTTGGTGAGGGCCACGAAGCTCACCTTGCGTTTGCAGCGCTGGTTTTCCGCCCGGCTGCATTTTGCGGCGTAGATATCGTGCCGCTGGATGCGGATGCGGCCGGTCTCGCTCCTGGTCTTGGTCAGCTTGAGCAGGGACTGGGCGCCGGGCGGGCCGACCGGAATGATCATCGTGCCGCCTACGGCAAGCTGTTTCACTAGGGGCGGCGGGATATGGTCGATGCCGGCGGTCACGATGATCTTGGCAAAGGGTGCATGCTCGGGCCAGCCGAAATAGCCGTCGGCGGTCTTGCGCCGGATCCGGCTGTATTCGACATATTTGGCCGCGGTCAGCTTCGTGTAGATCCTGTCGGTCGCCTCGGAGAGCGACGGGATGATCTCCACGGAAAAGACGTGCGGCGTGAGGTAACTCAGCAACGCCGCCTGATAGCCCGAGCCGGTGCCGATCTCGAGCACTTTGTCCGCCGGCCTGACATCCAGTTCCGAGGTCATGCGGCCGACGATATGCGGCCCGGAAATCGTCACGCCACAGCCGATATCGAGAAAGGAATGGGCATAGCTCCGGCCGGCGTCCCGCGTGCGGGAAAATTCTTCCCGCGGAGTCGCCAGAAAGGCGCGCTTCTCCTTGTTCCGCCACAGGTCGATATTCTCGATCATGGCCTGGTAGCGGTCCCATTTCGCGCGCAGAAAGGCAGGCTTGTCGCCGCGTGCCTTCTGCATGAAGTCGGCGAAGGCCTCGAAATTCTCCAGCGGCGGGTTGAGGCTGTGATCGGAAGTGCCTTCGGTCCCGGTTGCCGGTTTGCCGGTGACCAGAATCGTGCCGGATACCCGGGCGCAGGCGAAAGCTTCCGCCGCTGTCCCGGCCATAAGGGCCCCGACAATAAGGGCAGGGGCGGCAGCCGCCACCCGGATGCGCGGATGCACAAAGCGCATGGAATCTATTTCCCTTACCGGAAAATCGCCGCAACCGACGCCCGATCGGTTGGCTCGAGAGGATAAGAATCGGTCGAAAACCGGCAGAAATATGACGCCTCACTCCGACCCTGTCTATACGTGCGGACGCCGCCATCGCTCACTTGTCATCCGGTCGAATGAATGTGAGGAAAGACCGGCGCCGGACAAGCGGATACCGCCCGTCCTACGATTCCAGCCGGCGGTATTTGATGCGGTGCGGCTGTTCGGCTGCCTCGCCCATCCGTTTGCGGCGGTCTTCCTCGTAGTCCTGCCAGTTGCCTTCGTTCCAGACCGCCCGGCTGTCACCTTCGAAGGCGAGGATGTGGGTGCAGATGCGGTCGAGGAACCAGCGGTCGTGGCTGATCACCATGACCGAGCCGGCAAAGGCGAGCAGCGCCTCCTCCAGCGCCCGCATTGTATCGACGTCAAGATCGTTGGTCGGTTCGTCGAGCAGCAGCAGGTTGGCGCCGGATTTCAGCACCTTGGCGAGATGGACCCGGTTGCGCTCGCCGCCGGAGAGCATGCCGACCTTCTTCTGCTGGTCGCCGCCCTTGAAATTGAAATTGGAGACGTAGGCGCGGCTGGGAATCTCCCGCTTGCCCAGCGCGAGCATGTCCAGCCCTCCGGAAATCTCTTCCCAAACCGACTTGCCGTCGTCGAGCGCGGCGCGGGACTGGTCGACATAGCCGAGTTGGACCGTCTCGCCGACCGTAAACGTACCGGCGTCCGGCGCCTCCTGGCCGGCGATCATGCGGAACAGAGTCGTCTTGCCGGCGCCGTTCGGCCCGACGATGCCGACGATGCTGCCCGGCGGCATGAGGAAGTTCAGATTCTCCATCAGGAGGCGTTCGCCGAACGCTTTGCCCACGCCCTTGGCCTCAATCACGACATCGCCCAGGCGCGGCCCCGGCGGCACCCAGATCTGCATCTGTTCCGGTGCCTGTTCCCGTGCGTCGGCGAGCAGTGATTCATAGGCGCTGACCCGCGCCTTGCTCTTGGACTGGCGGGCGCGCGGCGCCTGGCGGATCCATTCCAGTTCCCGGCCGAGCGTGCGCTGGCGGGCGGCCTCGGCCTTGCCTTCCTGCTCCAGCCGCTTCTGCTTCTGGTCGAGCCAGGATGAGTAGTTGCCCTGCCAGGGAATGCCCTGCCCGCGGTCCAGTTCGAGGATCCAGCCGGCGACATTGTCGAGGAAATAGCGGTCGTGGGTCACCGCCACGACGGTGCCGGGAAATTCCGCCAGAAAGCGTTCGAGCCAGGCGACCGATTCGGCGTCGAGATGGTTGGTCGGCTCGTCGAGCAGCAGCATGTCCGGCCCGGAGAGCAACAGCCGGGCCAGCGCGACGCGCCGCCGCTCACCGCCGGAAAGAGTTGCGACGCCGGTCTCCGCCGGCGGGCAGCGCAGCGCATCCATCGCGATGTCGATCCGCCGGTCGAGGTTCCAGGCGTCGGCGGCGTCGATCCGCTCCTGGAGTTCGGCCTGTTCCTCGATCAGGCCGTTCATCTCCTCGTCGGTGAGCTCTTCACCGAAGCGCATCGAGACGTCGTTGAACCGCTCGACCAGTGCCGCCAGCGGGGCGACGCCGTCCATGACGTTCTCGCCGACTGTCCGGTCGTCGTCCAACTCCGGTTCCTGGGCGAGGAAGCCGACCTTCACGCCGTCGGCGGCCCAGGCCTCGCCGGTAATGCTGTCGTCAAGCCCGGCCATGATCCTGAGCAGGGAGGACTTGCCGGCGCCGTTCAGGCCGAGCACGCCGATCTTGGCGCCGGGAAAGAAGGACAGCCAGATATCCTTCAGCACCTGCCTGCCGCCGGGCCAGGTCTTCGACAGGCCCTTCATGACATAGATGTATTTCTTCGGATCCATGGTTCGGGCTTGCTGCTCGGCGGCGGGGGACAGGTTGCGGCGCGAGATACGACACGACCGGCGGGGAAGGCAGGCGCGGCGATGTCGCGGCGTCCTTCGAGACGAGGCTTCGAGACGCGATCTTGAAGGATCGCTCCTCAGCCTCTCCTCAGGATGAAGGTGAGGAAGTAGAAAAATTTGCTTTGGCTCTTCATCCTGAGGAGGTCGTTGAGGAGGCGCTTTAGCGCCGTCTCGAAACGCCCGTCTCGAAGGACCGCCGCCGCCAGGCGCTCGGCGTCTGCCAGGTCGCCACCGCGACGCCGGCCAGGACGACGAGCGTCGCCCCGACTTTCGTCCAGGTCACCGGCTCGGCCAGGAAGATCGTGCCCCAGGTCACGCCGACCAGCGGCGAAATATAGTTGTTCATGGCGACGAAGTTCGGCCCGGTCCTTTTGATGAGCACGAACAGCAGCAGGATGTTCAAGGCGGTGCTGAGCAGCGACAGGGCCAGCAGCCCGAAGCCGGAAACCGGGGTCAGTTCCGAACCGAGCGGATCGCCGATTGCGAAGGAAACCGGCAGCAGCAATGCCCCCGCCACGCCCAGCGACCATCCCGCGCTCACCGCCGGGTCGACATTGCCCATCGCCCGGCGCGAGATGACCAGCGCGACCGCGAAGCAGGCCGCACCGCCGATCATCAGCAATTGGCCGCTCAGCGCGCTGCTCATCCCCTCGAGCGCTGCCGGGCCGATCAGGATCAGCACACCGGCGAAGCCGAGCGCCACCCCGATCAGCTTGCGCCAGGTGAACTTGTCGTCGGAAAAGAAATGGGCCAGGCCCAGGGTGAACAACGGCACGGTGGTGATCAGGATGGCGCTGAGGCTGGTGTCGATGAATTGTTGGCCCGTGTTCATCATGACGAATGGCAGGGCGTTGCCGATGACCGCGATCGCGAGCAGCGCCAGCCACAATTTGCGCTCCCGCGGTGGCCGCTTGCCGGTGAGTATCGCGACACCGATCAGGAAGGTTCCGCCCAGGACGGTCCGGCACAGCGCAAGTGTCGCCGGATCGAATCCCGTCAGCGCCAACTTGATGAACAGGAAAGAAGAGCCCCAGACCGTGCCCAGCGTCAGCAGCATCAGATAGTTGACGAACATCGGCGGGGTTACGGTCCGTTCACGGAATTTCGCCCCGTGCAGGGGATACCGCTGCCGGTAGCGCGAGAAACGGCGACGCCCGGAATACGGCTCGACTACGGAGCAGCCATCCGGCGCTCCGCAAATCGCCTTTCCTGCCCGGTCCCGTCATTTCGACCGGAGCGCCGAAGGCGCGGCGTGGAGAAATCTTTCCCGCGCAGCACGTTGTTCCCGATTCATCACTGGAAAGATATCTCCGCTCCGCGACCCCTTCGACTTCGCTCAGGGCAGGCTCTGCGGGCCGCTTCGGTCGATATGACGGCCGTTTGGGGAATTGTCCGAATTCGGCCTGTATCGGAGGAAAAATACGCCTTGAACGATCCGCACGGCGCCGGTCTAGCGCGGAAAAGACTAGTCTCAAACTCGTATCTGCGGGACAGCAAGTCTCGCAAGCCTGATATGCGCCGTACAGCTTCGCGGCGCCCGGGCCCGCCGGCGCGTGCTTGGCCTGACCTGTGCTACAATAGCTGTCGTCCGCCGGTACGGAGGCGTTTCTCCATGTCCGACATCGATACGAAGCCCCGAACCGACACGAGGCCGAAGACCCGGACGAAGACCCAGCGCCCGCGCCTGCACAAGGTCATCCTGCTCAACGACGATTACACGCCGCGCGAATTCGTCGTGCGGGTCCTCAAGGCGGTCTTCCGGATGAGCGAGGACCAGGCCTACCGGGTAATGATGACCGCCCATCAGCGCGATGCCTGCGTCGTCGCCGTCTATACGAAGGATGTTGCCGAGAGCAAGGCGAGCGAAGGTACCGAGGAAGGCCGCAAGGCCGGCCACCCCCTGACTTTCACGACCGAGCCGGAGGAGTAGCGGCGGTCCGGCCCGAGTTTCTCTCCGCTGCCACTTTGGCGCGAAAAAGCCCGTCTTCCTATATCTCCCCCTCTTCAGAGGTTTCCTCTGCGAAAAGAGTGCCCATCCGATCCCCCTCCCCTTGGGGGAGGGGCTAGGGGAGGGGTCGCCTGCCGTCGCGCCGACGCCGCTTTCCGCAGTGCCGCAACCGCCGCATTCCCCTCCCCCTAACCCCCTCCCTCAAGGGGAGGGGGGACCGCCTTGCTTTCCTTGTCTGAAGAAAGGGGAGGAATTATCGCGCAAAATGCGCGTTTCAGTAGGAATCCCGCCTACCCCTTCGCCGCAATCGCGTCGGCCATCGCGACGAGATGCTCGGCCTGGCGGATCGAGGCGTAGTCGATCAGCTTGCCGTCGAGCGCTGCAGCGCCGGCGCCGGCGGCTTCGCTTTCCTTCATGGCCGCGATAATCGCCCGGGCTTTATCGACCTCCCCGGCCGGCGGCGTGAAGATGTCGTTGGCCAGGCCGATCTGGCTCGGATGGATCGCCCATTTCCCATCGCAGCCCAGCACGGCGGCCCGTTTGGCGTGGGCGGAGAAGGCCTCGGCGTCGCGGAAATCGCCGAACGGCCCGTCGCACGGCCGCAACCCGTTGGCCCGCGCTGCGACGACCATGCGGGTAATTTCGTAGTGCCACATGTCGGCCCAGTGGAAATCGCGCGCGCCGCTCTCGTCCGGGTCGGTCAGGACGCCGTAGTCCGGGTTGGCGCCGCCGATCTGCACCGTGCGCATCCGGGTTGAGGCGGCATAGTCGGCCGCGCCGAAATGCAGGCTCTCGTTGCGCGGGCTGGCGGCGGCGATCTCGGCAATGTTCTGCATGCCGAGCGCGGTCTCGATAATCAGCTCGAAGCCGAGTCGCTTCCTGCGCCCCATCGCCAGTTCGATCTGGCTGACCAGCGCATCGACCGTGTAGACGTCGGCAGCCGTGCCCACTTTCGGGATCATGATCAGGTCGAGCCGCTCGGAGCAGGTCTCCAGCAGGTCGACGACATCGCGATACATGTAGGGCGTATCGAGCCCGTTGATCCGCACAGACAGCGCCTTGTCCCCCCAGTCGCAATCGCCGATCGCCTGGATGACGTTCTGGCGGGCCTCCGGCTTCTTGTCCGGCGCAACCGCGTCCTCCAGATCGAGAAAAACGACATCGGCCTCGCCGGCCGCCGCCTTCTCGAAAAAGCGTGGGCTGGAGCCGGGAACGGCAAGTTCGCTGCGGTTGAGCCG
>LXNI01001265.1_pt1 | contig 23007 bp, 4 predicted proteins | sample 809091 | NCBI WGS metagenome assembly LXNI01 (sample SAMN04870527, study PRJNA318959) | sponge metagenome | biome: 01000161; feature: marine sponge reef; material: water | host: Sarcotragus foetidus | place: Greece: Milos, Mediterranean Sea | collected 2013-05-29 | depth 5-7 m | reverse complement strand
TCTTCGCCAGGTCGATTCCGATCATGCTAGCCTCGTACATGGATGCCTCCTCCTTCAGGGGGTTGAATGCAAAACCACCTTGGCACATCGCGATGCCGTCGGGGGGAGGCGTCCACCCCATCGGGGCGGATACCGCTATTTCGGGACCACCGAGGCCGACTTCGTGATCCTGCGGGCCGACTACGCCGCCCACAATTTCGAGGCCGGCATCCTTTACCGCTTCTGATCGGACGGCGGCGCCCCGGCGGTTCCGGCGATCCCTTGAATATTCCGGCCCGAATGCCCCGGTGTCCGGTCCGCGCGGTCGCGATCTGCGGCTGGGTGGCGATCTGCGGCTGGGTCGCGATTTCGGCCGGGGCGGCGGCCCAGACCGCCGTCTGCTCCGACTCGCCGGCGCCCGGCCAGAGGGTCGTATGCACGGAGGACGCCGCATCGAGCGACGATATCGGCATCCTGCTGGAGGGCATCGACATCGACATCGCCGCGACGGCGGCGAACACCCACGCCGTGCACGCAAGCCACGAAGGCAGCGGCGATGTCGATATCGACGTCACCCACAGCCTCGACGACGCCGGCCGGGCCGTCCGGAGCACGATCGCCACGTCGGGTGCCATCCAGGCCTACGCGATATTCGGCGGCCACACCGGCGCCGGGACCGTCGATATCTCGGTGTCCTCCACCATGATTTCCACGACCGGCCGAAACGCCTTCGGCGTCCATGGCCGACACCGGGGCGCCGGCCCCATTCTGCTCGATGTCAGCGGCAGCCGGATCGACACGAAGGGTAAGGACGGTCTCGGCATCTTTGCCGACCACCTGGACACCGACACCGGGGCGGGCGCCGACGCCGGTGTTTCTGTCACCGCCAGCGCCAACGAAATCGTCACGGCGGGCGAGAGCGCCCACGGCATTCGCGGCACGAGCGACGGCCGGGGCGACGTGACGATCGTCACGACGTCCAACGCCGTCACGACGAAAGGCCGGTACGCCTCGGGCATCTATGGCTACCACCGGGGCGAAGGCGACATCCTCATCGTCTCGACCCGGGACGCGATCGTCACGGAGAATGCGGAGGCGGACGGCAGCGACAGTCTCGCCGACGGCATTTTCGCCTGGCACCAGCGCGGCAACGGCGACACCCGGGTCAGGGTCGCCGGAGGCTCGATCGAGACGGCGGGGACCTTTGCCGTCGGCATTGTCGCCCTGCACGCGCTGGCCGACCTTTCTCCCGTGACCACGGCGGGTGTCGTGGAAATCGACGTCGAGGACACCGTCATAGAGACCGCGGGCCGGTTCGGCTACGGCATCTACGGCCGCCACGCCGGCAGCGGCGGCATCGGGATCGTCACCAGAGGCAGCCAGCGCATCGCGACGACGGGCGCAGACGGGCACGGCGTCGTCGCCTACCACACCGGGACCGGGCAGGACCGCAGCATCGACATCGCGGTCGGCGGCGCCGTCGACGTCCGGGGCGCCAATGCGGACGGCGTCCGGGTCGGCAGGGTCGCTTCGGGCACTGCGGAGCGCGCCGCCGCCTTCGATGGCGACGGCTACCGCAGGCAGACCGTCAGGGTGAACGGCAGCATCGCCAGCCGTTCGGGGGCGGGCATCTTCCTCGCCGGCGGCGGCAGGGTCTTCATCGGGCCGGCGGGACGCATCGAAGCCGGTTCGGGCATCGCCATTCTCGCGGCGGGGGACACGCCCGCGGAAGATCCGGCGGACCCGGCGACAAGGCCGAAGCTCTTCGTCGCCCCGAAGCTCTTCGTCGCCATGGAACTCGACGGCCGCCGGGTGGCGGATGTCATCGGCGGCGGCTGGATCCTGAACGACGGCGGCGAGACCGCCATCGCGGTCAACGGGACGCTGCTGCACGACGGGGCGGCAGGCGTCGTTGCCGGCGCCCGCGCCGCCAACGGCGCGTGGGACGTCACGATCCGGCGGGCCGGCGTCAGGGTGACGGACCGGGCCGCTCCCGACCCGGCGGACTGGACGGTCACCGACCCGGCTGCCGGCGTCGTCGCCGACCGGGATTTCTCTGCCGCGGACTTTGTCGAGACGCCCCGCGAAAGGGCTCCGCGAAGCCGCTCCTGCCCGACTCCCGGCGAACGACGCCTCGAGCCCGGTGAAGCGCCGATTCCTGGCGGATCCCCCTCCCCGGACTCCCCGGACTCCCCTGACTCCCCGGTCTTCGAAGAGGCCTATGCGCCCCGCGCGGCCCTCTACGAGGCCCTGCCCGCCTTCCTGCTTCGACTCAATGCGCCGGCGTTTCGGGAAGCGCGCGTTTCGCCGCCCGATTCACCGCCCGGTTCACTGCCCGGTTCGCCGCCCGATTCGCCCCTCTGGGCGCGAATTTCCGGCGGCAGGAGTTCCCACGAACCGCGCCACGCCTGCGCCGGCGCGAATTTCAGGGCCGGTTTCCATTCCCTCGAAGCGGGCCTGGATTTCCGGTTCGGCGAGGGCCTTGCCGGTTCGGCCTCGGTTCGAGCCCTTCGGGGATCGGCCGACGTATCGGCGCCCGCAGGCGGTGGACGGATCGAGGCCGAGGGCGCCGGCGCCGCCTTCGCGCTGTCCCTGAGCCGACCGGACGGACTTTACGCGCGCGGCGGCTTCTCGTTTGCCAGCTACGCCCTGGCGTTCACGTCCGCCGTGCGGGGAACGCTCCGGGACGGCGCCGGCGCAAGCGGGCTGTCCCTGGAGTTCGAAGCCGGACGGCGGCTGAAGCCGAACCGCAGATCGGGTGTCGTGCCCCGCATCCGGGCGACATACTCGAGCGTCGAGGTGGCAGGCTTCACCGACGCGGTCGATTCCCGGGTGTCGGTGCGCGATGCCGCGCGCCTTGCGGCCGGCGCCGGCCTTGCGGCTGCAACGGTGAGCGGCCCGGACGCCTGGGGCGGGACGCTTGCCTTGCGGGGTTCGCTGGATATCGAACGGATCCTCGCCGGAGCGAAGACGCGCACCCGCGTCTCGGGCCACGACCTCGTCTCGACGTCCCGGCGGACGCGGCTTCTCCTGCAGGCCGGCGCAACATACCGGCGAGGCGGCTTCTCGGTCGACGCCGCAATCCGGGCGTACGGCGCCGGTGCGGGCGACGCCGGCTGGTCCGGGCGCCTCGGCATCGCCCTGCGATACTAGCCGGGGTCCCGTAGTCGCGGACCCGTGACTGCACGGCACGGCTCCCTGCCGCGGCCGAAGGGAAGACCGGCACGCTTCGGCCCGGCCGGGCCGCCTCCGGGCGCGCCCCATTTCACCCCCCGGCGTCATACTCCGGCGTCATACTCCGGCGTCATACTCCGGCGTCATACTCCGGCGTCATCCCCCCGCCCAGCGTCCCCCGCCCAGCGTCCCCCGCCCGGCGTCCCATGGGGCAGATTCGGGCGGGGCAGATTCGGGCTGGGCGATCTGGGCGGCGGCGGCCTTCAGTTCGCGCGCCAGCAGGTCCGGGTTGGTCCGCGCGCCGCTGAAGCAGGTGATGCCGATCGTCGACACGACCCTGCCGCCGTCCATCACCGGCACGGCGACGGTCGTCGTCCCGGGATCGGCCGGGAGATCGGCCCGGCGATCTGCCGGGGGATCGAATGGGCGATCTGCGGGGGGATCCGCCAGGAAATCGTATTGGGGTTCGGTGCGCGAATCGCGCAGGGCGTAGCCCCGTTTCCGGGCCCGGCCCAGCATCGGCCCCAGCCGGTCGGCCAGAGCGGCGGCGCACGGCGCGCCGGATCCTTTCGCGGCCAGCAGCCTCAGCAGGCGCTGCCGCTCCTCGTCGGGACAGAAGGCGAGACAGGCGCGGCCGTGGGCGCTGGCCGCCAGGGCGAGGCGCCTGCCGAGGGTGGAATGGGTATGGGCGAGCGGGCTCAGGGGAATCGTGCTCAGCTGCACGACCATGGCGTCGCCGTCCGGCGTCGCGAGGGCCGCCGGCCACAGCAGCCGCCCGGTCAGCCCGGCGAGGACCGGGCCGGCGCGGCCGTGGATCGCCGGATAGCCGTGCCAGCCGGCGCTCAGCTCTGCCACCTTCCCGGTGAGCGTGTAGCCGACCCGTCGTCCGACCTTCGAGGCATAGCCGAGGTTTTCGAGGGTGCCGAGGATGCGCACCAGGGTCGTCGCGGGCAGGCCGGTCTCCCGGCACAACTCCCGGACGGTGCCGATCGGGCGCCGGTTCAGCGCGCGCAGCACCAGCATCGCGCGCTCGACCGACCGGATGTTCTCAGCCGGGTCCATGGTCCCGCCGGCCGGCCGCCTCCCGTCCCATGGCGTCCCGCCCGATACCCTCCTGCCCGATATCCTCCTGCCGGTCCATCGCCCCGAAATGCAGCCGCTCCAGCGCGTCGGCGTCGGCGGCGTCGATGGCCAGCAGTTCGGCGGCGCCGAACGCCGCGGCCAGCGCCCGGGCCGCTTCGGGCTCGCCGGCCATCTCGAGGCGCCAGAGCATGGCCCAGGCGGCCCAGGCCGGGTCGGTCCGGCGGGGTGCGGCGCTGTGGCCGTCGAAGATCGCCCGGGCGTCGTCGAGGGAGGGGGCGGTCATGATCAGGCCGGCGGCGGTCCGGCCGGCGCCCCGGTCGACCTCCCAGGAGTCGCGGTCGGCGTCGCGCGGGTCGGGCCGGCCGGCGTCCGGGTCGATAGGCAGCGGGAAGACGGCGCCGGCCCAGTCGCCCGGCTGCGTTCTCCCCGGCTGCGTTCTCCCCGGCTCGGGTCCTGCGGGATCCGGTCCTGCGCTCGCGGGCGCGCCGTCGCGGCGGGCGGCCCGGACCCGGAGCGCGATCGCCTCGCAGCCGGCCAGCGCGAGCAGGGTGCGCAGCCTGGCCTCGCTGAGCATGATGCGGCGCAGACGGCGCAGGTCGCGCCAGGCCAGCACGGCGAACGCGGCGAACGCCAGCGCGGCGGCGGCGATGCACAGGCCCTGCTTCTCGAACAGCCAGGCCCCGAGCCTGGCGGCGGTCCAGTCGATCAGGCCGGGGGCCGGCGGGCCGGCGCCGGCCGCCGCCACAACCTCCGCTACAGCTGCCATGGCGCCATCTCGACCAGGTAGTGTGCGTGGCAGGCGCAGCACCAGACGAGAACGCTCACCAGGTCTCCGCGCACGGCCTCCGCGCTGCCGCTGGCGCCGATGCGCACCGCGCCGAGCAGCTGCGGGTTGATCTGCCAGGAGGACGGCCAGCCGCAGTTCGGGCAGTCGCCGGCCGTCGTGGCGTACTTGCCGTCGAACTCGACCAGGATGCGTCCCTGCTCGGCCGGCGACAGCTTTCCGCGTTGGTCGGGCATGCCCTGCGTCCCTTCTCCGCGTCCACCGTTCGGCGCCGGGCCATCCGGTTCCGGCCCCGCTTCGCCCGCGCACGGGGCAATCCGCTTCGTCCGGCCCGCTTCGTCCGGCCCGCTTCGTCCGGCCCGCTTCGTCCGGCCCGCTTCGGGCCATTCCGTATCGGGCGCCCCCGGGACCGGTGTCATCACGTGCCGGTCCCGGGGGGCCGGGCGCCGGCCCACGGCTTTGCCACGGGTCGGGCGGGCGCCCGCCGGCCCCCGGCACGCGGGGCCGTTCCGTTCGGGCCCGTTCCGTGCGGGGCCGTTCCGTGCCGGCGCAGCGGCTGGCTGCCGGTCGCGCCGCTGCCGGACGCATCCCTGCCCGGCTTTTCCCTCCCCGGCCCTTCCCAGCCCGGCCTTTCCCAGCCCGGCCTTTCCCAGCCCGGCTTTTTCCCTGCCCGTCTGTCCCGGGGCCCTGAGTCCGGTCTACCAGCGTGCGGTGACGCGGAGGCCGATGCTGTGCTCGGCCTCGGCGCCGTCGCTTTCGCGCCGCTGGGCCTCGACGGCGAACTCGAGCGCGCCGGTATCGCCGGGCATGTCGCGGGCGAGCCGCCAGCCGAGGCTGTAGTCGCGGGCGCCGTTGGCGAGTCCGAGTCCGAACTCGGGCGTTGCGGTGAAGCGGTCGCCGAGGGCGGAGAAGCCGTAGCCGGCGCGCAGCTCGAGGCGTCGGTTTTCCAGCGCGTCGCCGGCATCGCCGCCGCCGGCCGCGAGGCCTTCGAGGGTCCTGCGCCCGAGCAGGGCGTGCATGCCGCCGCCGGCTGCGCCGCCGAGGCTCTGGCTGAGGGTGAGGCTGAGGCCGCGGTTCGAGTCGGGCCGCGGGTTCCAGGCCAGCGAGCCGGCGATGCCGAGGTCGCGGAAGCCGGCGCTCTGGTGGGTCAGCAGGCCGCGTCCGCCGATCTCGGCCCGGAGGCCGCTCTGCGGGTCGGCCCAGGCGATGCCGCCGCCGAGGTCGAGTCCGAAGCCGGTCTCGGCGTCGCCGCCGTCGTGGCGCAGCCCGATCTCGAGCCGCGGTGTCAGCGCGCCGGCGCCGATCCCGATGCCTTTCCAGGACCCTTCCAGGCCGAGCCGCAGCCGGGTCGCCCCGCCGGCGGCTGCGGCGAGGTTGCCGCCGGTCCCCTGGGCCCTTGTCCCCTGGCCCCTTGCGGCGTCGGAGGCGGTGCGCAGGGCGAGGGCGTCGGCCGTGACCGCCAGTTCGGGTCCGCCCCCGGCCGGGGCCTGCAGGACGGTGCCGCGCAGCCCGGCGGCGGCCATCATGAGGTCGATGCCGGTGCGGTAGCGCTCGGTGCGCGGGATGGTGCACTCGGCCAGGCAGCCAAGCTCGGGGTCGGTGAAGGGCCGGCCCCTGACCTCGTAGTCCCTGCGCAGGGTCATGGTTCCGGCGCCGTATCCGGCGACGCCCCAGACGGTCACCCGGTCGGTCAGCGCGTAGCGTCCGTAGGGATAGAGGCCTGTCAGGGTCGAGGTCACCGTGCCGCTGTCGCCCGATCCGGCGCCCGATCCGGCGCCCGATCCGGCGCCGCCGCGCCAGGTGCCGGCGCCGCGGGACTGTACGACCATCAGGCCGGCGGTCCAGCTGCCCCTTGCGCCTTCCGGTCCCTGTCTCCAGTCGGCGCCGAGCATGACGCTGGTGACGTCGCCGGAGACGGAGGTGCCGCCGGTCTGTCCGCCGAAGCTCGACAGCGCGCCCCGGCCCCAGAGCGAGACGGTGCTGCCGTCGGCCCCGCTGGCGTCCGACTTGCTGGCGTCCGCCCCGCTGGCGCCGGCATCGCCGAGCCTGGCGGTGATCGAGAAGGAACTGCCGGTGAGCAGCTCGATCGGCTCGACCGGCCGCCAGCCGTTGTTCCCGGCGCCGTTGTTCCCTGCGCCGTTGTTCCCTGCGCCGGCGAGCCACTCGGCCAGCCGGGCCTTTGCCGCGGCGGCCTCGGCCTTTTCGGCTTCGGCCCTGCGGGCCGCCTCGTCCTCGGGTTCGGGGATGCCGCCGACGCGCTGTCCGGCGAGGGTCAGTTCGATTCCCGGGGCGGGTGCGGTGCGGATGCGGCCCTGGACGGCGTCGATGACCTGCTCGGCGACGGTGCGCCCGAAGCGCACCAGCCAGGCGAGCGGCATGGCGCCGGTGTTGGTGATCGTCCCGGTTGCCGTGGCGTTGTCGAGCTGCACGTTGACCGGGTTGGAGAGGGTCAGGGTCAGGGTCTCGGGTTCCTCGTTGACGCTGTCGGCGACCACCGGCACGGACACCGTCCTCACGGTGTCGCCCGGGTGGAAGATCAGGGTCCCCGAGCGCGCTTCGTAGTCCGCCCCGGCGGTCGCCCCGCCCGTCGTCGTGCCGGGCGCCGGGCCGTCGGCGGTCGCGTAGTCGACCTGCACGGGCGCGGTGGCCGGCCCTCCGGCCAGGGTCACGGCGAACTCCAGCGCGGCGCCCCGCGCCTCCCTGGCCGTTGCGTCGGCGACCGAGACCGTCACGGTCGCCGGGTCGTCGTCCTCGATCGTCCCGGTCGCGATGGCCGTCCCGTCGGCCCCGGCGCCTGCGATGGGCACGGACCGGGTCGGGTCGGTGCACAGCCTGGCGTTGCCGATCCTGACCGTCACGGTCTCGCCGGGGTCGTTCTCGTTGTCGTCCAGGATCGGGACGAACAGCGTGTCCGCCGGCTGCCGGTCCGACAGCGCGCGCACGGATTTCTCCATCGGGTGGTAGTCCGCGCCCGCGGTCGCAGTGCCCTTGTCCGGGGCGCTGTCGAGGGTCTCGAAGTCGTAGCAGACCCGTCCGCCCGCGGTCCCCGAGAGGGCGACCGGGAATTCGAGCCGGCCGAAGCTCTCGGTTCTCGGGCGCGCGTCCGCGATGCTCAGGGACACGCCGGCAATGTCGGCCGGCGCCGTCGTGTCCGGCGCCTCGATGGTTCCCGTGGCGTCGGCGCGGGTGATGTCGAGCGGCAGGACGGGCTCGCCGTCGTCGCCGATCGCCAGGGCGTTGCCGATCCTGACCTTCACGGTCTCGCCGGGGTCGTCCTCGGTGTCGGCGATCAGCCGGAGGTGGACGGTCCAGGTCCGGCTGCCGCGCGGGATCAGGATCGTGCCGGACTGCGACTGGAAGTCGGCGCCCGCGGTCCCGGGGCTGTCGCCCGCGGTCGCGGTGCCGCTCTCCGGGCCGCTGTCCAGGGTCTGGAAGTCGACCCTGACCGAGGTCTCGAGGGCGCGCGACAGGGTGATGGTGAAGCCGAGGGTGTCGGCGTTCCCGGGCCCTTCGGTGTCCGCGATCGCAAGGCTCGGGACGTTGCGGCCCGGCAGCGTCCCGTCGGCCGCGCTCATGGCGAGCGACGCCGCCCTCCAGAGCTGCCGGCCGTCGAGGGCGCAGACCGCGCCGCGCTCGCTGCACGGCCGGGGTCCGATCCGGACGGTCACCGGCTCGGAGGCCGTGCGCGCGTCGGCGCGCACGCTCAGGCGCCAGCGCGAGGCGAGCGTCAGCGCGCGCCCGTTGTGGGTCTCCGTCCTGCGGTCCAGGCGCCGCGCCGCGGTCACGGTCCCGTTGGTCACGGCGAAGGCGTGGTCGCGCATGTCGCGGAACGCCATCGCCACCGGCGCGGAGAGGGTGAGGTCGAACCGGTAGGTCAGGCGCGAGCTTCCGTCGAGGGCGTAGTCCACCGCGCTCAGCGTGGCGGTGAAGGCGTCGGTCGCGGTCACGGTCTGCGTGAAGCCCGCCGCTGCGTTGCCGGCCGGGTCCTGCACCGGGTTTGCCGGGGGATTCGCCGGGGGGCCGGTCGGGGGCGTGTAGGTCACCGTCACGGTCTCGCCGCTCGCCGCCGCCGCCGCCAGGGTGAGCACGACCCTGTCGCCGTCGATGGCGACGGCCAGGACCGAAACGGCGCTGCCGTCCACCTGCACGGCGTAGGCGCTGGGGGCCGGCACGGAGCCCGGGTCGAGGGTCTCGTCGTAGGTCAGCAGCACGCTGGTCCCGCCGACGGCGACCCCCAGGGGTCCGGGCAGGAGTCCGGGGGCGGTCTCGTCGCCCGGAAGCACCGTGCCGTCCGCGGGGTAGAGCGCGCTCCGGATCGGTTCCCGGTAGCCGTCGTCGTCCTTGAAGCGCACGAAGCCCTGGATCCTGCTGCCCACGTCGGCCGCGGTCAGCCTGTAGGTGTTGGCGTGCTGGATGCCATAGATGAGCCGCCCCTCCGGGTGGTCGTCATTGTACCGGTACCACCCGTAGTTGTATCCGAAGCCCTGCTCGCCGTTGTCGGCCCGGGTCTTGCCGTTGGCGTCCCCGAGCGCGCTGGTGATGTCGAGGGTCAGGGTCTCGCCCTGCCGGGCCGTGCCGGCGACCTTTACCGCGCCGGTCGCGGGGCTGTTGGGCGGCCGGCTCAGGCGCACCGCGAGCTCGGTGCCGGCCGCGGCGCCGGCGTGCAGCAGCGGCGTCCCGCCGGCCCCTGGCGCGAGCGCCCCGCGGAACACGAATCCGCCGCTGTCGCTCACGCTGTCGGCGTCGGCCAGCTTCAGCGCCAGTTCGCCCGTGCCGGCGCCTGTGGCGGTCTGGATGTGCAGGGTGAGGCGCGCGTCGTCGTCCGGGCGGGCGGGCCCGCTCCTGGTCATGGGCCAGGGCCCCGGCGCGAAGACGAGGTCTCCGCGGCTGTTGGCGTAGAGCTTCATGACCAGGAACTTGTCGCCGAGGTGTTCGAACAGGGTCGAGAACCCGGGCCCGGTGCCGCCGATGGGCCCGGTTCCGCCGCCGGAGTCGTTGAGGAAGCCGGCGAAGAAGGTCCCGCCGTCGTTCCCGCGCCCGACGGTCAGGGTCGCGCACCAGATGTTTCCGGTCTCTTCCCCGGCCGTGCATGCCGGCGTTGCCGCGGGCACGGCTGCGCCGGTGGCGTCGCTTACGACCGTCTCCTCGGCGCCGCCGCCGTCGGTGAAGGTCACCGCCACCCTTATCGTGCTGCCGACGTCGGCGGCGGTCACGGTGTAGCTGATCGAGTCCGTGCCGATATCGGTCGTGGCGCCGCCGGCGTCCTCGCGCAGCCACTGGAAGGTGTAGCCGGCGGGGAAGGTCGTCGCGGGCAGTCCGTCGCGGTCGGCAATGGTGCCCTCGCCCGCGGTCAGGGTCTTGCCGGCCTGGGCCGGGCCGGAGATCACGGGCTTGCCTATGGCGTCGGCGTTGGCGGCGCTCAGGCGCACCCGGAGGACGACGCCCTCCTGGGTCTCCTCGTGGTAGTGCCCGTTGGCGCTGTGGTCGGGCCGCAGGAGGGGCGGGTTGCCGGCCCCGTTGCCGCCGGCGGCGTTGTTGAGGAAGAAGGCCCTTTGCCCGGCGCTGAACGCGTCGGCCGTGAGCGGCAGGTCCTGCTCGCCCGTCGCCGCCTGGACGTGCAGGGTCAGGCCCGCCCCGTCCCCGGGCAGGGCCGGGTCGGTCTGGAGGACCAGCGCCGTGCCGTTGTTGTCGTAGGCGATCCCGGTGACCGTGTAGGATACGCCCCGGTGGGTGAAGGTGGCGGCCCCGGGGAGGCTGCCGAGGCTGCCGAAGCTGCCGTAGCCGCGGTAGCTGCTGCCGTAGCCGATGGCGTAGCGGCGCGCGGCGTCGGGCGTCGAGTGCGCCACGGTCAGGGCGGCGCACCAGAGCTCGCCGGCCCCGCCCTGGGCCCCACAGGCCGCCGCCGCCGGCGCCGCAGGCGGGCTCGCGGCGCTGGGCAGGGTCGTCTCGGTGTGGCCGCCGCCGTCGGTGAAGCTGACCCTGACCGCGAGAGTCTTGCCGAGGTCGGCAGCGGTCACGGCGTAGGTCTGCGAGTCCGTGCCGACATCGACCGGGTTCGAGGTCCCGTTGGCGTCGAGGCGCACCCACTGGAAGCTGTAGCCGGCCGGGAAGGCGCCCGCGGGCAGGCCGTCGTCATCGGCGATGGTGCCGGGGCCCGCGGTCAGGGTCATGCCGGCCTGCGCCGCGCCGGAGACCGCCGGCCTGCCGGTGACGGGGGTGTTGGCCGGCCGGGTCACGGCCACGGTGTAGTCCCGGGTCGTGCTGCCGTCCTCGGCGGTGACCCTGATCTTGATGATGGTGTCGCCGACCGCGAGGGCGGCCTCGAATTCGGCCGTATTGGTGTCGGCATCCGTGAGGGCGTTGCCCTGCTCGTCGAGGATATCGAACGTCGCGCTGCCGTGGTTCGCCGCCGGCGTAACCGTGATCGTGTCGACGTCGCTGGGCGCCGCGGCGGTGTAACTCGCCGTGCCCGGATCGAAGACCGGGTCCAGCCCGATCTCCGTGTCCGTGCCGTTGTCGTCGTAGGTCAGGTCCAGCGCGCTCAGGCTGGCGTCGGCCGAGGCCGCCCGGGTCACGGTCACGGTGTAGGTCTGCGTCGTGTTGGTGTCCTCGGCGGTGACTTCCACCTTGATGATGGTGTCGCCGACCGCGAGCGCAACCTGGTGGCCGTCCGCAGCGTCGGCGTCGTCGAGGGCGCTGTCGTCCGCGCCGAGGATCTCGAACGTGGCGCCGGCATCGTTCGCCGTCGGCGTCACGGTGATCTCGTCGACTCCGCTGGTCACCGCGGCGGTGTAGGCGGTCGTGGCCGGGGCGAAGACCGGGGGGTCCAGCGCGATCGCCGTATCCGAGCCGTCGACGTCGCGGGACAGGACCAGCGCGCTCAGGCTGGCGTCGGCCGAGGCGCCGGTGAGGTTGTCGACCTCCCGGTCCTCCAGGGCGGCCGCCTTGAGGCCGTGGCCGTCCTGCACGGGATTCGTCCCGGGCGTGTAGCTCACGGTCACGACGTCGCCGTCGGCCACCGCGCTGTCCAGGGTCAGGGTCACGGCGTTGCCGTCCAGGGCCGCGGCCGTCACGGCCGGGCCGGCGCTGCCGCCGACCTTGACGGCGAAGTCGGTCGCTGCCGGGACCGAGCCCGCGTCGAGGGCCTCGTGCCAGGTCAGGGTCAGCGCGGTCCCGTCGGCCTGCGCCTTGGCGAGCTGCGGCGGGAAGTTGGCGCTGACGGTGACCTTCTGGCCGAGCACCCAGCCGAGGCCGGCGGCGTGCTCCCATTCGTAGTAGCCCGGCTGCGAGGGGAACTCCGCGTCCTCGCCGGCGGTGAACGATGTCCCGCCGAGGTCGAAGACCGTGCCGCGGGGCAGGAAGGCGTGCAGGCTGACCGAGGCCGCGTCGACGATCGGCGCCTTGTTGTCGATCGCCAGGATCGCCCGGACCGTGTAGTCAATTCCGTCGGGCGCGGCGATGGTATTGTCGCCGATCGCGCCGGTCAGTCCGTAGCCGTAGGAGGTCGCCTGGCCCGGCCCGGACATCCGCCCGGCCGTCACGGTCGTGCACCATTCGTTGCCCGCGGGGCACGGGCCCGGCGCGGCCACCACCGCCGCGCCGTCGGGCGCGGACGGCCAGGGGTCGCTGGTCAGGGTCTCGGAACCGCCGCCGCCGTCGGTGAAGGTCACCTCGACCCGGATGGTCCTGCCGAGGTCGGCGGCGGTCACGGTGTAGGTCTGCCCGCTCGCGCCGGTGATGGGCTCCGGGTTCGAGCTCCCGTCGGCGTCGAGGCGCACCCACTGGAAGCTGTAGCCGGCCGGGAAGGCGCCCGCGGGCAGGCCGTCGTCATCGGCGATGGTGCCCTTGCCCGCGGTCAGGGTCTCGCCGACCTGGGGCGGCCCGGCGATCTCCGGCGCGCCGGTCGCGGGGGTGTTCGGGGGCAGGGCGGTTCCTGCCGTGCCGTGGACGCGCATGCGCAGGGTGAAGGACGACACCCCGGCCCAGGTCGTTCCCGAGCCCTGGAGGTGTCCGTCGGCGATGTCCCAGCCCGCCAGGCTGTTCGGGTCCAGGCCGGTCGCGGCGGTGCCCTTGACGGATCGCGGTCCGGTGGCGGTGACGACGACGAAGTAGCTGGCGCCGGCGTCCAGGACGGCGCCGGCGTTGGCGGTGAAGGTCCTGGGCCCGGCCGCGGCCGTCGCCGGGGCCTCGAGGTCGTGGAGGCTGGTTGCGGCCGGCGCGCCGGGATCGGTGGCGCTCGGCGCGTGGATGGCGACGCCGATGCCGGCGCCGCTGCCGGTGTCGACGGTCACGCCGGTCAGGGTGTGGCCGGCGTCGCCGGCGGCGCCGGCGGCGGTGAACTTCTGGGCGGCGCCGGCGCCGGCCGTCAGGCTGCTGGTGGCGGTCGAGGCCTGGTCCAGGTTGCTGACCAGCACCGGGCCGCCCGGGTCGGCGGCCGCCCGGGTCACGGTCACGGTGTAGGTCTGCGTCGTGGTGCCGTCCTCGGCGGTGACCCTGATCTTGATCGTGTTCGCGCCGACCGCGAGCGCAACCTGGTCGCCGCCCTTGTTGCCGTCGGCGTCGGCGATGGGGTTGTCCTGCGCGTCGAGCAGCACGGCGCTGGCGCCGTCGTGATTGACCGCCGGCGCGACGGTGATCGTGCCGGTTCCGTTGGCCACGGCGGCGGCGTAGGCGGTCGTGGCCGGGGCGAACGCCGGGGTCAGCTCGATCGCGGAATCGTCCCCGGCGTCCGAGAGGGCGAGGCCGCTCAGGGTGGCGTCGTCCGAGGCTTCCCGGGTCACGGTCACGGTGTAGGTCTGCGTCGTGTTCGTGTCCTCGGCGGTGACCTGCACCTTGATCGTGTTGTCGCCGGCCTCGAGCGCAACCTGGTGGCCGTCGGCAGCGTCGGCGTCTTCGAGGGCGACGTCGTCCGCGTCGAGATACGCCACCGTGGCGCCGGCGTGGTTCGTCACCGGCGCGACCAAGATCGTGTCGACTCCGTTGGCCACCTCGGCGGTGTAGGTGTACGTGGCCGTGTCGAACGCCGGGGTCAGGTCGATCTCGGAATCGTCCGCGGCGTCCTCGAGAACCAGGTCGCTCAGGCTGGCGTCGGGCGAGGCGCCGGTGAGGTTGTCCACCGGCGCGTCGAGCAGCCGGGCCGCCTTCAGGCCCTGGGCGTCCTGCACCGGCTTCGCGCCGGCGCCGGTCGGGGGCGTATAGTTCACGGTCACGACGTCGCCGCCGGTCACCGCGCTGTCCAGGGTCAGGGTCACGGCGTTGCCGTCCAGGGCCGCGGCCGTCACGTCCGGGCCGGCGCTGCCGCCGACCTCGACGGTGAAGGCGGCCGCGGCCGGCGCGGAGCCCGCATCGAGCGCCTCGTGCCAGGTCAGGACCAGTTCGGTCCCGTCGACGCGCGCGTCGGCGAGCGCCGGCGGGAAGTTCACGCTGACGGTGACCGTCCGGCCCTCGAACCAGCCCGGATTGGCGGCCGGGCTCCAGGTATGGCTGAAGTCGGGCGCGGAGACGTGGTTCGAGTCCGCCGGCACCGCGAGGACGGTGCCGTCCAGGCTCAGGGTGGCGCCGTCGGGCAGGTGGCTGGACAGGACAGCCGCGACGGCGCCGCTGCCGGCGGCGTCGAAGGACAGTTCGCGCACGTCGCGGTTGTCGGCGGTGCTGCTGCCGAATTCGATGGTGGCGTCGCCGCCGCTGTCGGCGAGCGCGCCCGCGCCCTTGGCGGCGCTGAAGCCGAGGCGGTTCGCGCCGGCGCGGGCGAAGGCGCCCACGGTCATCGCGGCGCACCATTCGCTGCCGGCGGGGCAGGCCGCCGCCGCCGGCGCCACGGGCGGGCTCGCGTCGCTGGTCCGGCTCTCGGTGTTGCCGCCGCCGTCGGTGAAGGTCACCCTGACCGCGAGCGTCTTGCCGACGTCGCCGGGCATCACGGTGTAGGTCTGCGAGGTGGCGTTGGTAATGTCCTGCGGGTTCGAGCTCCCGTCGGCGTCGAGGCGGATCCACTGGAAGCTGTAGCCGGCGGGGAAGCCGGCCTGCGGCAGGCCGTCGGGATCGGCGATGGTGCCCGCGGTCGCCGTCAGGGTCATGCCAACCTGGGGCGGCCCGGCGATTCCCGGCTGGCCCGTGGGGGGCGTGTTGGCCCGGGTCACGGTCACGGTGTAGGGCTGGGGCGTGTGGCCGTCGGCGGCGGTGACCTTCACCGTGATGGTGGTGTCGCCGACCGCAAGCGCAACCTGGTGGCCGGCCGTATTGCCGTCGGCGTCGTCGAGGGCGGCGCCCTGGTCGTCGAGGAACTCGAACGTCGCGTCGGCGTCGTTCGTCTCCGGCGTCACGGTGACGGTGTCGACGTCGTTGGCCACCGCGGCGGTGTAGTCGTACTCGCCCGGGTCGAAGCCCGGGGAGAGCTCGATTTCCGCCGGCGTGCCGTTGTCGTCGTGGGTCAGGTCCAGCGCGCTCAGGGTGGCGTCGTCGGGGACGGGATCGCCGGTCCCTTCGACGGTGACGATCATGCCGCCGGCTCTCGGGGTTCCGACGTTGTCGAGCGCGCCGAAGGTGATCGTGCCGCCCGGCGTGGCGTGGGCCGCGATGTGCAGGTCCGCGGTCACCGTGTGCGGTGCGCTCGTGGCGGTCACCTGGGCGATCGTGTCGGCGCCGCCGGTGTTGTCCCACAGCCTAATTGTCCCGCTCGGGCCCGAGAAGCTCGCGCAGAACTCCTTCGGCGCGTCGCAGGCCGCCGGGTCGAGGCCGAGCCTGTCCTGGTTCGTGGCGGTATTTGGGAGATGGAACCCGGCATATTCGTTGAGCGGCCTCGTCCCCGAATCCAGCGCGATGGTGTAGGTGTGGGTGGCGCCGGCGCGGTGCTCCCTGGGCCCGGTCAGGCGCCAGACCGCGTCGCCGACGGGTTGGTCCACGATCCGCAATTCCGGGGCGGCCACGTCCAGGGTGGCCGCGCTGGTCAGCGTCTCGGGGTAGCCGCGGCCGTCCCTGAAGGAGGCCTCGACCCTCAGTCTGCTGCCGGCGTCGGCGGGCACCGGGATGTAGGTGTCGCCGCCGTTCTCCCCCGCTATCTTCTCCGTAACCGGCGTCGAGCTGTCGTTGGCGGCGACCCGGAACCACTGGAAGCTGTAGCCTTCGGGGAAGGCCGTCTCCGGCGGGTATTCATCCGGCAGGAGGTCGGCGTCGTCCATGGTGCCGGGGCCGGCGCGCAGCACCGCGCCAACCTGGGCCAGCCCGTCGATCTCCGGCTCGCCCGTCGCGGGCGTGTTGTCCGTGCGGAACCGCACCGCCACCGTCACCAGCTGCCCGTCGTTCCAGGTGAAGCCGGGGGGGCTGGGCCACGAGTATGCCCCTTCGGTTGTCTGCTCCGAATCGGCGTTCGCCGTGAACTTGTCGCCGCCCAGGTTGAATACCGAACCCAGCGGCAGGTGCGTGTCGAGAAGGACGAATATCTGGCGCCTATCGTTCCGGTAGCGGATCACATCGACCGTCCAGGTCTCGTTCCCGTACTCGACGGTTGTGTCGTCGAGCTCACCGAAATTGAAAGGGTCAACGGCAGCAAATCCGATTGACGGCACACCGACGTAAGATCCGCTCCCCACCGTCATGGTCGTGCACCAGTCGGCGAGGGTCGGGCACGGGGTCCTGGGGGGGTGGATCGTGCCGCTGGCCGGGTAGGCGCTGCTGGCGACGGTCTCCACGAAGTTGCGGTCGTCGGTGTAGGTCGCCTCGACCCTGAGCGTCAGGCCGACGTCGTCGCCGCCCGGCACGTAGGTCGGCGCGGTGGCGCCCTCGATGGCCGTCTCGGTGCTGTCGGCATTCACCCTCAGCCACCGGTAGGTCCAGCCGGGGTACATGTCCATCCCGTCGGCGTCGTCGATCCCGCTCACGTCGGCGCTCAGGGTCTCGCCGGCCTGGGGCTGCCCGGTGATCGCCGGCGTGCCGGTGGCGGCGTTGTTGGCGACGCCGGTGTTGTTGACGACGGCGTGGCCCTCGAGGGCGTCGGCGTCCAGCATGGAGAGGTCCTGCAGGGCGTCCATCCCCGGCGGCGTGTAGCTCACGGTCACGGTCTGGCCGGTCGTCGCCGCGGCCGCCAGGGTGAGGGTCACGGTCTTGCCGTCGACCGCGACCGTCGCCACGTCGGGCCCGGCGCCGCCGTCCACGGCCACGGCGAAGGCGCCCGGCGCCGGCACGGAGTCCGTGTCCAGCGTCTCGCTCCATTCCAGGGTCAGCGCGGTCCCGTCGACCGTCGCGCGCACGAGCCCGGGCGGCAGGTTCGCGCTCACCGTCACCGCCGTCCGCGGCGTCCAGACCATCCCGGCGGGCAGCGTCCAGGAATAGATCCCGCTGCCCGGAGCCGTCTCCGTGTCCGCGTCGGCCGTGAACGTGAACTCGTCGGACCCGCCCAGGTCGAACACCGTGCCCGGCGGCAGGGACGCGCCGGCGGAGACAACCACAGTCGAGGCTCCGCCCCCGCCCGGCCCTAGGTACCAGACCCGCATCTGGCTCACCGTCCAGGCCGCGGCGCCCCGCCGGATAGCCGTGTCGCCGAGCGCCCCGTAGCGGGGGTTCGTGCTGTATCCGCGAATTCTGGCGTCTGAGGGATTGGCCCCCACCGTCAGCGTCGTGCACCAGTTGGCGTCGTCCGGGCAGGCGGCCGCGGCGGCGGCGATCGCGCCGACCGCCGGGTAGGCGTCGCTTTGCACCTTCTCGGGGCTGTCGAGCTTGTCGGTGAATTCCACCTCCACCCGCAGCCTCATGCCCTCGTCGGCCGCGACCGGCGTGTATCGCCGCCCCGTCGCCCGGGCGATCGACTGTTCCGGGCCGACCTGTGGCACCCGGTACCACCGGATGTCGTAGTCGCCCGGAAAGGCGTCGGGCATGCCGTCCGGGTCGGCAACACCGGCCAGGACCATCGTCAGCACCTCGCCCACCTGGGGCACGCCCGTGACGGACACCTTGCCGGTCGCCGGGTTGTTGTCGGTGACGTTGACGACCGTCCGGCCGGCCAGGGCCGGCGCCCGCACGCCGGCCGGGTCCTGCAGGGGGTCTGCGCCGGGCACGGCGTAGCTCAGGGTGACGGTCTGGACGCTGGTCACCGGCGCGTCCAGGCTCAGGGTCACGGTATCGCCGACCACGGCGACCGTCGCCACGCCGGGCCCGGCGCCGCCGTCGGTCCCGACGGTGAAGGCGCCCGGCGCCGGCACGGAGTTCGGGTCGAGGGCCTTGTCGTAGGTCAGCGTCAGGGTGGCTTGGTCGACACTGGCGCCGGTCAGCGCCGGCGGCAGGCCGGCGCTGACGGTGAGTTCCTGTCCCACGGCCAGGGCGAACCCGGCGGGAATCCGCCATTCGTGTTCGCCGGCGCCGCGTTCGGAGGCGGCGTCGGCGGTGAAGGTCGTGCCGCCGAGGCTGAGCACCACGCCGTACGGCAGGGCGGCGTCGGTCAGCAGGCTCAGCCGGTCGTTGGTCTCGCCCGGCGCGTCGCGCACGAGCAGGCCGAGCACGGTGTAGGCGGTGCCGCCATAGTCGAAGGCCGTGTCGTCGAGGGCGCCGCCGCGGCCGTCATAGCCGAATTCCGTGGCCGAGGGCATGCCCACGGTCAGGGTCGCGCACCATTCGCTGCCGTTCCCGTTCCCGTTGCCGCCGGGGCACCCGGTCTTCGCCGGCCCGATGCCCGGCGCCGGATAGCCCCGGGCCGGCCATTCGGCGCTGGTCCGCGTCTCGGCGTAGCCCTCGGTGTCGGGGAAGCTCACCTCGACCCGGATTTGCTTGCCGAGGTCGTCGGCGGTCGGCGTGTAGGTGGGGCCGGTCTCGTCGGGGATGAAACTCTCGACTCCGTCGCCGGTCCGGATCCACCGGAAGGTGTAGTCGTCGGGGAAGGTCGCGGGCAGGCCGTTTTCGTCGGCGATCGTGCCCGGCTGCGCCTGCAGCGTGGCGCCCACCTGCGGCGCGCCGGCGATCGCCGGGCTGCCGGTGGCGGCGATGTCGGCGCGCGCGATCCGCACCGCCACCGTCACCACCTCGCCCTCGCTCCAGGACAGCCCGGGGGGCAGCGGCCAGGAGTAGAGGCCTTCGGCGCCCGGCACTTGCGAGTTCGCGTCGGCAATGAGCGGCTCCTCGTCGCCCAGGTGGATGACCGAGCCCCGGGGCAGGTGCCTGTCGAAATTGACCCGCACCGTGTCGTCGGCGCCATCGACGATCGATATGAGGCCGACGCTCCATCTCTCGCCGCCGTGCTCGATGGTCCCGTCGCCGAGCGCGCCGTACAGCCCATCCCGGAAACCGTAGTTCGTGGAGTTGGCGCTTGTATGGACCCCCACCGTCAGCGCGGCGCACCAGTCGGTGTCGGCCGGGCAGTCGGTCGCCGGCACCGGGACGGCGGCGCTGGCGAGGGTCGTCCTGAAGCCCTTGTCGTCGGTGAAGGTGACTTCCACCCGGACCGACTTGCCGGCGTCGGCGGCAGCGAGGGTGTAGGTCGCCTGGTTCGCGCCGGCGATTTCGGTCTCGGTCGCGCCGAGGACCCGGAACCACTGGTATGTCCAGCCCGGCGCGCTCAGCCCGTCGGCGTCGGCGATGCCGCTGGTGTCGGCGGTCAGGGTCCCGCCGGCCTGCGCCGCGCCCGTCACCGCCGGCGCGCCGGTGGCGGGCGCGTCGATCCGCACCGCCACCGTCACCGTCTCGCCGTTGTTCCAGGCGAGGTTGGCGGGCAGGGGCCAGGAATAGCTCCCGGCGGTCCCCGTTTCCGAGTCCTTGTCGGCGGTGAACGGCGTTTCGCCGAGGACGAACACCGAGCCCCGGGGCAGGTAGCGGCCGGTATCGATGCGCACGGTGCTGGGCGAGGTGGAGAAGGTGTAGTCGATGCCCGCGATCGTCCAGCTCGCGCCGCGGTGCACGATGGTCTTGTCGTCGAGGCTGCCGTAGGTCGCGCCGTAGCCGTATTCGGTGCCCAAGCCCGAGGTCCCCACGGTCATGACGGCGCACCAGTCGGCGTCGGCCCGGCAGGCGTCCGCGGCCGGCCCCACCGTGCCGGTGGCGGGGAAGTCGGCGCTGGCAAGCGTCGCCTTGAGCTCCCGGTCGTCGGCGAAGCCGACCTCGACCCCGATCGTCCCGCCCTCGTCGGCGGGAACCAGGGTGTAGGTCGCCGAGTTCGCGCCGGTGATCTCGGTGTCGCCGCGGCCGTCGTTCCGGAACCACTGGTATGTCCATTGCGGATTGCTCAGCCCGTCGGGATCGGCGATCCCGCTGGTGTCGGCGCGCAGGGTCCCGCCGACCCGCGCCGGCCCGGTGATCGCCGGCCGGCCGGTGGCGGCGGCGTTGAACCGCACCTCCACGGTGACCGTGTCGCCGTGGCTCCACGCGAGGCCGCCGGGGGGCAGCGCCCAGGAATAGGTCCCGGCGGTCCCCGTTTCCGCGTCCGCGTCGGCGGTAAATGGCTCGCCGTCCAGGAGGAAGGCCGAGCCCGCGGGCAGGGGGCCGTCGAGGACGATCCGCACCGTGCCGTCGCCCCCGCTTGGCCGCTCGATCAGGATCTCGGAAACCGTCCGGGCCGCGCCGCCCTGCCGGGCGGGCGCCTCGATGGTGTCGTCGTCGATAGCCCCGAACGTTGCGTTGAACTCGCTGCCGAAACCGTAGACCGTGGTGCCGCTGACCGGGTCGAACAGCTGCGCCACCGTCATCCCGGCGCACCAGTCGGCGCCGGCCGTGCAGTTCGCCGCCAGGGCCGCCAGCACCGTGCCGCCGGACGGATACGGGTCGCTGGCCCGCGTCGCCTCGATGCCCCCGTCGTCGGTGTAGGTCGCCCGCACCAGCACCTGGTGGCCGATGTCGTCGGCCCCCAGGGTGTAGGCCGCCGCGGCCGCGCCGGGTATCTCGGTCTCGGTGTTGCCGTCGTTCCGGAACCACCGGTAGCGCCAGCGCGGATCGCCCAGCCCGTCGGGGTCGGCGATCCCGCCCACGTCGGCGCTCAGCGTCCGGCCGGCCCGGGCGAGGCCGGTAACCGCCGGCTTGCCCGTCGCGGGCTGGTTGAATATGACCGCCACCGGCACCGTCTGCCCGTCCGTCCAGGCGAAGCCGGCGGGCAGGTCCCAGCTATGGGCCCCCGTGACTGCCAGTTTCGAGGCCGCGTCCGCCGTGAACCGCGTCCCGCCCAGGTCCAGCACCGTGCCCTCGGGCAGGAACGCATCGAGGGAGACTCTCACCAGGTCCGCGCCGGTGTCGTCGTCGAGGATCCAGATCCCGAAGACCGTCCAGTTCGAGGCGCCGTGCTCGAGGGTCGTGTCGTCGAGCGCTCCTATAAGGTGACTAGTGTGGTACCCGTAGAGGGTGCTGCTTACGCCCACTTGCCTCCCCACCGTCAGCGCGGTGCACCAGTCGGCGATGGCGGGGCAGCTGGCCTGGGCCGGCTGCACGGCGCCGCCGGCGGGCCAGGCGTCGCCGGTCAGCGTCTCGGGGTTGCCGTCGTCGTCGGTGAAGGCGACCTCCACCTGCACCTGGTGGCCGATGTCGTCGGCCCCCAGGGTGTAGCTGGCCGCGGTCGCGCCCGGGATCGGCGCCGCGCTGCCGTCGCCGCCGTCGCCGCCGTCGATCCGGAACCACCGGTAGGTCCAGCCCGGATCGCCCAGCCCGTCGGGATCGGCGATCCCGCTCACGTCGGCGCTCAGCGTCTCGCCCGCCCGGGCCGTGCCGGCAACCGCCGGCGCGCCGGTGGCGGGGAAGTTGGCGAAGGTCACCGCCACGGTCACCGTCGCGCCGTCGCTCCAGGCGTAGTTGGCGGGCCGGTCCCAGCGGTAGAGGCCCGTCGTCGCCTTCTGCGACTCTGCGTTGACGGTGAAGTCCTTATCGCCCAGGTGGATGGTCGAGCCCAACGGCAGGAAGGCGTCGAGCTGCACCCGCACCGAGTCCTGGCCGGACGAGGGGAGGTCGACGATCACGACCTCCGCCACCGTCCAGGCCCTGGCGCCGTGCTGGATGGTGGTGTCGTCGAGGCCCCCGTAGCTCTGCGAGGCGTTGAATCCGTAGGTCGTTATTGACCCCGTCGTCCCGGTCCCCACCGTCATCGCGGCGCACCAGTCGTTGCCGGCCGGGCAGCCTGCCACGCCCGGCCGCACGGTCCCGCTGGCCGGGAAGGTGTCGCTGGCGAGGGTCTCCTCGTGGCCCATGTCGTCGGTGAAGGCGACCTCGAGCCTGATGGTGCTGCCGGCGTCGGCCTCGGCCAGGGTGTAGCGGCGGGTCGTGGCGACGTTGGTCTCGGTTGCGCCGTCGATGCGGATCCAGCGGTAGCGCCAGTCCGGCGCGCCCAGCCCGCCCAGCCCGTCCGGGTCGGCGATGCCGCCGGTGTCGGCGGTCAGGGTCGCGCCGGCCCGGGCCTCGCCCGCGATCGCGGGCTTGCCGGTGGCGGGCGCGTTGAGCTTGGCGGCCACGGTCACGGTCTCGCCGTCGCTCCAGGACAGGCCGGCGGGGCGGGGCCAGAGGTAGCCCCCTGGCGTGCCCGCGGCTTCCGAATCGGCGTTCGCCGTGAACGTCGTCCCGCCCAGGTCGATGATCGAGCCCCGGGGCAGGTAGGCGTCGAGTTTCAGACCGACCGACGTGTCATCGAGATATATCTGATCGACCCGATAGGTCGTTCCGCCATGGTCGATGGCCGTGTCGTCGAGCGCTCCGATCCCCAGAGCTTCGTGGTATCCATAAAGGGTCTCGCCCGTGGCTAACGTGCGGCTCCCCACCGTCATGACGGCGCACCAGTCGTTGCCGGCCGGGCAGCCGGCCAGGGGCCCCAGCACGGCGCCGCTGGCGGGGAAGGCGGTGCTGTTCCGCCGCTCCACCGCGCCGGCGCGGTCGGTGAAATCCAGCCGGAGCCATATCTGCTTGCCGCGGTCGGCGCCGGTCAGGGTGTAGGTGCTCCCGGTCGCGCCGGCGATCACCTGCTGGTTCGCGCCGTCCGCCGGGTCCACCCGCGACCACTGGAAGCCGAATCCGCCGGGGAAGTCCGCCGGCAGGCCCTCGGC
>LXNI01001263.1_pt1 | contig 23044 bp, 23 predicted proteins | sample 809091 | NCBI WGS metagenome assembly LXNI01 (sample SAMN04870527, study PRJNA318959) | sponge metagenome | biome: 01000161; feature: marine sponge reef; material: water | host: Sarcotragus foetidus | place: Greece: Milos, Mediterranean Sea | collected 2013-05-29 | depth 5-7 m | reverse complement strand
GCCTCTGGATCCAGACCGACGGCAATTTCACCAATGAGGGCGATTTCTCCGGCCAGGGCAACAACCAGATGCTCTATGCCGACCCCGACTCGGGCCAGATCGACCGCTTCCTCGTCGGCCCGAATGAGTGCGAGGTGACGGGGCTTTGCTGGTCGATGGACCGGAAGACCATGTTCGTCGGCCTCCAGCATCCGGGCAACAAGGGCGGCGGCCACTTCCCGGGCGGCGGCGACACCACGCCGCGCTCGACGGTGATCGCCGTCACCCGCGATGACGGCGGCGAGATGGGCTGAGGTAAGGTCCCGGCGCCCGCGTTCAGGGCCGCGCCTCGGCGAAGCGGGCGGAGCGGGCGGAGCCGCGCTTGCGGGCGGCTCCGGCGCTCTTGCGTCGTGGGCGGCCCTGCGCGGGACGGTCGTCGGATGCCGGGGCGGGGTCATCCCCGACCACGGTCAGCCTTTGCCGGATCAGGCGTTCGATCTGGCCGAGGGAGTCGCGCTCGCCTGCGTCGCAGAACGAATAGGCAATGCCGCCGGCGCCGGCCCGCGCCGTGCGGCCGATGCGGTGGACATAGCTTTCGGGCACGTTCGGCAGCTCGAAGTTGATGACGTGGCTAATATCCTCGATATCGATGCCGCGCGCCGCGATATCGGTTGCGACCAGGACGCGGGCCTCGCCGCGCCGGAAGCGCTCAAGCGCCCGCTGCCGCGCGCCCTGGGACTTGTTGCCGTGGATCGCATCGGCGGCGACGCCGCCCTTCTCCAGCTGGGTCGCCACCCGGTTGGCGCGATGCTTGGTGCGGGCGAAAACCAGCACCCGCGAGAGCGCTGGGTCATCGAGAATCTCGGCCAGCAGGCGCTGCTTGTCCCCGGCGGAGACGTGGAAGACGCTTTGGCGGATCCGTTCCACCGGCGTCGCCTGCGGCGTCACCGCAACCCGGACGGGGTCGCGAAGGAAGTCGCTCGCCAGACGCGCCACGTCGCGCGGCATGGTGGCGGAAAACAGCAATGACTGCCGCGCCGCCGGCAGGACCGCGAGAATGCGGCGCACATCGCGAATGAAGCCCATGTCGAGCATGCGGTCGGCCTCGTCCAGAACGAGATGCTCGATCCGGTCGAGGGCGACGCGGCGCTGTCCCATCAGGTCCAGCAGGCGCCCGGGCGTGGCGATGAGGATATCGACGCCGCGCGCCAGCGCATCGACCTGCGGCTTCTGCCCGACGCCGCCATAGATGACCGCGCGCCGCAGCCGCAGATGGGCGCCATAGGCGCGGAACTCATCGGCAATCTGGATCGCCAGCTCCCGCGTCGGCGCCAGGACAAGGGCCCGCGGCGCGCGGGCGCGCGCATTGCCGGCCGCGCCGGCGAGCCGGTGCAGGATCGGCAAGGCGAAGGCCGCCGTCTTGCCGGTGCCGGTCTGGGCGATGGCGAGAACGTCGCGCCCGGCCAGAACCTCCGGGATGGCCTGCGCCTGGATCGGCGTCGGCGTGGTGTGGCTGCGCTCGGCCAGCGCGCGTTGCAGGGGTTCGGCCAGGTCGAGTTCGGAAAACGATTGTTCAGTCACATTGGTCCTTGCCGCCCGGCGCAGCCCGCTTTGTCGAGGCGGCTGGCTCCGGGCGCATATGCCGGCCGCCAGGAGCGGCCGGAACGGGTGGAGTGCTTGTATCCGGGTTCGATGCCGCAGAAACAGCTTGCGTCGCGGGCCCGGAACGATGATTGACGGGATAACCATGCGCTCCTGGCCCGCCAATGTCAAGGCGCGTCGCCCGGCCCTGATCGGCGAGCTGATTTTTCATGCGGCGTGATTTTGGCCTTCGGCAGGGGCGTCGGGGCCTGCCGGGTCGTCGCTGACGCTGGCGGCAGGCGCTTGAGGCGTGTGGGGAGCAGGCCGGCCTGCACTTTCTTGATGATCGGGCCGTCACCGGCATTTTGGGCGCGCGCGTCGTGCTCCGGCGTCGCGCCGGATCGGTGTCTGGGTGCTGATCCGGTCGCGCCGGGGTCAGCCGGCAACGGCCCGGACCCGAATGGCCTTGCCGGACAACATCAACTGTCAGATCGGGCATGGATGGTTCACTGTCCGTCGAAATGGCGTGTAACCACGTTGTGTCGGGACGAGCGCGGGTCCAGTATCCGACAAGATCCGACCGAGTCCTGATTCTGAACCGACGATGCTCAGATTTACCCCTGAAGCCGCCCAAACGAAAGTGCCCGCACTTGTGTTTTGCGGGGTCGATGCTCGTGCACGGACTGAAACGATCGAGCGCCTGCTCGAAGGAGGCGGCGCGCGCTGGGCGGTGATAAGCAATGAAATCGACGGTCCGGCCTTTGCTGCGGCGGCGACCGAGCGCATTGCCGGGCAGATGGTGCCGCACGCCATCGGGTGTTTGTGCTGCGTTACGCGCTCGGGGCTGGTCAGCAGCCTGCGGCGGCTTTTCGCGCAGCGGGCGCAGGGTGAAATCGAATTCGACCGGGTGCTGATCGAAACCCTGCCCGATGCCGACCCGGCGCCGGTCATGCAGACCCTGCTGAACAACGCTCTTGTCACCGAATATTTCCGCCTCGATAGCGTCGTTGCCGTCATGGCCAAAGGTAACAGCCTGGACGCTCTGGCGCGGTCGCGCCACGGATGCAAGCAGCTTGCCATCGCAGACAGCATCGTGCTCGACCCGGCGTCGTTCGCCACTCCGGAAATGTGCGCCAGCGCGCGGACGCTGAATCCCGTTGCCGATCTGGTGCCGTCCGATCGGCCTTTCCTGGTGGAAGCGCTGATCGGCGCCGGCCTGGAAACGCGCCTTCTGGACGGTGACCTGGACCGGTGGCTGGGAGTGCCGCACTATGGCGGCAGCGATCTGATCCGGGATGGCCTGCACGGGTTTGCGATCGAAATCCCGCAAGAGCTCGAATGGGAGGCCCTGCATGGCTGGCTGAATGCAGGCACGCAGACGAATGGAGACGTCATGTACCGGACGAAGGGGGCGATCAGGATCGCGGGCATGGACGGACCGGTCGTCATCAACGGCGTCCAGCATGTCTACCAGCCTCCGCAACGGTTGCCGGAGGTCGAGATCGACCGGTCCCGGTTCCTGTTCATCACCGCCAATCTCGACCGCGCCGCCGTCGAGGACAGCCTGCGCATTGACTTGCCCCAGTTCCAGCGTCTGAGCGAAGCCCGGGCGGCCCGGCACGTCCGGGCGGCCAGCGACCCTTCGATACCGCTGTAGCCGCAGACGACTTTCGCTGCCACCGGAAGCGTGGCGGCGGTCACTGCAGACGCGCCTGCAAGCTTGCGGCCATGCCGATCCGGACACGCGCCTTGTTGCTGGCGCGTGTCCAAACTGTTACCATATAACAGAGAGCGCATTGGACGCCGACCAGGAGGACGCGATATGGCTGACAAGATCCGCACAGACGACACTGTCGAACGAGACGTGGACGTCGAGTCCCATCAGGAGCCGGATAATGAGAGAGTGGCATCGCCGTCGCGCCGCTCCTTTATCAAGACCGCGACCCTTGCGACCGGCGGCGCGGCAGTCGCCACCACCGTAGGCAGCGGGGTGATGCACGAGCTGGACCTCGTCAAGCCCGCGCATGCCGCCGAAGGTGGGATCGAAGGCACGCCGATTGCCGAAAAATGGTGGCCGTCGCGCTGGGGCGAGGGCGACCAGACCGGCGCCACCAACCATATGACGCCGGCGGTGGCGCTGGATGCGGCGAGCCTGATCAAGACCGGCAAGGTGTACAGCCTGGGCCGGGTCTATGAATATGGCATGCCCTTGTTCGGCCAGCGGGTGTTCGCGCTGCGCATCCCGGGCGCGCCGACTGGAGGCGCGTACGGCAAGAACCAGGTCATCTGGCACGATGAGATCCTGACCACCGAAATCGGCCAGGTGGGCACCCAGTTCGACGGGCTTGCCCATATCGGCGCCCGGGTCGGCGACGCGGGCGATCTGTCCCAGGAGGTGTTCTACAACGGGTTCACCACGACGGACCTCCATAACAACGACAGCGAGGCAGGGTCCACGGCCGGCGCCTACGGGCTGCAGCGGCTCGGTATGGAACATGTCAAGCCGTTCTTCTGCCGCGGTATCCTGTTCGATGTCATGGGCCTGAAGGGACGCATGCTGGACAAGGGCGAGGAGATCACCGTCGACGACCTGAAGGCCTGTCTGAACCGGCAAAACATGTCCGAGGACGACATTACCGAGGGCTGTGCGGCGCTGTGGCGTACAGGTTGGGGCGAAAACCTGTGGATGAAGGACAACGCTCGCTTCAATTCCGGTGAGCCTGGAATCGGCGTGAGCGCTGGAGAGTGGCTGGCGGCCAAGGGAATTTCGGTGGGCGCTGCCGACTGCTGGGCCATCGAGTGCGTGCCCAACCCGGATCCGAACCTGGCGTTTCCGGTGCACCAGGTCTTTCTGACCAAGAACGGCATCCACATTCTCGAGAATGTGCGCCTCGATCATCTGGCCGCTGACGGCGTTTACAAGTTCGCCTTCATTTTCTCCACGCTGCCGATCAAGGGAGCCACGGGCTCGCCGGGCAACCCGATCGCAGTCGTCTAGAACGCTTCAATCGGCAGAGGCCAGGCGGGCGAGAAAATCGGTATCGAATCGACAAACGAACACTCGCCCGTCTGAGTCGCCGCCGAGCAGGCAGTTCCCCTCCGGGGACCATGCGAGGTTGGCGACGGGTGTCCCCTGCGGGGCGACGAGGCTGAGCCTCTGCGGTCGTGCGGCCAGGCTCACCAGTTCCAGACCGCCGTCATTGTACCCGGCCGCCGCCAGAGCAAGGCGCGGGTTGGCGCACACCCTGGCGATCAGATGTTCGCTGTAGCGTCCCAGCATTCGCGGAGCAGGCGACGGCAGACCGCCGTTGGAGAACGGCCAGCCGCTCACCGTGTCGGCCCCGGATGCGAGCATCCAGGCGCCGTCGGCGCTCCAGTCGATGGATTTGACCTTGTTGATGCTGGGACCGAGGCTGGCGTCCTGCCCGGAAACGAGGTCCCATGCGTGCAGCGTCTTTTCCTGGGTGGCCGTCACCACAAACCGTTCGTCGCTACTCCAGCTGAGATCGAGGTGTGAACCGCGTTGATGCAGGCGCTGCGGCTCGCCGCGTTGCCCGTTCAGCGGCCAAAGGCTCGCCCCGTTATAATGCGAAACGGCCAAGCGCCGGCCGCTGCTGGCGAAGGCCAGGCCCGCGACGGTGCTTGGATGTTCTCCGAGCTCCGCGACCTCCCGTCCCTCGGCGTCCGGAAGCCGGACTCGCGCACCGTCCGAGATCGCCCTCAGACCGCATGGGTGCGAGGCAAGCCGATCAGGCCAGGACGAGGAGAGCCGCACCAGCTCCCGTGGTCCGTCCGTGGCGTGAACCTGGTACACGACGCCGTCATCGGCCCCGCACAGGAAACTGCGTTCCCGGCAATCGGGGGCCAGCGCCAGAACGGCGCCTGGGGTCAGCGACCTGACCGAAAGCGACGGGTCCCGTTCGCGGAGGTCCGCAATGCGAACGCATCCGTCTCCGCCGGCGAATGCCGCATAACGCCCGCCGCGCTCGACACAAACGCCGGTCAGCGGCGCGTCAATGCTCCAGTGATCAAGCCTGAAGCCGTTCAAGACCCGCTACGCCGCGCCGACCGGTCCGGAAAGGTGCGGCATGAACGCCGCACCGCCGGCCGCTCTCAGTGCGCCAGGCATGAACGCAATTCCCGTTCCAGTGCCGCCTCGTCCAGATTGCGGCCGATGAACACCAGCCGGCTGGAGCGGCGTCGGGCGCCCCAGAGGTCGCCAGGCTGGCCGTCGAACAGCATATGCACGCCCTGGAACACGAACCGCCGGTCTTCGCCCTCGATCGCCACAATTCCCTTCATGCGAAAGATGTCAGGCCCCCGGGTCTGCAGCAACCGGCTCAGCCAGGCGTTGAGCGCGGACCGGTCGATCTCGCCGTCGAGTTCGAGCGCGATCGAGCGAACGCTGTCGTCATGCGTGTGTTCCGGGTTGAAGACATGCTCCGCAGCAGGGTCCATCCTCGCGCCGGCGGCATCGAGAAAGCCGGCATCGAATTCCTCCGGCAGGTGCTCTGTAAACAGCGCGTAGAGTCCCGGTCTGTCGACTGCAAGCGTGAAGTCGTAGCGATCCGCGCCCGTGAGCACCAGCGACCGGAGCGCCTCGCCCGGCGGGATCGTGGCGCCCGGTTGCACTATGTCGGCGGGCGCGGCGAACCGGGTGAAGATTCGTTCCGCCGTTTCCTTAAGGGCTTCGCTTGTCGCCGCATGGATGGGCTCCAGCACTGCCGACATCGCCGGATCGGGACCGTTCCGAAGCTGGAATGTCGCCTTGCTGTCGAGATGCAGCACGCCGCCCCACTCGAACGGATATTCCGGTTCGAGGAAGCCCGGCTTGAGGTCGAGGGCGCGGCGGAGATCGAAGCCGCCGACATCGAGCACCTGCTCCATGGGCGCGTCGGCCATCCGGACCCGTTCGATCCGCGCCATGGCATTCATCGACCTGAGCCGGCGCTCCAGAGCATCGACCGCCTCGGCATCGACCAGGTCGATCTTGTTTATCAGGAGCACATCGGCGAAGGCGATCTGCGCCACGGCTTCGTCGCTGTCATCCAGGTGCAGTTCGGCATGTTTCGCATCGACCAAGGTTATGACGCCATCCAGTTCGAAGGACTCCCTGGTATCGTCGTCGACGAAGAAGGTCTGCGCCACCGGTCCCGGGTCGGCCAGACCGGTGGTTTCCACCAGGATCCGGTCGAACTTGTCGCGCCGCTTCATCAGGTTGCCGAGTATTCGGATCAGGTCGCCCCGCACGGTGCAGCAGATGCAACCATTGTTCATCTCGAAGACTTCTTCGTCGGCGTTGATCACCAGATCCTGATCGACGCCAATCTCGCCGAACTCGTTCTCGATCACGGCGATGCGTTGACCGTGGTTTTCCGTCAAGATGCGGTTGAGCAGGGTGGTCTTGCCGCTGCCGAGAAACCCGGTCAACACGGTTACGGGGATAGTCTGGTCCATCTCGTGATCCTGTAGGTCATAAGGTAACACCGTAGCGTCACGCCAGATGGAATTCGACGGTTTTCTGGCGCGCCGGGCCCGCGTTGTCCCGATAGGCGGCGTGGCGCTATTGGGGATACAGGCGGAATGCGACACGCGCGCCTCCGGCGTCTTCCCGGGTGACGGCGAGCGACAGCACCTCCCCCTCGCGGCGGAAGGCGGGACCATTTTCTTCACCCGGTTGGTGACGCCCACAAGGGCGGGTTGCTGACACGACCCATTGTAAAATGGCCCAACCGGGTGCTCAAACTTTTTCCGATCGGCGATCAGGGCTCGGGGCCCCATGCGCGCTATGGGCATGGCGTGCTGCGGGCTGTATATCGAGGCGAGCGGGTCGGCGGGAAGGATGCGTGGAACGTGCCGGAAGAAACGGTCAAACAACGCCGCCGGGGGCGCACGCAGCCCAGGGGGCGCCAGGTCGAGCCGGAGGCGCTGGCGGAGGTGCGGACGCTGCTGGGCCCAGCGCCGCGCGAGCGCGAGTTCCTGATCGAATATCTGCACCGCCTCCAGGAGCGTTTCGGGCATCTCGCCGCCCGCCATCTGGCGGCGCTGGCGGAGGAGATGCGGCTCGCCATGGCGGAGGTCTGGGAGGTCGCGACCTTCTACGCCCATCTGGACACAGTGAAGGAGGGCGAAGAGCCGCCGCCGGCGCTGACGCTCCGCGTCTGCGACAGCCTCTCCTGCGAGCTGGCCGGCGCGCCGGCGCTGCTGGACTCGCTGCGTTCAGCCTTCCCGGAGGCGCGGGTCGTCACCGCGCCCTGCATGGGGCGCTGCGACTGCGCGCCGGTCGTCGAGGCGGGGCACCGCCATGTGGACCGGGCAACGCCCGAGAGGGTGCGCGCGGCGATTTTGGACAAGACAGGACACCGCGTTCCGGCGGCCCCGGCAGGCGGTTATGCGCAGCTTCGCGCCTGTCTCGACGGCAGCCGCACCCGCGAGGAGGTCGCGCGCGAGATCGAGGAAGCGGGCTTGCGCGGCATGGGCGGCGCGGGCTTCCCGAGCGCGCGCAAATGGGGCTTCGTGCGCGCCGGGCCGAAGCCGCGCTATCTCGCGGTCAATGCCGATGAGGGCGAGCCCGGCACCTTCAAGGACCGCCACTTCCTCGAGACCGCGCCGGGCGCCGTGCTGGAGGGCGCGCTGATCGCCGCCTGGGCGGTCGAGGCGGACATGATTACGATCTATCTGCGCGACGAATATCCCGATGCGCGGGAGATCCTGGCGGCCGAGATCGCGCGGCTGGGGAGCTTGGCGCCGGCGGGCGGCGTGCATCTGCGCCGGGGCGCGGGCGCCTATATCTGCGGCGAAGAGTCGGCGATGATCGAGAGCATCGAGGGCAAGCGCGGCCTGCCGCGCCACCGCCCGCCCTATGTGGCCCAGCTGGGCCTCCACGGCCGGCCGACGCTCGTCCACAATGTCGAGACACTCTACTGGATGCCGGCGATCCTGGAGCGGGGCGCGGCCTGGTTCGCGGAAACCGGGCGCCATGGCGGCCAGGGCTGGCGGGCCTATTCCGTCTCCGGCCGGGTGCGCGAGCCGGGCGTCAAGATCGTGCCCGCCGGCGTCACCGCGCGCGAGCTGATCGAGGAGTTCTCGGGCGGCATGGCGGACGGGCGCGCGTTCAAGGCTTACCTGCCGGGCGGGGCTTCCGGGGGCATATTGCCGGCCAGCCTCGCCGACATCCCGCTCGATTTCGGCAAGCTGGAGCCGCATGGCTGCTTCACCGGCTCGGGCGCGGTGGTCGTGCTGGCCGAGGGCGACGATATCGGCGCGGCGGCGCTCAACCTGATGCGCTTCTTCGCCTATGAAAGCTGCGGGCAATGCACGCCCTGCCGCGTCGGCACGGAGAAGGCCGCGCTCCTGATGGCCGAGCCCGCCTGGGACCGCGACGTGCTCGAAGACCTCGCCGCCGTTATGGCGGATGCGTCCATCTGCGGCCTCGGCCAGGCGGCCCCCAACCCGCTCCGCTGCGCCATGAAATATTTCCCGGAGGATGTGGGGCTGTAGCCGCGCGCGCCGGCGGCGCTACTCGTCGGCCGGGGGACCTGGAGACTGTCGGGCGCCGGCCGCCAGGTGGATCTTTTCGATGTAGTGCTCAGCCAGGGTCACCGCGTCCCCGGCGTCGTCGAAAATCCCGTTGAGCAGGGCGTCGTAATTGGGCTGGTGGAAGAAGACCAGCGAGATCCGGTCGCGCTGCGCCATCCCTTCGGGCGGGTTCGCGACCCGGTGCAGGGTCGAGGCCCATAGCCCGCCGGTCCAGCGCGCCATCGCGTCTCCGAGATTGCAGACGAAGGCGTCAGCAGGCGGGCGCAGATCGGCCCAGCCGCCTTGCGGCAGCTTGACCTGCAAGGTTCCCGGCACGTCGTCGCCGCGAAGCACTGTGAGCGTGCCGTAGTCGGTATGGGCCCCGGCGCGCAACTGCCGCCCGGTCGGGGCGCTGGTTTGCGCCGGATAGCGTATCAGCCGCAGCCCGCAGGCAGGGCGGTCGATCTTGTCGGCGAAGAAATCCTCGTCAAGTTCGAGGGCGAGCGCCATCGCCCCCATGAGCCGGTCGCACAACCCGAGCAAGGCGCGGAAATAGTCGTCCACGATGTCGCGGAACCCTTCCGGCCTGGCGGGGTAGCGGTTCTCCGCGAAGAAATACGCCGCGATCTCGCCGCGGTAGTAGTCGTCGTCCGGGACATCGGGCGGGCCCATCGCAAAGGCTTCCTGCAGGTCGGGCGGCGTCTCGACCCCGAGCGTGTAGGCGAGCGAGCGGTCGGCGAACGGGTAGTAACCGCGCCCGACCCGGTTCTCGGGCCGCAGGATCGAACGCTTCTCGGCCGTTGGCAGGGCGAAGAAATCGGCCGCCGCCTGCCGGGTGCGGGCGATCAGGTCGGCAGGCACGCCGTGGCCGGTGATGCAGAAGAATCCAGACTCCCTGCAAGCCGCGGCGATTGCGCTGGCGACCCTGCGCTTGTCTTCATCCCGGCCCCGCAGGAAAGGGCCGATATCGATTACCGGAACCGACATTGGCGGCGCCTTCCGTCAAACTCGCATGCGGCGAGCGATCGCTATGCCCGTCAGACGGCCGTGTCCACCCCGGCGCCCGCCGGCGACAGCTTGCGCGGCAACAAGTGATCGAACGCCGGAGCGCGCGACGCGCTACGGCCCCCGCGTCAGCGGCTTGTAGCGGATACGGTGGGGGCGCTCGGCGTCCGCGCCGAGGCGGCGGCGGCGATCGGCCTCGTAATCGGCGTAATTGCCTTCGAACCACTCGACATGGCTGTCGCCCTCGAAGGCGAGGATGTGGGTCGCGATCCGGTCCAGGAACCAGCGGTCATGGCTGATGACCAGCACGGAGCCAGCAAAGGCGAGCAGCGCCTCTTCCAGCGCGCGCAGCGTCTCGACATCGAGGTCGTTGGTCGGCTCGTCCAGCAGTAGCAGGTTGGCGCCGGATTTGAGCATTTTCGCCAGATGGACCCGGTTGCGCTCGCCGCCCGAGAGGGAGCCGACCTTCTTCTGCTGGTCCGGGCCCTTGAAATTGAAGGTCGAGACATAGGCCCGGCTCGCGACTTCGCGCCCGCCAAGCGCGACCATGTCGAGACCGCCCGAAATCTCCTCCCAGACGGTCTTGTCGGCGGCCAGCGCGTCGCGGCTCTGGTCCACCGCGCCGATCTTCACCGTCTCGCCGACGCGCAGAACACCGTTATCCGGCGTCTCCTCGCCGGTCAGCATGCGAAAGAGCGTCGTCTTGCCCGCCCCGTTCGGCCCGATCACGCCGACAATGCCCGCGGGCGGCAGGCGGAAGGACGCGCCCTCCATCAGCAGCCGGTCGCCGAAAGCCTTCGCCACGCCCTTGGCCTCGATCACCACATCGCCGAGCCTCGGTCCCGGCGGAATGACGATCTCCGCCGTGTCGAGCGCCCGCCGCTGGCCCTCGGCCAGCAGTTCGTCATAAGCCCGGAGGCGGGCCCGGCTCTTGGCCTGCCGGGCGCGCGGGCTCTGGCGGACCCATTCGAGCTCGCGCTGCAGCACCTTGCGGCGCGCGCTTTCCTGCCTTTCCTCCAGCGCGAGGCGGCGCTCCTTCTGCTCCAGCCAGGAGGAGTAATTGCCCTCGAACGGCACGCCGCGCCCCCGGTCGAGCTCCAGGATCCAGCCGGCGACATTGTCGAGGAAATAGCGGTCATGGGTGACGGCCACCACCGTGCCGTCATATTGCTCCAGAAAGCGCTCCAGCCAGGCGACGCTCTCGGCGTCCAGATGGTTGGTCGGCTCGTCCAGCAGCAGCAGGTCCGGGCGGAAGAGCAGCAGGCGGCAGAGTGCCACCCGCCGCCGCTCGCCGCCGGAGAGCGTGGCCGTGTCGGCGTCGCCGGGCGGGCAGCGCAGCGCGTCCATGGCGATCTCAACGGTGCGCTCCAACTCCCAGCCATTGGCTGCGTCGATCCGCTCCTGGAGGTCGCCCTGCTCTTCGATCAGCGCGTCCATCTCCTCGGGCGTGAGATCCTCGGCGAAGCGCGCGCTCACCTCGTTGAAGCGCTCCAGCAGCCGCGCCGTCTCCGCCACGCCCTGCATGACATTGCCCATCACGTCGCGCCCGGGGTCGAGCTCCGGCTCCTGCGGCAGGTAGCCGACGCGCACGCCGCCCGCTGCCCAGGCCTCGCCGTCGAACTCGGTCTCGATGCCGGCCATGATGCGCATGAGCGTCGATTTGCCGGCCCCGTTCGGTCCCAGAACGCCGATCTTGGCGCCCGGCAGGAAGGCGAGGCGGATATTGTCGAGCACCTTGCGTCCGCCCGGATAAGCCTTGGCGAGCCCGTGCATGACATAGACATATTGATGTGCAGCCATGGCGCCGCTCATACCCCGCAAGCCGCCCCGCCGCAACGCCTGCCGGATTGACGCCTCTCCGGCGGCCCCGGGCGGGCGTTTCCGGAGGCCGACCTCGGAACATGTCAGGAAATGTCATGTTCTGTCATGATCCGCATGCGCAGGGCGCATATGCTGTGGCTGGTTCCGGTATGTGTGCCGCCTTGTCACTCCGTTCCGCGACTCTCCTATTGTCTGCGCGCACCGCCTGCTCCCGCGCGTGGCACGGCGTGGGGATGCGGGGCTCCCCTGCGCTTTTTCCGGGATTTTTTCGCACCAGTGTGCAACAGGAGGCGGTCCGACCCCGCACCTGCCGCCGCCTCCTGGTCTTATCTGGTCATGGAGTCCCGAGGATCAAGTGTTTCGTGAGAATTATTTCATAATCATGAACAAGCGCCTCGCCGTCCGGGCGCGCTCCGGTAGCCGGGGCGGCGAGGCGCTTCGCTCGCCTGCCTGCTATCGGCGGAGCCGCGGGAGCGTCACGCTGCCCGTGGCCGTTCGCCCTGGATCTGGGTGCGGTGCAGCCGGCGGCGCGTCGTGGCGTCGAAGGGATCGCGGCGATGCATGGTGCAGCGATTGTCCCAGAGCACCACATCGCCCACCTGCCAGCGATGGCGGTAGGTGAACCGCTCCTGCTGCACATGGCGCCACAGCTCGTCCAGCAGCGCCTCCGACTCCGAAACCTTCATGCCCTCGATATAGGAGTTGAGCCGCCGGCCGAGATAGAGCACCGGCCGCCCGCTTTCCGGATGCAGCGGCACGGCCGGATGGCTGGCGCCGGGCGCCTCGCTCACATCCGCCACCTCGTCGAAGCCCGCGCGCAGATAGCCGCCGGAATTGACGCTCGAATCGTGGCGAAGGCTGGCGGACTCCAGCCGGCTCCTGAGCGCCGCCGGCAGCGCCTCCAGCGCGGCATACATGTTCAGGAACCAAGTATCGCCGCCCTCCGGCGGGATTTCCAGCGCATAGAGCGCGCTCGCCTTGGGCGGGCGCTCCTCATAGCTCATATCCGTGTGCCAGGAGGCCTCGCCGGCGCCGAGCGAGCCGATGGGCTTGCCGTCCTTGACGATATTGGAGATCACATAGAGCTCCGGCACGCCCGCCACCATGGTCTGGCCGTTCTCCATGATCGGCGCATGGTCGAGCTTGCCGAAGCGCGAGGAGAAGGCGACGAAATCCGCGTCCGTGAGAGTCTGTCCCCGGAACACCAGCACGCCATGCGCGATCCAGGCGGCGTGGATGGCGGCAAAGGCCGCGTCATCGAGCGGCCCGGACAGATCCACGCCCTCGATCACGGCGCCCAGCGCGGCTCCCGTCGGCGCCGCCGCGACCATTTGTTCGATCCCTTCCGGCATGGCTTCGGCCTCCCTGCCCGACAAACGCCGGCACTGTCGGACAAGCGGCGGCGCAGGTCAATGTGCGCGCCCGCATCCGGGTCCGGCGGGCACCGGTTTCGAGGCGGCTTCTTAAACTTCCATGGAAGCTTTCTCCGCAGTCCGACCCCTGTTATATTTATATACAACTAGGAGCGCCCATGCACACGACGCACCTGCGTAAGGTCGGCGGTTCGGTAATGCTTGCGGTGCCGCCCGCCCTTCTTGACCTCTTGAATCTCGGAATCGGGGCCAAGGTGGATATCGACATTGAGGACGGTCGCCTGGTCGTCGCGCCGAAGGCCCGGCCCCGCTACACGCTCGATGAGCTTCTGGCGCAATGCGATGAGAATTCGGTCATTTCGGCCGACGACCGCCTATGGCTCGACTCAAGGCCGGTCGGCAAAGAGCTGTTTTAGTGGAGCGCGGCGAGATCTGGCTGATCAGCCTGGATCCCACTGCCGGCCATGAACAACAGGGCACGCGCCCGGTGTTGATCGTATCGTCCGCCGCCTTCAACCGTGTAACCGGTACACCGGTCGTTCTGCCGGTCACGACGGGTGGCGGCTTCGCACACCGGCGCGGCTTCGCCGTGTCCCTCGAAAACGCCGGTACACGAACTGCCGGCGTCATCCGCTGCGACCAGCCGCGTGCCCTGGATCTCGCCGCCCGCAAGGGAAGACGTCTTGAAGCTGTGCCGGAGCCTATCGTGGAAGACGTGCTTGCCCGCTTGGCAGCTATCTTCGAATAGCAGTCGAGTATGATGGCGCTCGGAGTCGAAGGCGTGCGGGTCGGGATGTGGACCGATCCCGAGCACCATACGGGTTGCATCGTGATCCTGCCCCCGGCGGGAACCGTGGGTGGCATTGCGGTGCGCGGCGGCGCGCCCGGCACGCGCGAGGCGGCCATCCTCGGCCCGGTGGCGCCGAACGAAGCCTGTCATGCCGTGGTGCTTTGCGGGTCGAGCTTGTTCGGCCTCAGCGCAGCCGACGGCGTGGTGGACTGGTGCGAGGCGCACGGCATCGGACTCGCGCTCGCGGCGGGCCGGTTTCCCATCGTGGGCGCGGCAGTGGTGTTCGACATCCGCAGCCCCGACATGCGCCGCATCGACCGCGAGGCTGACCGGGCGGCCTGCGAGGCAGCGAAGGAAGACGAGCCCGCGAACGGATCGGGCGGCGTCGGCGCAGGCTGCACTGTCGGCAAGGAAGCGGGAATCGAGTGGGCGAGCAAGGGCGGCCAGGGCAGCGCGGTGCGCCGGTCGGGCGGCCTCGCGGTCGGCGCGCTGGTAGCGGTAAACGCGCTCGGCAGCGTGCTGGGCGAAGACGGCCGGGTGCTTGCCGGATGCCGCGCGCCACAGGATGTCCCGCGCTATCCCTACGGCGCGCCGCCGGCCAGCCTGTCCAACACGGTCATCGGCTGCATCGCGACCAACGCCCGGCTGCGGAAGCCGGAAGCCTGCCGGGTCGCGGACCTCGCCCATACCGGCATCGCGCGGACAGTCTCGCCCGCCCATACGAGCCTCGACGGCGACGCCCTCTTCGCGCTCGCAACCGGCGAAGTCGAAGCCGGCCTTGACCTTATCGCGGAACTCGTGGCCCAAGCCGTGGCAGATGCCGTCCGCGCCGCCGTCCGCCATGCCCGCGGCATACCCGGCTTCCCCGCCGATCCGAGGGCGCGGTAAATTCAAAGCTTGAAGTTGTTTCGGGAGGCAGCGGCGGTTAAACCACCGCCGGGCTTCGGCGTTCCAAGAGCATGACGTCGCGCCATTCGCCGGCGAGCGGGCCGTGGGTCATGCGGCCGAGGCGCTCGCGGATGCCGACCTGGCGGAAGCCGAATTTGCGGTGGAGCGAAATGCTGGCGGCGTTCTCCGGGAAGATGCCGGCCTGGAGGGTCCAGAGGCCGGCGGCCTCCGAAGAACCGATCAGCGCGCCCAGCAGCCGGTCGCCGACGCCTCGGCCGCGCACGCCGTCGGCGAGATAGATCGAAACCTCGCCCACGCCGGCATAGACCTTGCGCGAGGACACCGGCGAGAGCGCGGCCCAGCCGATGACCGCGCCGTCCTCGGCCGCCACCAGCCGGCAGCATGCCAGATGGCCGGCGTCCCACTCCTCCCAGGCGGGCACCGTCTCTTGGAAGCTCGCATGGCCGGTGGCGATGCCGCCGCCATAGATCGCGAGCACGGCGGGCCCGTCCGCCGCCCGCATTGGCCGGATCTCAACCATTATTCGTCATAGCAGACGAGGCTGGCGACCGGCGCGTCGATCCGGGCCCGGCCGCCGAGAAAGGCGAGTTCGACCAGGCAGACAGCGCCGCGCACATCCGCGCCGATCAGCCGCAGCAAGTCGATGCCGGCGCTGAAGGTGCCGCCCGTGGCGAGCAGGTCGTCCACCACCACCACGCGCTCGCCCGGCCGGACCGCATCCGCCTGGATTTCGATGACGTCCGCGCCATATTCGAGCTCGTAGCGGTGCGAGACCACAGCGCCCGGCAGCTTGCCCTGCTTGCGCAGCATGGTGAAGCCGATGCCGAGCCGGGCCGCCACCGGGGCCGAGACCAGGAAGCCACGCGCCTCGATCCCGGCTAACCGGTCGGCACCGAACGCCTCGACGGCCTCGCAGAGCCGGTCTACGGCATGGCGCCAGGCCCTGCCGTTCCCGATCAACGTCGAGATGTCGTAGAACAGGATGCCGGGCTTCGGATAATCGGGGATCGTCCGGATACAGGATTTGAGGTCCATGAACGGTCTCGCGGGTGAAGGTCCGGAGGGCAGCGTAGAACATCGCCGCCGCAAGCCCAACGGGTTCACGGGTCTGCTGCTGGCGCTTTCCGGCCTGTTGCTCGCGCCGGGGCTGCTCCTGCCCGCGATCACCGTCGAGCGCCTCTGGTTCGGAGCCGACTATTCCATCCTGGGCTCCGTCGCCGCGCTGGCCCGCGGCGGCGACTGGTTCCTCGCTGTCGTCATGGGCGCCTTCTCCGTCGTTCTGCCCGCGGCGAAGCTGGCGCTTGCCGCCTGGGCCGGGCTGACCGGCAGGACGGACACGCGGCCAGTCCGGGCCCTGGGCGCGGTGTCGAAATATTCGATGCTCGATGTATTCGCCGTCGCGGTCGCCGTGCTGGTGCTGGACGGGCAGCTCCTGACAAGCGCCCGGGCCGGGCCCGGCATTGTCTGCTTCACGGTCTCGGTGCTGCTCTCGACCTGGGCGGTGCATCGGCTCCGTCACACGGAACGCTGAGCGGCAAGCGCGGCCAGCCGGCGTTCGTCGAGCTCGGCGCGGATGCGGATTAGCAGCACCGTCACCCAGAAGAACAGGAAGGCGGCATACATGGCCAGCAACGGGCGCAGCATGGCCGGGTCGATGGCGGGCGCGCCGATGCGGCTGATGCTCGCCGGCTGGTGCAGCGTGTTCCACCAGTCCACCGAAAACTTGATGATCGGCAGGTTGACGGCCCCGACCAGCGCCAGGAGGGCCGCCGCCCGCCCCGCCCGGCGCGGATCGTCGAAGGCCCGCCAGAGCGCCATATAGCCGATATAGAGGAACAGCAGCACGAGCACGGAGGTGAGCCGCGCATCCCAGACCCACCATGTTCCCCAGGTCGGCAGGCCCCAGAGCGAGCCGGTGACGAGCGCAATGAGCGTGAAACAGGCCCCCGGCGCGGCCGAAGCCTTGGCCGCGAGCTCGGCCAGCGGATGGCGCCAGACAAGCGCGCCCGCGCTCGCCAGCGCCATGACGGCATAGGTGCTGAGCGCCATCCACGCCGCCGGGACATGCACATACATGATGCGCACCGAGTCCTTCTGCTGGTAGTCGATGGGCGAGTCGACCAGGGCCAGCCAGAGTCCGACAATGAACGCGAGCGCCGAGACGCCCGCCGTCCAGGGCAGGACGCGGCCGGCGAAACGGCGGAAGCGGCCAGGATTGGCGAAGCGGTGCAGGCTGCGGGCCACGGGTCCTATTGCTCCACGGCTTGACGGAGCGCCGCCGCCGCCGCCGCCAGCGCCAGCGCCAGCGCGGCGAGCGACAAGGCGGCGAGCAGGGCGAAGGCGCCCTCCCGGCCCTCGGCGGCGGCGGCCCCGAAGATCAGGACCGGAATATAGAGCGGCAGCACGAGAATGGCCGTCAAGACCCCGCCCAGCCGCGCTCCGAGGGTGAGCGCCGCGCCGGCCGCGCCGATGAGCGTGAGCGCGGGCGTGCCGACGAGGAAGGAAAGCGCGAGCAGGCCGAGCCGCTCGCCCGGCACGGCCAGCATGGAGCCAAGCAGCGGCGCCATGACCGCCATCGGCAGGCCGGTCGCAAGCCAGTGCGCGGCGCATTTGGCCAGCGCCACCGCCGCCAGCGGTTCGTGGCGGGCCGCCAGCAGGTCGAGCGTGCCGTCTTCCCAGTCGGCGCGGAACAGGCGCTCCAGCGACAACAGCGCCGCCAGCAGCGCGATCACCCAGAGCAGGCCGGAGCCGACATCCGCCAGAATGCCGGGTTCGGGGCCGAGGCCGAGCGGGAACAGCACCGCGCCCAGCACGAAGAACAGCAGCGCCAGCCCGCTCTCCCCGCCCTGCCTGCCAGCGAGCGCGAGGTCGCGGCCGAGCAGCGCGAGGAACATCCTCACGGGAGGGACGTCCCGAGTTCGATGCGCCGCGCGGCCGCCGGCCCGAGCGGGACATGGGTGGCGATGATCGCCGCCCCGGCGCCCGCAAGATGGGCCTCCAGGCCGTGCTCGAAGGCCGCCGCCGCCGCGTCGTCGAGGCCGGCGGTCGGCTCGTCCAGCAACCAGAGCGGGGCCGGCGCGGCGAAGAGGCGCGCCAGGCCGAGCCGCCTTCGCTGGCCGGCCGACAGCAGCCGCGCCGGCAGGTCTGCAAGCGCTGCGAGACCCACCGCCTCGAGGCCCTTCGCCACGGAGCCCCTGCCGGCCAGCCGCACCCAGAAGGCGAGATTCTGCGAGACGGTGAACGCCGGCTTCACCGCGTCGCCATGGCCGACATAGTGGAAGTCCGCTTCGCCGGATCCGGTCCACGCCACACTGCCCGCCGAGGCCGGCAGCAGCCCCGCCAGCACGCGCAGCAGGCTCGATTTGCCGGAGCCGTTGGGGCCGGTGACGAGCGCGGCCTCGCCAGGTGCCAGCGCGAGATCGAGCCCCTGGAACAGCACGCGCCCGCCGCGCTCGCAGGCGAGGCCGCGCGCCTCCAGCATCAGCCGCCGATCGCCACCGCCGCCGTCGGCGACTGCACATGGGCAGCGGCTGCATTGCCGCGCATGACGATCTGCGGGTTGGCGAATAGCTTCTGGCCGACGGCGCTCTCGGTCACTTCGGTCGGGAAGCGCCCGGCGAGCGCGGCCCCGACGTCGGGCGGCAATTCCCGGTCCAGCGTCACCTTGCCCTCGCCGCTGGCGTCGATGCGCGGCCGGTGGACCGCATCGTCAAGGTCGAGGCCGAAATCGAGCAGCATGGAGGTCAGCTGGAAGACCGCCGGCGCAATCCGCCGCCCGCCCGATGCGCCGAGCGCGAAGCGGCCCGTCCCGTCCGGGTCCGTCACCACAACCGGCGCCATGTTGTTGAGCGGCTTTACCCCGCCCTTGAGCGAGTTCGGCCGGCCGGGGCGCGGGTCGAACCAATAGACGCCGTTGTTCATCAGTAAGCCGGTGCCGGGCAGCATGAAACGGGAGCCGAACCGCTCCAGCAGCGTGTTGGTCAGCGTCACCATATTGCCGGCCGCATCAACCACGGAGAGATGAGTGGTGCAGCCGCGCCCGCTCGCATCGCCGTCATGGCCCATATGTGCGAAGCGGTATTCATAGGCTTCCGAGAGCGCCTCCGCCCAGGCGATATAGGCGGCGGCGTTGAGTCCGGTAGCGCGGTCGAGCCGGGCGTCGAGGTTGGCCAGCGCCCGCGCCATGGTCGGGCCGGCGTTCAGGCCCGGCATCAGCCGCACCACGCCGTCATGGTGCGGCACGGCCAGCGGCTCCACCTCGAAGGCTTCATAGGCAGCCAGGTCGTCGAGCGACAGCGGGCCGCCGGACGCCGCCATGTCGGCAACGATGCGCCGCGCGGTCTCGCCCTCGTAGAAATCACGCGGGCCCGCGTCCGCGAGGCGCCGCAGCGTCTCCGGCAGCCGCCCGAGTTGGCGGCGGCGCGGCGCATGCGGCGTCTGCGAGACAAGCGGCGCGCCGCCCGGCAGATAGGTCTCGCGCGCCTCCGGATAGCGCCCGAGGCCCGCGCTCATGCCGAAGGCGATCTGGAGCGTCGCATACCAGCTCGCCGCAAGGCCGCGCTCAGCGGTCTCGATCGCGGGCGCCAGCGCGTCGGCCCAGGCAAGCGTGCCGTAGCGCTCCAGCGCCATGGCGAAGCCGGCGACGGCGCCCGGCACCGCCACCGCTTCGGGCCCGATCATGTTGCGGTCGCCAGTGACGCGCGGCCAGACGAACAGCGCGTCCTCCGCCCCCTCCTCGCCGCTCAGCGGATAGCGGGCAGGGTCGAGCGCCGCCGGCGCGGTCATCGAATAGTCGATGCCGATGGTGCGCCGCTCCGCCGCCAGATGGATCAGCATGACGCCGCCGCCGCCTATGCCGCTCATCCAGGGCTCAGTTGTGGCGAGACAGAGCGCGGTGACGATTGCGGCGTCCACGGCATTGCCGCCCGCGCTCAGCACGGCCGCGCCCCGCTCCGCCGCCTCCGCTTCCTGCGCGGCGACAAGGCCGTGCCGCGAGCGTATAACCGGCTTGCGCAGGCTCCAATGTTCGGCCCGGAAGGTCATCTCAGGCTCCCTGTCCCGGCTTCCATGCCAGCTTATCGTAAAGCGGCTTCGGCCTTTGCGGAATATGGCGATGCGCCGCCGCCGCCGGATGTGTCATGAATTGTCATGTTCTGGATGCGCAGGGTGCATGTGTGGCCGCATGTTCCGGCATGGCTCCTTCCTCCCGGCCAGCGGGATCCTTGTCCGCGCCTGCGTGTCACGCCGGCGCGGATATCATCTCATCTGGTCATGGCGTCTCGGGAAGCCAAGCCCTTTTTAAGAATTATTTCCAGACATCAAGCAAACAGCGCGTTGCTCCGGGCCGGGGTCCCGCACCGCCGGTGACGGCTGGCCGGGGAGCCGGGTGGGAGCCGCATGTCAGCGCCGTGGGTTTTACGCGCCGGCGGCGCCGAGGCCGCCGGCCGAGGTGATGAATTCCACCACGGCGGACACGCCCTTGCCGGTTTTGAGGTTGGTGAACACCCAGGGGCGGCCGCCGCGCATCCGTTCGGTGTCGGCGCGCATGATATCGAGGTTGGCGCCGACCAGCGGGGCGAGGTCGATCTTGTTGATGACCAGCAGGTCCGAGCGCGTAATGCCCGGCCCGCCCTTGCGCGGGATCTTCTCGCCGGCCGCCACATCGATCACATAGATCGTCAGGTCGGCAAGCTCCGGGCTGAAGGTGGCGGCGAGATTGTCGCCGCCCGACTCGATCAGGCAGAGCTCGGCGCAAGGGAAACGGCTGCGCATGTCCGCGATCGCGGAAAGATTGATCGAGGCGTCCTCGCGGATCGCGGTGTGCGGGCAGCCGCCCGTTTCCACGCCCTCGATCCGCTCCGCCGGCAGCGCGCCCGACTCGGTCAGGATGCGCTGGTCTTCCCTAGTGTAGATGTCATTGGTGATAACGAACAGCTCGTGGCGGTCGCGCAGGCTCTTGCAGAGCGCTTCGGCGAGCGCGGTCTTGCCCGAGCCGACCGGCCCGCCAATGCCGACGCGCAGCGGTCCGTGGGATGAAGCTGTCGTCATGAGCGGAATATCCTCGAATACTGGGTTTCGTGGCGCATGGAGTAGATGTCAGCCGCCGGAGCGGCGGCGCCCGCTGCTTCCGGCGGCGTCGCGGCGGCCAGCGCCGCCGCCTCGAGGACCGTAGGCTCCAGGGCGGCCGTGATCTTCTGGCCGTCGGTCTGGCCGAGCGGCACGAGCCGGACGCCGGCGGAAACGATCATGGCCGCAAAGGCGTGCAGATAGCAGGTGAGCGCCGGCGCCAGCGCGACGCCATGCGCGGAGGACGCGAAACCGGCCGCGACAGAGAGCGGCGGCCGCTCCTCCAGCATTTCGGCGAGCATGCCGATAGCCGGATGGGGCCATGCGGCGCGGATCGTGTTCAGGAACGCCTCGCCCTGGCGTTCGGACTCGAGCGCGAATTCGGCGGTTCCGGTCCAGGCGCGCGCCTCCTCCGCAAGCGCCGCCGCCGCAATGGCGTCCGGCGCGGCCCTGTGCGCAGCGGCGAAGAACACCCCGTCCAGCTGCCCCGCGCCGTGCAGGAGCAGCCATTCCGTCCACCGGGAAAGGCTTCGCCGATCATGGACCGCACCCGCTTCGACCGCTGCTTCCAGGCCGTGGCTGTAGGCATAGCCGCCAACCGGAAAGGCGGGCGAGAACCAGGCCTGGAGGCGCAGGAGGTCGCCGGCGCCGGTCATATGTGCTCATGGCCGTGGCTATGGTCATGGTCGTGGCCGTGCTCATGCCCGTGGCCGGCATAGGCGCCGCCCTCGGGCTGGAAGGCCTCGACCGTCTCCGTTACCTCGCCGCCGAGATTTCGTAGCATTTCCGCCAGCACATGGTCCGGGCGGATCAGGATGGCGTCGGCGCGGATGTCCGCCGGCGTGTGCCGGTTGCCAAGATGCCAGGCGAGCCGCGCCGCCAGCGCAGGCGTGGCGGCGGTTATCCGCAAGACCGGCTCAGGCCGGGCGGCGACGGCAATCCAGGCGCCGTCGGCGCAGCGCAGCCCGTCACGCTCGGCCATGGCCACGGCCCTCGGCAGGTCGAGCAGGATCGCCTCGCCCTCGACCGTCTCCAGCCTGAGCCGGCGGCGGTGCCGGTCGTCGAAGGCGAGGCTGACAGAGCCCGCCGCTTCCTCGGCCGGCCAGCGCCCGCGCGGGCGATGTTCGACTGCGCGCCGCATCGCTCTAGAACAGGAAATAGCGCTGCGCCATGGACAGCACTTCCGCCGGCTCGCAGGTGAGCAGGGCCCCGTCCGCGCGCACTTCATAGGTTTCCGGATCGACCTCGATCTCGGGCGTGAGCGCATTCAGCACCATGTCCGCCTTTCCTATGCTCCGCGTGCGCCGGACAGCTTCGAGCCGCCGCGCCGTTCCGAGGCCCGCATCGAGCCCGGCTTCGCTGACGAAGGTGACGGAAGTGGCAGTCCGGGCGCGGCCGAAACCGGCGAACATGGGCCGGAAATGCTCCGGCTGCGGCGTCGGGATGGAGGCGTTGGGGTCTCCCATGACGGCGCCGGCGATCATGCCGCCCTTCAGCACAAGGTCCGGCTTCACGCCGAAAAATGCCGGCTGCCAGATGACGAGGTCGGCCAGCTTGCCGGCCTCGACCGAGCCGATATGGTCCGCCATGCCATGCGCGATGGCGGGGTTGATGGTGTATTTGGCGATATAGCGCCGGGCGCGCAGATTGTCGTTGTCGCCACTCTCGCCCTCCAGCCGCCCGAACTGGCGCTTCATCTTGTCGGCCGTCTGCCAGGTGCGGATCGCCACTTCGCCGACCCGGCCCATTGCCTGGCTGTCGGACGCGATGATCGAGAACGCCCCCATATCGTGCAGGATGTCCTCGGCCGCGATGGTCTCCTTGCGGATGCGGCTCTCGGCGAACGCCACATCCTCGGCGATGCGCGGGTCCAGATGGTGGCACACCATGAGCATGTCGAGATGCTCATCGACCGTGTTGACGGTGTAGGGGCGGGTCGGGTTGGTCGAGGAGGGGATCACATTGGCGAGCCCGCAGACCTTGATGATGTCCGGCGCGTGGC
>LXNI01001262.1_pt1 | contig 23078 bp, 28 predicted proteins | sample 809091 | NCBI WGS metagenome assembly LXNI01 (sample SAMN04870527, study PRJNA318959) | sponge metagenome | biome: 01000161; feature: marine sponge reef; material: water | host: Sarcotragus foetidus | place: Greece: Milos, Mediterranean Sea | collected 2013-05-29 | depth 5-7 m | reverse complement strand
GGTCTGGAGCACCTGGCGGACCAGCCCCGTCAACAGCCCGCCGTCGCCGGTCAGCTCCACGCCCTCGGCGCGGGCACGCTCAACCAAGAACTCGGCCCAGTCCTGCATCGCCGCCTCACCGGCGACCCCGTCCGCCGGCACAGCCGGCATATCCTGATCACCCATAGACATGATCCTTCCCGGCCCGCAGCACCCGGCCGCGGACCCTCAGATCACGCCCGATACACAAAATTTCTGACAGTCCCTTAGGTGCGGGAACACCCGCGTTGGTGGTGATCATCCAGCCCCACCGATAGCCAGCAAGGCAGTGTCGGCCTGGATCTAAGTCGCTGGCTCCACCAATCGCCAGGCGTCATAGTAGGACTGCCCTATCTCTCCTAGGGCATCTGTCCAGTCAGTTGGTGAGCTTGTTGCGAGGAATTGGCGGAGTTCCTCTGTTCCGCGGCCCTCGCCGTGTGTCCGGGCAAGTGCAAGGGCGGCTGCCCTTGGTACACCGAATAGGCGAAACGCAACCGCCTCTCGCGTATCCACTCCATAGAAAACGAAGGAGGGTATATCTCGTGAGTCGCTCGGGATCTCTTCTTCAGGGCGCCTGGACATAGCAAGTGCCTGTAAGGCAGACAACCCCCAAGAAACAGTCGGCAAAATCGATCCGAAGAGGCGTTGACAGCACTGCGTAAGCGCTTGAGTATGATCGCGTTGCTTTCCGTCTGACGTCCTTGCGAAATAACTGTCGGCGAGTTCACCGAGAGCCATCCCTCCAACCCAGTCTTTGACAACCCTAGATAGGAAGTCGCCCTCGAATTCCGCCGAATCCAACCGCTCTACTAGCTGCTCACGAAGTTCAGGTACTTTGAGGAGAACCCCAATGGCGTCGCTTAGAGCTTCTGAGCGTTTGGCAAATAGCTCGTTGCCTAGGAGTTGTTCGCCGATTCCACGGTCCGTCATCCGAGCGAGAGTTGCGCTCACGCTTTCCCAGGAAAAGCCTGTCGAGTCAACTAGCGAAATGGGCTTTCCAGAGAGTTGGGACGCGTATGTCTGTACACCTTGGACAAGGGCATCGGCCCACGCAGGCTGATTTGCCCGCAGTTCTCGGAAGCCAAGTGTGCCACGTAAGACTTGCTCAACCCGTACTGAGAACTCTTCAGCACCCACGATTCGATATGTGTGAGTGATGAACTGAAGGAAGCTCGACCAACTACCCATGAAACTGAGCCTCGCGAGATCGAGTGTCTGATGCTGCGCCAGAGCCTCTTCGACCATGGCAATCAGGGTCGAGTTCAGTTCTAAAGCTGCCGAAGTAAGGTATTCCCTCAGGTCAGCCTCTCGCTTCGCGTCGTTGGCGGCAAGGAGGATTACACCTGGTTGGCCATGATTTGCGCGTCCCGCTCGACCAGCGATGTTCCAGAAGTCCTCGGTTGGCATTTCTACGCCATACGGATATTGGTAACTGCCGAGCACCACGTTGCTGATGGGAAAGTTGATGCCTTGAGCCAGAGTCGTGGTTGCAACAATGTGGCGAAGCGTTCCGCGTTCAGCAAGAGCCTCAATCATCAAGCGGACATCGTCAGAGAGCCCAGCGTGGTGGACCGCTACCCCCTTCTTCAAAAGGTGCGCGAGTGGATAGTTCTGCCCGTATTCGGACGCAAGCAATTCGCCGACTGATTCAACTAGATCGTCCTGCACTTGGTCATCGACTTCGTCGGCAAGGCGCTCCGCTTGAGCCCATGAGTATCTTGCCTGTCCTACTAGGGTGACTGTTGTACCGCGTTGGCTCAGTGCATTGGCGGTGGCAGTGGCTAGCGCTGTCGGGCGATTGAGGTCTGAGTAGGAGAGTCCCAGTGGCCTGCCCGAAGTAAGTTCGACCCTTTGATTGGTATGAAGCGACCGAGCAGAGGTGAGAATTGTCTCTGCTACAACTCGTGAATCCCCTCGTCGTGCCATCTTTTCCAGCTTGGCCAGTCCAATGACGCGGTCGTTTGGCAGCCACTCAAGCCCGAGTTCCACCGCTTGATTGTTGGCGGGATCGAGCCATGAGGCTATCTCTTTAGCGTTGGGAATGAACGGCGTCATCAGCAAGAAGCTGGCATCTCGCGCCTCGCGATTGATCGTCGCGAGGAGCAATTCAAGCTTGAGCCCTCGACCGGTCGTCCCCAAGTTGTGGGCTTCGTCCACAATGACCAGGCACAGGGGCCTGCCGAGATCTGATATCCAACCGCCTCGCAAAAGAAGGTCAAGTTTCTCGGGTGTGGTCACGACGACGCGGAAAGGATTCTCCGACGTGTTCAGAATCTCAGCCTCGACAGAGTCGACTTCAAGGGCAGGCGAGAATCGCTCAACTCTTATGCCAAGAGGAGCAAAGTCCCTTCGCAGTCGAGCTGTCAGCTGATTCACCAAGGCGCGGGTCGGTGCCGTGTAGGCCACCCAGCCAATTTGGGTGTCATAGTTGTCAAGAGCCTGAAGAATCCTGAATTCCGCAATGAGTGTCTTTCCAGCCGACGTGGGCAGCGAGATGACAACCGAACGGCGGCCGGTCCCAATGAGCCCTTGATCGACAAGAGCTTTGTGTTGGGGCGGGAGAAGCTCAAGGAAAGGCTGTTCATTGTCGCGACTCGCCAGTTGTTCGACGAACTCGCGAGCCCTAGTTCCGGCACCCCGTACGATTCTCCAGATGCTCCGCTCGACCAATGAACGAGCGGCAAGATCGAGCAAGCTGATAAGGAACGACAGGTCAGCGTCACCTGCCTCTGCCGCGGCGTTCCGCGCCCGGTCGAAATGGAGCTCCGCCTGTTCAACGGGATCGAAGAGGCCATCGCTTGACCCACGTTCGGTGTACTCGGCCACGATCTCGGCCGAACGAAGCAAGTGGTATATCGCCACGAGCTTCCAACCGTCGCTGACCTTGGCCTGGTTGTTAAGGAATGGTGGTTCGTTCGTCGCTTGCTGGGTACGGACCTGTCTGATGAGGTCATGCAATTGATCCAGATCCCCCCATCCGCGTTTCCGAATGAGAAGTTGCCAAACATCGAGAACGGCCAGCTCGGTGGCGGTGCCCCATCCGGCGGCACCGAGCTCCGTACCCTCTACTTCTTCAAGGAGTTGCCTCGTCTGCGCATGCACCTCACCGAGCACTCCGAATACTGCAGCCCGTGTGCGGACCTGAGAAGCCTCAAGCACCGAGAGCTCCGATCGCAATCCACCGTCTTGCAGAACTGCTCGTAGTAGCTCGAACGCCTCCCGACATGCTGTCTTGGCGTCATCATCCCCAGTGAGCGCGAGACGAAGTGCGACTACCTCGATTGTGTGTGCCGAGAAGGAAACTGCATCTGGATCTTGGAGTGAGCTGTCCTCACCAAGAATGGCCAGCGCAGCCAGGCTGTCCGCGTCCTGAGATGCGGAGCGAATGGGCTCAGAATGGATGGTTCCAGCAAGAGTGTCAGTCATGCTGCCACCCACCCTGCCCATTCAGCCATCGGCCTAGGCATGTACATGGCGTAAAGCTCGACTGAACCAGGTTCAGGTACCTGCCCACCCAAAGCCCTTCCTCGGCGACTGACGTCTTTCTCGTTTGCGGGCGTGTCGCGAACGAGCACTCCAATTAACCGAACTGAGGTCCCTTTACTTTCGATGAACGCGGTAAGGGCCTCATCGAATGAAGTTTCGGCTGCGTCGCCTACGCGAGCCGAGAGCCACTTGATGAGGGCGTATTTGAGCTTTCTATCATTAACCAGCCGTTCAAGCTGCCTATCCAATCCACTCTTGCCGGTGACGACCGTTGGCGGCGAATTCTTATCCGAAGAGGACTTCACCTCTCCAAAGACAAGCCGACATCCCTGAGGCTCGTCGCTGATCCCAACGATGTCTGCTCCTTGAAGACTTGCTCTCGGATTGCGTTCATCTCGCCTGACGTTCCAAGGAAAGTTGACGCCTTGGGAGCCTTCGAGAACGGATTCGGCGATGGCCTCTCCGACTTGCCACGGCAGGATCTCATTTGAGACCGCTTCGTCGAGAAACTCTGCGAGCCACTCTGTTGAAGCACCCGTAGATGCCAGATCGTGGAGCCTATTGGCTACGTTGTTCTCGAAGGTCACGTCGCGGGCTCGCTCTGTGATGTCAGCCGACATGGCCACCATTTCGTCCTCTGTCCACGCGTCGCCGGACCATGTGCAGGTGCCTTGAGATCCTCTGAAGATAGTGCTTGGCATGGCGGGTCGCTGTCTGGGGATGGCCCTGTGTCGTTGGAGAGTCTCTAGGCGTACTGAGTCAAGGTTCCTTGCTCGATTCTCAGCCTGTTGGCAACGTGGATCTTCTCTTGCTCTTCGAGGTTGTGGCATACCTCCCCGACCTTTTCCAGGTCAAGTCGCAGGCGGCCGGCGATGTCGGAGTAGTAGAGCGTCGGCAAGCTCTATCGGTGGTGGCGAACAGATCGACGATCTCGGCTCTTGCCTCCTCCAACGTGATCTCGCGCAAGACGATCACATTCTCCTCCGAGTGTTGCTCTAGACGTGCCACCCGCTCTTCGGGGGCGGCTACTCGGGACTCCACCTGCGTTGTCAAGTGTGAACCCCTTTTCATGATTTATCCATATATTTCATGTTGGCACGCACCATCAGCCATGACAAGAGGAAAATTGTGCCCAGGGATTTCTAAAACTGACGGAGGTCGTTGACAGTCGGGGTCTTTCGTGAGAGGGAAATCTCTCAGGCGACCCAGGTCAGGATTTCTTGCTCATGCTTTGGTTGGACGAGCGGTCAGGGGTATTTCGATGACGCAGTGGACGTTGTCGCGGGCGATGAGGTAGCCGGCCTTGTGGCGACCGGACTGGTTGACCAAGGTGGGCTTGCCCAATCTGCGGGCAGTGATGGCGACGCGGCGGCCTCTCACCGCGTCGCCGATGTCAAACAGCGTGGTCATTGACCCCTATAGCTCCTTCTTGTTGCAGCTCACGGCAGATGTCTACAACCATGTCAAAGTCGATCCGCAGCCGCTCGGATATGTCGGAGTAGTAGAGGGTCTCCCCGGTGGCGAATAAGTCGACGATCTCGGCCCTGGCATCGTCCTTTGTGACCTCCCGCAACTCGATTACCTTCTCTGCGGAGTGCTCCTCTAGAAGCGCGACCCGCTCTTCGAGGGCAGCTACTCGGGACTCCATCTGCGTCGCCATTCCTAAACCTCGTTTTATGATCTATCAATATATTTCATGATGGCACACACTAGCGGCCGGGACAAGAGGAAAATAGCACCCGTGGACGTGGGGTGGGTACGGGTGGCCTGACGTGCTCTGAAACTGCGCAGCTAGGCAAGTTCCCCCTGCCACAGTCGGCGAGCAAAGTCGGTGGCCGGCAAGATGTCGATTCCGTCGTCGGTGCGGCGCGGCCGGGGTTCGAGGCATACCACGAATCTTTGGACACTGGGATGCTCTTCGGCCAGGGTGCGGAGGCCCTTGAGGTGCTTTCGGGTAACCGTTGAGGTGGCCTTCGCCTCGATGGCCAAACGCATGTCTCCGATCACGAAGTCGACCTCGATGCCGCTGGGGAGCCGCCAGTAGGAGAGTTGCTCATCGAGGTCGCGGTAAGAGACGAAGGCAGAAAGTTCGTGGAAGACCCAGTTCTCGAACGCCTTGCCGTACCGATCCGAACCGCGTTCGAGTTCGCCCCGGCGGGCCAGACGATTCACAACCCCAACATCTTCGAAATAGAGCTTCGGCGCCCCGGCGAGGCGGCGCTTGGCCCGCCGCTGCCAGCGCGGTAGCCATCGGGCGAGCAGCGTGTCGGTGAGGATGCCGAAGTACGCCTTGACGGTGGGACCTGACACACCGCACTCGCGGGCGATGTTCGAGTAGTTGACGGGGTCGCCGTCGCTCAGTGCAGCCGCGTCCAGGAAATCCGAGAAGGCAGGCAGGTTGCGTACGAGCCCCTCGGCGGCTACCTCGTCTCTCAAGTAGTCGGCGATGTAGGCGTCGAGCAGCTGCCGGGGTCGTGGCGACTCATATATTCTGGGTAAGTAGCCGTGGTTCAGGGCACGGTCGAGCTCGAAGGCTTCTCCGATCTCTCCGGCGGTGAGGCCCCGCATCTCGTAACGGACAGCACGACCGCCGAGCAGGTTGGCTGCCCCCCGACGCACCTTCCTGGCGCTAGATCCGCAGAGGGCGAAGTGCAAGCCGCGGTTTTCCATCAACCAGTGCACCTCGTCGAGCAGTGCGGGGACCTTCTGAATCTCGTCGATGACCACCTGCCGGGATGGGTCAGGGCCTGATGCCTCGAGTTCCTCTCGCAGCAACTCAGGACGCACCATATAGCGGCGAAACTCATCAGCCTTCAGCAGATCGACCCACACGCCATCGGGGTAAAGCTGCTTCAGCAAGGTGCTCTTGCCCGCTTGCCGAGGCCCCCATAGAAAGAACGTCTCCGTGCCAGCCTCGGGCAGCGACAACTGTCTTTTAAACACCAATTTTAGAATATCATGATATTCTAAAGAGTCGCATCAGTTTTCGGTATGGTGGTTAGCTTGAGACAGCTAGGGCGGCGATGGCTGCGGCGAGGCCGAGGGTGAGGCTGACGGTGGCGTAGGCGGTGGCCCGGGTGCGGCTCAGGGCGGTCAGTTCCACGGCAAAGGTGCTCAGCGTGGTCAGTGATCCCAGGCCGCCGATGCCCACTGCGGTCATCACCGGGTTGCCGGTGCCTGCCAGCAGGCCCAAAGCGAAGCTGCCGAGGACGTTCACCCCGAGTGTGCCCCACGGCCAGGTTGGTGAGTTGAATCGCTGCGCGGTGGCGGCCCGCAGGAGTGCTCCGGCCACCGCCAGCGCCACGAAACCGAGCGCGGTCATGATGGCGCCCGCCGACGGGTCGTTCGCAAGGCCGCGCCAACCAACGCCAAGGCCACCCCGCCCGCCACCGAGACGGCCAGATAACCGGCGGCAAAGCCCCAGTCGCCGTCTCGGGCCATCTCAGCCACGTCCACGGTCAGCGCCGAGAACGTGGTCAGGCTGCCGCAGAAGCCGGTGCCCAGTCCGAGGCTCACCGGAAGCTGGGCCCGGGCCGACCACGCGGCCGCGGCCACATAACCGAGCAGCAGGCAGCCAGACAGATTGACGGCCAGCACTCCCCACGGCCAAGTATCGGAGGCGGGCAGTACCTCGATCAGCCACCAGCGCCCGCCGCCCCCGGCCAGTCCGCCTAGCCCGACAGCAATCGCGGCCCGTGGTGCGAGAGACAAGCTATGCGCTGCCGCTCTCGGCCAAGGGGGCCCCGGGGTCGCTCCGGGGCCGAAGGCGAATCCACAGCACGATGCCCACGATCACCGCCAGCATCACCTCCCAGAAAACCGGCCACCGGCCGGGATCAGTGAACCAATTGCCCACTCGCTCGGGGATGGCCGCAATGGTTCGCACGATGGGGAGTATCAACAGGTCGCCCTGGTACTGGACGGCCTCCGCCACCCCATATCCTGCGGCCACCACCGCACTGGCTGAAAGGAGCCAGGGGCAGGGAATGCTGCGGCGGAACGCCCAGAGCAGCAGGGCCAGCACCACGATGGCGGTGGCCAGGCCGAAGCGGTTGCCGCCCACGTCGATGATCCAGTTCTCCAGTCGGTTGGAAACCATGTAGGAGGCTTCGACGAATGGGTTGGTGGCCTCGAAGTCGTCGCGCAGCAGCACTTGGACCTCCCACCAGCCGTAGAATCCGAGCACCACGCCGGCTGCCACCAAGAAACCGCCTGAGATCTTGTTTATGTGGGGCAACAGGCGGCGCATGTGGGCGGTGACCCCCGAGCGTCCCATGGCCACTGCCAGAGTCAAGAAGGTTATGACCAGCCCCATGCCCAGGGCGTAGGCCAAGAATCGCAGGGTTCCCTCCCACACCCCATCGGTGCTGAACGAGCCGCTCACGCTGCCGAAGAACACCGGGCTGGCGCATCCCAGCGACACCACCGCATAAGACACCCCGAACAAGAACATGGAGATCAGGCCTTGGCTGTCGCCTCCCTTGGACAGTCGGGGTACGGAGATCTTTGGCTCGAAACCGGCCAGCATGGCGATGCCCAGCACCACCATGAGCCCGCTGATCACCAGGGTGATCCACGGACCTCGGTCAGCGATTGTGGAAGTGGAGATTAGCGAGGAGGTAAGCGCGCCGATGATGCCGAAAAAGGCCACGAATCCAGCAGTAAGGGTGAGCCCGACCAAGAGTCCCCGAAGGACGTTTCGCCCGGTGTCCGCCGCCTGGTCTGCGCTGCCGATGCCCAGGAAGTAGGCCAGGTAGGCCGGAAGCATGGCGAAGCCACACGGGTTGACCGCGGCGACCAGGCCAGCCCCGAAGGGAACCGCCAGATCGAGGTCGAACACAACTTGAAGGTTACGGGTTCAGGTGCGCGTTTATGTGTTCGGTGATCTGTTCGGCGGTCAGGCCGCCGGTGTGCTGGTAGGCGACCTCGCCATCAGAAGCGATGAACACCGTGGTGGGCATCCCCAAAATCTCATAGGCGTTGCCGATGGCCGAGTCCGGGTCTACTCCTGTGGGGTAGGTCACCCCGGTATCGGCGACGATCTCCCGGGCCCTCGAGGGGGTGTCGTTGAAGGCCAGGCCTACGAAGGCGATGTCGGGCCTCTGTTGGTGGGCGGACTCCAGAGCGGGCATCTCGGCAATGCACGGCGTACACCATGAAGCGAAGAAGTTGAGCACGACAGGACGGCCAAAAAAGGCGCCCACCGTGGTCGAGCCTCCGTCGAGCAGCTCGAACTCGATGTCGGTGGCTTGGACATCGTCGCTGGCTCCCGATCCACAGGAGCCGGCGACGATGGCGATCAACGCCGCAGCGACGATCAGAGCGGCCGTGGCCAGCGGGCGGCACTGCCCGGCCATCAGGCCAACCCGGCCATCAGGCCGAGCGGAGCCGCTCACGCAGGTGTACGGGCACCGGCACCTGGAGGAATTCGTCCTCGGGGCGGGGCACCTTGGCCGGACGACCCCGACGACGCTTGCTGGTCAGCACCTTGCCATTGCGGAACAGCTGGCCGCCCCACACGCCCCACGGCTCGCTGCGAGCGATGGCGCCTTCCAGGCACTCAGCCATTACCGGGCACTCGGCGCAGATGGCCTTGGCCTGAGAGATGTGCTGAAGCTCGTCGGAGAAGAAGATCTCCCCGAGCGAGGCGTCGACGGTTCGGCACGCGGCGTCTACACGCCACGGTGCATTTTCAAAGAGCAGCGCCTCCATGTTTTTCTCCTTTCGGGGGTCTTCGGTTGGTTTTTCCCAATCGATGGTTTGGTTGTGGGCGGAAACTGAAAAGGCCGCCGGATTTTTCCGGCGGCCTCGGTGGATATTTGATCCTTGTAGGTGCTCTACGTGGACCCTCCCCGAGACCTGGTGCCGGTAGTCTTCCGACCGAACACACATGGTGTGTGGTTGGCCAGCCAATAACCGTGGTGAATTCGGGCCATGTCAGCCATCGCTACGCGCGAGGCTCGGCTTTGAAAGCCGAATGCGAGATAGCTCCTGCTGGACACGGCCACTACTCAACAGTGTATTGAGCGCGATGTCAATTTATTTCCCGATCAAATTTCATAGATTGCTGTCAGTCGCTAGAGCCCTGGCTTGATCTCGAACGTCACCAGGCCATCGGGAGTGGCGTCTTGATGGGCCTCGCCGATCACCTTTAGGTGTACGAGGTGGGCAAAGGTCTCGCTGGCGGCCATATCACCCCAGGCCCGCTCGCTGAACAGCACCCGCATGTAATCCTCCACCGTGGCGCAGCCCAACTCGACGCTGGCGTGGCGCAGCACATTCAAGCGCTCGTGGTGGTGGTCGCCGATGTCGTCGGCTCGGGCCCCGATGTCGGAGAACGGATGCCCATGAGCGGGAAGGGCCAAGGTCGCGCCCTCCAGAGTCTTCATACGATCCAGCGAGTCGAAGAACTCGGCCAGCGAGTCATCGGTGTCGCTGCGTCCGGCGATATGGGGGGTGATGGTGGGCAGCACGTGGTCGCCTGAAAACACCGCGCCGTGCTCAGGATCGTAGAGGCACAGGTGGTCGCCGGTGTGGCCGGGAGTGTGGAGCGCCACCCACTCCCGTCGGGCGAACCGGATTACTTGGCTGTCCACCACCTTGATCGTTGGCTTAGGAGTCTGGAACCAGCGGGCGTGGAGATTCTCCCTGGCCCGGAACCGCTGTATGTACTCCCGACTCGGCGGAGTCCTCTCGGTGCCCCATGGGGTGAGCTGGCGGAAGCTCTCTTCGATGCGCTCGAAGATCTCCTCCTCGGAGGCATTGCCCTCGGCGTCGTGGGTTTCTCTGGCCTCGCCGCGATCCCAAATCGGGCGAAAGCTCTCGTGGGTCAAGATGTCGGCCCCGGCCTCTTCCCGCAGGCGCTCAGCGCCGCCGAAGTGGTCGAAATGGGAGTGGGTGATGATCGCGGTGTGGACGTCGCCGATCTTGTAGCCGGCCCGGTCCAGTCGGTCGACCAGCGCATCCCAGGAGTCGGGGCCGGGTAGACCGGGATCTACTACCGCTACCCCCCGCTCGTCTTCCATCACGTAGCAGTTCACATGGCCCAGCCCCGGCAGGTTTATGGGCAACATGGTGCGCAGCACCCCGGGCACAACTTCGGTTATCTCGGTGGTGGCTTCTTCTTGCTCCTGCTTGCGAGGTCGCTCGGTCACTTGCCCGCCTCCGTTGGACCCGCCTCATTTGGACCCGCCTCCGTTGGGATGGCAAAGAAGCTCTCCCGGTAGTGGCGCAACTCGTCGAGGCTCTCGCGGATGTCGTCTAGGGCCCGATGTCCCTTGGCCTTCTCGGGCGCTCCCCGAAAGGCGGGTTGGTTCCATCGCCGGGCTAGTTCTTTGACGGTGGAGACGTCTATGGACCGATAGTGCAGAAAATTCTCCACCTCGGGAAGCTGGGCCGCCAGGAAGCGGCGGTCAACCCCGATGGAGTTGCCGCACAGCGGCACGGTGCGAGGCTTGCCGATGTGCTCTTTGAGGAAGGACAAGGTCATCTCGCCGGCATCCTCCAGGCTGAGTGTGGAAGCCCTGATCTGGTCCAGCAGCCCGCTTTTGGTGTGCATTTCCCTCACCACGTCCTGCATTGAGGCCAAGGCTTCTTGGGGCGCCGAAACCACCAGGTCAGGCCCTTCTGCCACCAATTCCAGGCTGTCATCAGTGATGAGGGTGGCGATTTCTACAATCACATCACTGGCCGGGTCGAGGCCCGTCATCTCCAAGTCCATCCAAGCCAGCATGCTGGATTGACCCTAGATGCTGGCCGGTGGCAAACCTGAGTCATCGAGCTTTTCCGGCGAATCGAACAAGCCATCCAAACCGTCGTATAGGGTCACCGCCGTGTTGGAGATTCCCATCGTTCGTAGCCGCCCTGACCTGCCATTTCCCCGCTACGCCTCCGAAGGCGATGCTGGAGCCGACCTCGTGGCCAGCGAGGACATCGAACTGGCACCGGGAGGCGGTCGTGGACTTGTGCCCACCGGCACGTTCATCGCCATTCCCGAGGGGTATGCCGGGTTTGTGCAGCCTCGCAGCGGGCTGGCCCTGCGCCACGGGGTTACCTGTTTGAACACCCCGGGTCTGATCGATTCCGGCTACCGGGGAGAGTTGAAGGTGTTGTTGGTGAACACCGACCCGGCCGAGCCCTTCACTGTCCGACGAGGCGATCGGATCGCCCAACTCGTGCTGCAAAAGGTGGAGCAGGCCGAGTTTGTCGAGGTGGAGGAATTGCCCGCTTCTTCACGGGGGGCCGCCGGATTCGGTTCTACCGGGGTCTAGACCGGGCTGCTTTAGGCTGACTTTTGCAGCCAGAGGCGGCGCTCGTCGGGATCTAGTTTCCACGAGTCCACCAGCGAGCCGGCGGTGGACTCGAATCGGTCGATTCTGTTGTGGGGGATCGGCTTGCTTTCCTGTTGCTCGACTTGGGCTTCGACGGTCACGATCCCAGCCTTGCTCTGGAAGTCGAACTCCATTGACCCGTTGGGCTGCCCTGGATCGAGCAGCAACAGCACCGCCTCCTTGATGGCCTGGCCGAGACTGCCGATTTCAATGGAGGAGAATCCCTGATGAGTGGCGGCGTGGACTGCGGCGATCTCCGCCATGCGGCCATACTTCGGAGCCGCGGGCACCTTGACTCTCACGTCGCCGCTCACTGTTCTCAGCCTGCCACGTTCCTCCGGCTCATGTCCTCAGAGTACCAACCGGGGCACTGTCCGATGGGGGCAAGGTTTGGCGGATATTCTGACCCGGTGCTTCGAGTCGGCCTGATCGGTTGCGGGGCCATCGGTTCGGTGGTGGCCCGCGAATTATCCGAAGGGGCAGTGCAGGGGGCCGAGCTGGCTGCGGTGTTCGACCTCATCATCGACCATCCCCTCAGGGTGGACGACCGGGAGTCGCTAGCTTCCCGATCAGATGTGGTGGTGGAAGCGGCCGGCCATGGAGCGCTGCGCGAGCACGGGGTAGCGGTGAGGGAATCGGGTACCGACCTATTGGTGGTGAGCGTCGGCGCCTTGGCCGACGAAGGCCTCGAGGGCGCGCTGCGGGGTGCCGAGGGCGGGCGCCTGTTTCTGTGTACCGGGGCCATCGGCGGGTTCGACATCTTGCGAGCTGCCATGCTGCTCGGACCGCTGGATGATGTGGCCATCACCAGCACCAAGCCGGCGGCGGCGCTGAGCCGCCCGTGGATGGATGAGGCGGTGGTGGATGCACTGGAGAATGGGTCCGAGCCGGTGACGGTGTTCGACGGCCCTGCCCGACGGGCCTGTGCCCTTTTCCCCGAGTCGGCCAACGTCACCGCCACCTTGTCGCTGGCCACCGTCGGGTTCGACCGAGTACGGGTGCAGATGGTGGGTGATCCGGCTGCCACCCGGGTGCGCCACGTCGTGACCACCTCGGGGGCGGCGGGCAGCTACGAGCTCTCGTTCGAAAATGCCGCCTCCCCCGACAATCCCCGCACCAGCGCGGTTACTGCCTATTCGGTCCTGCGAGCCCTAACAGATATTCGTCGTCCCGCAGTATCTTTTCTCTGATTCAAAGACATTCTTGCCGGAATTGATGCCTGTTTGTAGCTTTGCCGTGTAGAAGCCGCTAGTCATTGGCCGGCCGGCGGATCCATTGGGGGAAATCATGGTTGAACTACCGGATCAGTTCATTTTCAACACCTTTGCCTTCTTGGTCTGGGGTGCCTTAGTGATGTGGATGTGCGCCGGCTTCACGATGTTGGAGTCCGGCGCGGTGCGCACCAAGAACGCCTCCATGATCTGTCTCAAGAACATCGGCATCTACTCCATTGCCGGTCTGGCCTATTTCATCGTCGGCTACAACCTCATGTACACCGGTGTCGGCGATCTCTGGGGTTCCTTCGAATTCCTCTATGGTCCGTCGGGCGCCGAGAAGGCCCTGCTCGATGGGGATGCGAGCGCCATCGGCGCGGTGGTGGACAACGGATACGCCGTTATGTCTGACTGGTTCTTCCAGATGGTCTTCGTGGCTACGGCGGCTTCCATCGTTTCGGGGGCCATCGCCGAGCGCATCAAGCTGTGGGCGTTCTTCGCCTTCACCTTGGTCTTGACCGCATTCATCTATCCCATCGTCGGCTCTTGGACCTGGGGAGGCGGTTGGCTCGCCCAAGAGGGCTTCCAAGACTTCGCTGGCTCCACCATCGTCCACGGCACCGGCGGCTGGGCCGCGCTGGCCGGGGTGCTCGTGGTGGGTCCTCGCCTGGGCAAGTTCAAAGAGGACGGCAGCGTGAGGTCGACTCCGCCATCCAACGTGTTGGTGGTCACTTTGGGCGTGTTTATTTTGTGGCTCGGCTGGTTCGGTTTCAATGGTGGTTCCCAACTGGCCCTGGGCACCCCGGCCGATGCGGTGGCCATGTCCATCGTGCTGGTCAACACCAATCTGGCCGCCGCGGCCGGCGTATTGGCCGCCCTGTTGATCTCCCGCTCGGTCTTGGGGAGGATCGACCTTTTCGCCGGCCTGAACGGCGCCATTGCCGGGTTAGTGGCCATCACCGCCGGTCCCACCATGGTGGACCACTGGTGGGCAATGGTCATTGGCGCCATTGGCGGTCTGTTGTGCACTATCGGCATCAGGGTGCTGGAGATGGTCAAGATCGACGATGTGGTCGGCGCGATTCCCGCCCACCTCATCGCCGGAATTTGGGGGACGCTGGCTGTAACCATCGCCGCCGGTGGCCGATTCCACATTCAGCTTCTGGGCATCGTGTCCATCGGCGGCTTCGTGTTCATCGCCTCGCTGCTTGTGTGGAAGGTGCTGGACGCAATGATGGGCTTGCGGGTTTCATCCGATGTCGAGCGCATGGGCCAAGACGTCGGCGAACTCGGACTTGAGGCCTACCCCGAGTTCGTGCTGATGCCCGAACCCAACGACTTGGACTAGGCCGGCCTAGTCCAAGCCCTGGCGGGATCAGGTGCAGGGTTCGCCGGGGCCTACTGCGGGGAGTCGGCCTGCCCGCATGGAGGTAACCGACGTACCGTCGGTCTCCCAGATCACCCGGTAGTCGACATCCGCCTCGTCTACCGGGACGAACTGGATGGAGTTGCCGCTGCCATCGGCATAGGGGGTTACCAGCAACTGGGCGCCGAAGAGCTCATGGAGCTGGGCTTCGGTGCTGCCCACGCTGGCCCCCGACCGGGTGGTGATGCCTGGATTGGTGATGTCCACCCGCTCAATGGAGCTGTTGTACACCGTGAACACCACGCCCTCGGGACCGTTGGCTGGGGCCAGCAGATAGCAGCGGGGGGTGCCGTCCTCTTGGCCGCCGGTCCACAGCGTCTGGACCGCTTCGGCTGCTTGGTCCGGGCCCATGCCGAAGTAGAGGGAGCCAAGCCCCACTGTGCTGAGCTTGTCGGAGCTGTCGAAGGCGGGTTTGCTCAGGTCTATGGGCTCGGGCCGATCTATCGGATCGGCTGTCGAATCGGGAATCGGTGTGGGCTCCTCGTCGGGGGCCGGTGTGGGCTCCTCGTCGGGGGCTGGTGTGGGCTCCTCTTCTTCGGGTTCATCGACGACGGGGCTGTCATCTGCCGGAGCCGGGGTGGGCGCTGGCGTCGACTCTTCCGGGACGGTAGTGGCCTCGGGGGTGTCTTGCCCCGTGGTGTCGTCGTCGTTCCCGCATGCTGCGAAGAACAGAACCAATATGGCGAACAGGGCAATCCAGCGACGCATGGCCTCAGCGTAGTGTCCAGAGCGTTTCATGTCTTGTAGGCCGCCTGGGACTCGAACCCAGCACCTTGAGATTAAAAGTCTCCTGCTCTACCTGATGAGCTAGCGGCCCGCCGTCACTGTATCGCCCTGACTCGCCGGTGTGGTCGGTAATATGCCCACGGTGGAAACCTGGGAATCCCTGCTGAGCGACGTGGAGAGCGAGCTGATCGACGTGGAGGCGGTGCTTTCCGATCTCGACGATCTCGATGCTCTTCGGCTGCGGATCCAATCCGCGGTGGCCGACGGCAGCATCGAGCAGCGCCCCGTTCTCCAAGGGTGCCGGGATCTGGTCGAGGGCGCCCCGTTCTCCAGCTTTACGTCGAGCTGATCTGACTAGAGCAAGTCAGATACCGGGGTTTCGATGTCCACGCCTTCTAGGGGGTGGACCCGCTCTCCGACGACAAGTCGGCCGTTGGCCACCTGTACCCATCGGCCGCTCATGTTGGTTACCCGACCGGGCTCACAGCCCAGGTGGGCTTCCAACGAGTAGATCACCCCGCCGTGGGTTACCACCACCGCCGTTCGGTCCCCGACCACGCCGGCCAGTCGATTGATGCCGGCCAAGACCCGGGCCAACAAGGCGTCGTCTTGCTCCCACCCCGGCGGTCGTCGGCCGTCATCCAAGAAGCCTGGAAACTGCTCCTCGATCTGAATTCGGGTCAACCCTGAAAACTCCCTCACGTCCCGTTCGATGAGTTCGGGAACCGGTATCGGCGGGTCGCAACCCATTTGCTTCGCGATGATCTCTGCGCTGGTCTGAGACCGTTGCAGGGTGGAGGAGGCCACCACATCAACCGGCTTGAGCCGGACCGCCGCGGCGGCCGCCTGCTGGTACCCCAGTTCCGACAACGGCGGATCGGCCTGGCCCTGCCAGCGCCGCAAAGCGTTCCACTCCGACTGCGCGTGTCGGATCAGAAGCAGACGGGCCACGGCCGTCACGGTAATGGCCAGCGCCTTTCAGGCCGTGGCAGTACGCAGAGATTCCCGTACAATTTCGCCCATGGCCACGTTGCGTTTGTTCGCGCACGTCAGGGAAGTGGCTGGCACTGGGCGGGACGAGGTGCCCGGTGCCACCGTGGAACAGGTGTTGGCCGCCGCGGTCGATCGCTACGGGGCTTCGTTCGCCGAGCAACTTCAGATTTGCCGGGTGTGGCTCAACGGCGAGCCGGTCACCGGGCCAGAGCCCGTGGCCGACGGTGACGAGGTGGCAGTGCTGCCTCCAGTCTCCGGCGGGTAGCCTTCTTTAGCCATGCCAGTTCTTTGTTTGCTGGGCAATTTCGCCACTTACCGAAGCGTGGGGCCATGACCCAGAACGTGGCGGTCCTGTCTCTGCACACCTCTCCTTTGGCCCAGCCCGGTGTGGGCGATGGCGGGGGCATGAACGTCTACGTCCGGGAGATGGCCGCGGCACTGGCTCACGCCGGCAGCGAATGCCGGGTGTATGTGCGCCGCGGGCAAGGGGATCTGCCCGATGAGGTGGCCATTGAGCCGGGCGTTACCGTGGTCCATGTCGACGCAGGTTCCGCTGATTTGGGCAAGGAAGACCTCGTCGACGTCGTGGACGAGTTCGCCGACGGTGTGATGGCCGACATGCGCCGCCAAGGGCGCCCCGACGTGATCCACGCCAACTACTGGCTGTCAGGGGTTGCCGGTCATCGGGTCAAGCACGCGGTGGAGGTGCCGTTGGCCGTGACCTTTCACACGTTGGCTCGTGTGAAGGCCGCCACCGGTGACCCCGAGTCTGAGCAGCGGGCCCAGGCGGAGAGCGATGTGGTCGGCTGTGCTGATGTGGTCATAGCGTCCTGCGAACCGGAGGCTCAACAGCTTCGTGGCTTCTACGATGCTCCGCCCGAGCGAATTGAGCTGGCCCCGCCCGGAGTGGAGCATGCCTTGTTCTCCCCGGGCGATCAGGACGGCGCCCGCGCCGCCCTGGGTTTGGGGCGTGGGCCGGTCTTGCTATTCGTGGGCCGGATTCAGCCGCTGAAGCGGCCCCTTGTTGCGGTGGAGACGTTGGCCTGTCTCGCTCGCATCGAGGCGCGCTTGCTGATAGTCGGTGGCCCTAGTGGTGCCGAGGGCGAGGCTGAGTATCGACTTCTGCAAGACCGTATCCAAGAACTGGGATTGGGTGATCGGGTGTCGCTGGTGCCTCCCCGTCCCCACCACTGGCTGTCCACGTACTACCGGGCCGCCGACGTCGTATTGGTGCCCAGTCGCAGCGAATCATTCGGGTTGGTTGCCCTTGAGGCGGCGGCCAGCGGAACCCCGGTGGTGGCTGCCCCCGTGGGTGGCCTGCGCTCGGTGGTTGACCACGGCCGTACCGGATTCCTGGTGGACGATGCCACCCCCGAGGCCTTCGCCGCCCAGGTGGCCGCACTGATCGACAACCCGCTCCTCGCCGCCGAGATGGCCTTGGATGCGGCCGAACGGGCTCGTTCGTTCTCCTGGGCCGCTATGGCCCGTTCGCTGAGAGCCATCTATCGAAGGGTCCAGTCCCGGGTACCCGTCGATTGCACATGATTCTGGGGGCCGACGAGTTAGCCGCATTGGAATCAGACATCGATGCCTGGCTGGACGATCAGCTCCAGACCAACCCGACCGTGCTGACCGTTGACCGGGGCGAGCCCGGCCAGCGCCGTTGGTACGTGCGGATGGTGGGGGAGGAGAAGACGGTGTCCACCGTCTGGTTCACGCTCGGCCAGCGGCAGTTGCACTGCGAATGCCACTTCATGCCCGCTCCCGAGGAGAACGAGGGCCGGTTGTACGAGTATCTCTTGCGCCGCAACCGCGAACTGATCGGATTGCGTTTCGCTATCGGTGTGGAGGATGCCGTGTTCTTGGTCGCTGAACTGCCGGCCCGCACGGTCACGGAAGCAGAGATAGATCGGCTCTTGGGCTCGTTCTACTCATATTCGGAGCGGTGGTTCCGGCCCTGTATGCGCATTGGCTACGAGACGCGATTCAAAGATTAGCAAGTTTCATACATTATAAATTGATTTCAGTATATGTGAAGCACAAGAATCTGATGTGAAACTCCTGGTCGGTGGGAGCGATCGGGGAAGTCCTCCCACCGACCAGAGTTATTCCCGGTGAAGTGGCGGCTGGCCTGCTATAGCAGTGAGGTGGCGATTCGACTGCAACTCATCGGCGGGGGCCGCATGGGCGAGGCTCTGCTCGGTGGCCTGTTGGCTGCCGGATGGGCATTGCCTGGCGAACTGGCTGTCGTGGAGAAGATCCCAGACCGGCGTGCGGAGTTGTCCAACCGCTTCGGGGGCGTGACCGTAACCGACCATCCCCAACAAGGGGCCGACGCCGTGCTCGCCGTCAAGCCCGACGATTCCGCCTCGGCCGGAACCCGCCTTCGAGAAGCTGGGGTTGAGCGTGTGCTGAGTATCGCCGCTGGCGTCACTACCGCGGCCCTTGAGTCGGTACTCGACGAAGGTGCTCGGGTGATTAGGGCCATGCCCAACACCCCCGCGCTGGTGGGGGCAGGCGCGGCGGCCATCGCCGCTGGCCGCCATGCCACCGACAATGATCTGGATTGGGCCACCAGCGTTCTCGAAGCGGTGGGCACCGTTGTGGTGTGCGAGGAGCCGATGCTGGACGCGGTCACCGGACTCTCCGGTTCGGGACCCGCCTACGTGTTCTGGTTGGCGGAGACCTTGATGGCCGCCGGGGCAGAGGTCGGTCTCTCCCCGGATATGGCCGACGCTCTCACCCGTCAGACCCTGCTGGGGGCGGCCCGGCTGCTAGCTGAGTCAGGGGAGCCCCCCGCCGACCTGCGGGCCGCGGTCACATCTCCGGGGGGCACTACCGCCCGGGGGATCGCCGAATTGGAAGCCCGAGGGGCGGCGGAAGCCTTCATCGCCGCCGTGGTGGCAGCCACTGAGCGCAGCAAAGAGCTAGGTGCAACCTGAGCCCCTCCACGGGTATGAAGATGCCGCGGCGGGCTAGATGACCCGTAGGTGAACTTAGGATTTACTGGCACTTGGGGAAGCGGGGTGGCACTCGACAGTTAGTGCCGCGTAAGGTGATCGGCGCACAGCGGAGTGAGGGGTGTGTTGGCATGGCAGAGCCAGTAGGGCGGGAAAAACTCATGACCGTGGCAGAGGTCGCTGCCCTCATGAGAGTCTCAACAATGACGGTCTACCGGCTGATCAAAGCCAGAGACCTTCCTGCTGTAAGGATCGGCAAGTCGTACCGATTACGCGAGGGCGACGTCGACAGCTACCTGGCTAGTCGTTACACCCAGGCAGGCTGACGCTGCCTTTTGGTCCCAACGCAGCGTTGCCATAACGCAGCGTTGAACGTGCGATGACCCTGCGATACGACACCATCTCGTTCCTCTCCGACTATGGGTTGGGCGATGAGTTCGTCGGGGTGGTGAAGTCGGTCATCCGCTCGATTGCGCCAGGGGCCGCAGTGATTGACATCACCCACGACATCGCCCCCCACGACGTGCGGGCTGGAGGTCTGGCCCTGGCTCGCAGCGCCCAGTATCTGATGCCCGGCGTGGTGCTGGCCGTGGTCGACCCCGGCGTTGGCGGCAAACGGCGGGCGATAGCGGTAGAAGTGGGCGACGGTACCTCGGTGCTGGTCGGACCAGACAACGGTTTGCTGGCTCCTGCGGTGGCCATGGTTGGCGGCGCCTCTCGCGCGGTAGAGCTAACCGCCGAGCAATATCACCTCCCTTGCTCAGGCCCCACGTTTGCTGGCCGCGACGTGTTTGCCCCCACGGCCGCTCACCTGTGTTTGGGCGCTGACCTTGCCGATGTGGGTACTGCGATCCCCGTGCATTCCCTCACCCCTGGAGTGGTTCCAGTGAGCCGAGTCGAAGACGACCGGATCTATTCCGAGGTGTTGTGGATCGACCGGTTCGGCAACTTGCAACTCAACTTGGACCCCGCCGAGATCGAGCCATTGGGCGACAAGCTTCGGCTCACCGCCGGCGATGTGGGCCGCACCGCCCGTCGAGTCGACTCATACGGCGAACTGGGAACCGGCGAATTGGGTGTGCTGGTAGACTCTTACGGCTTGGTGGCCGTCGCCGTCAACCGGGGATCAGCTGCATTGGAGTTGAACAGTGTGGAGGGAGACTCCATCACTGTTGAAACCGGCGGACCTGCTCCGCCCACCCCGGTCCAACTGCAACCCAGACGATCGGATTAACTGGCATGAGACCTGGAACGACTATCGCCATCGCTGTTTTGTTGTTGGCCATTCTCATCGCCGCGGTCATCCAGTTGTTTGTGCTGGCTCGTTAGGCACCCATGCCCGTTGACGAGGTCCTGTACCCGGTGAACCTGCGGGTTCGCGGCCACCCCTGTTTGGTGGTGGGGGGAGGACAGGTGGCGTTGAACAAGGCAGATGGGCTGTTGGAAGCCGGCGCGGCGGTGGATGTGATCGCCCCCGAGGTGATCCCCCAACTGGAAGCCCGCGTCGGCGTAACCGTGCATCGCCGCCCATATCGTTCTGGCGATGTCGAGGGCTATCGGCTGGTGGTGGCGGCCACCGGCTGCGAAGAAGTGAACGCCCAGGTCTATCGTGATGGCGAGACGGCCGGAGTATGGGTGAACAGCGCCGACGATCCCGATCATTGCTCCTTCACCTTGCCCAGCAGACTGCGACGAGGACCGCTGATGGTGACTTGCTCCACCGGGGGCCACAGTCCGGCTTTGTCACGCTGGCTCCGCCAGCGTCTGGAAAACGAGATCGGCCCCGAATACGAGACCCTGTTATGCCTGCTCAGCGAGGCGCGAGAGCGGATTCGGGCGGCGGGGGTGCACACCGAGGACCGGGCTTGGCAAGATGTATTGGATTCGGGGATGCTGGAGTTGATCCGCTCTGGCGAAACCGGACGGGCAAAAGAGATGATCGACCGCTTGGTCGACAACCCTTGATGAACCAGTGTCAGTACTCGCGATAGGACTCAACCACCGAACAGCACCACTCGGTTTGCTGGAGCGGATGACCATCGATGAGTCCAGCCTGCCCAAGGCGCTGACCGACATCATCGGCCGCGAGCACGTATCCGAGGCCGTGGTGCTGTCCACCTGCAATCGCATTGAGGTGTACGTCTTCGCCGAGACCTTCCACGGGGCGTTCCAGAATGCGCGGGATTTCCTTTCTGAGACCGCCCACGTGCCTCCCGAGCAATTCAGTGATGCCCTCTATGCCCACTACGAGGCCGATGCTGTGTCGCATCTGTTCTCGGTTACCTGCGGCTTGGATTCAGCCGTGCTCGGCGAGAACGAGATCCAGGGGCAAGTGAAAAGCGCATGGGAGACGGCTCGGTTGGAGGGCACGTGCAGCACCACCCTTAACGCCCTCTTCCGCCACGCCGCGGAGGTAGGCAAGCGGGCCCGCACCGAGACAGGGATCTCCCAGCACATCACCTCGGTGTCCCACGCCGCAGTGGCCCTAGCCGCTGAGCGGTTGGACGGGTTGGATGGTCGCCGCTTGATGGTGCTCGGGGCGGGCGACATGGGCGAGGGCATGGCTGCCAGCCTGGCCAAGAGCGGGACGGCCGAAGTTGTTGTGGCCAATCGCACCACCGGCCGGGCCGAGGAACTGGCCCAGCGCATCGGTGGCCGGGCAGTGGGCCTCAACGAGATGGCCGCAGATCTGGCTGTCGTGGATGTCCTGTTGACTTCCACGGGGGCGTCTTCGCTCATTCTGGAGCATTGTGACGTGGCCGAGATCATGGCCCAGCGGGCCAACCGACCACTGCTGATCGTGGACGTGGCCGTGCCTCGCGATGTGGATCCCGCGGCCGGCGAGTTGGACGGGGTAACGCTGCTTGATATGGACGATCTGCGGGCCTTTGCCGATCGGGGTCTGCGCGAGCGCCGCGCCGAGCTAGACCGGGTGCGCGCCATCATCGACGACGAGTTGAACCGCTATCTCGACTACAGCTCGGCTCGAGAGGCGGCCCCGCTGGTTGCCGCTTTCCGGGCCCGAGCCGAAATCTTGCGTAAAGAGGAACTGGATCGCCACGCTGCCGGGCTGTCCCCCTCCGAGAGGGAGGCGCTGGATGCGGCCACCCGAGGGCTGGTGGGCAAGCTCTTGCACGAGCCCACCGTGAGGCTGAAAGACGCCGCTGGTTCGCCCCGAGGCGACCGTCTGGCCGAAGCACTTCGGGATCTGTTCGATCTCTAGTCCAATGCTGCGCGCCGCCACCCGGGGCAGCGCCTTGGCTCGCTGGCAAACCGCTCACATCGCTGAACTACTGGGCCGCGTCGCCGATGTCGAGCCGCTGCTGGTTACCACCTCAGGCGACCGATTGGTCAACGAGCCGATCTCGGCCATTGGCGGCAAAGGGGTATTCGTCAAAGAAGTGCAGGCCGCGGTGCTTGACGGACGTGCCGATTTGGCGGTGCACTCGGCCAAGGACTTGCCCGCCATCACCCCTGATGGATTGGTGTTGGCCGCGGTGCCTACCCGAGCCGATCCTCGTGACGTGTTGGTGGGCTGCCGCCTGGATGATCTTCCCGAAGGGGCGTTGGTGGCCACCGGTTCGGCCCGCCGCCGGGTTCAACTGAGAGAGCTGCGTTCCGATCTTCGGTTCGCCGAGCTGCGGGGCAACATCGGCACTCGGCTGGCCAAGGCCGCGGACTTCGACGCGGTAGTCATGGCCAAGGCCGCGTTGGACCGCTTGGGTGAGCACCCTCCGGTGATCGATGTGCTGGGCTGCGAGGCCATGGTTCCCCAAGTGGGACAGGGTGCCCTGGCGGTGGAGTGCCGAGAAGACGACCGGCGGGTGCGCTCGTTGCTGGCTGCCATCCAAGACCCGGTGACCCGCCGGGTTGTGGATGCCGAGCGGGCCTTTTTGGCCACCCTGGGTGGCGACTGCACCCTGCC